>Ga0075428_100000089_pt1 | contig 75097 bp, 78 predicted proteins | sample RhiMetdeltSRZDD2_FD_75291 | JGI IMG/M metagenome (GOLD analysis project Ga0075428, IMG submission 75291) | Populus rhizosphere microbial communities from Tennessee, USA - Rhizosphere MetaG P. deltoides SRZDD2 | ecosystem: Host-associated > Plants > Roots > Rhizosphere > Soil | place: USA... | reverse complement strand
GCCGTTCGGCATCAACCACCTGCTGTTCCGGATCGACGAGGAAGCCTACGCCGCGACGCTGAAGGCGCGTCCGTACCTGGCCGCATTCGCGTGGGCCAGGAAGGATCAGGATCTGCGCGGCTACTTCCGGCGCGCGCACGATGCCGGATTGAAAGTCATGCACATGGCCGGAGAGGTGCCCGAAGCGCTGCGCGCTGTCGAGGCCGGCGCCGATTTCATCGTTGCGCAGGGCATGGAAGGCGGCGGTCACGTCGGCTGGATGGCGGCGCTGGCCCTGGTGCCGATGGTGGTGAGCGCCGTGGCACCGGTGCCCGTGCTGGCAGCAGGCGGGATTGCGGACGGGCGCGGCCTCGCGGCAGCGCTGGCTCTCGGCGCGGATGGCGCGCTGCTCGGCACGCGGTTTCTCGCCACGGTGGAAGCGCCCATACATCCCGATCTCAAGCAGGCGATCGTGAAAAGCGACGGTCACGACACGGTGCTGACGGAAATCCCGGATATCGCCTCGGGCCACGTCTGGCCGGGTGCGATGGCTCGCGCGCAACGCAATCAATTCATCGAGCGCTGGATGGGACGCGAGTGGGCGCTGCGCCAGCACCAGCACGAAGCCGGGAAGGCTGCGGCAGCCGCGCGGAGTTCAGGAGACGCTGCCAACGCGCCGATGCTGTTCGGACAGGACGCCGGCCTGATCGCTTCGGTTGAGCCCGCCGCGAAAGTCATCGCCGACATGGTGGCCGAAGCGGAAGACATCATCGGGCGCCGCCTGCACGGATTGCTGCGGGAGCCGCTAGGTCGGAGCGCTTGACGGGGCGATGGCCTGAATCGATGATAGCGTCATGACCAACGAGGAACTCGTTGCGCGAATCGGGGTGAATTGTTTCCTGGGGGGCAGCCTCCTGGCCGCGGTTGTCCTGGTTGGGGCGCGGGAGCTGGTCACGCGGGCACCGCTTGACGGGACCGTGAAGGGCCAGCCCAAGTTCGACGCGAAGAGCAGCTGGCTCTCGAATACCACGCTGTTCGGCGCCCTGCTCGTGAGTGCGCTCAAGGACGGTTTCTCCCCCAAGCCCGAGACGGCCTGGCTCGGCGGCCTCAACCTCCTGTTTGCCGTGTTGGCGATCACCGCGGTGCTCACCGCCCTGGCCAGCGAACGCCAGACGGCTGAGAAGGAATTCGAGACGCCGGTTCTGCTATACCTTGCTTACGCAACCGTCGCGTTATGGGCTGCGTTCGGACAATGGCTTACGCTGGCTGTAGTAGTCTGGATAGCTAACGAGAAATATCTGCCTCCGTTTCCCAAGCTGGTATTTTTGGTCTCGATCGCCGCCGCGGCGATTGGCGCATGCTGCTACGCCTGGAAGACCATGGGTCAGCACCTGAAGCCAAAGAACGCCGCGCTACGTTCGGAGTGGGCTCTCATGTAGGCAGCACTGCGCCGGGTCGACGGTGCGTGCCGAGACCCGAGTCGTGGACGCCGGACCGCTCGCGCTTGACCCGTCCCGTGTGCAGAGCGCAGCATCTGTGCGACTCCGCCGGATCGATAAAACCATAACGTGGACTAGTCACCGGTCACGAATCTCAACCAAGGAGAACCAGATGCCCCGTCTTACCCCGATTGCATCGAAGTCCGACATGCCCGCGGCTCATCAAGCGCTCGCGGATGACGTCATGAAGGTATTCGGCCGGATCCGCGGGCCGTACAGCATGCTGCTTCATGCGCCGAATCTGGCGAAGAAGCTGCTGCCGCTGGTCCCGTTTTTTCGCGACGAATGCATGGTCGAAGCGCCGCTGCGGTCGCTCGCCATCATCACTGCGGTGCGCGAGTGCGAAGCCGCATACGTCTGGGCGGCGCAGGTTGGGGCGGCGCGAAAGAACGGCTTGAGCGAGCAGGCGATAGAAGTAGTGAAATCGAAAGGCGATCCGGCGAAGCTGCCCGCCGACGAGAAGGACATCATCAACTACATGCGGCAGGTCGTGCGCGGCAATCGGGTGGACCAGGCGACGTTCGACTCGCTCAAGGGCCGCCACACGCCGGAGTGGATCGTCGAGATGACGGCAGCAGGGACTTACTACATGTTCGTGTCCAAGTTCATCAACCCGTTCGAGGTCCCGGCGCCGCCGGATGGGGACAAACTTCCGGGGTAATGGTCCCCTCTCCCCAGGTCTGGGGAGAGGGATAGGGTGAGGGGAGAGAACGACCCGTTGGCGTTACTTCCAGTTGGCCCCTCACCCCAACCCTCTCCCCGTTACACGGGGCGAGGGCGTTGTCGCATGACGGTTTTTGATTTTCCGAATGAAGAAACTGGTCCTCGCCAGCGGCAACCCCGGCAAGCTCCGCGAGTTCCGCCAGATGCTCGCGCCGCTCGGCTTCGAGGTCGTGCCCCAGTCCGAGCTGGGCATCTCCGAAGCCGACGAGCCGCACGCCACCTTCGTCGAGAACGCGCTTGCCAAGGCGCGCCACGCTTCTGCCTCCGCCGGCCTGCCGGCGTTTGCCGACGACTCCGGCATCTGCGTGGCGGCGCTCGGCGGGGCGCCGGGCGTGCAGTCGGCGCGCTACGCCGGACCGCCGCCTGCAGGAACTCCCGGCGGTCGTGAGGAGCAGGATGCGCGCAACAACAGCAAGCTCGTCGCGGCGCTGGCCGGAACGGCCGACCGCCGCGCGCATTATTATTGCGTGATCGTGCTGGTGCGCCACGCCGCCGACTCCGAGCCGCTGATCGCCGAGGGCCGCTGGCACGGCGAAGTGATAGCAGAGCCGCGCGGCACGAACGGCTTCGGTTACGATCCGTATTTCCTATTGCCGGAACTCGCCCGCACTGCCGCCGAGCTGGATTCGGACCAGAAGAACGCGATCAGTCACCGCGGACGCGCGCTCGCCCAGCTCGTTTTGCAATTGCGCGACGCGGAGAAATAAGCTGTGAGCGACGAGAAAGCCGCAAGCGTGGGGGTGAACACCGGGTCACTGGTCACCGGTCACCGCGGCCTCTGAGAAAATGACACAAGATCCTGACCACTTCACGTCGGCCGCCCGCGCCTCGCCGGGGGTCGCATCCCCGCAAGCGGGGCCCCTGCTCAGCCCCTCGACGCGCCCAGCTTTTCGCGCGCTTCCCCCACTCTCCCTCTACATCCACATCCCTTTCTGCGCCCGGAAATGCCCCTACTGCGACTTCAACTCGCACGAGGCGCGCGGCGCTCTGCCCGAGGAGCGTTACGTCGCTGCGCTCGTCACGGACCTCGAGCAGGCGCTGCCGCTGGTGTGGGGACGGCGCGTCGGGAGCGTGTTCTTCGGCGGCGGCACACCCAGCCTGTTCTCGGCGCGCAGCATCGACGCGGTGCTTGCGGCGGTGCGCGCGCGCCTGCCGCTTGCAGCCGATGCGGAAGTCTCCCTGGAGGCCAATCCCGGCACGTTCGAGGCGGACAAGTTCCGCGAGTTTCGCGCGGCCGGCGTGAATCGCCTGTCGATCGGGGTGCAGAGCTTCAACCCGGCGCACCTGAAGGCGCTGGGACGTATCCACGATGATGCGGAAGCCCGGCGCGCCATCGAGTTCGCGAGGCGCGATTTCGACAACATGAACCTCGACCTGATGTACGGGTTGCCGGGGCAGACGTTGAAGGAAGCGCGCGCCGATCTCGACAGCGCACTGGCCTTCGACGTGCCTCACCTGTCCTGCTACCATCTGACGATAGAGCCCAACACGTACTTCCACCGCTTCCCGCCGCAACTGCCCGATGACGATACGGCAGACGTGATGCAGGACACGATCGAATCCCGGCTGGCGGAAGCGGGTTACGACCATTACGAAGTCTCCGCGTACGCCAGACGGCGAAAGGAGAGAAGCGATAGACGAGAGGAGGAGAAGGCCCTGCGCGACGCTGAACGCCCCTCTCTCCTCTCTCCTTTCTCCTCTCCAGCTGGGGCAGCCGCCGCCGCTTACTGCCGCCACAATCTCAATTATTGGCAGTTCGGCGATTACCTGGGAATCGGCGCGGGGGCGCACGGCAAGATCAGCTTTCCCGACCGCATCGTGCGCCAGACGCGGGTCAAGCACCCCGAGGGTTACATGAAGGCCGTGGAGCAGGGCGCTCCCGTGGCCGAGGAGCGCGCGGTCGCGGCGGGAGAGCTGGGTTTCGAGTTCATGATGAACGCGCTGCGCCTGAACGGAGGCTTCCCGGTGCGGCTCATCGAGGAACGCGCGGGGGTGCCGCTGACGGCGGTGCTGGGCGATCTGGACGAAGCCGAGCGCCGGGGCTTCATCACGCGAGACCACGAGCGCATCGCACCGACGGAGCTCGGGCGACGCTTCCTGAACGACGTGCTGCAGATTTTCCTGCCCCCGGCAACCGGCGGGCAGTAACACCTCGGGGCGCTGGCGGTAAGCCTCGAGTGCGGTCTTGGCGTACTGGCGGACCTTGGGATCGGCGGCGGCGCAATCATCATAGAATAGCCGCCATGCCGAATTGCCCGGACGGGAGGAAGAGAGTGAGCGGCTTCAGCAGGTTTTCGTTGTTAGCGATACTGATACTCGCCGTGGCGGGCGCAGCGCAGGCCCAGGGCTACCCGGCCAGGCTCGTGAGATTCGTCGTGACCTATCCACCGGGCGGCAGCTCCGACATCATGGCGCGCGTCATCGGGGCGCAACTGACCGAGTACTGGGGCCAGCAGGTGCTGGTGGAATCCCGGCCCGGCGCCGACGGATCGATCGGCACCGAGTACGCCGCGAAGCAGCCCGCCGACGGCTACACGTTCCTGCTCGCCAACTTCGGTCCGATCGTCGCCAAGCCGCTGCTGACGAAGGTCTCCTACGACTGGAAGCGGGATTTCGTGCCGGTGTCGCGCATCACCTATGCGGCCAACATCCTCGTGGTGCCGACGACTTTGCCGGTGAAAAACGCGAAAGAGCTGGTGGCGCTCGCGAAGGCCCGCCCGGGAGAGCTTACTTACGGCACCAGCGGCCCCGGCAGCATGTCGCATTTCGCGGGCGAGATGTTCAAGCGCATCGCCGGCGTCAAGATGATTACGGTGAACTACAAGGGCAACGCGCTCGCCATCACCGATCTCTCGGGCGGGCAGACCACGACCATGTTCTCCGACGCGGTGCCCGCCATGATCGGGCTGAAGACGGGCAAGATCCGCGCGCTCGCCGTGACCAGCGCGGAGCGCTGGCGCTTCAACCCCGAGCTGCCGACGCTCGCCGAAGCGGGCCTGAAGGGTTTCGCCGCCGTGAACTGGTGGGGCATCCTGTTCCCGGCCGGCACGCCGCGGCCTGTCGTCGACAAGGTCAATGCCGATCTCGGCCGCGCGCTCGCAAGCCCGGTCGTCAAGCAGAAGCTGGGCGAGCTTGGGGTCGAGACCATCGCCAGCACGCCGGAGCAGTTCGGCGCGTTCATGGCCTCCGAGACCGAGCGCTGGGGCAAGCTGATCCAGGAGGCGAACCTCAAGCTCGAATGATTAGAACCAATAGGTTCTAGGTGGCCTGCCCCCGCACGCGGCGCAACGGGCCGAAACAGGCGTTCATCGATTCGTCCCGGCACATGATCATCACGTTGCCGGACGGGTCGAAGCGGATGTAGTTCGTCGATTTCTGGCCGACCGCAGTCACCTGCCCGGAACAGTCCTTCTTGCCGTTGCTCTTGACGATCGCGTCGGTCATCTTGAAAAGCCCCTTGGGACCGGCCGTATCGTCGATCTCGTAAGCGCTCTCCGTGACCTCTTCGGCGCTGGTGACCAGCGTGGTGCCGTTCGGGCGCACGTGGTAGGTCTCCTCGCAGCTCGTGCCGGGCGCGAGGAACGTCCACGATCCCAGAATCGGGTGATCGGGCTTCGGCGCACGCGGCGGCGCGGCGTTGGCCAGGCAGGCGACGAGCACGAGCGTGACAGCAGGAAGGTCGTATTTCATCGGGTGTCTCCACGGCGAAAGATCACGTCCCACACCCGGTGCCCCAGCTTGAGGCCGCGGTTCTCGAACTTTGTGAGCGGGCGATAGGCCGGCCGCGGCGCAAAGCCATTCACGGTGTTCGCGAGCAGCGGCTCGGCCGACAGCACCTCCAGGATCTGGCTCGCGTAATCCTCCCAGTCGGTCGCGACGTGGAAGTATCCCCCCGGCTTCATCCGTGACGCCAGCAATGCGACCAGCGGAGGCTGAAGGAGACGCCGCTTGTGATGGCGTTTCTTCGGCCACGGGTCCGGAAAGAAGACGTGCACGCCGTCGAGCGCGCCGGGAGCGATCATGCGCTCGAGCACTTCCACGGCGTCGTGCTGGATGACGCGCACGTTGGCAAGCCCCAGCGCGGCGATGCGATTCAGGAGGCTGCCCACGCCCGGCGTATGCACTTCGACACCGAGGTAATCGCTACCGGGATGAGCCGCCGCGATCTCGGCGGTCGTATCACCCATCCCGAACCCGATCTCCAGCACCCTGGGCGCCGAGCGCCCGAATACCCGATCGAGGTCCAGGGGCTCCGTGGCGTACGGAACCCCGTATCGCGGCATCAGTTGCGCATGCGCGCGCGCCTGCGCCGCGGTCAGCCGCCCCTGGCGCAGAACGTAGCTTCGGATGGGGCGGCGTGGATTTGAAACGAGTGACTCGTGACTCGTGACCCGTGACTCGTCCAGCTGCTGGCCGGTTGCCGGGCTGGAGCCCTTATTTCGTGTCACGTGTCACGTGTCACGCCTTTGGAGAAGTAATCATCCCCGCCGTCGGAGAGCTGGGGGCGGCGGAGTAGAGCTTCTTCGGCATCCGCCCCGCGAGCCAGGCGGCACGCCCCGCCTCGACCGCCTTGCACATCGCGGTCGCCATCAGCACCGGGTTCTTCGCGGCAGCGACGGCGGTGTTCATGAGTACCGCGTCGCATCCCAGCTCCATCGCGATCGCGGCGTCCGATGCGGTACCGACACCCGCGTCGACCACGACCGGCACTTTTGCGGCCTCGATGATGATCTGGAGGTTCCAGGGATTGAGTATCCCCATGCCCGAGCCGATCAGCGAAGCGAGCGGCATCACTGCGACGCAGCCGATGGCTTCGAGCTCTTTCGCGATGATGGGATCGTCGGACGTATAGACCATCACCTTGAACCCGTCGGCCACCAGCGTACGGGCCGCCCCCAGCGTTTCGACCACGTTGGGATAAAGCGTATGCGGATCCCCGAGGACCTCGAGCTTCACCAGGTCGTGGCCGTCGAGCAGCTCGCGGGCGAGCCGCAGCGTGCGCACCGCGTCGTCTGCCGTGTAGCAGCCGGCGGTATTGGGAAGTATGGTGTACTTGGACGGTGGCAGGAAGTCGAGCAGGCTCGGCTGCTTCGGGTCCTGGCCGATATTCGTGCGACGGATGGCGACGGTCACGATCTGCGCGCCGCTCGCGTCGACCGCGGCGCGGGTTTCGGCGAAATCCTTGTACTTTCCGGTGCCGATCAGGAGCCTCGACGCGTATGACTTGCCCGCGATGAGGAGGGGATCGAGGTTCTCGTGAGGTTTCATGGCAGGATCCGGGAATCAGGACTCGGGAGTCGGAGTATAAACCCGGCCGCGTCCAGGCGAAATCAACCGGCCGTTGGGCATTTCACGTCCGGATCGTGGCTCCAGGTTCTAGCCGCCGCCTACGGCCACCACGATCTCCAGCCGGTCGCCTTCCGCGAGCGGCTGCTCGGCATAGCGGCTGCGGGGCACGATCTCGCCGTTCCTCTCCAGCGCGACCCGCTTCCCCGCCAGCTCCAGCCGGGCGATGAGCTCCGCGCAGTTGAGCGGCGCGTCGAACTGGCGGGGCTCGCCGTTGATGGTGATCGCAATCATGTGGAAGTGCCGGTCTGGCGACAGCCTTTCCCGGATTTTCACAAGTTGTCCGCCGGCTGGCAACCCGGCTTCCTCAGGGGCTGGCCGCCGAATCACTGGGCGGCCAGGCCAGCGAGATAGTCGGCCAACACCTCGATATCCTTGTCCGACAGGGGCTGCGCGGCTGATGTCATGTTACCGTCCAGGTCGGCGCGCGTCTGTGCCTTGAAGCCGCGCAACTGGGTCCTGAGGTATTCGAACTGCTGCCCGGCCAGCCGCGGAATGTGCTGCAGCCCCATGAGCGCCGGGCCATGGCACTGGACGCAGTGGTACTTCTCGGCGAGGCGCTTCCCCGCAGCGGCGTTTTCGGGCGCTGTCCTGCGCGAGGGGGCGGCGGGCTTCTGCTTCGAGAAGAATGCCGCGAGCTCGTTCATCTCGGCGTTGCTGAGGCTTGCCGCAACCGGCGTCATCTGCGGATCCTTGCGGCTGCTCTGGCGGTACAGGAACAGCGCCGTCGAGATGAATTGCGCCGGCTGCCCGGCGAGGGACGGAATGGCCGGGTCGATCGAGTTCCCGGCCGGCCCGTGACATGCCGCGCAGGCCTGCGGATCGGCCGCGCCCGCCGCGCCGGCGGCAAGCAGAAGCAGCGGCGCGACGGCGAGGAGCGCCGCCGCGCCTGGCCGCGCGGGGCGCCGGTCTTTGCTCACTTCTTGCTGTAGCTCACCCGGTAGATGATCCCGTTATGATCATCCGAGACGAGCAAGGAGCCGTCGCGCATTACCATGACGTCGTTCGGACGCCCCCACATCGGGGGGTCGGCCTTGTCGTCGAGCAGAAAGCCCGTCAGGAACGGCTCCATCTTCGGCTTGCCGTTTGCGTCGAACGACACGCGAGTCACGTTGTAGCCCTGTTTGATCGTGCGGTTCCACGAGCCGCGCAGCGCGATGAAGATGTTGTTCTGGTACTCGGCCGGGAACATCTTGCCGCTGTAGAAACGCATCCCGATGGGCGCGACGTGAGCGCCGAGCTTGAGCGCGGGCGCCGTGAACTCGGAGCACGAGCGGTTCTTGCCGTACTCGGGATCGGGCGTATCGCCTTGATGGCAGAACGGATAGCCGTGGTGCTCTCCCTTCCTGGCCACGCGGTGCAGCGTATCGTGCGGCGAGTCGTCGCCCAGCCAGTCGCGCCCGTGGTTCGTAAACCACAGCTCCCTGGTCTTCGGATGCCAGTCGAAGCCGACCGAGTTGCGCACGCCCAGCGCGACGGTCTCGAGCACCCCCTTGCCCGGGTCGACCCGCATGATGGAGGCCTCCATGTAGGTCGGCATGACGATGTTGCCGGGAGCGCCGATGTTGAAGTAAAGCTTGCCGTCGGGCCCGAGCCCGAGGAACTTCCAGAAATGGCCGGCCGCCTTGTTCGGGTCGAGGTTGTCCACCACGACCTTCGGTTCCGGCGGGCTGTCCAGCCGGTCCTCGATGCCGTCGTAGCGCACGATGCGGTTGCGCTCCGCGACGTACAGCGTGCCTTTGCTGAAGACGATCCCGTTGGGCGTGTCGAGGCCTTTGAGGATGGTCTTCACCTCGCGCGTGCCGCTGCGCTCGACGACCGCGTACACCTCCTTCAACTGGCGCGTGCTCACGAAAACCGTGCCCTTGTCGCCGAGCCTCATGGTGCGGGCTCCGGGCATGCTGTCGGCCCAGACCTCGACCTTGAAGCCGGGCGGAACCTTGAGCTTGTCGACCGGCAGCTCCTTCGCGCTCTTGCCGGTCAGGTGAATCGCGAACGGGTGCAGGGGCGAGCTCGCCTGCTCCGTCGAGCGGCCCTGCTGCCAGGACGGGGGCGGCGTGGGCGCGGCGGGCTTGTCATCGGCTTTCTGCTGGGAGTACGCGGGCAGCACGAGAGCGGCCGCGGTTACCGCGATGGCGGCGCGTCCAACGAGCCGACACGTAGTGACGGAAAAATCAGGCATGACGATCTCCTTTCTGGTTCGTGTCCACACGGAACTATCGATCGTGACCCGGTATGCCTTCGCCGCGTACCCGCCACGCCGCGGGGCGGTACGGATACGCGCCTCCTCTTTTCTCAAGCTGGAGCGGGTGATGGGAATCGAACCCACGTATTCAGCTTGGGAAGCTGATGTTCTGCCATTGAACTACACCCGCGTGACCGGGATTCTACGTTGTTTCCCCCACCGAGAAAATCCTGCACCACCGCGTCATCCCTGCCCATCGGCTCTGCGTTACTATTGCGACGGACCCGGGTCGGCATAGGAGGCCAGTCATGAAGATCGTCAAGTACGCCTTGCTCGGCATTGGCGCCCTGGCCCTCCTGTTCGGAGCCGTGCTCGCCTACGTCGCGGCCACCTTCAACCCCAACGATTACAAGCCCCAGATCATCCAGCTCGTTAAGGAGAAGAAGGAGCGCACGCTGAAGCTCGACGGTGACATCAAGCTCTCGTTCTGGCCGAACGTCGGCGCGGAGCTGGGCAAGGTGTCGCTCTCGGAGGCGAAGAGCGAGAAGGAGTTCGCGGCGGTTGACAACGCCCGCGTCTCGGTCAAGGTCATGCCGCTCTTCTCGAAGCAGATGGTGGTGGACGAGGTGCGCGTCAAGGGCGCCCGGGCGGCCATTGTGCGGTTCAAGGACGGCAAGCTCAACATCGACGATCTCCTCGCCAAAGATGACAAGGAGCCGAAGCAGGATGTCGCGTTCGACATCGCCGAAGTCGACATCGCGGATTCCGCCTTCAGCTTTCGCGACGAGCAGAAAGGCGCGCAGTACGCGCTGTCCAAGGTCAACCTCAAGACGGGGCGCATCGCGAACAACGTGCCCACGAAGGTCGATCTCTCGGTGACCGTCCAGGCGAGCCAGCCCAAGGTGAACCTCGCCACCGAGCTGAAGACGAAGCTGACCTTCGATCTCGACAAGCAGGTGTACGTGCTGGACGGCATGAGCCTGGAAGCGAAAGGGGAGGCCGCGGACATCCGCAACTTCGCGCTCAAGGCGACGGGCAGCGTGACCGCGAAGCCCGGCACGAACGAGTTCACGGCCGAAAAGCTCGCGGTCGCCATGACCGGGGTGAGCGGCAAGGACAACCTGGACGTGAAGCTCGACGCGCCGAAGCTCGTGTTGACCAAGGACAAGGCGACCGGGGATAAAGTGACGGTCGTCGCGAAGGTGACCGGTCCGCAAAGCGCGTTGAACGCGAACGTGAGCCTGCCGGGCGTGGAGGGTAGCGCGAAAGCGTTCAAGTCGTCCGCCATGACGCTCGATCTCGATATGAAGCAGGGTGACCTTACGGTCAAGGCCAAGGTCGCCTCGCCGGTCTCGGGAAACCTCGAGTCGCGGCAGGTCAACCTGTCCAATCTCGCGGCTAACCTCACCGTCAGCGGTCCGGATGTGCCCGGCAAGAGCCTCACCGGCGAGCTGAAGGGCAGCGCGGCCGTGGACGCTGCGAAAGAGAGCGCGCAGGCCAATCTTGCGGGCAAGATAGCCGACAGCAACATCAAGGCGCGACTGGGTATCGGCGGCGGCAAGACGACGGGCATTCATTTCGACGTGGACGTGGACCAGCTCGACGTGGACCGCTACTTCCCGCCGGCGCCCGCCGGGCAGCAGCAAAAGCAGACCGAGAAGCCGTTCGATCTCACGGGACTCAGGAACCTGAACGCGAATGGAACAATCCGCATAGGCTCGCTCAAGGCGAACAATCTCAAAGCGACCAACGTGCGCGTCGACGTCAAGGCCGGCGGCGGTCGCGTGGAGCTGAATCCGCTTACGGCGAATCTCTACCAGGGCACGCTCGCGAGCGCGGTCACGGTCAACGCGGCGCCGGCAACACCGACCTTCGCGGCGAAGCACAAGATGAACGGGGTGAGCGTAGGGCCGTTCCTCAAGGACCTTGCCAACAACGATACGCTCGAAGGCAAGGGCAACGTCACGCTGGACGTGACGACGCAGGGCAATACGGCGGGCGCGCTCAAGAAAGCGCTGAACGGCAACGCCGGACTGAAGCTCACCGACGGCGCGGTGAAAGGCATAGACATCGCGGGCTCTATCCGCAGCGCCAAGGCGAAGCTCGGCACGCTGAAAGGCGAACAGACGCAGCAGGCGGACAAGTCGCAGAAGACGGACTTTTCGGAGATGACCGGCACCTTCGCCATCAAGAACGGCGTCGCGCGCAACAACGATCTCTCGATCAAGTCCCCGCTGCTGAGAGTAGGCGGGGAGGGCGACATCAACATCGGCGAGGACAGCTTGAACTACCTCGTGAAGGCCTCGGTCGTCGGCACGAGCAAGGGCCAGGGCGGACGCGACCTGGACGATCTGAAAGGGCTCACGGTGCCGGTAAGACTGTCCGGTCCCCTCACCTCGCCCAAGTACACGATCGACTTCGGCGCGATGATGACGGACGTGGCGAAGCAGAAGGTCGAGGAGCGGCTGACGAGCGAGATCGGCAAGCGTCTCGGCGGTGGCGCGGCGGCGGGCGGCACGGCCTCGAAGGACGCAGCGGCCAAGGATGCGGGGAAGAGCAGCGGCAGCCGGCCGCAGGATGTGCTGAAGGGCCTCTTTGGACGGTGACCAGTGACCAGTGAACTGTTGATGGCAACAAGGCGGATCCACGGGTCACGGGTCACGAGTCACGGGTCACGCCCCTCCCGGCGAGACCTCGCCGCCAGGCTCATCGCCTGGCAGAAACGCCACGGCCGCCACGATCTCCCGTGGCAGGGCACGCGCGATCCGTACCGGATCTGGCTCTCGGAGATCATGCTCCAGCAGACCCAGGTCGCCACGGTCATTCCCTATTACCAGCGCTTTCTCCAGCGCTTCCCGGATGTCGCCACGCTCGCGCAAGCGCCGCTCGACGAGGTGCTGCGCCTGTGGGCGGGGCTCGGCTACTACTCGCGCGCGCGCAATCTGCACCGCGCGGCGCAGGCAGTCATGAGCGGACATGGTGGCCGGTTTCCCCGTACCTTCGATGCGGCTGCCGCGCTGCCGGGCATAGGCCGCTCCACGGCGGCGGCGATACTGGTGTTCTCCGCGGGCGCCCGCTATCCGATCCTGGACGGCAACGTGAAGCGCGTGCTGGCGCGGCTCTTCGGCATTGCCGGTTACCCCGGCGACAAGCGGGTGGCGGACCGGCTGTGGCAGCGGGCGGAGGAACTGCTCCCCAAACGCAGCGTCGAGGCCTATACGCAGGGTCTCATGGACCTGGGAGCGGGAGTGTGCGCAAGGACCCGCCCCCGCTGCGACGCGTGCCCGTGGTCGGCGTCATGCGCAGCGCGCAAGCGGGGACTCGTCGCGGCCATCCCTGGGCGCAAGCCGCGCAAGGCGCTGCCGCAGAAGGCCACGACCATGCTCGCCTTGACCCGTGCCGGCGAGGTGCTGCTGGAAAAACGGCCGCCCGCCGGAATCTGGGGCGGGATGTGGTCGTTGCCCGAAGCCGTGCGCGATACCGAAATCGCCGGGTACTGCCTGCGCAAGTTCGGCGCGCGCGTCCTCGCCATGGAGAAGCTTCCCCAGATCGCACACGGCTTTACGCACTACAAGCTGGATATATTTCCGATCCGGCTGAGGGTCGGGAAGCAGGACCCTCACGCGGCGGAGCCGGGTCTGATCTGGCTGCCGCTGGAGGAGGCGCGCCAGGCGGCGATCCCGGCGCCGGTCAAGCGCATCCTCGCTTCGCTCAGTGACCGGTGACCAGTGACCGGTGACCGGGCAAAGCGCACCGCATTGGCAGAGCCGCGTGGAAGCAAGCCCTGAACAAGAGGGCATTCGTCATTCCTGCGGAGGCGGGTATCCCCTTTCCCCCTTTGGGGGAAAGGTAGGATAGGGGGCGCGAATGGATCCCCGCCGTTGCGGGGATGACCTTCGTAGCGCAATCGCTGTTACTGGTCACGGGTCACCGGTCACGGGTCACCAGAGGTCGACGCGCCCGCCAGTCGACCTGATGCGCTCCGCCCGCTGCTGCACGTAGCGCTGGAAGCTCGGCTGCTTGAGATACGCTCCGCTCGCCACGTACTCCAGCCCGGACGCGAGGTGAAACGGCTGGAATGACGCCTCCATCCGGAATACTTCCTTGCCTGCTGTGTCGAAGAAGACGAGGCTGGGCGTGTAAGCGACGCCCAGCGCGCGGCCCCACTGAGATTCGGTGAGCGTCCTGCCTTCCGGTGTCTCCACCGGGGCGGCGCCGAACAGCTCCAGCCGCGCCACGTCGAATTTCCCGATCAAGCGCTGCACTGCGGCGTCGCGCATGCCGCGCTCGTGGAGCCGGTCGCACGCCGCGCACTGCTTCTGCTCGAAGAGCACGAGTAGCGGCTTTCCTTCCGGTCGCTGCGAGGCCGCAAGGCGATACGGCTGCTTCATGAAATATGGCTGCCCGTGCAGCCGGCCGCTCGCCGGCTCGCGCCCGTGCCGCTCGAGGTAGCTGGCGAAGGCGATTCTGCTCTCGTGCTTACCCGAAACGTAGTCGAGAGCCGCGCGGAACCTGTGCGGCGGATAGTACCCGTTCAGGCGCAGCACCACGGCGCCCTTCTCGTCGAAGAACAGCAGCGTGGGCGTGAACTGCACCTTCATGAGCGCCGCGAAATCCTTCTCGCTCCGGACCTTGCCGTCCGTCCAGGTGACCTCGCGGTCGCCCCACATGTTGATCGCGACGGCGTTGAAGCGGCGGCGCGTGAGATCGGCGATCTCCTTCTGCGCGAAATTGACGCGCATCAGCTCGCGGCAGTAGGGGCAGCCGTCCTGCCCGAAGTACACGAGCAGGCGCTTGCCTTCCGCGGCGGCCTCGCGCACGTCCTCCCGGATATCGAGAAAGGTCTCCTTGAACCAGGATGGTGTTTCGGTCGCATGCGGGCCGGGGTTCAAGGCTTCGCGAGCAGCCGATACGGCGCTCGTGACCGGTGCTGTGGCGAGCGCCACCGTTAGCGCGATCAGGGTGTACCACTCACGCCACATGCACGAGTACCTCCGGTTGAGCTGCCGGCGAAGGCCATTCGGCCCGATCTTCAGTAGTATAAAGACGGCGAACGGCGCGTCACAGGGCGGCGGGGCTGAAGATTCGGTGGCTGCGCGACTTCAGCCCAGCGCCGGGATCGGGGGATTCAACGTCTGCACATCAGAAGCTGCTCCGTTCGATTTCCAGGAACGCCAGGCTGATGTGCCTGCCTATCACGTCGTTGAAGTGCACCCAGCCGGCATAGGGCTTCAGCTTCGCTACGACGGCATCCTTCATCTCAAAGTCGCTCTTCCCTGCGTCGTAGTGCTTTTTTACTTCTGCGTAGAGCGTGGTGAGATAGGTCTCGTAAGCCGTTACGATTTCCACGCCGCCCGTCGGCCCGTGGCCCGGAACGTAGCGGCCTGCGTTCAAGCGCGCCGCCACGCGACACGCCTCGATGCTGCCCTTGAAGGTGGCATCATCGAGCCGGGGCAGACGCTGGAAGAGAAAATTGTCTCCCCCGAACACCACCGAATCCTCCACGACCTGGATCATGATGTCGGTCTGGCTGTGGGCGTCCGGCGGAGCATGGATGCGAAACGTGATCCCGCCGGTTCTCAGTTCCTCGCCATTGCCGATCGCGACCGTGGGAATCACTGCCCGGGTGCCTTCCGTAAAGCCGCCGGACAGACGGGACATCGTGACTACCCACTGTTCCGCGACTCCGCTCACCCGCCTGATCATTTCGGGATGGGCCATGAGGACGGCGTCGGGGTAAGCCTCGCGCACGGCCTGGTTGCCGAGCCAGTGGTCGCCGTGAACATGGGTATTCAACACGTGGGTGACCGGCTTGTCGGTCATCTTGCGCAGTTGTTTCATCACCATGCGTCCGGCCTGCACGCTGGATCCCGGGTCTATCACCACGACGCCTTCCCCGGTAATGATGAAAGCCGGATTGTTCATGAAGCCCTGGTTCGTCACGGACGCGATCTCCCGCGGTCCATGGATCACATAGGTATGGGCGGCGATCCTGTCTACAGGGTAATCGCGCACCATTTCGCGTCTGTCGACCGGCGGGGGCGAAGTCTGCGCGACGGGAAACGAAGCGCAGCCAATCACGAACAGCACGGGCGCGCCGATAACCATCCACTTGACCGGGTTCATATTGAAAGCGTAACAGACGATGCCCGGATTTCTTGGGGGTAAGCGCCTTCGTTTCAGGCTATTTCATGTTGATCGGCGATTGGGGATCGATCAGGTACGCGACCAGGTGAGAGACCTGTTCCGGCGTGAGGTGGCGGTTCGCCCCTAGCCGCGGCATGTTTGAGCAAGGCGCGAACCCCCAGGCGTTGAAGATTCTCTCGTAGGTGAGCTTCGCCACTGCCTCTGAGCTGCCGCGCTGCATGCCGTAACCTGTCAGGCTGGGCCCGACATTGCCCACGTTTATCTCTCCGGGAGCAAGGGCATGGCAGTTCTGGCAGAGCCCGCCGTTTCCCTTACGCTTCTCGAGGCTTCCGAACTGGATACGGTCGCCCGCACCGTCATGCGCGAGCTCGTCGCCGGCCTTCCAGTCGCCCACGAGCTTCCCCGATTCCGGATACTGGATGGAGGCGCGCGCCAGCTTGACCACTTCGGCCGCTTCCTCCTGCGTGAGCTTGGCATCGCCGATCTTGCTGCAGATTTGCTGCGACCGGTCCTGCACCAGGCGCTTCAGCAACGCCGGCATCGGTGCGGAGAAGTCCTCGCTCACCATTGTCTCGGCGACTTGACGCGTCGTCGCTTGATCGGGATAAGTGGTACAGCCCGCGGCAATCAGCGCCGGGGTACCGAGTACTGCCCATTTCAACCACGTCTTTTTCATTGGCATTTTCGCTCCCGCTCAGCGCTTGAATCCGGGCACCTTGATCACGGCCCCGTTGCCTTGATAGTGGAGATAGGTGGTCAACGCGATTGACGTGTCGGATGCATACTTCAGCTCGGGCAGCCGCATCTGCCAGAAGCAGTCGGAGAGCCGCCACTGCATGGTGCGCACGACAAAATGCGAGCCGCGATAAGCGGGCCAGGTCGAAACAACTTCCTGCACCCCTTTCTTGCTGGTCATGTGCACCAGATCCTGGAGCCGGATGCGCTTGTTGGCCTCGCCGTGGCACTGCACGCACGCGAAATCCGTCTGACCGCTACGCCGGTAGAAGAGGTACTCACCCGACTTGTACATATCGTGCTCTTTCCGATGGCTCAGCGAGACGTTCATCTTCATCCCGTTCGACCGGGAAGTAATGTAAAGTGCCAGGGCTTCCGCATCGGAACCGTTGCTACCCGCCGGACTGATCGCCGTTTTGACAAGCTCTTCGCGTTTGAAACCCTGCAGTTCAACCATGCAGGTCAGCAGCCTTGACTCCAGGTCCTGTACACGGTCGGTATCGGGGAAGTAACGCGGCAACCCGGTGGCGGCGCCCTCCAACCTCCCCGGGCCTGCCCCGAAATCGCACTCATTCAGCGAAGCGTTCCTGGGGCCACGCTTTTGGTAGAAGAGTGTCTTGCCGCGCTCGATCCACAGTTCGCCCGGGTTGTCGTCCGCCAGCATTTGACGGCCTACGGCCAGGGGGTCGTCCGGCCTCCCTTGGGACAGCGCCGCTCCCCACGTGAGGGCGCACCCTACGGTTGCGACGGCAGCGAGCCATCCTCGCGTCGTGTGCATGCTTTCCTCCACGTTCTGGTAACCAGCGGGCGCGGCGCGATCACGAGGCCGAAACGGTCGCCTCGTCAGTGCGCTTTTCGCCCTTGTTGTCCAGCCAGGTGACGCCGAGCTTGTCGCCCACCTTGGCCCCTTTGATGCGCAGCCCGAGGAACGGGTTGCGCGAAATCCCCTGGCTCCACTGCGCATCGAGCACCGTCTTGCCGTTGTGCGTAACCGCCACGTTCTGGATGAAGTGGCGCGGAACGATGTCTCCCCTGGAATCCTTGCGCGCGCCGGTTTCCATGGGGTGCAGCATCAGAATTCTGACATCGGCTACGTCGCCCTGCAGCGTGGCGCGGATCTTCATCGGTTCAGCCATGGAGTGGTCTCCTGGAAAATGTCGGACTTCGGTTTTGCGTAAGGAATATGTCGCAGCGTAGCCGACAGATTCCTAGCCGCAGCCGCCGACGGTGATCTTGATTTCCTTCTTTGCCGCGAAGAATTTCCCGTCCGCCTTCACCACCGCCCAGACGTTCGAGGTCTCCCCCATCTTGATGCGCGTCGAGATATAGCCTTCGCTGCCGCTCGAGACGTCAAACGTTGCCATCAGCGGACGCGGATTTTTTTCGGCAATAATCGAGATCTGCTGCGTATTGAGGATCTTGCTGGTAACGGCGACCGGCACGACGGCGCCATTCTCGGCAATATCCGGGGCGGTTATCGCGATATCCCTGCTCTCCACCGGATTGCCGGCTCCCAGGGCCTTCAGGGCGTCCGCCATGACCTTGGATTCGAACCCGACTTCGTTCCACTGGGCCGCCATGGCGTTCGACGACTTGGCGAGCCCGGTAACGAGTCCCATGGTAAGTACGCCGAACGCGCCGGCACGCTTCAGGACGGTTCGACGGGAAAGGTCAATCACGATGTCTCCTTTTATTTGCGAGTGAAGAACGGCCGGCGTGATCTGCAAGGTCGCCGAACATCCAGAGTGTTTTTCGAGAGCTGCAAACCATGCGCAAATTCTCTCCGCCGCGGCGCAAAGGAGCAATTGGACCGAGGTCTGGACGGAAGGTCTGGCCGTTGCGCGTTGGTCGCCGGAAACGCATTGTTCAGAAAGACGTTTGAGCGCACTCTGATCCGCCTCTCGTGCAGCTTCGACCAGTACCAAAGTCTCGGTCTGAAGTCTGGAAGGCGTGATCTCGCTCTGCGGTAGGGGTAATCTATGGCAGGACTGCAGACGAGAACCGAAACCCCGTGAAGACGTTTTCTCTCATTTCGCTGCTGATGCTCTCGCTGGGATCCTCGCCTATCGCGTGGTGCGCGGCGCAACCGGGCAAGGTCTATCGCATCGGTTACCTTATGTTCGCGCCGGTCGCAGATACGCCTTCCCCACAGCGTGCAGCCTTGCTGCGCGCCATGGAGAGATTGGGTTACGTGCAGGGCAAGAATCTGGTCATCGAGTACAGCTCGGCCGAGGCCAATGTCGAGATGCTGCCTGACGCGGCTGCCGAGCTGGTGGAAAAGAAACCTGCTCTGATCTTCGCCATCGGCACCCCTACCGCGCTTGCCGCAAAGCAAGTAACGCGGACGATCCCGATCGTGATGTTCGCCGCGGATGCGGTAGCCAACGGGATCGTGGCGAGCCTGGCGAAGCCCGGCGGTAATATCACAGGCATTTCGGGCGCCCAGATCAAGCTCAGCCCCAAACGTCTCGAGGTGCTCAAGGAGACCGTGCCGCGCGCCTCGCGCGTGGCGGTGCTGTATTCACGGGTTCACCCATCCCACGCTCAGGAGCTGACGGCAATCAGGTTGCGGGCGGCGGAGCTCGGACTCGCCTTGCAGCCATTCGACGTAACCCGGGTGGAGGACCTTCAGGCGGCATTCTCCCGCATGAGCGCGCGCCGCCCGGATGCGATCCTGGTGCTGTTCGACTACCGGACCCTGGTCTATCGGCAGTTGATTTCCGAGTTCGTGGCAACGAATCAGTTGCCCACCATGTTCGGCACCAGGGAATCGGTTGATGCCGGTGGCTTGATGTCCTACGGATCGAACCTTGAAGAAATGTTTGCGCGCGCGGCGAGCTTTGCCGACCGCATCCTCAATGGCGCGGATCCAAGCACGCTCCCGGTCGAGCAGCCGACGCGCTTCGAGCTGGTCATCAATCGCAGGACTGCGCGGGCCCTCGGGCTTCGGATTCCCGAGCCGTTGCTGCTGCGCGCAAACGTTCTTATCGAATGACGCTGCGCCAACCGCTGTTCGTCAAGTACGCGGCCTTGATTTTAGTGCTGGCAGGCGCCTCGCTGCTCGTAAGCGGAGCAATCGAGATTTACTTCTCGGATCGGCAGCACCGCGCGACGCTGGCAGAGGTTCAGCGCGACAAGGCCGCGGCTGCGGCGTCCAGCGTGTCGCGCTATGTCGAGGATCTGGCGCACCAGATCAGCGGGGCGACCACGCCAGCATTGGACACGGCGGTTTCCGATCTGGAAAAGCGCCGCATCGATTACCTTGGCCTGCTGCGTCTCGCGCCCGCCATCACGACGCTGCGCTTCGTCGACCGGCACGGGATTGAGCGGATTCAGGTGTCGCGACTGGACGCGGATCGGATGAACGGAAAGACCGATCTCTCGGGCGATCCCGGCTTCATCGCCGCGCGCGGTGGCCGCGTTCATTTCAGCCCGATTTACTTCTTCGAGCAGACCGAACCGTATATGAGCATTGCCGCGCCCGACCCTTCGGGGGACGGGGCGGTTACGCTCGCGGAGGTGAACCTGAAGTTCATCTGGGCGGTGGTGACCGAGATCAAGGTCGGCGAGCAGGGTTACGCTTACGTCGTTGATGCACGCGGACGTCTCGTCGCCCATCCCGACATCCACCGGGTCCTGCAGATGACCGACCTCTCCGGGCTGCCGCAAGTCCGCGCGGCGCTTGCCCAACGCGATGGCACTGGCGCATCGCTTGAGTCGGTAGAGAGTGCGGTCGACCCCCAGGGGCAGCCAGTATTCACCGCGCACGCTGCGATCTACCCGCTCGGTTGGCACGTATTTGTGGAACAGCCGCGCTCTGAGGCGCTCGCGCCTCTCTATGCCTCACTGTCCAGACAAGCCATCGTTTTGTTATCGGCATTGGGGCTGGCACTGATCGCGAGCTTGCTACTCGCGCGCAGCATGGTTTCCCCGATCCGGGAATTGCAATCAGGGGCGCAAAAGATCGGGGCCGGCAACCTTGGACACCGTATCCAGGTGGAAAGCGGCGACGAGTTGCAGGAGCTGGCGGAGCAGTTCAATCGCATGGGCGCGCAGCTCCAGGATTCCTACGCGGACCTCGAGCGCCGGATCGCAGAACGCACGCGCGACCTGGAGGCTGCCAACCAGGGCAAATCGCGCTTCCTGGCGGCGGCGAGCCACGATCTGCGCCAGCCCATACATGCGCTGAGCCTGCTCGCGGGGCAGTTGCGCTCCACGGGACGTCCGGAAGACCGGAACAGAATACTCAACGAGATCGAAGCCGGCATCGCGGCTCTGGGCAATCTGTTCGACGACCTGCTCGATATTTCGAAACTGGAGGCTGGAGCGGTGACCGCCCAGCCCGAGGATTTCGCAATCTCAGCCATCCTCGGCGCGCTCAATGCCCAGTTTGTTCCGGAGGCGCAGGAGAAAACCCTGAAGCTCAAGGTGCTGCCGGACAACGCGCGCGTGCACAGCGACCCGGTGCTGTTGCAGCGCGTCCTGTCGAACTTCGTGTCGAACGCGGTTCGCTACACCGGACGCGGGGGCGTTCTGGTGGGCTGCAGGCGGCGCGGAGCCAATCTCCAGATCGCGGTCTGGGATACCGGCTGCGGCATTCCCGAAGACCGCAGGGAGGATATCTTTCGCGAGTTCGTGCAGCTCGACAGCCCGGACCGGGATCGCGGCAAGGGGCTGGGCCTGGGACTCGCTATCGTCGCACGACTGGCGCCGCTGCTCGGCAGTCGCGTCGAGCTGAGATCGGTGCCCGGCCGGGGCTCGATGTTCGCGATCAGCGTTCCACTTGCCGAAGTGCAGGACGAGCGCAATGCCGTTTCATCGTTCCCTCCCTACTACGAGCCAACGCAGGGGGTGCCCCTGCGCGGCGTCTTCGCCGTCGTCGTGGACGACGACGAGGCTGCACGCGCTTCGCTGCAGGGGCTGCTGGTTGAGTGGGGATGCCTGGCGCTAGCAGCTCGCGGCGGCACGGACGCGCTTGCCATGCTGGCACAACACGACCGTGCGCCGGAACTCGTTATCTGCGACTATCATCTGGGCAACGGCGAAAACGGCATCGAGGCGATTCGCCGCATTCAAGCCGCTTCCGAGTGCTCGATGCCAGCGATTCTCGTCACGGCAGACGGGGGCCCGGAAGTATTGAGGACTGCGAGGCATCATCAATACCCGGTACTGCTCAAACCAGTGGCGCCCGCGAAACTGCGCGCGTTGCTCGCTCAATTACTGGCGAAAGGCCCAAACGGGTGCGACAGGGAGTTCCATCATAAGGCCGTCTGAGCTATTCTTCGGCGGCTGAAGCTTTGTCGGGTAATGCAGCTCGCCCAAATACCAGTCCAATCCGCGCCGCGGCGATCACGGCTTGCGTTCGGCTCGTCACGTTGAGCGCCTTCAGTATCAGCGTGACATGATTTTTCACCGTGGATTCCGCCAAGTCGAGTTCGCGGCAAATGATCTTGTTCGATTTTCCTTCAAGCAGGAGCCGCAGTACCTGCGCCTGGCGTCCGCTCAGCCCGAGATCGGCCGGAGTCCGCCGAGGTGACCCGCTGCGTCCGGAAGCAGCGGCTGTTTGCGGGTCCGCAGCGGTCGGGCACTCCCAGCGGGCGAGGATCGCTGGCGGAATGTAGATTCCACCGGACAGCACCAGGCGCAGCGCGCTGATCAATACCTCGTTGGATGACAGCTTGGGAATGTAGCCCATCGCGCCTTGATCGAGCGCCTGCGTTACGCTGGCACGATCGTTTGCCGATGACAGCACGACGACCGGCAACGCGGGATGCCGCGCGCGCAGGTCATTCAACGCTGCCAGTCCATGCATCCCCGGCAGGTTGAGGTCGAGGAGCACAAGGTCGAGGTCCGGCTGCGCTTCGATCAGATCGAACGCACCGCGGCAATCGCTGGCTTCGAGGACTGTGACATCGCGGTCGAGTCCGCCGAGAACCCCGCGCAGCGCAATACGTATCAACGCGTGATCGTCAACGACAAGTATCTTCATGGCGCATCAGTCACGCAGTATCAGGTCGCAGGCCGACCCGCGCCAGGAACTGCCGCAGGCGCTGAAAGCGCGCGGTGACGTCGGTGATTTCGAGCAGTTCCTGTTTTTCCGCCAACTCCAGCGGCAGCACTTCCGCGAGGCGGTAGCCCACCCAGGCCGCGTCGTCCAGCCTGACCGGCGCGGGAAAGTGGCCGGCGCCCACCTTGTCGATGATGGCCTTCAGGACCTCGGCGCATACCGGATCGACGTCGCCGCCCGCGGGATCCTCCGGCAGGAGGTCCACCTCGGCCGAGATGAGCTGATTCGCCCCGACCCGCGTCTCGCGGAGGCGAAAGCGCCGGCCGCCGTGCGCGACGAGGTGAAAGAGGCCGAGTTGCGGCATGTCCCACTGCGCGATGGTCGCGAGGCAACCCACGGACTCGGGCAGCGCCGCGGCGCCCACTTCACGGCCCTCGCGGATGAGACACACGCCGAATGGCGCGTTGTCCCGCAGGCACGTCTTGGTGAGCTCGATATAGCGCTGCTCGAACACCTTGAGCGGCAGCACGCCCTCGGGAAACAGCACCGTGCCCAGAGGGAATAGCAGCAACTCTCTAATGGTCTCGGTGGACATGACTCAGCCGCTCCCGTCTCGCTCTGACAGGCCACGGTGCCTGACCAGCACCTGCGCCTGCCGGCGGAAATGCGCGGCGAGCGCTTCCACGAAGTAAACCGAGCGATGCCGGCCGCCGGTGCAGCCGATCGCCACGGTCAGATAGGCGCGGTTGTCGTGCTCGTAGGAGGGGAGCCATTCGGAGACGAAACGCCGGATGTCTTCCAGCATCTTGCGAACCTCCGAGTCGGCGGAGAGGAAATCGGCCACCGCCCGATCGAGGCCGGTCAGGGGCCTCAGGTTGGCGTCGTAGTGCGGGTTGGGCAGGCAGCGCACGTCGAACACGAGGTCCGCGTCGAGCGGAATGCCGCCCCGGTAGCCGAACGATTCGAACAGCAGGGTGAGCCCGACGGGCGGCACTGCGACGAAATCCTTCACCCAGTTGCGCAGCACGTTGGCCGAGAGATCGCTGGTGTCGACGCGGTGACCGAAGTCCGCGAGGCTGGAGAGGAGCTCCCGCTCGCGCTCGATACACTCGGGCAGGGTGAGGACCCCGTCGTACAGCGGATGGCGCCGGCGCGTTTCCGAGAAGCGGTTGATCAGGGTGTCGGTCTTCGCTTCCAGGAACATCATGCGCAGATCGATGCCGCGCTGCCGGAACTCGTCGAGGTGACGCGGCAGCTCGGCGATCGCCTGCGCGCTGCGCTCCTCGATGCTCACGACGGCGCGCGCGTGGCCGCCGGTGGCGAGGTGCTCTACCAGTTGCGGCAGCAGCGCCGCCGGCAGGCCGTCCACGTAGTAGTACCCGCTGTCCTCGAGGACGTTCAGCGCGACGCTCTTGCCCGATCCGGAGAGGCCGGTGATGAGGACTAGCTGCATGTCACCGGTCACCGATCACGGGTCACTCGTCACCTTTCTGCATCTGCGCCGCCTGCCGCGTGATGAATTCGCGCGTGCTGTCCACGCCGCGCTGCTGCAGCACGTAATTGCGCACGGCCGCCTCGGTCAGGACGGCGAGGTTGCGCCCCGCGGCGACCGGTATCGTCACCTTGCCGATCTGCACGCCCATGACCTCCTCGAATCCCGGCTTGAGCGGCAGGCGTTCGTGGCGCTGGGACTCCCGGGCCGGCCGCTCGAGATGGACGATCAGCTTGAGGTTCTTGCGGGGCCGCAGTGCCGCCTCGCCGAATATGGTCCGGATGTTGAGCACGCCCAGGCCGCGCACTTCCAGGAAATCGGAGAGCAGCGTCGGGCAGCGCCCCTCCACCGTTTCCGGACCGATGCGGTAGAGCTCCACGACGTCGTCCGCGACGAGACCGCTGCCGCGGCTCACCAGCTCCAGCGCGAGCTCGCTCTTGCCGACGCCTGAGTCGCCCGTGATGAGCACGCCCACGCCCAGCACGTCGAGCAGCACGCCGTGCGTCGTGGTGCTCTCCGCCAGCGCGCGGGCGAGGTAGGGCCGCAGCATCCACATCAACTCGACGCTCGAGAGCGGAGAGCGGAACAACGCCGTCTTCGTGGACTCGGCGACGTCGACGAGCGGCGCCGGCAGCTCGTCGACTGCCGCGGCGAGGAAGCAGGCAAGCTCATGCGTGGCGACCTGGCCGAGCACGGAGCGGCAGCTCGCCGGATCCAGGGCGTGCAGGTAAGCGGCTTCCGATGCGCCCACCACCTGGATCAGGTTCGGATGGATGAAGTTGAGATGGCCGATCAGGCCCCGGGAGGAATCCTTGGTGAGCTCGCTGTTCAGCTCCCGCACCGCGCCATCGCGGCCGCCGACCCACTCGAGCCGCAGCTTCTCCCGGTTCTCCTCAAACAACCGGGCTATGCTGACTCGCGGCATGCGGCTGCCACTCGGCGACGAGCTGGTTCACCTCCGCCGGCGTCGCGGACGCCAGCAAGCGCTCCCGAAACGGCCTGTCGCTGAACATCTGCGCGAGCTCCGAGAGAATCTGCAGGTGCAGGTCCGTGGCGCGGTCGGGGACGAGGAGCACGAAGATGAGGTTGACCGGCTGTCCGTCGGGCGCGTCGAACGGTATCGGCTGCTTCAGCCTGACGAACGCGCCCACCGCCTCCTTCAGCCCCTTGATCCTGCCGTGTGGAATGGCGATGCCCTGGCCGAGCCCCGTGGAGCCCAGTTTCTCGCGCGCGAACAGGCTGTCGAACACCTGGCTGCGGGCGACGTGGTGGTTGTTCTCGTAGAGCAGACCCACCTGCTCGAACACGCGTTTCTTGCTGCTGACCTCGAGGTCCAGCACGACGTTCGAAGGCGGCAGCAGCTTGGCGATAAGATTCATGTCAGTCCATCGTGTTGTCGCCCGGCGCCCGGCCGCGGGCCGCTTCTTGTTGTTACGCCCTCGTTCACCTTATTGTTCACCGTGGTGCTTGAGGCCCGCGCCGCCGTGGCGGCGCTCCAGTGATTTTTCCTTGTGCTTGATGATCGTCCGGTCGAGTTTGTCGACGAGCCCGTCGATGGCGGCGTACATGTCCGGATCGATGCTCTCGCAGTGAATGTCCTTGCCGCGGACGTGCACGCTCGCCTCGACCTTCTGGTTCAGCTTCTCGACGGTCAGGATCACGTTGACGTCGATGACGTGGTCGAAGTGGTGCGTGATGCGCGCGAGCTTGCTGGAAAGGTACTCGCGGATGGACGGGGTGATCTCCAGGTGATGCCCGGTCAGGTACAGGTTCATCTGTTACCTCGATCATTGATCGCGGAACCGGGGGAACTCTGGGTTCCGCGCGGTACATTTCCCCTCGCCCTCAGGGAGAGGGGAAAGGGGCGAGGGTGGGTGCGGGGGAGCAGCATAACGCAGCCTCGCGGCCGCTTGAGGCTACAGCGCCTTCCTCATGTTGACAGGGAGAATCTGCAGAGATTCCCGGTATTTGGCAACCGTGCGCCGCGCGACCACGATGCCCTGTTGCGCAAGGATGTCCGAAATCTGGCCGTCAGACAGGGGCTTGCGCTCGTTCTCGGCCGAGACGAGCTGCTTGATCAGCGCGCGTATCGCGGTGCTGGAAGCCGAGCCCCCGGCGTCGGTGGTGACGTGGCTGCCGAAAAAGTACTTGAGCTCGTAGATGCCGCGCGGGGTGTGCATGAACTTCTGCGTGGTCACGCGCGAGACGGTGGATTCGTGCAGGTCCAGCGCTTCCGCGATTTCCCTCAGCACGAGCGGCCGCATCGCCACGTCGCCGTGCTCGAAGAAATTGCGCTGCCGGTCCACGATCGACTGCGCCACCCGCAATATCGTCTCGAAGCGCTGCTGCACGTTCTTGATCAGCCACTTCGCTTCCTGGAGCTGGCTCGCGAGCTGCTGGGAGCCCGCGTTGCGATTGCGCTGCAGGATATCCGCATAGAGCCGGTTGATCCGGAGCCGCGGCATGGCATCGGGATTCAGCGAGGCGACCCAGACGCCCTTCACTTTCTTTACGATGACGTCCGACACGACGTAGCGCGTTTCGTCCGAGGAGAAGTCGGACCCCGGACGCGGGTTCAGGCTCGTGATCAGCTTCTGCACCGAGCGCAGCAGGGCATCGTCGCAGCGCAGCGCCTTCTTGAGCTTGCCGAAATCGCGCGCGGCCAGCGCCTCGAGATTGTGCTTCACCGTTTCGAGAGCCTCGGCGCGATGCGGGGTGTCGGCGGGGAGGGAGGCGAGCTGGAGCGCGAGGCATTCGCTCAGGTTTCTCGCGCCTATGCCGGCCGGCTCGAGGTGCTGCAGGTGCTTCAGGGCGATCTGCAAGTCTTCGAGCCCGATCTCGAGCTCGGGCGGAAGGAACTCGACCAGCTCCTCCAGGCTCTGCGTGAGGTAGCCGCCTTCGTCCAGCGAGTCGATCAGCAGGCTCACGATCCTGCGGTCGCGCTCGGGCAGCTTGGTGAGCGAGAGCTGCGCCATGAGATGCGCGCGCAGCGTGAGCGTGTCGGCCGCGACCTGCTGCGACTCGCTCTCGTCGTTCTCGTCGCGGTAGCCCGAGGGCGGCGCGTCTTCCATCCTCTGGAAATCGACGGTTTCGCCGTCGTCGGAGGACCCCTCCGCGGCCGGCGCATCGGCCGGCGGCGCGTCCGCGGCAGGCGCAGTGTCCGCCGCGGGGGTGGCACCCGGCGGGACAGGCTGCTCGCGCAGGCCGTCGTCGCGCTCGAGCAGGGGATTCTCCTGCAACACCCTTTCCAGTTCCTGGGTCAGCTCCAGCGTCGACAATTGCAGCAGCCGTATGGACTGTTGCAGCTGGGGCGTGAGGGTTAGGTGCTGGGATAGGCGGAGTTGGAGGGAATGCTTCATTTATGGTGTCCTGGGTTGGACCAAACGACCCATACGACCCCCCGCCCTCTCCCCCCTCTCAGAAGATCGGCGGAGACGCTCAAAGGCGGAAATGCTCTCCCAGATAGACCCTTCTAACGTTCTCATTATAGATGATTTCATCGGGTTTGCCGTAGGCCAGCACGGTACCGTCGTTGATGATGTAGGCTCGGTCGCAGATACCGAGAGTCTCTCTCACATTGTGATCCGTGATCAGTACGCCAATACCACGTTCCTTCAGAAATCCGATGATCTTCTGGATTTCCAGCACTGCAATCGGGTCGACGCCCGCAAACGGCTCATCGAGCAGGATAAAGCGCGGTTCGCTCGCCAGCGCGCGGGCGATCTCCACCCGCCGCCGCTCCCCGCCGGAGAGGCTGATTGCAAGATTCCCGTGCAAATGGCCTATATGCAGGTCGTGCAGCAGGCCATCGAGCCTATTACGGATAGTTTGCGGATTATCTTGATAGAGTTCCAGGACGGCCTGCACGTTTTCGGCGACCGTCAGGCGCCGGAAAATCGACGGCTCCTGCGGCAGGTACGAAAGGCCCAGGCGGGCGCGCCGGTGCATGGGGGTATGCGTCAGCCTCCTGCCGTCGAGAAACAGGTCGCCCCCATCCATGGGCACCAGGCCGACCATCATGTAGAAGCAGGTGGTCTTGCCCGCGCCGTTCGGGCCGAGGAGCCCGATCACCTCGCCGCTTCTCACCTCCAGCGAGACCTCCTTTACCACGACCCGCTTCCGGTAGCGCTTGTTCAGGCGCTCGGCGCGCAATTCGCTCTTCTGTGCCGCGGCAGGGCGCTCCTGCCCGGGCAACGGAACCGGAATCTGGCCCGTATCGTTCACGTGGGTCGTGGCGAGCTATTTACGCGGGGAAGACGGCGCGTCTTCGCGGGGGGCGGAGACGGTCTCGGCGGGCTTCAGCGCGAGCGGCGCTCCCGGGGAAGGCGGCTTTTCCTTGCCCTTGGGCTGCATGATCGCCCGCACGCGCCCGTCGGGATTGTTCGCGGTGGCGGCCTTGGAGCCGCCGCCTGTCACCTGGTAGAACTCGGTCTGACCGTCGTAGGAGATGTAGTTTCCCCGCACCTCGTCCTCGGTCCGCTTCATCATGGCCCGGTTGAACATCTGCATCTTGTCCGCCCGCCCGTCGTACTCGATGCGCTCGGCCCATCCCTCGATATACTCGTCCAGGCCCTCGCGCTTCTGCCGGAAGTAGGCGAGGTTGCCCCACGTCGTGCCGTACTTGAATCCTTCCTTGTCCTGGCGGATTTCCATGCGGTCGCCGCGGATCTGCAGCGTGCCCTGGGTCAGCACCACGTTGCCCTCGAAGGTCGCCAGCTGCTTCGCGTCGTCGACGGTGACGCGGTCGGCCTCCAGGTTGACAGGCTTGTCGCGATCCGCCTTCTCCGCGCGGGCGAGCGGGCCGGACCAAGGCAGTGCCACGGCGAGCAGCACGCCGGCGAGAAGCGCGAACGCGGGCGCCGCCAAGCGGCGCGCCGCGCGCTCACTTTCCCGCGGATTTCTTCGGAGCCAGGTTCGGGTCATAAGTTCCCTGGACTCTCGAATGGAGCTTGAGAATCCGGGTGTCGCTGTTCATTTCCAGCCCGACGGCATTGACGACCGTGGCGGCGTCGGTGATGGTGACGGGCCGGTCGGTCTTCGCGATGTTGTCGTCCGGAATGACGTGGAGGTAAGTCGTCCGCATCACCATTTCGCTGCGATCGGCATACGCCGCGCGCGTGACCGTCACGTCCTCCTTGAAATAGACGTTATCCCCGTTGCCCGACAGGAGGCCCTCGCGTGCCGTGATCGTCACCGGCGCCTGCTTGGAGCGCAGGCTCACGAACCGCGGGAGCGTCAGGACCGTGGTGTCGTCATCCGGGTAGTGCACCATCCGCTCGGCGGCGAGAGTGTAGACGACGGCGCCGGCCTCGTTCGTGCGCACCGCCTTCAGCTTGTCCACCATATAGTCGGGGTCGTGGCGGCCCGCCGTCTGCGACACGGGCTGCGCCGGTTCTACCAACCGGTCGAGCCAGAAGGTGAGCACCGCGAGGCTCGCGAGCAGCGCGAAGGGAAACAACGCCGTCAATCGCTCGAGCATCGCAGCCACCCATGATAGACCGAATAGCGCGCACTCATCCCTCAGCCCTCAGCCCTGGAATGCGGCATGGCGCGCCCCGAGCGTGCCCTGCGCGTACATGATCAGCTCGCAAAGCTCCCGGACGGCTCCGCGCCCGCCGCGCGCGCGCGTCACGTAGTGCGCGTGGCGGCGCACGAGAGCCGGGGCATCGGGAACGGTCGCGGCGAGCCCGCATCGCTTGAGCAAGGGCAGGTCCTGCAGGTCGTCACCGATGTACGATGCGGCCTCCGCCGTGATTCCCTGCCGCTCGATCAGCTGATTGAAGGCCGGGAGCTTCTCCTGGGCGCCCTGGAACAGCAGATCGACGCCGAGGTTGCGCATGCGCTCTTCCACCGCGCGCGAAGTGCGGCTGGTAATAACGGCGAGCGCCACGCCGGTATCCTGGAGCAGCTTCATCCCGTGACCATCCAGCACGTTGAAGGCCTTCAATTCGTCGCCCGAACCGGAAAAGACGAGTGCCCCGTCGGTCAGCACGCCGTCGACATCGAATATCGCGAGGCGTATCCGCCCGGCCCGCGCGTGAAGATCTTGCATATCGGGACAAAAGTATAGCAGAAGGGGGGGCTCTTTCTGCCCGTAGCTTGCTTGCAATTCATGCGAGTTAAGGCATTATCGGGCGGATACCGGCGAGCGGTGAGCCGTGAGCGGCCGCTGCGCCCGGAGCCTCGTCCCGCTGGGTAGTCAGACCGGTCCCGACCGAATTCCGTTCCTTCCATGCCGACGACGTTCGAATCAGTGCTGATACTGCTCGCCGCCGCGGTTCTGGTGGTCGTGCTGTTCCGCTCGCTCGCGCTGCCGCCCATGCCGGGCTATCTCATCGTCGGCATCGTGATCGGGCCGCATGCGCTCGCATGGATACCGGATCCGGCGGGCGCGCGCCGGCTCGCGGAGATCGGCATCGTGTTCCTGATGTTCACGATCGGGCTGGAATTCAGCCTGCCCAAGCTGGTGACGATGCGCCGCCTCGTCTTCGGACTCGGCGCAGCGCAGGTCGTCGCCACCATGGCGATCGTGTGGGGCGTGGCCGCGTTCGCCGGCCTCGACTGGCGCGCCGGACTCGCGCTCGGCGGGGTCCTCGCCATGTCCTCGACCGCCATCCTCGGCAAGATGCTCGCCGAGCGCAACGAGCTCGACTCGCCGCATGGACGGCAGATCATCGGCATCCTGCTGTTCCAGGACCTCGCGGTCGTGCCGCTGCTCATCCTGCTCCCCGCGCTCGCGGCGGGCATCGAGAACCTCGCCGCCAACATCGCCTGGGCGCTCGTCAAGGCCGCCGTCGTGCTCTCGCTCATGCTCTTCATCGGCCAGCGCCTGATGCGCGGCTGGTTTCACCTCGTCGCCCGGCAGAAATCCTCCGAGCTTTTCGTCCTGAACGTGCTGCTCATCACGTTGGGGCTCGCCTATGTCACCGAGATCGCCGGGCTCTCGCTGGCGCTCGGCGCTTTCGTGGCCGGCGCGCTGATCTCGGAGACCGAGTACCGCCACCAGGTGGAAGTGGACATCAAGCCCTTCCGCGACATCCTGCTGGGACTCTTCTTCATCTCCATCGGCATGCTGCTCGATTGGCGGGTGGTCACGACCGAAGGCGCGTGGGTCGCGCTGCTCCTCGCATTGCTCCTCGTTGTGAAAGCAGCGCTCGTCTTCGGGCTCACCGCGCTCTTTGGCTCGCCGACCGCCGTTGCGCTGCGGGCGGGCCTCGCCCTCGCCGCGTGCGGCGAGTTCGGTTTCGTGCTGCTTGCGCGCGCCGCCGGACTCGAGGTGATGAGCCGCGAAGCGGTGCAGGTGGTGCTGGCGGCCATGGTGCTTTCGATGCTGGCGGCGCCCTTTCTCGTGGAGCGCAGCGCGGCGCTGGCGCGCCGCTGGGTCGGCTCGGACTGGATGCATCGCGCCATGGAGATCCACAACATCGCGGTGCGCTCCATGGGCGCCGACGAGCACGTCGTTGTCTGCGGCTACGGCAGGAGCGGCCAGAACCTCGCGCGCCTGCTCGAGAAGGAGGCCATCCCTTTCATCGCGCTCGACATCGATCCGCAGCGCATCCGCGAGGCGGTGGCGGCGGGGGAGAGCGTGGTGTTCGGCGACGCGGCGCGCCGCGAGGTGCTCGTCGCCGCGGGGCTCCAGCGCGCGAAGGCCGTGGCGGTGACCTATTCGGATACCGCCTCCGCGCTCAAGATACTCGCGCACGTCCAGGAGATGCGGCCCGGCCTCCCGGTGGTCGTGCGCACGGTGGACGACACCGACATCGAGCGCCTGAAGGCGGCGGGCGCCGCGGAGGTCGTCGCCGAAATCATGGAGGGGAGCCTCATGCTCGCCTCGACGGCGCTGGCGCTGATCGGCGTGCCGTTCAACCGCGTGCTCGCGCGCATCCGCGAGACGCGGGAGCAGCGCTACAGCCTCTTTCGCGGGTTCTTCCGCGGCGTCACCGACGAGACCGAGAGCGACGAGGAACAGCCGCGCCTGCATTCGGTCGTGATCCTGGCGGGCGCGGCGGCGGTCGGAAGCACGCTGGGAGAAATCGGCCTGGCGGCGTTGGGCGTCGAGGTCACAGCCGTGCGCAGGCGACACGTTCGGACGCTGACGCCGGACGATCAGACCCGGATCGAGGATGGCGACGTGATCGTGTTGCTCGGGCTCGCAGAGGATCTCGCGGCCGCGGAGCTGAAACTCATGCAGGGGTGAGGAGCTTCCGAGTACAAAACAAAAGTCCGGCACACTCTTAACGGCATCGCGGAGAGAAACACGACTTCCGCAGCGGGTAGCTAGCCGACAAATCTTGGAACCTGGAAACTCCGAACCGGCTTAGAGCAAGCTCGCTCCGCCGCAGTTGGTGACGACCGTCTCGGCGGACCATGTGGTGCCGACGTAGCACTGGCCGGCGGCGCCGCCCGTCGGCGAAGTGCCCCCGGTTCCACCGCCGTCGTAGGTGGAAAACTGGAAGTTGCCGCCCGCCGGATTACCGTCGTCGATCTTGCGGTCGATTTCGCCTAGGATGGCGGAAGGAACCTGGTTGCCGCTCTTGATGTTGTGGCGCACAGTCAGCGTGCCCGTCCCATAGACATTGTCGTAGATCAGCTTGATGAAGCGTCCGTACAGGTTGGTCGGCGCGGATTTGGCCGTCTCGGCGCCGGCGGCGTAGGTGTAGCTACCCTCGATGAAGCCGGCCTTCGACAGATGGTCCCACACGGCGATGTCCTCGTTAATCGAGTCGCCTCCGCCGATGGAGCGGATCTGACCGTTGTCGTTGCCGTTGGCGGTCGCCGCGACGTTCGAAATGTTGGCGGAAGCCAGGCTGTAGTCCCCGGGCAGGGCGCGAAAGCGGTCGATGAAGCCGTAGTAGGCGGCCTTGACGCCCTCCTGCTGTGAGATCAGGTTACGCACGCGGGCGCCGGTCAGCAATTCCTGGCCCTTCAGCACGCCGCCGAGCAACAGGCCGATGATCACGAGCATGATCGCGATTTCGTTAAGCGTGAAACCGCGTTGTTTACGCACCGTAGACTCAAGGCTTTATCGTGAACGCCAAAACAAAACGCCCGCAGAAGCGGGCGTTGACATGCAGAATCTGGCTAATCCGGCCCGGGGTGTTCCTATACGGTTAGAGCAAGCTCGCTCCGCCGCAGTTGGTGACGACTGTTGCGGCTGACCAGAGCGGGGGCGTGCCGGCGGTATAGCACGTGGCAGGGTCCGGCGGGGTGCCACCCGTTCCGCCGCCGTCGTAGGTGGAAAACTGGAAGTTGCCGCCCAGCGGATTGCCGTCGTCGATCTTGCGATCGATCTCGGCCATGATGTCTGACGGAACCTGGTTGCCGGTTTTCACGTTGTGACGTATGTTCGATCCCGCCCCGCCGTAGTTGGTATCGTATATCACCCGGATGTAGCGAATGTAGGGATTGGCCGCCGCGGAGGTGGCAGTCTCGGCGCCCGCTACGTACGTATAGCTGCCGTTGACGAAACCCGCTTTCGAGAGATGCTCCCACACCGCAATATGCTCGTCGATCGTTGCACCCGACACCCCGGCTTGGGTGATCTGACCGTTACCGTTGCCATTGGAGCACGCGGGGGTGCAATTTATGTTGGCCGAGGCTTGGGTGTAGTCTCCGGGCAGGGCACGGAAGCGATCGAGGAAGCCAAAGTAGGCCGCCTTGATGCCGTCCTGCTGCGAGATCAGGTTACGCACCCGGGCGCTGGTGATCAGCTCCTGGCCCTTGAGTACCCCGCCCAGCAGTAGCCCGATTATGACGAGCACGATCGCGATTTCGATCAAAGTGAAGCCGCGTTGTCTACGCATGACGGTCATCCCTCAAGGAGACTGAAACGGCCGGTACTCTGCAAATTCCGTACCAGTCCCGTAATAAAGCGGCAACGCGGTTAATGCCAGCAACGTGAAATATCTCACGGACCTGGTAATCAAGGCCACATCCCATTGTAATTATGCGGTTTTCATATACTTGGGACGAAGCCGCCGTAATGCGGTAGAGCGGGGGCGTTTGTGAGTGGAAAAACAATGAATTGGCGCACGTTCCCGAGACATGACTGTCAGTTTCTCGTCGCGGGCGACGGTTTTTCATCGCCCTGCAGTTTTTTCAGCCGCTCCGTCAGGAAATGCAATTCCTTCGGGTCGGTGACTTCTCCAGTTGCCAGCAGCCCCCCCAGCAGCACGGTGGCCGCCTCGCGCTCCCCCAGGTCCTCCAGCATGAAGATCCGCATCTGGCGGGCCCAATTGGACGCGTGGCGTGCCTCGCGGGTGATCGCTTCGGCGTATGAGAGGGCGAGCTGCGGATCCTTCAGGCGATGCTTGACGATGATGGCGCAGTGGGCGAGCCAGCGCCAGCGCCGGTCCGGGTCGCGCAGGAACTGGCGATACACGAAATCGCACATCTGGCGCGCCTTGGCCTCGTCCGGTACCTGGCCGTAGAGTTGTGAGGCCATGAGCAACGGGTACTGCCCTGCCGGGTTCAATTCGAGGATGGCATCCAGCCATTGCGTGACCTGCGCATAGTCGAGCTCCATGAACGGGATGCTGATCCCTGGCTGGTTGTCGAACGCCTGGAGATAGAGCGTCATCAACTGCGCCAGCGCTATGGGCTCTCCGAGCGAGAGCGCCCTCAGGACCGGAGGGGCGGGCGGGGCCTCCAGCGCGTCGGCCCGCGCGACGGGCCGGCTTTGCGACGCCTGCCACCCGATCTGCAGGCACAGGGTCAGCGCCAGCAGCGCCAGAACGGGCCGCGGCACCTGGCTGATAGGGCGTTCGTTCTTCATGCTGGAACTGCGTGATACGCGACAGGTGACGGGTGACAGGTGCTCAGAAATTCTTCCTGTGCAGGTCGAACATCGCCGCCCCCGCCAGCAGCGCGATGTACAGCGCGCCCTGCGCCACGATGACCGCGAGCGTAGCCCACGCTGCCGGTTGATTCACGAGCCAGTCCGTCTTCGTCCAGCTTTCCAGGCCCGGAAGGATGAGGGCCAGCCCCTCCACGACCACTCCCATTACCTGATGGCTCAGTACATCGGCGCCCGAAATGGGGTTCGCACTGATCAGGCGCATAGCGGTCAGCGCGCGCGCCAGTATGTAGAACGCCGCGACGAAACCCGCGGCCGGGACGAGCTGCGTGAACGTGATCGCGCAGAAGAGCGCGAGCGCTGCCACGATCGCGAGCTCGACGGCGAGCGAGGTGCCCCACTGTGCGAGCGCGCCGGCGGAGACCGACCACGCGAGCGGCACGCAGGCAACGGCGGCAATAATTGCCGCCACGGCGGCAAATCCCGCCAGCCGGCCGAGGACGTAGTGCGAGCGCGGCAGGTCGAGCGCGAGCAGCACGTCGAGAACCTTGTCGTCGAACTCGCGCGCCACTGCCGCGATGACGTGCAATGCCACGATGAAGACCGTGGCCCAGCGCGCAGCGGCGGCGTAGAACCCGGTGCGGAACCGCACGCCCTCGGTGACCGCGATCTGCTCCACGAAAAAACCGGCGGCGACGGTGAGCGCCAGCACGATGAGAACGATTGCCGGCAGCCGCGTCCTCAGGGCCTCCAGCAGCGTGTAGCGTGCGATGGTCGCGGCGCGGGATTTCATGGTGTGTGGTACCTTAACGAAATCATCGAGCGCGAAGCCGGGATGATTCCCCATGGGACAGTATAACGAAGGCGCCTTCCCGGCCGTATCGGACATGGAGCTTGTGCCCGATCCGGCGGCAGCCGCGCCCGCCCACTGGATGGCGAACCGGCCCCAGCTGTGGCTCGGGCTTATGCTGCTGTCGCTGCATGCGGCGGTGGCATGGGGCATCACCGACTGGTGGTCGCGGGCCTTCCTGCTGGCGCATTTCGGATTGTTCCTGGCCTGGCAGCCGGTGTGGCGCGGCGAGCGCAACATACCAACGCGCTACGCGATCCTCGTGGTGGTGATCGGTTTCGTGTTCTCCGCGTGGAACAACTGGTGGCTGATGGCGGTCTGGCTGGCGGTCCTGTTCGGCCTGATCGGCGGCTCGGTGCCCGGCATCACGGACCGCCGCCAGCGCGCGGTCTCGATGCTCGCGGCGCTGTACCTGCTCTCGCTGCTCCTGATCTGGGTGGTCCCGCATCTCTTCGTCGGCCAGACGTTCGAGATCGCCCTGACCGTGCTCGTGCAATACGGCCTCGCTGTCCTGCCGGTTGCGATCATCCTGATCCGCGTGGATTCCCCGCAGACCGCGGCGCGGATCGCCGTGGACCTCTTCTACAGCGTGATCCTGTTCCTGGCGGTGGCGGCGCTGGTGCTGGGCAGCTTCGTGATAAAGCAGGTGAGCTTGAGCAACTACCCCATCGCGCTCGCGCAGACGCTGTTCGTGATCGCGGTCCTCCTGATAGGGCTGTCGTGGCTGTGGAGTCCGCACAGCGGGTTTCTCGGCCTGGGACACATGCTTTCGCGCTACCTGATGACGCTGGGCCTGCCCTTCGAGCGCTGGGTGCAGCACCTCGCCGAGCTCGCCGGGCAGGAGGCGCAGCCGCAGCGCTTTCTCGAGCTCGCGCTGCAGCACATGCAGGACCTGCCGTGGGTGAGCGGCGTCGAATGGGAATCGCGGCAGGGCGAGGGCGAGTACGGCACGCGTTCGCAGTTCTCCGCGGAGATGTCGTTCCAGGACCTGCGGCTCAAAATCTACACCGGCTGGTCGCTGTCGCCGGCGATGCTGCTGCATCTCAAGCTTCTCACCCAGATGGTGGGTCATTTCTACGACGCCAAGCGGCGCGAGGAGGCGCAGCGCCAGCGCGCGTACACCCAGGCGATCTACGAGACCGGCGCGCGGCTGACGCACGACGTCAAGAATCTCCTGCAATCGCTGCGCTCGCTGTGCGCGGCGGTCGAGACGAGCAGCGAGGCCGAGGCGCGCGCGCTGCAGGCGCTGATGCAGCGCCAGCTGCCGCAGATCACGCAGCGGCTCAACGTGACGCTCGACAAGCTGCACGCGCCGCAGCAGGTGGACACGAGCCAGGTGGAGCCCGCGATCTGGTGGGATGCCCTGAGACAGCGCTACGGCCACCGCAACGTCCGCTTCGAAGTGGACGGCGCCGCGCGGGAGGCGAAGAAGCTGCCGGCGGAGCTTTTCGACAGCGTCGCCGACAATCTCATCGAGAACGCGCTCAACAAGGCGTCGGATACCGAGGGCTACCAGGTGCGGGTGACGTTCGCGCCGGCGGTGGGGGGGCTCACGGTGTGCGACAACGGCGCGGCGGTGCCGAAGGCGATCGCACTGCAACTGTTCGAGGCGCCCGTCAGCTCGCGCACCGGGCTCGGCGTGGGGCTCTACCACGCGGCCAAGCAGGCGACGGACCTCGGTTATCGCTTGACGCTCGCTGCCAACGAGCCGGGGATCGTGTGCTTCGCGCTCGCGCGGGCGGAGAGCAAGCAGCAGGCTGGATAAGGTTTTTCCGATGGCCGGCTAGACGATGGGTGGCAGCTTGCCCTGATTGGCGCGGGCCGCCAGCGCATCCTTGATCCTTCGCTCCAGTTCTTCCGCAGGCAAGTCGGTCTGATAGGCTTTGTCACCGTCCCAGGTGTGCTCGCGCATGGTGTCTTCGTCGGCGATTGCCGCGCGCTCCTCTTCCGCCCTCAAGGCGGTCGCCAGCTCTTTCGGATTACGGCCCACGGCCCATAACCGATTCTCTCTAGGGCAGCTTGCCGGCGGTAACCATGCGGTTGATCAGAATGTTCTTCGACAGCCAAGTCACGATATCGTCGAATTCCCCTGCGACGGCCCCGCTGGGGGCATGGGGCCGGCTGACAAACGAGTTGCCGATTCCGTCGCCGTTCGCGATTTCATCGGGGCTGCAACCTCCGGCGGGGCACGGATTTGCAGCGCCTGTACCGGCGCTGATTGCGAGGTATCCGTTCTTGCCGTGAGACATTATTAATGCGGGCGGTCCGTCACCGCTGGTCGTAAGTCTCCCGCCGCATGCGCCAGGAGGCACCGGGACCACCGTCGTGCAGACGTCGATGGTCGTGCTCATCGTGGAAAGCGTGAATGGCGTGAGGTGCTGAGCGAAATTTTGCGCGACCCGGTAACGAAAACGATTGCCCCAAGGATCGGCATTCACTATGCCGAGAGTTACCCATGGGACATTCCCTTCAGTGGTGATGCAGTTTCCGGCTGGGTTGAAGTCCTCGATACCGTCGTTGGGCAGCAAGTCATTGGGACCAGTGCTGGCAGCAGCGTTTACGCGGTCCGGACATGGTAGGTAGCCTCGCGTGATGGCGAATCCTACGAGCGCCTCCTTGATTTCCTCCATGGCCTTTTGCGCGTCGCTTATCTGTCGCTGCTCGACCTGCGTAGTTAGCGGTACAAGTATGCTCCCCAGCAGCAGGGCGATGATGAATACCGCCACCGCCATCTCGATGAGTGTGAATCCCTGCTGGCGATGTTTCATCGGCTAGGGGCTGACGATTACCAAGCTGTCATTGTTCCCGGATGACCGGACCGGCTTTACGTACTGGTAGTTGTCCGGTGAGTCGATGTTCTGGTTGTCGGCGCCGACCGACTCGAGGCAATCGCTGATCGAACTGCACGGGCGCGCCGGCTGGGCGCCGAGCCTGTAGCTGGCAGGCAATACGAGGGATTCGATGGTACTGGAGATGCCCGTGACGGTAAGGAATGCACGGCTCACGTCGACACAATTGAGAACGGAGGCGTCGATGGTCATCGTAGAAGGCATATCGCAGGTATACGGGGGGCCAGACCCGCATGACAGAGCGCATGCGGGAGGCGTGGCGTGGATCTCCGATATGGAAGTTATCTTTGGCGTGCAGCGCGGCGCCACCGCATACACCATCACCTGGTGCCAGTTGTTGGCGATGAACCACCCCGCAGCTCCCCCGGGTACTGCGGTGAGCGGATCCGCGATTCCCGGCGCAGGCACGCAAGTCGATATCGTGGCCGGTATGTATCCGCGATAAGTATTCGGCGTGGACGCATAGCCGGGAAAAGATGCTGCATAGGGATAGTAACCGTTCGCGGTGTAATAGCTGCGGAGGGTCAACCGCAGTTCGCGGGCGACTCGCATTTCCACCACCGGAAAGAGTGCTTCGCGGGTGATCGGAAGCAGCTTGTCGTTGAAGGTGGCCGTTGCCAGTGCGTTGACAAATGTGTTGGTCGTAATACCAAGCTGATTTCCCCCCTCGAGATAGTGGCTGACATTATTTTCGTTGGGTGTGTCCCGGACCTGGGAGCCAACTACCGCGCCAGGTGAAAAAACGATCGCAATAACACCGGAAGGGCCACCGGTTATTGTCAATTGTCCCGGGGTGTCGCTATTCAAGGGACAGGAACCGCATGTGGAAGAATTTCTTGCGTACTCCCGAGATACCGCGTACCACAGCCGTTCGCCGTATCCGTCGCGGAGGTCCGGTAGACGGAGGCTGCGCCAAGGCAACCGCCCTACATACACATTACCTGAAACATAACCCGGGCAGTCCGTCGGAATGGGCGAGCCTGCAACGCCGCTATTGGTGCCGTCGGGGCAAGGAAGTGAGCCTGGACGATTATCTGCTGCGGCGTATCCAATCAACGCATCCTTTGCCTGTGCCAATGCCTGAACGGTGATCCGGTCTCTCTCTATCGACTGCTTCGCCGGCGCGACGAAGTTGTAGACCACCGCGCTCACGCCCACGCCCAGCAGGAGCACCGTGAGCAGCATCGCCTGCCCGCGCTGGCGTGCGGACTGCGGCGCGCGGCGCGGGGGATGGGCGCTCATGGCGGCGGCCTGGCGGAGCTACTTGCCGGTGGGTAGTTGCGCCGGGGCGGGCGGGCGCAGGGGCGGGGTGCCGGTCTCCTGGAGCGGGGCGGGGACGTAAGGCGGCAGCGGTGCGCTGGCCGACGTGGTGGCTTCCCGCATTGCGCGAATTGCATCGTCGAGACTTTCCTGGCGTTCGCGCTCTTCCTTCTTCCGCTCGGCTTCAGCCGCGGCAGTGGTTTCCGGCGCAGGCTTCGCTCCCCCAAGGTCCCCTTTGGGCTCGGGCTTCCGGGCCGGGGCCGCCCGGTAGCCTTCCTCGACGCGTCCGGAGAGCAGCTCGGCGCGCTGGCCAACTCTCAGATCCACGTTCCGGCCGGTTTGCGGGGACTGGAGCGTCACGGTGCCGTCGGGACGGATCTTCCCCACCATTTTCGCGTTGGGCGATTCCTTCCCCGTGACGGCTTTGTTGTTGAGCCAGACCGTAGTCTGGCCGTCGCTGCGCCGTACCATGCCGCCGTAGGTGACGACTTCGGGTGTCGGCGGAGCCGGCTCCTCGACCTTCTCCGTGGCGACTGCGTTGCGCCCGCGCTTGCCGCGCGCGACGTCGAGCGACGAACGCTGGTCCGGCGTGTAGAAGAGACGCCCGATCGGCTCCGCGGCGACGGCCGGCGGCGCGAGCGGCGCGAGCGGCGCGAGGAGCGGCATCAGGACGAGAACGGGCAGCAGCTGCTTCACGGTTTCTTCTCCGGCGTCGCGGAGGTGCTGGCAGTGATCCACGCGAGCTCGCACTCCGCGGCGAGATTGGGCTGGTAGCGGATGACCCCGCGCGTGTCCAGGCGCTTCAGCGAGCACTGATCCACCGTGTATATGCCCGTGCCCTGGCGCGCAAGCACGTCCAGGAACCGCAGCAGGTCTTCCTCGTGAAGGAGCCGGAAGCGGAGCTTCATCACCGATTGGCGGAGCTGTATCGACCCCGGGTTAAGCGCGGCGGCGAAGGGGTAAGGCTTCTGGCTGCCGATGTCGTAGTCCACGCCGAACAGATCCACCTGCTGGTTGGTCGTGCGCAGCGCGTCGAGCCAGTTGATGCGCTGCTCGTCGCCGGCGAATCCCCGCTTCTGCAGCTGCTGGTAGCTGCCGAGGTAGCGCACGATGAGGTCCTTCTCATCGCCGGAGCGGTGCAGACGCGTGCGCGCATCCTTCAATTGTATTTCGTGCTGCTTGAGATCCCGGCCTGCTCCTATCGCGAGCTGGTCCGTGTAGTAGACGCCCGCAGCCACGCCCAGCAGAATGGCGCCGAGCGCCAGCAGCGGGTTGCGGACGGCTTCGAAATCGGCGCGCGTCATGCGTCGGGCTTCAACACCAGCACCAGCTTGAAGTCCGCCGTCGCGTTCTGATCCGGACTGTCGAGCGTGTTGCCGACGAGGGGCTGGGTCGGATTGACGTTCAGCGGCAGCTTGATGACCCGCACCTCGGCCACCTGCGGGTCCTTGCCGAGCCGCGCGGCAAAATCGTTGATCGTCGTTATCGCCCGCCGGAAATCCCCGTCGAAGGGTCGAATCTCGCCGTCGATGAGTGCGCTCTGCCGGCGCGCGCCGGCCGGCGCCGGCGACCCCGGAAGCGGAGTGGAGGCGGGAGGCGCTGTGGCGCCGGGGGCGGACGCGCTGCCGCGCTCGGCCGAGATCTCGGTAACTCCGTACTTCCAGTCCAGTTCCTTGACCACGATGTTGGGATTTGTCTCCAGAGCGCGGCTCACCAGCGCCATTACGGTTCCGGGCGTGCGCACGGTCTTGCGCAGCTCCTGCGCAAGCTCCACCGTCTTCCTGAGATTGTCCGCGGAGGCGGGCGCCGCCGGGAACTGGCGGGTGACTTCCTGGTACTGCCTTGTCAACTGGGCCGTCTGGCGAACCACGTTCTCTTTGTCGCCCTGGTAGCCGAACATCTGGGAGAGATTCGAGCCGATCCACAGGGCGCCGATCGTCGCGACCCCCGCGCACGCCGCGTAGAGGCCGCGCCGGGTCTGGTAGCGCCGGTATCCCACCGTGACCGTTTCCGGCGCCAGGTTGCTCTCCGGCAGCTTGAGTCCGAGGAGCTGCAGGTAGAGGACGTAGGGCGAGACGTCGAGCAGCGGCTCGGCGATTCCGAGCTTCGCGGCAAGGTCGCGCCGCCCAACCCGCACGCAGTCCAGGCTCGGATTCTCGCGCGCGATGCCCTGGGCGACCTCGCCCAGCTCGTCGCTGCGGTCGAGCAGCAGCACCGACAGGTGCTCGTCGAGCGTCAGGGTGCGCAAGGCGTGCAGGTAGAGCCGCGTGTTCGAGATTTCCTCGGCGAAATAGCGCGAGCGGCTGTCGGCCCTGCCGCTTTCTCCACGCGTCAGACGGGAAAGGCGGAACTGCCGGTCGCGGAAGAACGTGAGCCGCAGGCCGCCGCTGTGCTGGGCCACGACGAGGAGGCTCGTGGCCGTGGCGCCCAACTTCTCGGGCAGGGACGCGGTTACCAGGGGCAGCAGGTAGACGCCCGACACGGGCAGTCCGCGGGCGACGATCGCCTCCAGCCAGTCGGTAACGAGATCGGGATTGGTGAGCGCGGAAAAGAGATACCGGTCGTCGCGGCGCTTGCCGGTTTCGCGGCCGAGCCGCCACGCCGTCATGTACGGCGTGTTGCGATAGTGCTGCTTCAGCTTGCGCGTGGCCATCTGCACGCGGTCCGACCCGTAGGCGTGAGGCAGCGTTTCGAAGCGATAGTCCTCCTCGACCGCGTCCACCATGACGTGGGCGGGGACGTCGGGGAGCGCAGCGAGGTATTCCTTGAAGACGGCGAGCCCGCCGGCGTCGTTCGCGAATGCCTGGCAGTCGGCGAGGCGCGAGCCCCGCCACCGCGCCGCTGTGGCGCCATGCGCGGCAATCGCGAGCAGGAGTTTCTCAGCCATTCAAACCCGGCAAACCAGTGACCGGAGACCGGTGACCAGTGACCGGCGAAGTGTCAGCAACAGTACGCATTGCCGTTTACCGTTCACTGTTTACCGGTCACTTCTCACCTAAAACTTCAACTTGCCAAGAATATCATATACCGGGCCCAGTACCGCCCAGATGACGAACGCGATCATCCCGCCCAGGATCAGCGTCAGGGTCGGCCCGAGCATCTTGAGCCCCTTGTCCACGGCATCCTTCACATCGCGGTTGTAGAAGTAGGTGACGTTGGCGAGCGCCGTGTCGAGCGCGCCAGTAGTCTCGCCCACGCGCAGCATCCGGATCACCAGCGGGGGAAACATCCCGAGGTTCTGGAAGGTCTCGGTCAGGCCTTCGCCGGCAGCCACCTGCTGTCCGGCCCGATTCAGGCCGTCGGAGATTACCCGGTTGCCGACCACGTCCTCGCTGGTTTTGATCGCATCCAGGACGGTGATGCCGGAGCGGTACATTAGCGAAAACACGTTGGTGAAGCGCGACATGATGATCTTCTGCAATATCGGCCCTACGACCGGCAGCCGCAGCTTCGTGTAGTCCCACAGGTAGGCGATCTTCGAATTGGACCGGACCGCAACGATGAGCGCCACCGCCGCGACCACCGGCACGGCGAGCACGATGAGCCAGTACTGCGCCATGAATCCCGATACGGCGAGCAGCGCCCGCGTCTGACCGGGCAGGGCCATGCCCATGGACTTGAAGAGCGTCGCGATCTGCGGCACCAGGAACACGAGGAGCGCGATCAGCACGCCGACCACGACCACCAGCGTGAGCGCCGGGTACATCAGGAGCCGGCGCGTCTGGGAGATCAACTCGTCCTCCCATTTCAGCGTCTCGGCCAGGTTCTGGAATACCTGCGGGAGCTGTCCGGACTGCTCGCCGGCGCGCACCAGGCTCACGAATATGGTGTCGAAAACCGCCGGATGGGTCGCCATGCACTGCGAGAGCATCCTGCCGCCTTCCATGTCCTCGGTCATCACGGTGAGCACTTCGCGAAAACGGGGACTGTCCATGGTGTCGCGCATGTCGCGCAGCCCGTCGATGAGCGGGATGCCGGAGCGCACCATCTGCTCCATGTCGAAGCAGAAGTTGACGAGGTCCTGGCGGGTGATTTGCCCGCCCGCGGCAAACGCGGCCGCCTGGCGGTCGATTTCCTTGAAGGTGATGAGGTCGAGCCCCATGCGCCGCAGGCGCAGCTCGAGATCGACCTCGTTCACCGCGTCGAGCCCACCGCGCGCGGGCCGGCCGGTCTTGTCTATTGCCTTGTACTGGTATGAGGCCATGGTTTCCGGCCGTTACGAGTCACGAGTCACGGGTCACCAGTCGCCGTGCGTAAGCATCAGCCGTAGCGACCGGTCAGGTCGACTGACCGCGAGACCTCGCCGAGGCTCGTCGTGCCGTCGATCACCCGCTGCAGGCCCTCGTCCGCCAGCGACCGGAAGCCCCTGGTGAGCGCGGCCGTGCGCAGCTCCTTGAGCGTGGCGCGCCGCGCGACTAGCTCGTCCAGGTCGCTGTCCATCACCAGCATTTCCATGATCGCGGTGCGGCCCTTGTAGCCCTTGTTCTCGCATTGCTTGCATCCCACCGGGCGGTAGACGTAGGAGAGCTTCTGGCCGGCGGGGCCGAGGAGCAGGCGCTCCTCCCGCGCGGGCGCGTAGGCTTCCTTGCAATGCGGGCACAACACGCGGACCAGCCGCTGGGCAATCACGCCGATGATGTTGCCGGCCATGATGTCGGGCTGTATGCCGATGTCGGTCAGGCGCGGGAAGGCGCCGAGCGCCGAGTTGGTGTGCAGCGTGGTGAAGACCTGGTGGCCGGTCATCGCGGCGCGGAAGGCCATCTCCGCCGTCTCCTTGTCGCGCACTTCGCCTACCAGGATGATGTCCGGGTCCTGGCGCATGATCGAACGGATGCCGTCCGCGAAGTCCATGCGCGCCACTTCGTTCACCGATGTCTGGCGCATCAGCGTCAGGGGATACTCCACCGGGTCCTCGAGGGTCATGATGTTGACCGTCTCGTCGTTGACCTGGGCGAGCAGCGAGTAGAGCGTCGTCGTCTTGCCGCTGCCGGTGGGCCCGGTGACGATCAGGATGCCTTCGGGCCGCGACAGCATGACGTCGAGCTTGCCGAGCGTGTCCTTCGTCAGGTTCATGCGGTCCAGGCTGATGATGGATTTTTCCCGGTCCAGCACGCGCAGCACGATGTTCTCGCCGTAGATCGTGGGCTGCGTGGAGACGCGGAAATCCACCGGGCGGCCGTTGAGGGTGAGCGAGAGCCGCCCGTCCTGCGGCGAGCGCGCCTCCGCGATATTCATGCCGCTCACGACCTTCACCCGGACGGTGATGCCCGGCAGGTAGGTCTTGTGGAGGGACCTCACCGTCTCCAGCACCCCGTCGATGCGGTAACGGATGCGCAGGAACGCGTACTCGGGCTCGAAATGGATGTCGGAGGCGCCGCGCTTCACCGCGTCCACGAGCAGCGCGTTCACGAGCCGCACCATCGGCTGCGTGTACTCGTCGCCGCCCGCCTGCAGGCTGTCGTAGTCGATCTCCCCGGTCTCGATCTCCGTGAGTATGCCGTCCACCGACAGCTCGTAGCCGTAGAACTGGTCGATGTAGTCCTCGAGCTGCGCCTCGCTCGCGAGCGCCGTCTTGATCTCGACCTGCGGGCCTATGATCCCGCGCAGCTGGTCCATCGCGACTACGTTGAAAATCTGCGTGGTGGCGATCGTCAGCACGCTTTCCGCGGGATCGAATGCGATGGGCAGCACCCGGTTCCGCCGCGCGAAATCCTGCGGCACGAGCTTGAGCGCCTCCGAATCGGCAACCACCTGGGCGAGGTCTATCGACTCCTGCCCTATGGTGCGCGCCATGATGTCGCGGATGGCGCTCTCGGTGACGAACCCCAGGCGCACCAGCAGGCGCCCGATCGGCACGTTGTTGTGGCGCTGCTCGGCGAGCGCGATGGAGAGCTGATCGGTCGTGATCAGCCCCTGCTGCACCAGCAGCTCCCCCAGGCGGAGTTTTTTCCGTGTTTCGGCCATGGATCAAAAGGGAACCCCTGAAGGGACCCGATATGGAACCCAATATGGAAACTGAAGGGGACCTGTCCAGGCAGGGTCCCCGGCCGGCTATTCTACCTGCGAGGCAAGCTTGCTGATGCGTTGTTGTGCCTGCGCCACGTTGAAGCGCGCGCGCCCGGTGGCGCCGGCGAGTTCAACCGCACGGCGATAGAAGCCGAGGGCGAGCTTCCCCTGGCTCACGTGCTCGAGCCCCACGGCCAGGTTGTAGGCGTAGTCGGGATTGCTGGGCTCGAGGTTATGGGCCTGGAAATACGCGTGTTGCGCCGCCGCCCATTGGGATTGATCGGCGTAGAGATTGCCCAGCGTGAAATGCAGATGGGCCGAGGGCTCGCGCGCGATCAGCTGCTTCAACCGCGACTCCGCCGCCAGCGGATCGGCCCGGCCGAGCAGCCCGATCAGCCCGCTTTGCGCGAGCGTGTTTCGCGGGTCGAGCTCCAGGATCTGCAGGTAGCGGCGCGTCGCCTCCTCGCTCCTGCCTTCGGTGGTGGCGATCGCCGCCAGCCCGAGCAGGGCATCTATGTTGCGCGGCTCGGCGCGGAGCAACTGCTCGTAGCTGCGCTGGGCGTCGTCGCGGCGGTCGGCCTGCAGTGCCGCGTAGGCGTCGGTCAGGACCGGGCTCACCGCGGTCACCGCGCTGCCGCGGCTGACCTTGATGGTGTCGCGCGGTGCAGCTGCCGGTGCCGGTGCCGGCGGCGGTGCTTCCACGACCGGCTTTACCTGGGCGCGCGGCGGCGCGGGCGCAGGCGGCGGTGGTGGCGGCGGAGCGAGGTCCGGCGCTTCGGCCTGAACTACGGCCGCCGACGGCAGGGGCGCCCCCGGTGCTCCCGGTGTTCCCGGTGCCGCCGGTGCTGCACCCGGAATCGCGCCTGCTGCGACGCCCGGGACTGCAGCAGGCCCTGTGCCGGTCCCCGGGACGGATGAAGGCGCCTGCCCCACCGGGGTCGTGGGTGCAATGGGTGCCTGCTTCAGGAACAGGGCTGGGTGGAACAACTGGAGATAGACGTAGGTCCCGTACGCGATCCCGATCAACGTGGCGATGATGCCGATTATCCAGACCGGGCGCGCCATGAGCCAGGCAACTGCGCCGCCGCCTTTCGCAGCGCCTGTCGCCTGCACGACGGTGGCCGCCTTCGCCCGCTGCTCGCGTGAAGCGGCGGCCCCTCTGCCCGTGCGCGGCGCCGCCGCGGGCCGCGCCGGCGTTTCCGGCCGGAGGGGAGGAGGGGGAGACGACGGCTCCATGGGCGCCGGCATCGGCTCCAGGCTGAGCTCGCTCCTGGGTCCCGGCGAGAAGGACGCCGCCGCCGGGGCCGGCGTCGCTGGGACCGTAGAGGGCCCGGCGGGCGCGGCAGGCCCACCGGGCAAAGTGGGTTCCGCAAGCGGTGTCGCTTCAGCGGTCTCGGCGCGGGCTTCGTCCCGGTCTTTGGCGGCCTTTTCCAAGGCCTTCATCAAGAGACTCATCGCGCGGCTGCGGGTGTATCCAGGTTGTTGTTGCGGTTATTGCCGGTCCGGCGCCCGGAGGGGAGGCGGAATCGTGGAAACGTCGGGCGGCGTTTCAGGCTGCGGCAGGAAACGCTGGAAGAATTTCAGCTCATCGCTGTTGAGCGAGGGGTTGTTGACCACGGTGGTCTTGAGAAAGATCACCAGCTCGCTCTTCGTCACCTGCTCCGTCCGCAGGGAGAAGAGATCACCCAGATTGGGTATATTGCCCGCGAACGGCACCTGATCGCGGTTACGCCGCACGTCATCCTGCATGAGGCCGCCCAGTATCACCGTCTGCCCGTTGCCAATCTGCAGTACCGATTCCATTTCCCGCACCTGTACCTGCGGTACCCGGTTCTGCAGGCAGTTGGCGCGGTTATTGTCGCACAGGCTCGGGTTGGGATCGTTCACGAAGGGTGTGGTTGGATTGAGGCGCGTGATCGTCGGGCGCACCGTCAGCGAGACGCGACCGTCCTCGTTGATCTGCGGCGTGACGCCCATGACGACGCCCACCGCGACCGTCTTGGCGGTGGTATCGACAGTCGTGACCGCAGTCGTCTGAGCCTGGGTGGTTTGCGCCTTGACCTCGAAGTAGACGATGTTGTCCACGACCTTGAGCAACGCCGTCTGATTGTTCAGCGCCATCAGCTTCGGGCTCGACAGCACCCGCGTATTGCCGAACTGTTCCAGCAACCGCACCGTGAGATTGATGTCGCCCTGGCGCTGGTTGTTCTGGTTGAAGAACAGCGCGAAGAACGGCGCGACGGCGAGATTGTTGCCGAGTAGGGCCTGAGTGAATGCAATACCTCCGCTTTGCGACACGCGCGTCCAGTCGATACCCGCCTGGTAGTTGTTGGAAAGCTGCACTTCGACGATGGTGGCCTCGATCAGGACCTGCCGCTGGATCGAATTGACGATGCTGTCGATGTGGCTCTGAACCAGCTGGTGCTGCCGCTCCGTGGCATTCACCGTCACCGTGCCCGACGCTCCATTGACCACCACATCGTCGGGCAGCAACGAGGATTGCTGTGGCGCGCCGGCGGGGCCGGTCATCACGGACGTCGCGAGATTCTGTGCACCCTGGCCCGCGCGGCTCGCTGCTTCCATTTGCTTGACGCGCAGCTCCTGCTCCTGCTTGACCAGCGCCAGACGCTCCGCCTTGGCGTCGGCGGTCAGGCTCTGCAGCCGCGTCGAATTGAGGATGCCGCGGAGGTTGTCACGCAAGTCCACCCAGAAGTCATTCTTGGCTGTCGTCCGTACGACTGTGCTCGACCCGCTGCTGCCGGCGGCTCCGCCGCCACCGCCTGCACCGCCGGTCCCGCCGCTTCCTCCGGCCCCGCCGCTGGCGACGATTTCACCCGATACCCCGACGGTCGAGGTCATGTCGCGGACCATGTTCACGTACCCGATGCGGTAGGTCTTTACATAGGGCGTATCGGGCGACACCACGATCGTGTTGCCCTCCGTGCGATAGCGCATGTTGACCTGCTTGGACACGCGCTCGAGGATCGCCGGGAGCGTTTCGTTGATCGCGTTCAAGCTCACCAGCCCGCTCAGCGTGGGGTGGATGTCGATGTTCTGCTTGGTGTCACGCGCGAGCGCCAACAGCAATTCCTTCACCGGCACTTCGTTCACCACCACGCTGTAGGTTTGCGGCGCCGCCGCCGGCTTGGGCGGCGGTACGAAAGGCGTCACGCGCACGGGCGCCGGGATCGCCTGGTCCGGCTCGACTTTCGCCTGCCGCGAATCGATGTGACCTTCGGAGGTTGGAACGAAGGCACGGAACGGGGTGCAGCCGGCGAGCGCTACCGCGAACAGCAGCGCGACCTGAAACGCGCTAGCGGCAGAGCCGCCACCAGTCGCTATCGTTCGCATCGGTTGTATCCCCTCCGGTTCACGTTCATTCCACTCGCGCTACGAATTCGCGTTTCCCTGCTGCCGCTCGGCACTCTCGTGCCGCTTGATCTCGCCCTGTATCCCCTGCACCGTGCGCAGAATGGGCTTAAACGCCCTGAGCGACGCGGGCAGCGTCTGCAGTGCCTCCTTCGCCGCACCGTGATCGTTGAAACTGCCGTACAAAACGGTGAGCGACGGTTTTTGCCTTGCGACTGTACGATACACAAAAATCTTATTTATTTCAACGCTTTTTGATATAACCTTAAGGTGTCGCTTTAGCTGTTCCGAATCTTCCGACCCCAGGAGCTGGATGCTGTAGGTGCCGGGCGGCTCGCTGGCGAGCCATTGCCGGGTGGCGGTGATACGTGCTTCCAGCGCGTTTTCCAGTTGTCTCGTAGCGGCCGCTTCGCCCCTGGTTTCGGCAGGAGCGGCAGGGGGCGTATCGCTTTTGGCGGGCGCCGCCGTCGGCGCTGCGGGTACGGCTGCCGGGCTCGTTGTGGGTGCGGCAGCCAGTGCTGCTGTCGGCGGAGAAACGGGAGCGGCTGCGGTTGTGGGTCCAGTTGCAGCCGACGCCTTGGCCGCGGGGGTGGCAAGGCTTGCGGTCGGGGTGGGCTCCTTGGGTATCTCAGGGCGCGCAGATGGCGCAGGGGCGATGGCCTTAAGAATTTCCTTTTCTGTATAAGGGCTTATTTCAGCAGCCGGCATGGCGCGGGGATAGGTGTTGCGCTCAAACAACATGTAAGCACCCACTCCGGCGAGAGCGCCTGCTGCAACCAGTCCGGCACCCCATGCATAACGCAGCTCGGCGTGGCGCGGAGGCCGCTGGCTGAATTCGCTATCGCGCACGGCGGCCTCGACGTGCTTCGGCCGTATGGTGTGGGTGTTCTCGGAAAAAGCCACGAGCAGAGCCTTGTCCGCGATGAGATTGACGCGCCGGGACAAGCCCTGCGAGGCGCTGGCGATTTGCTTCACTACGGCCGGCGAAAACATGTCGGGCCCCCGGTAGCCGGCCGCCCGCATGCGGAACATCAGGTATTCGTGGATCTCCGCCGGGTTGAGCGGCTCCAGCCGGAAGCTGTGGGTGATCCGCTCGCGCAACTGCCGGATGTTGGACTGGCGCAGGTTCTCGTCGAGCTCGGGCTGGCCGAACAGCACGATCTGCATCAGCTTGTCGTTGCGCGTCTCCAGGTTGGAGAGGAGCCGTATCTCCTCCAGTGTCGCGAGCGGCATGCTCTGCGACTCCTCCACGAAGACCACGACGCGCTTTCCCGTTGCGTAGCGCTTCAGCAGGAATTCCTGGATCAACTGCATCACCTCCAGCCGGGGCGCGTCGCGCGCGGCGGAGATCTGTAGCTCGAAGGCTATGGCGCGCAGGATCTCCTCGGGAGTGACGCTGGGATTGGCGATGTAGACCGACTCGATGTGCGCCGGCAGCCGCGCCTGCAGCATGTGGCACAGCATGGTCTTGCCGCTGCCCACCTCGCCTGTCACCTTCACGATGCCCTCGCCATGGGTGATCGCGTAGACGAGCGCCTCCAGCACCGGGCCGCGATTGCCCCCGGCGAAGAAAAATTCAGTGTTCGGCGTGATCTTGAACGGTGCCTGATTCAGTCCGAAGTGGCTGTAATACATGACCGGCTCCAGTTGAAAATGGTAGGAAAGTTTGCGGGGCGCAGGTCTCCCCGTGCTGCGGGAGCGGCGGTGAAGCGGGAGCTGCAGAGGGAGGGGCGGGGATGACCCCGCCGCGTGCCATCACGCGCGGGGAGGCGGGACGCCCGTAGCGGGCGCCCCGTTTCACTTGGAGGTCGAGCGTGGCGCCGCCTTGTTCGCTTCCGCTGCATCCCCGTAGTTCTGCATGCGGCTGTAAAGAGTGGTGCGATGGATGCCGAGCAACTTCGCCGCCTGGGTGAGGTTGCCCTGCGTGATCATGAGCGCCGCTTCGACGTAGCCGCGCTCCCACTGGGCGAGCGTCTCGTCGAGATTGAAGCTCTTCTGGATCTGCAGGTGGCGCCGCGCCGCCTCCAGCACCGACTTGAAGTCCTGGCCCACGGCGAGGCCGGGCAGGTCGACATCGAGGTTCTCCATGTCGAGCTCGGTGCGCAACTGGTCCGGATTCACGTTCTTGCCGGAATGCTTGGTCGTCAGGCGGATCACGATATTGCGCAACTCGCGCGCGTTGCCCGGGAAGCCGTATTCCAGCCACAGCTGCATGGCCACGGTGTCCAGCTCGAAGGGGTCCAGGCGCGCCTGGCGCGCGTAGAACTCGCGGAAGTGATCGAGCAGCAGCCGCTTGTCGTCGCCCAATTCGCGCAGCGGCGGCACGTCGATGGTGAAAACCGAGAGCCGGTGGTACAGGTCCTGGCGGAAGCGGCTGGCGCGCACCTCCTGGCGCAGGTCGCGGTTGGTGGCGGCGATGACGCGGGCGTTGGAAACGCGGCTCTGGGTCTCGCCGACGCGTTGGTACTCCCCGTTCTCCAGCACGCGCAGGAGCTTCGCCTGCAGCTCGTGCGGCAGCTCGCCGATCTCGTCCAGGAACAGGGTCGAATCCTTGGCATCCTCGAAATAACCCGACCGCGAGCTCGTTGCGCCGGTGAAAGCTCCCTTGGCATAGCCGAAAAGCGTGGGCTCGACCAGGTTGGGCGAGATCGCGGCGCAATTCAGCGCCAGGAAGGGACGCGAGGCGCGCGCGCTCATCAGGTGCAGCGACTTCGCCACCAGCTCCTTGCCGCTGCCGGACTCTCCCTCGATCAGCACGGGGAAGGGCGCATCGGCGAACTGGGCGATCTGCTGGCGCAGCTTGTCGATCGGTGGGCTCTTGCCGACCATGCCGGCGTCGGAGGCCGCTCCCAGCTCCGCGTCACGGATCTCGAGCGAGCGCTTGAGGAGCGTTTTCAGCGTTTCGGGCTCCGCCGGCTTGGCGACGAACTCGATCGCCCCCAGCGTGCGCGCGTGGCGCGCGTTGGCCTCATCGCTCTGGCCCGACAGCACGACGATCTTGATGCCCGCCGAGTAGGCGATCAGCTCGCTGATCAGCTTGAAGCCCTCGTCGGGCCGGTGCGGGGTGGGCGGCAGTCCCAGGTCGATCAGCGCCAGCTGCGGGGCGCGCTCGAGCTGCCGCAGCAGGCTCTTCACCTGGGCGCGCGAATCGGCGACGTAAACGGAGAAATCACGGCTCAGGACGAAATTGAGCGTGTCGGTGATCAGCGGATCGTCGTCGACGATCAGCAGATCGGGCTTGCTATCAGCTTGCTTCACTTAAGACCCCCGGTCCCGTGAAATCCCCCGCTGGCGGTCTACGACCGCTCGCCGCCCCCTTTGACAAAGGGGGCAGGCACGAGGCGCACACGGCCTGGCGCCGAACGCCGGGGGATTTATTGTCCTGCAACTCCTGGTTCACCTCCGGGCATTGTACCGCAATGGTTTTCCCACGCTAGGAATTTGCCGGGGCGCCCTCGATGCAGGTCAGAAAGGCGCCTTCCAGGTCCGTGCCCCCGTAGCGCCGGTTGAGCTCGTCGGGCGTGCCGGCATAGCGGAGCCTCCCGCCATGCAGTACCACCATGCGATCGCACAGCTCGGCGACGTCGGCGAGCGAGTGGGAGGTGAAGAACACCGTCCTCCCGTTCGCGCGGAGGGCGCGCAGCTCGTTCTTGAACATGGCGCGCGCCTTGGGATCGAGGCCCCCGGCCGGCTCGTCGAGGACGTACAGCGCCTTGCCGGAGAGGAGGCACGCCGCGATGCCTAGCTTCTGCGTCATGCCTTTCGAATAGGTGCGCGCGGAACGGGCCAGGGCGGCCGGGTCGAGATCGAGCGCGGCGAACATCCGCACCGCCCGGCCTTCGTCGTAGGGCTCGCCGTAGAGCCGGAGCATGTATTGCAGAAAGTCCCGTCCCGTCAGGAAGAACGGAGGATTGAACCGCTCGGGCAGGTATGCGAGCCGCGCCCGGGCCGCGGTCTGGCGGTGCTGGATCCCGAAGATCTCGATCGTGCCGCGGTCGGCATCGCAGAAATCGAGCAGGCACTTCAGAAGCGTCGTCTTGCCGGCGCCGTTCACCCCGACGAGGGCGATGAACTCCCCGCGCCGGACCTCCAGGGAGAACTCGTCGAGGGCGCTCATCCCCGCGTAGGCCTTGCCGACCCGGTCGAAGCGCAGCGCGAGTTCGCCCATGCGGCTATCTTAACGCCAGGCGCGTTACGACTGGTCGCGCCGTTTCGCGCCCCGAATCCCGAATCCCGGGTCCTGAATCCCGCCTGCTGCTGCTAAAATGACCGCTTTTCCCGCCCCCATCTTCATGGAGAACCTGGTCGAAATCCGGGACGTCAACTTCGCGTACCTCCGCCAACCGGTACTGAAGGGCATCAACATGACGGTGCCGCGCGGGTCTGTCGTGACGATCATGGGGCTCTCCGGCTGCGGCAAGACGACGCTGCTGCGGCTGATAGGTGGGGCATTGAGGGCGAAGAGCGGCGAAGTCCGGGTCGCCGGGCGGCTGATGAACGAGCTCGGCCAGGCAGAGCTCTACGCCATGCGCCGCCGGATGGGCATGCTGTTCCAGTTCGGCGCGCTCTACACCGATCTCCCGGTGTTCGACAACGTCGCCTTTCCAATGCGTGAGAACACGAGCCTGCCCGAAACCATGATCCGGGACCTGGTGCTGATGAAGCTGAACGCGGTCGGGCTGCGCGGCGCCCAGGAGCTGATGCCTTCGGAGCTTTCGGGCGGCATGGCGCGGCGCGTGGCGCTCGCCCGGACCATTGCGCTCGATCCCATGCTCATCATGTACGACGAGCCCTTTACCGGGCTCGACCCGATCTCGATGGGCGTGATCAGCAACCTGATACGGCGGCTGAACGCCGCCCTCGGCGCAACCTCGATCATCGTCACCCACGACGTCCAGGAGACGCTGCGTATCGTGGATTACGTGTATTTCATGTCGGACGGTGTCGTGGTGGCAAAGGGCACGCCGGACGAGATCCGCAACTCCGGGACGCCTTTCGTGCACCAGTTCGTGTGGGGCGAGATGGACGGCCCGATGCCCTTCCACTATCCGGGCGAGGCGTACTATCGGGACCTCGCGGTCGAGCCGGCGCATGCTTAGTGCCATCACCAGCGGCCTGCGCCTCGTCGGGAACCGGGTCGTGAACGGCGTATGGCGGCTGGGCTACGCCAGCCGGTTCTTCGCGCTCGCTCTGATACGCTCCGGCACGAGCTTCCGGCGCTTCCGGCTGACGATGCGGGAGATCTACTTCGCTGGCGTGCTGTCCCTTATCATCATCGGCGTGTCCGGCCTCTTCGTGGGCATGGTGCTGGGACTGCAGGGTTACGAGACGCTCCAGAAATACGGCTCGGCCGAAGCGGTCGGCACGCTCGTCGCGCTTTCGCTCACGCGCGAGCTGGGCCCGGTCGTGGCGGCGCTGCTCTTCGCGAGCCGCGCCGGCTCCGCGATGACCGCGGAGATCGGGCTCATGAAGGCGACCGAGCAGATCTCGGCGATGGAGATGATGGCGGTGGATCCGATCGCACGCGTCATCGGGCCGCGCCTCTGGGGCGGCATCATCTCGATGCCGCTGCTGGCCGCGATGTTCAGCGCGGTGGGCGTGTTCGGCGGCTACCTCATCACGGTCGTGGTGATCGGCGTCGACGCCGGGGCGTTCTGGTCGCAGATGCAGGGCGCGGTGGATTTCCGGCAGGACATCCTGAACGGCGTGATCAAGAGCGTGGTGTTCGGCGTCGCGGTGACGGCGATCGCGCTCTTCGAAGGCTACGACGCGCCCCCGACGGCCGAGGGTGTTTCCGGCGCGACCACGCGCACGGTGGTCACTTCGTCGCTGGCGATCCTGGGGCTCGATTTCGTGCTGACGGCATTCATGTTTACGGGGGTTTAGATGAACCGGACCGTGCTGGACTTGTGGGTCGGCGTTTTCGTCGTCGCGGGCATCCTGGCGCTCATGTTCCTGGCGTTGAAGGTCGGCAACGCGAGCGAGACCTACAACGTGGGCCAGACCTACGGCCTCATCGCCAATTTCGAGAACATCGGCGGATTGAAGCGCCGCGCCCCCGTGAAGAGCGCGGGGGTCGTCGTCGGGCGCGTGGCCGACATCCAGTTCGACAACGACAGGTTCGTGGCCCGCGTTACCATCACGGTCGACCAGCGCTACAAGTTTCCGCGGGATACCTTCGCCTCCATACTGACCTCGGGGCTGCTCGGCGAGCAGTACATAGGGTTGAAGGGAGGCGGTGACGAGAAGACGCTGCAGAACGGGGAGGCGTTCAAGTTCACGCAGTCGGCGGTGGTGCTCGAAGAGCTGATCAGCAAGTTTCTGTACGACAAGGCCGCGGAAGGCGGCGGGTCCTCCAAATAACCATTTGTTGGCAGGGGAACGGAAGATGACAAGAATCCTCGTGTTTCTAGTTGCTTTGGGTGCATGCGCGGCGCCTGCCCGTGCCGCGGAAATGCTGGCTCCGGATGCGCTGGCGCGCAGCGTCACCGACGAGGTCGTCAAGATACTGCGGACCGACAAGGAGCTCGCGGCCGGCAACCAGAAGAAGGTCGCGGAGATAATCGAGACCAAGGTGGCCCCGCATTTCGAGTTCACCTCGATGGCCCGGCTCGCGATGGGGCGCAACTGGAAGCAGGCGACGCCCGATCAGCACAAGGCGCTCTCGCAGGAGTTCCGCACGCTGCTGGTGCGCACGTATACCACGGCGTTCACCCAGTACAAGGACCAGACGATCGAGTACCGCCCGGTGAAGCTCGCGCCCGGCGAGAACGACGTGGTGGTGAAATCGCTCATCAAGCAGCCGAGCGGCCAGCCGGTGTCGGTCGACTACCGCATGGAGAAGACGGATACGGGATGGAAGGTCTACGACGTCAAGATCGAGGGCATCAGCCTCGTTGAGAACTATCGCAACACCTTCAATTCCGAGGTCCAGAGGAGCGGCATCGACGGACTGATCAAGTCGCTGGCGGACAAGAACAAGAGCTCCCAGGCTCCAGCGGCGAAATGAGCGAAATGATTGCGTGCTCGGACGGCCGGTGCACCTTGCAGGGGCCGGTGACCATCGCCAGCGTCGAGTCCCTGCTCGAGGAAGGCGCGCGCAATATCACCGCTGCGGAGGCCACGATCGATCTCGCGGGGGTCACCGAGGTCGATTCGACCGCCGTGAGCCTGCTCCTGGAGTGGCGCCGTCAGGCTGCGGCCGCCAGCCGCACCGTCCGCTACGTCAATCTGCCCGCGAATCTCCGCAGCCTCGCCGAGCTGTATGGCGTCACCGAACTGCTCGGTGAGGCGTAGGCGGCAGAACCTTCTGGCACGCCGGAGGTCTTCCCCTAGCCCCCAGCTATAGCCCCTAGCCCCTACTTTATGGTCGCCCCGGAACAAATCGAGCAGTACATCAAGGCCGGACTCGAGTGCGAGCACGTCGAGGTGGCCGGCGACGGCCAGCACTTCGAGGCGGTGATCGTGAGCCCGGCGTTCCGCGGCAAGTCGCGGGTGCAGCAGCATCAGCTGGTGTACGGGGCGCTGGGGGAGCGCATGCGCGCGGAGATACACGCGCTCTCGATGAAGACGTTGACGCCGGAAGACTGGGCGGCGCAAAGACCGTGAGCGCGGCGTGGACAGGCTGCTGATCGAAGGCGGCGTACCGCTCGCCGGCGAGATCGGGGTATCCGGCGCCAAGAACGCGGCCCTGCCGATACTCGCGGCCGCGCTCCTGACGGAAGACCCGCTTACCGTCACGAACGTTCCGCACTTGAAGGACGTGACGACGATGCTCAACCTGCTCGCGCAGATGGGTGTCGCCGTCGCGCTCGACGAAAGGCTCGGCGTGGAGCTGACCGCCGCCCGCATCTCGAGCCCGGTCGCGCCCTACGACCTCGTGAAGACCATGCGCGCATCGGTGCTCGCGCTGGGGCCGCTCGCAGCGCGCTGCGGCGAAGCGCGCGTCTCGCTTCCGGGCGGATGCGCGATCGGGCTGCGGCCTGTCGACCAGCACGTGAAGGGGCTTCAGGCGATGGGCGCGGAGATCGTCACCGAGCACGGGTACATGATCGTGCGTGCGCCCCGCCTGACCGGTGCGCGGATCTGCATGGACCTCGTGACGGTGACCGGTACCGAGAACATCATGATGGCCGCGACCCTCGCGCGCGGGACGACGGTGATCGAGAACGCGGCGCGCGAGCCGGAAGTGGCGGACCTTGCGCTGTGTCTCACCGCGATGGGGGCGAAGATCGACGGCGCGGGCACCGATACCGTCACGGTGGAAGGCGTGGAACGGTTGCACGGCGCGCAGCACACGGTGATGCCCGACCGCATCGAGACCGGGACTTTCCTCGTGGCGGCGGCGGCGACCGGGGGGAGCGTGACCTTGCGCAATGTCCGGCCGCAGATACTGGACGCCGTGCTGGACAAGCTGCGCGAGGCCGGCGCGCACGTGACCACTGGAGCTGACTGGATCAGCCTCGCATCGAACGGCGCGCTGAATGCGGTCAACCTGCGCACCGCGCCCTATCCGGCGTTTCCTACCGACATGCAGGCCCAGTTCATGGCGCTCGACACGATCGCCCGGGGCACGGGCATCGTCACCGAAACGATATTCGAGAATCGCTTCATGCACGTGCAGGAGCTGAAGCGTCTCGGCGCGGACATCGAGGTGGAAGGCAACACGGCAGTCGTGAAGGGCGTCGCCCACCTCGACGGGGCAAGCGTGATGGCGACGGACCTGCGCGCCTCGGCGAGTCTCGTGCTCGCGGGACTGGTTGCGCGCGGCACGACCACCGTGGACCGGGTGTACCACCTCGACCGGGGCTACGAGCGGATCGAGGAGAAGCTCTCGCGGCTGGGCGCGCGGATCCGCCGCTCGCGTTGATCGGCGTTCAGCGGCGGTTAATTCCTGTCTTCTTGGTGTTCTGGGCGTCTTGGCGGTAAGATGTTGTTTTTCTTGAGTTCCCCGTGATCACCATCGCCCTGTCCAGGGGTCGCATCTACGACGAGACCGCCCCGCTCCTGAAGAGCGCGGGCATCATCGCGCGCGGCGATCCGGAGACCTCCAGGAAGTTGATCCTCGGGACCAACCGCCGCGACGTGCGGCTCGTCATCGTGCGCGCGACCGACGTGCCGACCTACGTTCAGTACGGCGCCGCCGACCTCGGTGTCGCGGGCAAGGACGTCCTCGACGAGCACGGCGGGCAGGGCCTCTACCAGCCGCTCGATCTCGGGATCGCGCGCTGCCGGATGATGGTCGCCGTCCGTGCGGGATTCGATTACCGGAGCGCCGTCAAGCAGGGTGCGCGGCTGAAAGTGGCAACCAAGTACGTCCAGACAGCGCGCGAGCATTTCGCCGCGAAAGGCGTGCACGTCGATCTCATCAAGCTCTACGGGTCGATGGAGCTCGCGCCGCTCACCGGGCTGGCCGATGCGATCGTCGACCTGGTGAGCAGCGGCAACACGCTGCGCGCCAACAATCTCCGGCCCGTGGAAGAGATCGCGCCGATCAGTGCCCGTCTGATAGTGAACCAGGCCGGGCTCAAGGTGAAGCGCGCCGAGATCCAGCCGCTCCTCAACGCTTTCGCGGCCGCCGTCCGATGATCGCGATCCGGCGCCTCGATACCGCCCGGCCCGATTTCGACGCCCGGCTCGCCGAACTGCTCGCGTTCGAAACCGCGCAGGATCCGCAGGTCGACGCGGCGGTGACGAAAATCATCGCGGACGTGAGGGCGCGCGGCGATGCGGCGCTCCTCGAGTACGAGCGGCGTTTCGACCGGCTGGAAGCGCCGTCGGCGGCGGCGCTGGAGATTCCGCGCGGCGAGCGCGAAGCGGCTCTCGCGCGCATAGCTCCCGAGCGCCGCGAGGCGCTCGAAGCCGCGGCGGCACGCGTGCGCTCCTTCCACGAACGGCAGCGGGCCTCCTCGTGGAGCTATGTCGATGCCGACGGCACGGAGCTCGGCCAGCGCGTGACCGCCATCGATCGCGTCGGCATCTACGTCCCCGGTGGAAAGGCTGCCTATCCTTCGTCGGTCATCATGAACGCCGTTCCGGCCAGGGTAGCGGGCGTGCGCGAGGTCATCATGGCGGTGCCCACGCCCGGCGGCGAGAGAAACGAGCTGGTGCTCGCCGCGGCGGCGATCTGCGAAGTCGACCGGGTTTTCACCGTCGGCGGCGCTCAGGCGATAGCCGCGCTTGCCTTCGGCACGGCGACGATACCGGCGGTGGACAAGATCGTCGGCCCGGGCAACGCGTACGTCGCAGCCGCCAAGCGGCAGGTGTTCGGGGTGGTCGGCATCGACATGATCGCGGGGCCGTCGGAGATCGTCGTGGTGTGCGACGGCGGTACCGAGCCGGATTGGGTTGCAATGGATCTCTTCTCGCAGGCGGAGCACGACGAGATCGCGCAGGCGATACTCATCGCGCCCGATGCCGCGTTCCTGGACGCGGTCGCCGCCAGCATGGAGCGGCAGCTCGCGGAGATGCCGCGCCGGGCGGTCATCGCTGCGTCCCTTGCGGCGCGCGGCGCGCTGATCAAGGCGCGCGACCTCGACGACGCCTGCCGGCTCGTCAATCGCATCGCGCCGGAGCACCTGGAGCTCTCGGTGGCGGATGCCGCGGAACTCCTCCCGAAGATCGAGAACGCCGGCGCGATTTTTCTCGGACGCTACGCGTCGGAGGCGCTGGGCGACTACTGCGCCGGCCCCAATCACGTGCTGCCGACCTCGCGCACTGCGCGCTTTGCCTCGCCGCTCGGCGTCTACGACTTCCAGAAGCGCTCGAGCGTGATACGCGTGTCGCAGGAGGGTGCCCGCCGGCTGGGGGCGGTCGCCGTGGAGCTGGCGCGCGGGGAGGGGCTGCAGGCGCATGCCAGGTCGGCGGAATACCGGATGAAGTAGGGCACCCGGACAGACATGCCGAAAAAACCGGAACAAATCATCCGCAGCGAGATCCTCGCGCTGAAGGGCTACCATGTCCCCGACAGCTCGGGGATGGTGAAGCTCGACGCGATGGAGAACCCCTACCGGCTCCCCGGTGCGCTCCGTGCCAGCATTGCCCGGATTGCCGAAGGGGCGGCGATCAACCGCTATCCCGATTCGTCGGGGGCCGAGGTGAAGGCCCGGATGCGCGCGGCCTTCGACGTTCCCGCCGGCATGGATCTCCTGCTGGGCAACGGCTCCGACGAGCTGATCCAGGTGCTCGCCCTCGCCGTCGCGCGCCCGGGGGCGGTCGTTCTGGGGGTGGAGCCCTCATTCGTGATGTTCCGGATGATCTCGACGTTCGCCGGGGCGCGCTACGTCGGCGTGGACTTGCGCGAGGATTTTCAGCTCGACGGCGAGCGCGTGCTGGCCGCGATCGAGGAGCATCAGCCCGCGCTCGTTTTCATCGCCTATCCCAACAATCCCACCGGGAATCTTTTCGACGAGGCGCTCGTTACGCGCGTCATCGAGGCGGCGCCCGGTATCGTCGTGCTGGACGAGGCCTACCACGCCTTTGCGGGAAAGAGCTTCATCGGAGCGCTGCCGCGCCATCCCAATCTGCTCGTCATGCGGACCGTGTCCAAGCTGGGTCTCGCCGGATTGAGGCTGGGCGCGCTGATCGGACCCGCGGCGTGGCTCGGGGAGCTCGCCAAGGTATGTTTACCGTATAATGTCAATACGCTCACGCAACTCGTGGCCTGCGAGGTCCTGCAGCACGGTGACGTGTTGACAGATCAGGCCTCAGCTATCAAGCTTGAGCGTGGACGGCTGGCCCGCGAGCTGGGGCGGCTGCCCGGGGTAACAGCGTATCCGAGCGACGCCAATTTCGTCTTGTTCAGAACCACCAGCAACGCGGAGCGCGTTTTCGACGGACTGAAAAAGCGCGGAGTGCTCATCAAGAGTCTCCACGGATCTCATCGCCTGCTCGACAGCTGCCTGCGGGTCACCGTCGGCACGCCGGATGAGAACACCGCATTCCTAGCCGCACTGGCCCAGACCATCCCCGCCTCACCGTCCCGCCCGATATAGCCTCTCGCGCCTCCCCCCGGCATGCGTAAAGCCGAAGTCACCCGCAATACCAAGGAGACGCAGATCAGCGTCAAGCTCGATCTCGACGGGACGGGCAGGTCGACGATAGCGACGGGCGTGCCGTTTCTCGATCACATGCTGGAGCAGGTCGCACGGCACGGCGCCTTCGACATCGAGGCCATCGCGAAAGGCGACCTGCACATCGATGGTCACCACACCGTGGAAGACGTGGGTATTACCCTGGGGCAGGCGTTCGCGAAGGCGATCGGCGACAAGAAGGGCGTGCGCCGCTACGGGCACGCCTACGTGCCGCTCGACGAGGCGCTGTCGCGCGCCGTCGTGGACCTGTCCGGCCGGCCCGGCCTCGAATTCCATATCGAGTTCGTGCGCGCCCGCATCGGCGAGTTCGACGTCGACCTGGTGCACGAGTTCTTCCAGGGCTTCGTCAATCACGCGCAGATCACGCTGCACGTGGACAACCTGAAGGGCGTGAACGCCCACCACCAGGCGGAGACCGCGTTCAAGGCGTTCGGCCGCGCGCTGCGCATGGCGGTGGAGGCCGACCCGCGCGTGACGGACGTGCCCTCTACCAAGGGCACCCTGTGAGTGTATGACCGACGTTGCCGTCGTCGACTACGGAATGGGAAACCTGCGCTCGGTGGCGAAAGCGATCGAGCACGTTGCGCCGCGCCTTGCGGTGGCGATAACGAGCGATCCGGGCGAGATACTCGGCGCTGCTCGCGTCGTTTTCCCCGGGCAGGGCGCCATGCCGGATTGCATGCGCGAGATGGACAGCCGCGGCTTGCGCGCGGCGGTCGTTGCGGCTGCGCTGGAGAAGCCGTTCCTCGGGATCTGTATCGGCCTGCAGATGCTGTTCGAGAGGAGCGAAGAGGGCGATACCCCGGGCCTGGGACTCTTGCCGGGCAGGGTCCGGCGCTTCCCGGCCGAGAGGATGGCCGGCCTGGATGGCGGCAGGCTCAAGGTGCCTCACATGGGCTGGAACGAGGTTGAGCAGGTCGGAGACCATCCGCTGTGGCAGGGCATACCGCAGGGGGGCCGGTTCTACTTCGTGCACAGTTATTACGTCGAGCCGGGCGCCCGCGGCGCTGTGGCCGGAGTGAGCACTTACGGCGTGCAATTCAGCAGCGCCGTGGCGTGCGAAAACGTATTCGCCGTGCAGTTCCATCCCGAGAAGAGCCAGGCTGCAGGGCTGCGCCTGCTTTCCAACTTCATCTCCTGGCAGCCCGCTCTCAATCGCGCACCGCGCACGGTTGCGGCGGCCTAGGACTTCACCGGAAGTCATCGCGACCCACTTCCTTTCGCAACACCGCCCGCAGGCAAACGACACAACCATGCTGATCATCCCGGCCATCGACTTGAAGGACGGCAAGTGCGTGCGCTTGAAGCAAGGCGCCATGGATAAGTCGACCGTGTTCTCTGACGACCCCGGCGCCATGGCCGGGAACTGGGTGAAACAGGGGGCGCGGCGATTGCACGTGATCGATTTGAACGGCGCCGCGGCCGGCCGGCCCAGGAACGAGAAGGCAATACGCGCCATCACGGAAGCGGTGGGCGGCCGGATACCCATACAGCTTGGCGGCGGCCTGCGCGATCTCGATACCATCGAGCAATTCCTCGACAACGGCGTGACCTACGTCATCATCGGCACGGCCGCGGTCAAGAACCCCGGTTTTCTGCACGAGGCGTGCGCCGCCTTCCCCGGTCACGTGCTGGTGTCGCTCGATGCCAAGGACGGCAAGATCGCGGTGGACGGATGGTCCAAGATGACCGGCCATGAGGTGCTCGACCTGGGCAGGAAGTTCCAGGACTACGGCGTGGAGGCGATCATTTACACCGATATCGGCCGCGACGGTATGTTGACCGGGGTCAATATCGAGGCGACCGTCGCGCTCGCTCACGAGCTGGCGGTGCCGGTGATCGCGAGCGGCGGCTTGAACAGCCTGGATGACATCCGGGCGCTGTGCGGCGTCGCGCACGAAGGCATCTCCGGCGCAATCACGGGCCGCGCGGTCTACGAGGGCAGGTTCGACTTCGCTGAGGCGCAGAAGCTGGCAGACGAGCTGTCCAAGAGCGGTGAAGCGTAAGAAGTCAGGGGTGAAGCGGGCCGGATAAGGTTCGACTTTCCTACGGCCTGACGCTTGACGCCTGACCGGTGACGATTCCAGTGAGCCTCGCGAAACGCGTTATCCCCTGCCTCGACGTGGCCGCCGGGCGCGTGGTCAAGGGCGTGAATTTTGTCGGGCTGCGCGATGCGGGCGATCCCGTGGAGATCGCGCGGCGCTACGACGAACAGGGCGCCGACGAGCTCGCTTTCCTGGACATCACCGCGAGCAGCGACGGGCGCGATCTCATCGTGGGCGTCGTGGAGGCCGTCGCGGCCGAGGTCTTCATCCCGCTCACGGTGGGCGGAGGCGTGCGCGCCATTGATGACGTGCGGCGGCTGTTGAACGCGGGCGCCGACAAGGTCAGTATCAACACCGCCGCTGTCGAGCGGCCCCGGCTCGTCGCCGAGGCGGCGGCCCGTTACGGATCGCAGTGCATCGTGGTGGCGATAGACGCCAGGCGGGCGCCGGGACCGGGCGCGCCCCGCTGGGAGGTATACACGCACGGTGGGCGCAGGGCGAGCGGCCGGGACGCGCTCGAATGGGGCCGCGAGATGGAGCGCTCCGGCGCCGGCGAGATCCTGCTGACCAGCATGGATCGCGACGGAACGCGCGCCGGCTTCGATCTCGATCTGACCCGCGCGTTCTCCGACGCGCTCTCCATCCCCGTGATCGCGAGCGGTGGGGTGGGATCGCTCGATCACTTGGCCGAGGGGATACTGCAGGGACGCGCCGATGCGGTGCTGGCCGCGAGCGTGTTTCACTACGGTGAATACACGGTGCGTCAGGCGAAGGAGCACATGGCGGCGCAGGGGATCGAGGTGCGGCTGTGAAGCGCGAGCAGAGAGGCGCGAGGAGAGAGGTGTAGAATCGTACAGTCGGTGCGTTGCTGCGCTGTGACGCCCTTCTCCTTTCTTCTATCTCATCTCCGACGCGATGGACGACAGCTGGCTCAACACCGTGAACTGGACGCAGGACGGCCTCGTGCCCGCGGTGGCGCAGGAGGCGGCCGGCGGCAGAGTGCTTACCGTCGCGTGGATGAACCGCGAGGCGCTCAACAAGACGGTTGAGACCGGCGAGGCGCATTACTGGTCGCGCTCGCGCAAGAAGCTGTGGCGCAAGGGCGAGGAGTCCGGGCACGTGCAGAAGGTGCGGTCGATCCGGCTCGATTGCGACGAGGACGTGCTGCTGCTGGAAATCGAGCAGGCGGGCGGCATAGCGTGCCACACCGGGCGCCACTCGTGCTTTTACCGGACGCTCGACGGCGATAAGTGGGTCGTCGTCGATCCCGTCCTCAAGGATCCGGCCGAAATCTACAAGGGTGGTGGTCGATGACCGACCCGGACATATTGCTGCGTATCGGGCGGGTGATAGCCGAGCGGCGCAACGCCGATCCCGCGAGCTCCTACGTGGCGGGCCTGTTCGCGAAGGGTGGCGACGCCATCATGAAGAAGGTGGCCGAGGAAGCGGCGGAGACCCTGCTGGCGGCAAAGGACGGTGATAAACTGCATGTCGTGCGTGAAACCGCCGATCTCTGGTTTCACAGTCTGGTGTTGCTCGCATGGTACGGACTCGGTCCCGACGACGTGCTCGCCGAATTGCAGCGGCGCGAAGGCGTCTCGGGAATCGACGAAAAGAACTCCCGCGCGAAATGACGCCGCTGTGAACGCCATGACCGGGCGATTCGAGGAGGTATGACATGGGCTCTCTTAGCATCTGGCACTGGCTGATCGTGCTGCTGGTGGTGGTGCTGGTCTTCGGCACCAAGAAGCTGCGCAACATGGGCACCGACCTGGGCAGCGCGGTGAAGGGCTTCAAGGACGGCATGAAGTCCGAGGAGGACAAGACCGCGCAGGCGAAGCCGGAAATCCCGCCCAGCACCGGCCAGACAATCGAAGGCGAGGCGAAGAAGGAAGCGCCGAAGGTCTAGCTTGTTCGACATTGGATTCTCCGAGCTCCTGGTCATCGCGGTCGTCGCCCTGATCGTGATCGGACCGGAGCGGCTGCCCAAGGTGGCGCGCACGCTCGGGCACCTGTTCGGGCGCATGCAGCGTTACGTGAACGACGTCAAGGCCGACATCTCGCGCGAGATGGAGCTGGACGAGCTGCGCAAGCTCCAGTCGAACGTCGAGGACGCCGCGCGCGCTATTCAGGGCTCGGTGGAGAAAGAGGTAAACGAGACGCGGAGCGAGCTCGACAAGCTGGCCGAGGCGGCAAATCCGAATCCGGCGCCCGACTATCCGGAGCTCCCGGCCGCCGCTCCCGCGCCGGCGGAGGCTGCGCAGGGAACGGCCGCCGAGCCGGCCGCGCAGCAGCTCGATCTCGCGCTCGAAGGAAGCGCCCTGCCGCCGGGGCAGAAGCAGACGTAGCATCGCGCCCGCTGGTTTCAGGGTCACGCCGTTCCGGCTATGAGCGAAGATACTTTTATTTCCCACTTGGTCGAGCTGCGCGACCGTCTGCTGCGCTCACTCGTGGCGATCGGCGTGGTGATGGCTGTGCTCGCAATCTGGCCCGGCATCGGCGCGATCTACGATCTGCTCGCCCGCCCCATGATGCAGGCGCTGCCGGAGGGCACGAAGATGATCGCGACCGGGGTCGTGTCGCCGATACTCGTTCCGCTGAAGGTGACGCTGCTCGCCGCGTTCCTCGTGGCGCTGCCGTACGTGCTGTACCAGGCGTGGGCCTTCGTCGCGCCCGGCCTCTACTCGCACGAAAAACGCATCGCGCTGCCGATCGTCGTGAGCAGCACCGCTCTCTTCCTGCTGGGCGTGGCCTACTGCTACTTCGTGGTATTCGGGATGGTCTTCCAGGCGATACAGAGCTACGCACCGAGCGCGATCTCGCCAGCCCCGGACATCGAGGCGTACCTCAATTTCGTGATGACCATGTTTCTCGCGTTCGGGATCACGTTCGAGATCCCGCTCGCCCAGATCGTGCTCGTGCGCGCCGGGGTGGTGACTCCGGAAAAGCTGAAGGAAGTGCGCCCCTACGTGGTCGTCGGCGCTTTCGTCATCGCGGCTGTCGTGACCCCGCCCGACGTGCTTTCGCAACTATTGCTGGCGATACCGATGTGCGTGCTCTACGAGGTGGGCCTGATCGCCACGCGCTACGTGGGAAAACCGGCCCGCGCGAAGCAGAACGGTGACGGGTTGCCCGCGGTCCCGGCCGACAAGGAGTGACGACGCTGTCGCTGGTGACGACGCTACGCTAGTGACGACACTGTGTTAGTGACGACGTCACCGCGAAGCTCATCGCGCGTCACTCTCTTTTCGTGACCCTTGGCCTGCGCCCGATGGTCACGGTGAGGTCGGTGTCCGCGTTCTCGCGCTGCAGCCTGAGCTTCGCCTGCTCTCCGGGCTTCAGCACCGCGACGAGGTTGAGCACGGCGCCCCAATCACCCACCGCAGCGCCGTTCACCCCGACGAGCACGTCACCCGGCTTGACGCCCGCCTGATCGGCAGGCCCGTCCCGCACCACCTGCGTGATGAGCGCGCCCCGGTTCGCCTTGATCTGCAAAGTCTCGGCAAGTTCCCGCGTGATGTCGCGTCCTCCCACCCCTATCCAGCCCCGGGTGACCGCTCCATCCCGGATGATCTGCTCCATGACCTGGCGGGCGATGGAAACGGGTATGGCGAACCCGATTCCCATCGATTCCCCGCGCGGCGATTGCGAATAGATCGCGGTATTGATGCCGATGAGGTTGCCGCTCGTGTCGACCAGCGCGCCGCCCGAATTGCCGGGCTGTATCGTGGCGTCGGTCTGGATGAAGCTCTCGAAGGTCGTGATACCCAGCTGCGTGCGCCCGAGTGCGCTCACGATGCCCAGGGTGACGGTCTGGCCGACGCCGAACGGATTGCCGATGGCGAGCACGACATCGCCGACGCGGACCTCCGCGTTGCCGAAGGTGATCGCCGGCAGCCGCGGCAGGTCGATCTTGAGAACGGCCAGGTCGGTGTCCGGGTCCGTACCTACCACGCGCGCCGGCACTTTTCTCGCGTCGGCGAGAGCGACTTCGATCTGGTCCACGGATTCGACGACGTGGTGATTGGTGAGAATGTACCCCTTGTCGCTCACGATGACGCCCGAGCCCAATCCTTCTCGGCGCTGCACGCCGGGATCGCCTTGCTCGCCGAAGAAGTAGCGGAACACCGGATCGTCCATCAGGGGCTGCCGCGGGCGCTTCACTTCCTGGCTGGTATAGATGTTAACGACCGCCGGCATCGCCTTGCGCACTGCGCTGCTGAACGAGGTTACCGCGGCCGGTCCCGGTTCCTCGCGCTGCGGCTCCTTGACCGCCGCCGCCACGCCCTGCGGCGCACTGGCGAGCAGGTCGGGTCGCAAAGTGGAAATTACGAACAGCACCGCGAGGCATACGGTCGCGGTCTGGCAAAACGTGAGCCAGAGCTTGCGCATGGAGCTATGAGGTCCGCCGGCAGGCCGCAAAGCTGGGGCTCATTCCGCAAGCAATTCAGCCTCTTGTGAGACCGATTGCCGGTGCCGCCAGCCCGGAGCCGAGTTATGGGTGTCCCTGATCCCGTGATATTACACGCAGATCGCGCGAGCCGTAGCTGCGGCAGCGCCCCAACGAGATAAATGCATGATCTGCTGCCCTTTTTTCAGGTTTTGCTCAACATTCGCGCAGTGTTTGTGTAAAATGCCCCCTTTCCAGCGGCCCAGGAATATTTACATGCCCGACAAGGAGTTGGACGAAGGCAAACGGCGCTTGTTGATCGCCGCCACGGGTGTCGCGGGAGGAATCGCGTCCGTGGCAACCGCAGTGCCGTTCGTCGCCAGCATGCTGCCATCCGAGCGCGCGAAAGCGGCAGGCGCGCCGGTCGAAGCCGATATCGGCGCGCTCGGCCCGGGCGAAAAGCTCACGGTGGAATGGCGCGGGCAGCCGGTGTGGATCGTGCGCCGCACGAAGGAAATGCTCGACTCGATCAAGTCGAGCGACGACAAGGTTGCCGATCCGAAGAGCGCGCGCAAGCCCGGCGAGCTGACCCCTGAATACGCGCGCAACGAGTTCCGCTCCCGCTCGGACAAATCCGAGATCCTCGTCGTCGTGGGTATCTGTTCCCACCTCGGCTGCTCGCCGCAGGACAAGTTCAAAACCGGCCCGGAGGCGTTCGAAGCCGACTGGAAAGGCGGCTTCTACTGCCCGTGCCACGGCTCGCTCTTCGACCTGGCGGGGCGGGTCTACAAGAACAAGCCCGCGCCCGACAACCTCAAGGTGCCGCCGTACAAGTACCTGAGCGATACGAAAATCCTGATCGGCGACGACAGCAAGGGAGCCTAGAACAACATGGCGGCAGCAGAAAAACAGCCGGTTACGATCACCTGGGCCGGGCCGCTGAACACCCCGATGAGCGGGCTGCTCACCTGGGTCGATCAGCGGTTCCCCATGATGTCGCTGTGGAAGGACCACCTGGCGGAGTACTACGCGCCGAAGAACTTCAATTTCTGGTACTACTTCGGCTCGCTCGCGATCTTCGTGCTGGTGCTGCAGATCGCCACCGGCATCTTCCTCGTCATGCACTACAAGCCCGACGCGGCGCTCGCTTTCGCCTCCGTCGAGTACATCATGCGCGACGTGCCCCTGGGCTGGCTGATGCGCTACATGCATTCGACGGGAGCCTCCTTTTTCTTCATCGTCGTCTACCTCCACATGTTCCGGGGGCTGATGTACGGCTCGTACCGCAAGCCGCGCGAGCTCGTCTGGATCTTCGGCATGATCATCTATCTCTCCCTGATGGCGGAGGCGTTCTTCGGCTACCTGCTGCCGTGGGGCCAGATGTCCTACTGGGGCGCGCAGGTGATCGTCAACCTGTTCGACGCGATACCGGTGATCGGCCCCGAGTTGTCCCAGTGGATACGCGGCGACTACGTGGTGTCGGATGCGACGCTGAACCGCTTCTTCTCGTTCCACGTCATCGCGATACCGCTGGTGCTGCTGGGGCTGGTGGCGGCGCACATCATGGCGCTGCACGAGGTGGGCTCGAACAATCCCGACGGGGTGGAAATCAAGAAGCACAAGGACCCGAAGACCGGACACCCGGTGGATGGAATACCGTTTCACCCCTACTACACGGTCAAGGACACGCTGGGCGTGGTGGCGTTTCTCATCCTGTTCTGCCTGATCCTGTTCTTCATGCCCGAATTCGGCGGATATTTCCTGGAGTACAACAACTTCATCCCCGCCGATTCGCTGAAGACGCCCCCGCACATCGCGCCGGTGTGGTATTTCACGCCGTACTATTCGATTCTGCGCGCCTGTACCGAGGATTTCATGATCTTCCTCGCGCTCGGCATCGCGGCGTACGTCGTGCTGATCTGGCGGTCGAGGGCGACGTTCGGATTCAAATTCGCGGCCACACTCATAGGCGCGGTGCTCATTTTCTTCATGAAGGGGCCGGACAAGGTCGTGCTCGATCCCAAGGTCTGGGGCGTGGTCCTGATGGGCTGCGCGACGCTGATCTTTTTCCTGCTGCCCTGGCTCGACCAGAGCCCGGTGAAGTCGATACGCTACAAGGGACCGCTCACGAAGAGCGCGATGGCGCTCTTCGTCGTCGTCTTCTTCATACTCGGCTACCTCGGCACGCTGTCGGTCACCGAGGGACGAACCATCATCGGGCAGATCTGCACGTTCCTGTACTTCGCGTTTTTCCTCCTCATGCCGTGGTATACCAGGATGGAGAAGACGAAGCCGGAGCCCGACCGGGTCGTCTGGAAGGCGCACTGATGAGCTACGCGAAGCGGTGCCTGCTGCTCCTAGCGCTGGCCGTGCCGGCGCTCGCCTCATTTTCGTCGTGGGCGTCGGAAAGCGTCAGGCTCGACCGCGTCCCGGCCGACGTGAAGCCCAACGATACGGTCTCGCTGCAGCGCGGCGCGCACGTCTACGTCAATTACTGCCTCGGCTGCCACGGCCTCGCCTACATGCGCTTCAACCGCCTGAGGGATCTGGGCCTCTCCGAGCAGCAGATCCGGGACAACCTGATGCCCACCGAAGCAAAGGTCGGCGATCTCATGAAGATCGCGATGGACGCGAAGAACGCCAAGGACTGGTTCGGGGCGCCGCCGCCGGATCTTTCCGTGATCGCGCGCTCCCGCGCCTCGGGCGACGGCAGCGGGGCGGACTGGCTCTACTCCTATCTGCGCGGCTTCTATCGCGATCCCTCGCGCCCCACGGGATGGAACAACACGGTTTTCGCGAACGTCGGCATGCCGCACGTTCTGTACCAGCTGCAGGGCGTGCAGGTCCTCAAGGCCGAAACGGTGGAGCGCCGTTTCGGGCCGAAGGAAGAGGAGGTGGACCGGCGCGAGGTGGTGAGACTCGTGCTGGAGAAGCCGGGAACGATGGCGCCGGCCGAGTACGACCGCATGATCGCGGACCTCGTCAACTTCCTGGTCTACGTGGGAGAGCCTTCGCGCGGAACCCGCGAGACGCTCGGCATCTACGTGCTCATGTTCCTGGGCGTGCTCTTCGTGCTCGCCTATCTGCTCAAGAAGGAATTCTGGAAGGACGTTCACTGATCGGTGACCAGTGACCCGTGACCGGTGACCTGTGGCCGGCTCACACCCGCCACTTCATCGCCAGTCACGAGACATGCCAGTCACGAGCCACCAGTAACCAGTTACCAGTCACTGATCTTATGATGACCTTGTATTCGGGCACGACCTGCCCATTCAGCCAGCGCTGCCGCATCGTGCTCTACGAGAAGGGCATGGATTTTCAGATCGTGGATGTCGATCTGTTCAACAAGCCGGAAGACCTGGCGGTGATGAACCCCTACAACAAGGTCCCCGTGCTCGTCGAAAGAGACCTGATTCTCTACGAATCGAACATCATCAACGAGTACATCGACGACCGCTTCCCGCACCCGCAGCTCATGCCGGCCGACCCGGTGATGCGCGCGCGGGCGCGGCTTTTCCTGTTCCGCTTCGAGCAGGAGATGTTCACCCACATCGAGTCCATAGAGAAGGGCACGCAGAAGCAGGCGGAAAAGGGCCGCTCCATCATCCGCGACAACCTGACCCAGATCGCGCCGGTGTTCGCCAAGCAGAAGCACATGCTCGGGGAGGAGTTCACGATGCTGGACGTCGCGATCGCGCCCCTCCTGTGGCGGCTCGACCACTACGGCATCCAGCTGCCCAAGCAGAGCGCCCCCCTCATGAAGTACGCCGAGCGTCTGTTCAGCCGGCCCGCCTTCATCGACGCGCTGACGGCCTCCGAAAAGGTCATGAGGAAATAGGCGCCGTGGCCGAGAGACCTACCAAGCCCTACCTCATCCGCGCCATCCACGAGTGGTGCACGGACAGCAACATGACCCCGTACCTCGCGGTGCGGGTGGACGCGAACACCAAGGTACCGGCGGAGCACGTGAAGAACGGGGAAATCGTCCTGAACGTGAGCCACGACGCGACGCACCGTCTCACCATAGGCAACGAGCTCATCCAGTTCGCGGCGCGCTTCAACGGCGTGTCGCGCGAATGCTCGATCCCGCTCGAAGCCGTGACCGGCATCTTCGCCAAGGAAAACGGCCAGGGACTTGTTTTTCCGCCCGAGCCGATCACCGACGCCGCCGCCAATCCCCCTTCCACGGAACCCGGCCCGCCTTCAGCCCCTACCAACGGGGGCAAGCCCAGGCTGCAGGTCATTAAGTGACCAGTGACCAGTGACCGGGCAGTAGCCGGGCGCTGATTGCCCGGAGTTCCAAACTCTTTTTCCGCGCCGGCGCTGCCGGCGTTTTGACACCCTGAGAGGCCGGGTGCAGAATGCGTGCGCGCCATCGCACGTACAACGAACGGCGGCAACCGCCGTGGCACGGTGGCTACAGCTCAGCATTTTCGCAAGGAGGCCATTCATGCTTACCGACAAGGAACTCGAGCAGGTGCTGCCGGCGGAGAGTTCGTCATTTCCGTCACCGATTCCCACGCAATGCGTGTCGAGCGACGAGTACATGCCGTGCCCGCAGACCGAGCAGCAGCGCGAATTCGAGGCGCGGTTGAAGCAGTACGGCGACGAGCTCGCCCGCAAGCAGGGCATGACCCGGCGCCGGTTCTTCCAGTCCGCGGCCGGCATGGCGGCGGCCTTCGTCGCGATGAACGAGACTTACGGCCCGCTCTACGTCGTGTCCCGCGCCGAAGCCCAGACTCCCGACATGGCGAACGAGCGCGCGAAGGCGCTGAAGAGCCAGTTCATCATGGACATGCACACCCACTTCCTGCGCGAGGGCACGCCGGTCACGGCGTTTATTTCCCAGCGCGCGACGGTCGGCAAGCTCGGCTGGAACCCGGGCGTCGGCGAGAAGGAGCAGACGATACAGGACCTCATGTTCCCGAACTACTTCAAGGAGGTCTTCCTCGACAGCGACACCAAGGTCGCGTGCATCAGCGGCTCGTACTCGGTGGACGAGAAGTTCTCGTTCCTGACGAACGACATGAAGTACGCGGCGCGCGAGAAGGTCAACAAGGAGTCGGGCACGAAGCGCATGTTCTCGCACGCCATCTTCACGCCCGGGCGCGACGGCTGGCTCGACAAGGTGGAGGAAGAGGAAGCCAGGCTCAAGCCCGACTCGTGGAAGGGCTACACGATAGGGGACAACACCAACAAGCACCTGTCGAAGTGGCCGTGGCGGCTGGATGACGAGAAAATCACCTATCCCTTCTATGAGAAGCTGGTCAAATGGAGCAAGGCGAGTCCGACCAAGGTCAACGTCTGCATCCACAAGGGCCTCTTTCCGCCCTCGGTCGAGAAGGAATTCCCGCATCTGCTCGCGTATTCGGACGTGCGCGACGTGGCCAAGGCCGCGAAGGACTGGCCGCAACTCAACTTCATCATCTACCACTCGGGCTGGCGCTGGACCGGTCCCGACGCGCCGAAATCGGCGTGGGAGCATTTCGAGAAGACCGGCCGCATCGAGTGGATCACCGATCTGTCGGAGATTCCCGGGAAGTACGGCGTGGAGAACGTCTACGGCGATCTCGGGCAGCTCTTTGCCTGGACTACGACCGCCAACCCGCGGCTGGGCGCGGCCGTGATGGGCCAGCTCGTAGGTGGCCTGGGCGCCGACCACGTCGTATGGGGGACCGATGCCGTGTGGACCGGCGCACCTCAATGGCAGATTGAGGCGCTGCGCCGGCTCGAGATTCCCGAGGACATGCAAAAGAAATACGGTTACAAGCCGCTCGGCCCGGCCGATGGTCCGGTGAAAACCGCCATCTTCGGCGGCAACAACGCCCGCCTCTATCGGGTTACGCCGAAGCAACAGGCCGAGATCGTGGGCGACCGCGTCGCGCAGATCAAGGAAACCTACGAGAAGTACGGCGAAGGCCGCAGCAACCTGCGCTACGGCTATATTGCCAAGCCGGCTGCCTAGGGCTTTAACGCTCCCAGGAATCGGCGGCAGCGATGCCGCCGTTTTTTTGACTGGGGCGTGCGTTTCGTGGGCGATCCAGGGCGGAGGGATAGTGGAATACCGGCAGGGATGAACTTGTTTACGCTCGCTGGAAAGCGTCTGCCGGGAGGGCGACAAGGCCGTTCTCGACTGGAAAGCCGAGGAGCGCTACGCCAGGTGGGCGTATTGCGAACAGGGTCCGCGCCGGGAGGCGCAGGGCATTCCCACCCGCTGCCAATAGCGGCCAGGCGGCGAAAAGGCCGACCCTGCACGATCCCGTCGAGATGCGCCAGACTCGAATTACTTCTGAGTCTGGACAACCTTTCCGTCCATGACGCCGTAGACGTGTTCCGACACCTTGCCTTTGTCGGCTTGCAGCATGACGAACACCGGCTTGTGGTTGCGCACCGCCGGCGTGATCGAGAACACCGTGCCGGGATGTTCCTTCTGTGCCCGGCCGACGATGTCGGCGAGCGCCGACGGCGAGAGCGACATCAGCGCCAGGTGTTCCGACGATCGCGCAACATGCGGGATGTCCTTGAATACCTCCGTCTTCGGCCCCCACTTGTCCCCCTCGGGGCTGCCGCTCAACTCCTTGAGAACGTTGTGTTCCGCGTCCACGGCCAGCCCCTTCTCGGCCGTGTAAACCGAAAGGGAGAGCTTGCCCTGATCGTCGAACTCGAACTTCGCGGATATCGGGACTTCCGGGGACTTCGTCGCCTGCCGCAGCCCGTCGACCATGGAAATCCTGGCCTGGGGAAGCGCCTTGATCAATGCGGCCTGATCCTTGCCCGCATCCGCTGCCAGCGCCGCTTGTCCACCTGACGCCGTCAACAGCGACAATGCAGCCGAAATGATCACCAGCCGGGACTTCAGAACGCAGGACAGATTCATCGGGGCCTCCTGAAAGGAACATCCCCCCTTTCGTTTCGACAGCCCGCGCACCGTACGTTCGAAAACGGAATCTGAACGCGTTTTCCGCGACGCCCGTGAAAGTTTCGTGTAAGGAAACGATGCGGAGCGAGCGACCTTGAAGAGGGGATTCGCGAACTTCATTAACCCGCATACGTCCTCGTATGCTAGGTCAGGCCCTGGCCGTTTGCCGTTAGCTTCCCAGAATCCACTCGACGACCGTTACGACATGTTTCATCTCTGGGCGCCTTCTCAGCTCTTCACCAGAGGATAGACAAGCAAACCAAGCACGGCGGCCGCGGCCACCACCGGCGGCTCGGTCAGCTTCTTGAATCTGAGGAGCAGGATCACCGTGACGACAGCAAAGAGCAGCGTCGGCAGATCGATGATCGCGCGCTTTCCGAGCACGACCACGGCCCCCGCGATGGTGCCT
>Ga0075428_100000088_pt1 | contig 76508 bp, 44 predicted proteins | sample RhiMetdeltSRZDD2_FD_75291 | JGI IMG/M metagenome (GOLD analysis project Ga0075428, IMG submission 75291) | Populus rhizosphere microbial communities from Tennessee, USA - Rhizosphere MetaG P. deltoides SRZDD2 | ecosystem: Host-associated > Plants > Roots > Rhizosphere > Soil | place: USA... | reverse complement strand
TACTAGGCCGTTTCTCGAATTCCGGTTCGCGTGCAAGTGATCGATAGCATTGCAGTGAGAGGAGTGGCGATGGTACATCTGTCGCGACGAGTTGTGTTACGCCTGGCAACAATGGCGATGGCGGTGCTGGCATCGCTGATCCTGTTGCCCGCGGCCGCTAATGCCTGGAGCTACGGGTTCAACCGGGTACAGACCGCGGCCGAGGACTCAGCGGCCGCGACCGGATACGGGCCGGGCTGGGTCGGCCTGAGCTACAAGACCAACGGGCCGATCGTCGGATACTTGTTCGCCAGGGACTTCCGGTTCGGCGACGGAACGGTCAAAACCGCGTTTGATCACATGGACATCCGCGGCACCAAGGACTACGCCGGCGGGCACCCCACCATCACCCGTTGGCCGTGGGGCTATGCGCACGGTTCCTTCGGCGGCTGCGCCTATGGCTACGGTACCTCCAAGTTCGCCATCGTCCGGTCCAGCTTCTCCTCGGCGAGCTGTGCCGGCGGCCCCAACGCCGGTCCGGACGGAAGCTGGTGGCACAACGAGACCATCTTCTGCACCGCCAACTCGACCGACTACCTGTGCAGCCCCGTCGGTGTGTGGGCGGAGAACAAGCCGCCAGGCAACCCCGGGCCGAAACCGGCAACCTCGAGGGGCTGCTACGCCTACGGGAACATCGGCGCCACCGGCGCCTACAGCAGCGGAACGCCCGCCCCGACCCATCTGCTCGGCTATGTGCCCGCCGGACACTCATTGAACCTGCGGTACGTCGCCCGCAACCGCCAATGGGTGATGGCGATGTGGAACAGCGGCACCTTCGTCGGCGGCATCCGATGGGGCTTCTTCCCTCGCAGCTGCGTCTTCTGAGGTACCACCGCTCGCCTTGACAATATTCGGCTTTGGCCGGCATGGATGCCACAGCTTGGATTGTGGCTATCCATGCCGGCCCAGCCCGTCATGGCGGTTCAAGGACAAGTGTTCTGGTAGGGCAGTCCGGGAATGTAGCGGGCCCACTCGTCTCGGTCGAGGCCTCGTCCCGTTATCGCGCAGGCTCGTTCGGTCGCATGGCTACGAAGATCGTTGAGTGGGGTGAGGTCCCACAAGATTGTGGTGTGGTCCCAGCTGCCGGCGGCCAGGGTGCGCCCATCCGGGGCGAACGCAAGCGCAGTCACCCAGCCGGTGTGGCCGGTCAGCGGTTCGCCCAAGCGCCGGGGCCCGGCCGGATCGGACACGTCCCACAGGGTCACCGTGTGGTCTAAGCCACCTGTGGCCAGCGTGCGCCCGTCGGGGGAGAACGCCAAGGCAAGCAGCGAGTCGGGGTGTCGCAATGGTTGGCTGCGGCGCCGCGGAGCGGCCCGATCGGACACGTCCCACAGGATGATCGCCCGGTCAACATCGGAGGTGGCCAGGGTCCGCCCGTCCGGAGAGAAAGCGCCCAGATCCACCCCGGTCAGTGGCTGACCTATCCGTCGGGGAGCAGCCCGATTAGACACATCCCACATAGTCACCGTGTAGATGTCGTTGCCTGCGCTACCGACGGCCAGCGTATGCCCGTCTGGGGCAAACGCCAGTGCGGCTGGCCAGCCGTCGAGGTGAACCGGCTCGCCCGTGCGCCGGGGCGCGGTTGGATCTGACAGGTCCCACAGTGTCAGTACACTTTTCCACCACGTGGTGGCACTGCCGTCATAGACGATTTCGGCGGTGGCCAGGATGGGTCCATCCGGGGCGAAGGTCATCGCGGCCACGCCACCAGTGTCGGTCAGCGGCTGGCCCGCGCCGCGCAGGGCAGCTGGATTTGACACATCCCACAGAAACACAGTTCCGGTCTCGGGTTGATAGGTAGCCAAGGTACGGCCATCGGCGCTGAACTCGACCGCGGTCACCCATACCGGGTACGGGCCCAATAGCTCACCTATGCGGCGCGGGGCGGACCTATCGGAGACATCCCGCAACACCACTTCGCCGCCATAGCTTCCGGCGCTGGCCAGGGTCCGCCCATCCGGAGAATAGGCCAGCGCGATCACCGGATCCCAGTCGCGGTCTGTGTCGGCAAAAGGTGTCCCCACGGGCGTGGGCGAGCCCAGATCGAACACATCCCATAGAAGTGTCTGGTTGTCATACGCGCCGGTGGCCAGGGTGCGCCCATCCGGAGCGAACGCCACCGCGTTCACCCAGCTCATGTGGCTAGTGAGTGGCGGGCCGACACGCCGGGGCGCGGTGCGATCCGATACATCCCACAGGACCACGGTTCGACTGGTGCCACCGGCCGCGGCCAGCCTGCGCCCATCCGGAGCGAACGCCACAGTCACCGGGCCGCCGTCCTGGATCAGCGGTTGGCCCACACGCCGCGCAATGGCGCGATCCGATATGTCCCAAAGGATTACTTCATTGGCGGTGTCGGCCGTCGCCAGGGTGCGCCCATCCGAGGCAAACGCCACCGAATTCATATATCCGGTATGGCCGGTCAGCGGTTCGCCGAGACGCTTTACGGCTTTGAGATCTGTCAGATCCCAAAGGACCACGGAGTGGGCCTGGGTGGCGGCCAGGGTACGGCCGTCGGGGGCAATTGTCATCGCAGCCACCGAGTCGGTATGGCGCAGTTGAACCAGACGCTTGGGGGCGGTGCGGTCAGAGATGTCCCACAACATCACTGTCCTGTCATAGCTTGCGGTGGCCAGAGTGCGCCCATCCGGTGCGAACGCCACCGCGCTCACCCATCCTGATGGATCGCCCGGCAGCGGATCGTGGTGGGCGAGCAACGGCCCTCCCAGGCGTTGCGGGGCCGTCCGGTCCGACACGTCCCACAGCATCGCCGTGCGGTCGTGGCTGCCCGTGGCCAGCGTGCGTCCGTCCGGGGAAAACGCCACCGAGCTCACCGAGTCGGTATGACCGGTCAGGGGCTGTCCGAGGCGCCGGTCTGCGGCCTGACCGTTCATATCCCACAAGATCACCGTACCGTCGTCACTGCCGGTGGCCAGCGTGCGCCCATCGGGAGAAAATGCCACCGCGCCAACCGAGTCGGTGTGTCCGGAAAGTGTTCCCCGGTAACGGGTGGCGGTCAGTGTGTTCACCAAACTGGCCTGGGTCTCGCCGTCCGGATTCACCTGCCGAGCGGCGATGCCGAGCATCAGGGCAGTGCGGGGGTCGTTGTCGCGGACCGAGTCGGCCTTGGCGACCAACTGCCGGGCAGTGGCCAGCCTCAGTTGGGACTCGGCGATCCGGCGTTGGCGTTCGGCCTCGGCGGCGGCCGCCTCGGCGCGTTTCTGTTCGGCCTCGGCGATCTGGTTCTGGCGCTGTGCCTCAGCGGCGGCCCGTACAGCTTTGGCCTCCTCGTCATGGGCAATTCGGCCCTGCCGCAAGGCTTCCGCAGCGGCGGCCTCGGCGCGCTTCTGCTCGGCCTCCGCGATTAGCTGCTGGCGACGGGCCTCCTCGGCGGCGGCTTCGGCACGCTTCTGCTCAGCCTCGGCGATTTGCTGTTGCCGGCGGGCTTCCTCGGCCGCCTCCGCAGCCCGCCTCCGCTCGGCCTCCGCCCGCAGCTGCTGGGCCAGCGCATCGTCGGCCGCGGCCGCCGCGACCCGCAAGTTGTGAACCGCCGCTACACTTGCGCCGGTAACAAGCAGCAGCAGTACGCATAAAGCAGCCACCACACCGCGGCGCAACCGGATGACGCGTCGATGCTGGGTGACGTCTTCGCTGTCTAGATTCTCCTTGGTCATTCCGTGCATGGGCGCGGCGAGCTCAGTGATCGCGTCGCGGAACCGACCGTGACGAAGGTCAAGCTGGTTTTCTGACCGGGCCCAGCGCAGGTCCAGATGGCGCGGCTCCTCAACGAATACTCCGCGCAGCGCGGGTGGTACCGCTGTCGAACGAGGCCAATCGAAGTCGCCCTCGTCGCTATTCCACACCCAATCCCCACCGGTCACCACGGGCAGGAGCCGGTTCACAGAATGTCCCGCCAGCCAGTGCTCAATCTCCTGGTTCACCCAACGAGATGCTGCCGCCTCCGGGCTGGCGAGCAGGACAAAATAGTCTGATTGATCCAGTGCAGTGCGGATCGCCGACCACAACGCCGGGGTCACGGCCAGCCCGGTCTGATCGCGAAACACCTCCAGCGCCCGCCTGCGATGCCACGGTCGGGCCAGCCTTTGCAGCCCTCGCTGTACCGACGGAGCCAACTCGCCGTCGGCCGCGTGGCTATATGAGATAAAGGCGTCGTACCGCATCCATCCGGTCCCCTTCTACCCGCCCGGTCCCGGGTGAACCCCTGAAAACAGGCTAACCGGCGCCGGCAACCACCGATGTCAGTCGATGCTCGGGACGGATGATGCGCAACCCGCTCGTTATCCATGGGCTGAAAGCAGAGGAGGTGTTGCTGTTACGCAGGTGAGCCGACACGAGAAGTGCCTGGCGTCCTGGGCTCATTCGGCTGCCGCGCGCAGCGGATGGCTTACGCAGATTACCAAGCCAAGTATGGCGATCTGTGGAAGAAGGCGGGCGATACGACGCCGTTTGGCGTCCGGAGGCGTAGCCGAAAGGATCGTGCCTGCTGACGTAAGGGTCAATAATTTGACGATCTGTATCTGACCAGGTGAGCAGCTACTCCTGATGTAAGACAGACGACAGTTCATTGCGGATTCGTGCCTGATTGCGCTTTGGGATGTCCACCGGCGGTCATATCTGGGTTGACCAGCGGTGGTGCCTGAAAGTTAACCTTGGATTTCGACACAATGCTGTCGGTGCGGGGAGGGTGTGGTGAAGCCCATTCGCGGCCCAGTCGCAGATGTGCGCGTGCTTGGGCAGGTAGTGCTGACCGGCCCGCAAGGGCAGGCGGCGCTGCCGGGTATGAAGAGCCGAACGCTGCTTGCCCTGCTGGCGCTCAACGCCGGGCAGGTGATCGCCTACGACAAGCTGATCGATGCATTGTACGGCGAGGAGCCGCCGCGGACCGCGTTGCGGAGCTTGCATAGTCACATATCCCGGGTCCGTCACGCCGGCTTTATCTCCTGTCATCGCTTTGGTGATTCGAGAGCGGCGGGCAAGGGCCGCGGTGTGCGACCCGAGCACGAAAGCGCGCTGCGATAAGCCCGCAGGGCGTGTTCCGCCTCGCCCAGGCGTTCCCACACCGTCGCGACGGTGTGCCAGATTTCCGTGGCGTCCCAACCGGTTTGCCCGTCCAGGTCGGCCTCGAGGGCGAGCAGTCCGGCCCGGGCTGTGTCGGTGTCACCGTCGGCCTGGTGAGCCAGGGCGCGAAGGAGATGGGCTTCGGCGCGTACCAGTGGCCCGGTGCCTTCCGGCAGGCGGCGCAGCGTGGACTCCACCCGCTGCCGCGCTTGCGCCACGTCACCCAACGCCAACGCCGCACTGGCCAGCCCGTTCTCGCAGATAGCGATGTCAATCGAGCTGCCGACCAGGGTGAGCTGTGCGAGGGCCTTCTGCATGTGACGTTGACCGGCCGCGGCTTGGTCTTGCCTGACCAGCAGTTCGCCGTAGGTATGGTGCAGTTGGGCGAGGTTGCGGGCGCGGTCGGTTTCGCCGAACAGCGCCAGCGCCCGTTCGGCGAAGCGGATCGCGTCGCCGTGGTGACCCCGCTGAGCCGCTGCCAGGCAGGCGTTCCAGTAGGCGGAGCCGCGCGCCAGGGGGCTGCCCATCTCATCGGCGATGCCGATGAGCCGGTGCAGCAGCGTCGCCGCCCGGGTCAGATCACCGCGGTGCAGGTAGACCCCGGCGAGGGTGACGCCCAGCCGGACCACCTCGTCGGTCCAGGACAGTTGCAGGGCTTCGAATGTGGCCAGCGCCTGTTCGCCCGCGGAGGCGGAGTAGTCCACGTCGCCGGCGAGTCGATGGACCCGCAGCACGTGCACGCCGACTTCGGCCCACAGGACTGTCCCGGCGGCGGTTTCTCGCCATAGGGCGTCGTATTCGATGACGGCGCTGTCCAGTTCCCCCAACGCTTCCAGGGCCTGAGCGCGGCCGGTGCGGGCGCGGCGCACCAGCGTCGCCGCCGGGCCGGCCGCGGCGGGAGCCAGGGTCGCGATGATGGCGTCGAACCCGCGCAAAGCCGGGTGGGCCTCGCCATTGTGCAGTTGAACCTCGGCGAAGACCAGTTGCTCCTCGGCCGCGACCAGCTTAACCGGATGCTGCCCAGTGGCGAGGTGCTCGGGTGTGGTGTCCAGCGCCTCGGCGATGGATCGCAGGACCGCCACGGTGGGCCGGCGTTGTCCGGACTCGATCAGCGACAGGTAAGTGGGGGACAAGCCGGGGCGCACCAGGTCGGCTTGTGTCTTGTTCAACTCGATGCGCCGCTGGCGGATGCGTTGCCCGGCCTGGTCGTCAACGTGCATGGGGTTCCTTTCCGCGCTGACCATACCACGATACGGAATCAAGCATTTACAGATCTTTACATATGGTGTTACATGGTGCCACGGTGGACCTGTCTACATTGGACAAATGCCCCAAGCGACCACACCCGGTCATCCCACAGCTCGTCAAAGGGGTGAGATAGCGTATGGGCCGTGCTTGACCCGTACGGAATCGATGTCGGTGTGGGAGAGGAGTCAGCTCCGCACGCGGATAGCCATCCCCACGGTGATGTCGAGCGCAGGTGGAAGACCCTGCAACTGGTCTCGCCCGTGTTCCAGTTGATCGAGCGGGCGGCGCCGCGCGCCGACATCGATCATGAAAAGTATGATCTGGGCCAGCTCGCGCTGCGCGTGATCGATTTCGTGGTGGCACACCAGGCGACCATAGAGGGTTCGGTGAGCCCGAGCCGGGTGCTCGACCACGTGACGGACCTGGCGCGGCGGATGTGCCCGGACGATCCGGCGCGTCCGTGGCAAAAGGTGGCGAAGCTGACATTGTCCACCTTGCTCAATGACGGCCGCCGGCATGTCGTGCGCTGGATCGACCTGGCCGGCGACGGGGAGGCGTGGGCGGGGTCACGCCCGTTTCCGTTCCGGCTGCTGCGCCTGACCGAGGGGGAGGAAGGCGCGGCCGTGTCCGCCTCCGACGAGGCGATTCTGCTTTATCTGCAAGCACTTGACACCAACCTCGCCGACCGGGCGATGGTGCTCAAGCTCATCGTCGAGCGGCAGATGCGCGCGGGCGAATTCGACCGCGCCCGCGGCACGGCGGTCGACGCGCGGCGCACGGCTGAGGCGCTGGCGGCAAGCTTGCGCGACAAGCTGGAAGACACGCGCCGCGACGTGCGCAGCGTCGACTGGGCCGGCGAGATGCCCGACTGGCTGACCTCCACGTTGAACCAGCTCAACGAGCAGCTTGAGATGGATCGGCAGTTGCTGTCGCTGGCGGAGAAGGCGGGCGAGGAGCCCGACGCCGCCGACGATTGCCGGGGCATCGTCGTGGAAGTCCGGCGGGCGCAGGATGTCTGGCTGCGGCTCGAACGGTACCTGCAGGCGGCCATCCCGACTTTCCTAGCGGCGCAACAGGCGCAGCGATTGCAGCCGCGCGACCGGGCGGCGGCGGTGGATCTGGCCGAGCATGTGATGTCACCGGTACTGGCCGCGCGGGCCGAAGTGGTGGAGGCCTGCGCGGCAAGCTTGTTCTCGGCGGTGGGCGGCGTGTGGCTGCGGCCGCAGTGGTCGGTCGACGCGCTTGCGGCGCAACTGCTTCGGCCGCCGGCGACGTGGGAACGGCCCGAGCCCGCCTTCGACGATGTCGGCGAGCTCGTCGACATCGATGACGCCAACCTGCCCCGCCATCTTGCCGAATCGCTGCGGGCAGTGCTGTCCCTGGCCTCTACTTCTTCTCCGGTACGCCTTTCCGCGCTCCTTGACGCGGCGGGCCCCGCCGGTGGCACCCGGCTAAGCGACCTTGTGTTGTCAAGTTGCTTGTGGGTGTGGGTGGCCGACAATGGCGCCGACGACGAGGCGCAGCCGCCTGACGCGGGGCTGGCCTCGCTGCTGGCGGGGTTGGCGGCCGTGGACGATGGCGTGCGGCTCTCGGTTGCCCACTACGACGGTCCTGATCTGCTCATCGGGCCGGTGGCCGCGATCGACGAGTGGAGCGGGCTGGCCTGCCTGGCGGAGGTCGCCGGATGAACCGGCGCGACATGACCGCGGCGGCGCGGCTGCTGCGCTATGCGGTCACGGTGTCGTTGCGTCCCACATCGGGCAGCGAGTATCGCGCCCTGCTCGACCGCTATCGCACCGATGTGGAGTTCGCTGAAGGCGTGGTGGCCATCGCCGACGGGTGGGGGCTGGACGTGCGGGCGGCCACCCCGCTCGGCCTGATCGTCACCGGCGACGGCGACAGCCCGTTCCGGATCACCCTGGACAACAGCGGCCTGCCGCTGCGGGCCAGCCCGGCCGCCGCCAAGCTGCAGGACCGGCTGCTGTTCGGGCTGGTGTTGGTGGCCGTTGCCGCCTACGCCTACCCGGCCGGCGAGTCGTTGACCGAAACGACGACCCCCACCGTGCGGCCGGCCGAGTTGAACCGGTTCATCACCCGCAAGGCCGACGCGCTGCGCGAGCTGGCCAAAGCCGAGCGGGTGGACGAGATCGACGCGCAGCTGGGTGAGGCGGCGCGGATGTGGCTGGAGCTGCCCGAGATCCTTCCCGTGGAGCGCGGTAGCGGGCTGCGCAAGGAGTGCCAGCGCCGCTACGTCAACGATGTGCTCAACTGGCTGGTCGAAGCCGGGCGGGCCCGGCGCGAGGCCGCGATGTCCGATGAGCGCGGCCAGGCGTACACGCTCAACGACAGGTTCCGGATAGGTCTGGCTGAGACGGCCGACACGCTCGCCTACGGCATCCTGGCCACCGACACTGCCGATGACTCAGTTCGGGAAGGCGCCTAGATGTTCAAGTTGCGGCGGCTCTACGTGGACACGATCGGCGTACCCGGAAACAGGTTTGTCGATCTGTGTATCGAGGCCACCGACCTGTCCGGGGACGCGTGCGACACGATCGTGTGGCTGCGCAACGGCGCGGGCAAGACCACGATGCTGTCGTTGTTGCTGGCGTTGGTGCTGCCGGCCCGCCGTGACTTCCTCGCCTCGCGCACCAAGCGGCGCACGCTTGAGGATCTGGTCGGCGGCCAGGACACCGCGCACGTGATCGCCGAGTGGGTCGACCCGCGAGGACAGCTGTTTCTCACCGGCGCGATCTACCAATGGGATGGCCGGGTCAGGCCACGCGAGTACAACGGCGAGGGCAAGAACCGGCTCAAGCGGCACTGGTGGTGCCTGCATCCGGACGAGGCGGTGCCCGGGGCAACCTTCGACACGCTGCCCACGACCAGCCGCAGCGCCGGCGCGGTCGACCTCGACCGGTTCGTCGGGTACATCAATTCGCTTGCTGCGCAAGGGGTTAACGCCAGCGTTACGGACAAGATCGGCGAGTGGCATGAGGCGTTGCGACAGCGCCGCTTCGACCCGGACCTGTTCCGCTATTTCGCCGAGGTCAACGCGACCGAGGGAGGAATCGACGCCTTGTTCGCCGGCATCGACTCGGCCGGCGCGTTCGTGCGGTACCTGCTGCGGTTCGTGGCCGACGAGCGGCGCGTCATGCCGGTACGGGACCTGCTCGGCGAGACGGCGCTTGAAATCGCCAAACGTCCTGTGTACCAAGCCGAACGCGAGTTTTGTGCGGAGGCCCGGCCACTAGTCGAAGCGCTCGGGCAGGCCAGCGCCCGGTTGCGTGAAGCGGCGCAGCGGCGAGATGAGGTGCGCAAGGAGGTGGCCGGGTTCAAACGTGCCCTGCACGACGCCCGCGACCTGGCCGTGAAGCAGTCGGAGATCGCCGGTGGGCGGCACGACCAACTCGAGGAGCAGCGCTCGCACGTGAACAGGCGCGCCGAAGCGACCCGCCGGCAACGCGACGAGTACCGGCGGCTGGCGGCCGTGTTCCGGCAACGCGCGGCGACCGCGGCGGTGGCGGCGGCGCGCCAGGCGGCCGAGGTGGCCCGCAACGAGGCCGATGCCTGGGCCGCCGTACCGGATCTGAGCGCGGTGTCGGAGGCCAGAACGGCCCTTGAGGCGCACCGGTTGGCGTTGCGCACGGCGGCGGTCGACGCGGCGCCCGCCCTGGCGGCGGTCGAACACGCGCGGGCGCAACTGGCCGGCTCGCTGGATCACCACCTCGACGAGGTCGGCCGCCAGCTCGCCTCGATGGACGAAACCGTGCAGGACGCCCAAAGCGCGAAAGAAGCCGCCACAACGAAAGTCCGCCAAGCCATGGAGGAGCAGGCCGAACTCAAGGCGCAACGCAAAGAACACGCGACAACGATCGAACGCGCCGACACGCGACTACGCCGTCTGATCGACGACGGTGTGGTACATGCGGGCGAGCGCTTGAGCGCGGCGGCGCACCGGCTGGCGGGCGAAGCGGCCCAAGGCGAAGGCGAGATCGCCCGGCTCAAGGCCGCCATCGAGCGGGCATCGGGTGAGCGGACCATGGTACGCAACACATTGCCGGGCACCCGCAAGGCCGCCGACTCCGCGCACAAGGAACACCAAGCATTGTCGGCGAAGCTGAAGTCGCTTGCCGACGACGCCAACATGTTGCGCGCCGAGGGCCGGTTGCGTGAGCTGATACAGGCCGAGGAGTTCGATCCGATCGGCGAGTCGCACGATCTACTTGCGGCGCTTGAGAATGCGGTGGCCACCGGGGACGCGGCGGCGCTGGATGTGAGGGTGGAAGGCGCCGACGACGAGCGGGCCATCGCCGCTCTCGACTCCACCGGTTTGCTGCCGCCACGGCAGGCGGTCAGCACGGTCGTCGAGGCGCTCACCACCGCCGGGATCGCCGCGCAAACAGGATGGCGGTACATCACCGAGCACCGTGCCGCCGAAGCCACAACCATCATCGCGGCGCTGCCCGAGATCGCCGACGGTGTCGTGGTCTACATCGAGCCGCACGACGCGGCGGCCGCGATCGCCGGACTGGTCACCTCCGAGCCGGTCGTCATCGCCAAGGCCAGCTCTTTGACGGAAGACACCGCGCCGTGTGTCGTGATTGGACCCTCACCGGCCCGCTACGACCCGGCCGCCGCCGCGGCCGAGCTGGCCACGCGCCGCGAACGCGCCGCCACCCAACGGCAACGGCTGCAATCCCTGGCCGCCGCCCGCAGTCGGGACGCCGACCTGATTGCACGGCTGCGCCAGTTGACCCGCCGCGTACCGGCCGATGGCATGCCGGGCTTGGCGGCGCGCGCCGAAACGGCCGAGGCGAACGCCAAGCGGCTGGCCCACGAGGTCGAGGAGCTCAACCGCCGCGACGACGAATTGCACGCCGACCTGGAGACCCGCCGCGGCGAGCTGGCCGCGCACGAACGCCGGCAGCACAAGCTCCACACCGCACAGTCGCGTGTGGACAGTGCCGTGGTCGAGGAACGCGAGCAGGTTGCGCCCGCACGCGGCTGGCTGGAGGCGCTTCCCGGCCTGTTACAGGCCGCCGGCGAGCGCGAGGCCCACGCCGCCGAGCACATCCGCAGCCAGGACGTCATCATCGACGTGTGCCGCCGCAAAATGGTGGGCCTGCAAGCCAAACAAAGCGACTGGGCGGCCGAGCGCGAGGCGCTCGCGGTCGAGATCGCGGTGCCGTCGACCCAACCGCCGGAGGCGTCCCGCACGGCGCTGCGCATCGCCGAAGACGCACTGCGGCAACAATTCCCGGAGGCGGAGCTGCGCCGCAAGATCGAAGACGCGGAGCAGGCGCTGGCGGCGGCGGCCACTCGGTACCAGGCGCATCCGCAACCGGCACGTTCCCGCGCCGAGCAACTAGTGACCACCGACGCCACCGCGCACGATCCGATGCAGCGGACAGAGGCGATCAGGCGGGCCAACGAAGCCTCGCAGCAGACCCAGTTGGAGCTGGGCGAGGCCGTGGGCGAAGAGAAGGCAGCCAAGGCCGAGGTGAAGGAGCACTCGCCCAGCGACCGCCAGCGGTATGTCCAGGAGCTGCCCGTCGAGCCGGCCGACCGCGACGACGCGCTGCGCCTGGCCGCCGCCGCCATCGAGGAGCTGGCGACCTTGCAACACCGGGCGGGCAGCCTCGAGCGGGAGCGCGACGAAGCGGCGCACCAGGTGCAGCGGTGGACGGCCCGCGCCGGGTTACTGCTCGACCAGACCGACAAGCTGCCCGCCATCGAACCGGCCGAGGCCGCCTCGGGCAACGTGGACGCCGACGACGACCGCGTCCGCGCCGACGTGGCCGGGCAAGCGAAACGCTTGGCGGAAGCCGAAACCTCGCACGCCTCCGCGTCATCGGCCCGATCGGCGCGCGCCGACGCTTTGCGTACCTGGGCTCACCAGGACCGCTTCGCCAAGGTCGCTGACGACGAGCAAGGCATGACGGTGCGGCAACTGCGCGACATGTTTCGCTCGGACAATCTCGTCGAGCGGGTGGCGCCGCGCGCCACGGAACTGGCCGCCGACCTGGCCACCCGCGAGCAGCGAATCGCGCAACAACTGGCACAAGTCGAGGTACACAAGCACAACGTGGTCGCCCGGCTGGCCGATCTGGTGGGCGAGGCCCTGACCGACCTGAGCCGAGCATCGGCCCTGTCGGAGTTGCCGGCCGATGTCGGGCCGTGGGCGGGTCAGCAGTTCCTTCAGGTCGCCCCGCGGACCCGCCCGACGCTCGAACAGATCCAGGTGCGCATCGGCGAACTTGTCGACCGCATGGTGGCTGCCGGAAAAATCGACCTCGATCCGGTCGAATTACTATGGCGCGCCACGGAAGCCGCCGTGACCGACGGCTTCCGGGCCAGCATCCTCAAACCCGCGCCAGACCAACCTTCGGGCCGCTCGCCGGTACAAGATATGCACAAATGGTCCGGCGGCGAAAATCTCACCGCCAGCCTCGTGCTGTTCTGCGTGTTCGCCAAGCTGCGGGCCGAAAACCGGGCCGGCGCCAAGGCCGGCGCGGCCGGTGGCGTCGTACCGTTGGACAACCCGCTGGGCAAGGCGAACTACCTGCCTTTCCTTGAACTGCAACGGAAAGTGGCCGCCGCCAACGGTGCCCAGTTGCTCTTCTGGACCGGCATCGGCGATCTGGCCGCGGTGGGCGCGTTCCCGCGCATCGCGGCCATGCGCAAAAAGCCCGCCGCCGGCCGGCCGGGCGCCGCATATGTGGTGCCCGACCTGGACGCATCCGCCACGGCCGACGACACGACCCACATTGTGGAACATCTGAGCGCGGTACGAGCAGAACGGTGAACCGCGGCTTATAGCTTCGTTCAGAATCCCGCCGCCGTGATGGCGTTGGTCAGGTCGTTGTAGAGGGTGTCGAGCGAGCCCGCCGCCACGTCGGCGCTGTTGAAGATGTAGGCCCAATCGATGCCGTCCCAGCGCGACACCGCGAGGCTCGCCGTACCGGCCATGCCGCCCGAGCGGGCCGAGCCCGGGGCGCGCCCGCCCATGCCCCACACCGCGTTCTGGTTGATGAACGCGCTCACCGCCGGCGCCGAGGCGACCAGACCGCCACCGCTGTCCATCTCGGCGATGAGGAAATTGCCATACGCACCCGGCACAAGGGCCGTGCTGTACGGGCTCCAGGCACTGTTGCCGACCCAGGGCGCGTCATAGCTGACCTCACCGGCCAGGCGCCCGCTGCGCAGCGTCGCCCCGAGGTGGATGTCGTTGATGACCCGCTGCCGCAGGTAGTCGATGAAACTCAGGTTGGTCGCCCGCTCCACCACCAGTCCCAGCAGCAGGTAGCCGAAGTTGGAGTAGCGCTGCCCACCGTCGAAGGTCATGGAGTCGCCCGGGTTGTACTGCAACGGTTCCCCATACATGTAGCGCGCGACGTCCCGCTTCATCACATGCGAGGGCAGGCCGAGCTCCACCGCGAAACGCCGCCCGGCGAACACCGGGTCGAGGCCGGAGACGCTGCGCACCCAGCCGCCGGTGTGGTCGACCAGATGCCGCACCGTCACGTTGTCTATTCGCGGATCCTTGGTCTGGCTCGCCAGCGCCACCGTGGTGATACCCAGGTAAGGGAAGACCCTGGTGTTCAGGTCGAAACCGCGATCGGTGACCAGCGCCTGGATGGCCGCGCAGGCATAGGCTTTGCTCACGCTGGCCAGCCGCATGATGCTCGTGGGCTGGGTGATGCTGTAGCCGGGCTCCGCCCAGGTGTAGCCGGAGGAAAGCACGAGACCGCTGTTTTTGCGCACGGCCAGCACCCCGGCCCGGACCCCTTGCTGCTGCATGAAGTTTCGCATCACCGTGTGGATAGCGGCGTAGCCGGCTCCCACCGAGTTGGTCTGCGTCCACTGCCGCGCCACCGGGATATCGGTCGCCGCGAAAACGGCCGCATACCTTATGCCCGAACCGGTTCCGCTGCCGTGCACGCTGATCGGCATGCGCCCGGCCGCGACCTGGGTGTTGAACTCGGTCTGGTACTCGGCGGCGGTCATGCCGTGCCGCGCTGTCCATGCGCCCACCGAGTCGTCGGTGAACAGCGCCGCGAACTGGTGCCCGTCATTGGCATCCACAATGGACGGTCGCATGTAGACCTGCGTGTAGCCGTTGAACCAGTTCTGGTACGACGTCGCGTCGCCCATGTCATGCGCTTGCCACTTGGTCGCGCCCGGGTTGGGCAGCCAAACCCCGGCATAGGTGCGATCGCCCGCCCCGGTGCCATAGATGGCAAGGGTTTTGAGGATAAGCTTGCTGTCCTTGGCGGCCTTGTTGGCGTTGGCCAGCGTCCCGGCGACGCTTTCGGGGCCGTCGGTGAGCCCGTGCCGGGCCATCCACACCGGCGCGTTGATCTGTTCGAAGACGGCGGCGAAGACCGGGTTGGAGCGCGTGCCGGTGGCGGTGACAATGGTCGGCTTGTATCCCAACGCTGTCAGCTCATTGAACTTGGCCTGATAACCCGCGGCCGTCATGCCGTGCGCGGCCGCCCAGGCCGGGCCTGCGCGTAGCACCCAGACCGCCGCATAGAGAGCGGGCGAGCCATAAACGCTCAAAGAGATCATACGGTACCCTTGCGGCGCCAATTCGTTGAAGCGCTGCTGGTGCCCGTTGCCGTCAACGCCGTGGTAGGCCACGAACGGGAAGGCGGCCGCGCGTGCCCCGCCGACCGGCAGCAGCAACGACCCGGTCGCCACGGCTCCGGCGGTAAGGACACCACGCCTGCTGAGTTTTGTCATGCTCCAATCATCGAGGCATGGAAGCACATCATGGTGTTGGCGGGCTGTCGGGATCAGGTCAGATCACCCCAGACCGCGTTCGCGTGGCAGACGGAACTGAACGCCCGCAAGGGTGTTGGCGGTAGAGAGCGGCCAGAACGCCACAGTGTGCCCGGGTGTGATTGCGCTCGCACGCCAGCGCCGCGTGCGAGGTGTGTGCCTTTCGGGTCCGGCCCGGCCTGGTGTGCTTCGCCGGTGGGGGTATGTCGGGTATCGGCCCGGCCGCGCCGGGGAATCCGGATCCGGTCGCGTGGTGGGCCACGAAAGCATCGGTGCGGTGACGCCGTTCACCGCCGAAAGGTTGGGAGGCGTCTCCTCCTTTCGTCTACGGTTGGTCGCGTTCAACGAGGAGCACGCTCAAGGAGGAGCAGTTTTGACGCGCACCATCCGCACCAACAGTGTCGTTGGTGGCTTGGCCGCCGCCGTCCTCGGGCTCGGGCTGGCCATCGGCGCCGCAAACCAGACCCCCGCCCACGCCGCCCCCGCGCCGGCAGCAACTGTCGTGTCTAACCCCGAGCCGGTGGCCGGCCTTGACGAGACCCAGATGAACAACGCTAAGAAGATCGTCGAGACGGCTAGGGAGATGGGCTTGGGTGAGCGGGCTGCGGTGATCGCGGTGGCCACCGCGATGCAGGAGTCCAACCTGCATAACCTGGCCTCGACTACGCTTGTGGAGTCTTACGGCTACACCGGCGAGGGTGAAGGTTCTGATCACGACAGTGTGGGTCTGTTCCAGCAGCGGCAGAACTGGGGCAAGACCAAGGATTTGATGACCCCGCAGACCTCGACTCGTAAGTTTTTGGAGGCGCTCAAGCAGGTGCCTGGTTGGGAGAAGTTGCCGCTGACCGTGGCCGCTCAGCAGGTGCAGGTGTCGGCCTATCCTGACGCGTACGCCAAGCATGAGAACCGCGCTACCCAGATCGTGGACGCCCTCAACAAGTAACAGACAGACACACAGACATAGACGGGCGGGCCGGGCCGAAGGGTTTCCCTTTGACCCGGCCGCTTTCGCATCTCCCGCGCATCTCCCGTGAACGAATCAGACCCGCCAGGAGACACAACGGTCAGCGCACGGGGGTTGCACACGAATCTCGCCCATGCGGCCGCCGGCGTCGCGGAGGCACGCGGCGTCGGTTTTCCTATCGAGTATCAGGCCCCCTCCGCCTGATCTTCTGTCTATGCGGGTATGCAGGAACGTCCACTCCCGATTTGCCTGCGGCGGGTATACGCTCTTGGCCTGCTGTTTCGCGCCGGCCGTGCCGGGATACCAACCGCGGCCAGCGACCTGACCCAGGGAGGACGCCGTGGCGATGCCGGCCGCAGGTGAGTCTCACACGGCCCGCGATCTGGTCATGAAGCTCGGCAGTTACCTGGCGGATCTGACGTCGAACAGGTCGGCCGCGGCGGTCCACGCCGATATCGTCGAGCGGCTGTCTGAACCGGATCACGATCCGCGTTTGGCGCGGGTGGCCGACATCGATCGGTACATCTCGATGTGGGCGGCGCTTCGCTCGGGTGTCTCACTTCCGGAAGAAGCCTGGCAATGCCTCGTGCTGCCCGCCGTACTCGCCTTCAGCAGCCCGAACGATCTGAAGTCACACCTGGAGCTGGCGACCAGCCTGTGGATGAGGGCCAGCGCGGCGATGAACGGCACGTCACAGACCTTGATCGTCGCCGGCGATGGGACCCCGCTGGAGCCGGAGTCAGAGCCGGTCGACAGTACGGCGCCGCCGGCCACCGAGGGTTACGGCTGGCTGTCGGCCCAACCGTCGGTTGTGGACGTGGTAGATGGCTTCATGGTTCCAGCGGCGGCCCACCGGCCGCGTCGCGCTGTGGTCGTGGCAACGGTTGTGGCGGTACTCATAGCCGCCGCAGTTGTATGGTGGACGCAAGGACACCGGGAAGGCGAGCAGAACTTGCTATCGCCACCGTGGCCGATGCCCGCCGGCGGCAGCGTGAAACCAGTGACTGCTACGCCGGACACGAGCCCACAGGGCTTACCTACAGCGTCACAACCCTTGGGCGGCACCACGCCCACGCCGCTGTCGACGCAACCAGTACCCGCACCGACTTGGAACGGCTCCGGCCCGATCGCCGCACCGACCGCACCGCAGGACCTGACCGTTATCACCACGACCGGCACCAGCGTCGCGTTGACGTGGCGGCCTCCGGCGGATGCCGGCACCGGCGGCCTGGCCTACTACCGTGTTTGGCGCGACGGCAGCGACGCGGGATGGACAGCCCAGACCGGCGCCACCGTCACCGGACTCACTCCCGCCACCACTTACACCTTCACCGTGACCGCCCACAACGGCGCGGGCGCGGCCTCGCCTCCCAGTGACCCGGTCACCGCCGCCACCCGGCCGTCCCAGCCGCAATCTCCAGCCCCGCCACCGACCCCGCCACCGACCGGGCCGCCGCCGGTCAATACCTTGCTGGCCACCGAGCCTCCGCAGAAGCCGATCAACCTTGGCCGGTCCTTTACCGTCACCGGTGCCGGTTGGCCTTGCTCCGCGCCATCCACCATCAACCTGTATCTGGGCGGCAGACTCATTGCCACCCCTGACGTCGACGCTCAAGGCGCCTTCCGCACGACGGTCCTCGTGGACCCAAGCCAACCCGACGCACCCACGGTCGCCGTCATCGGCAGCGCCGAGCCGCTGATCCTGACCCGCGGCGTGTGGGTTCTGGCCGCACAACTGCCGGCACAGCCATCGTGTTCGGGCGTAGCCCAACACAGCATCCAGATCGAGTTCCGATCGGGCCCAGGGTGAGGCGCCTGAATTTCCAGCGCTAGTCGAGGAATCGGTTGGCCAGGTTCTCGCCCATCTTGGCTCCGGCGTACCCGCCCGCCGCGCCCAGGACGGCGCTGCACACCGGGGCGCCATAGACGCAGGCACCACCCGCGGCGGCACCGAGCTGGCCGCCGGCGAACCCGCCACCCACGACCAAGGCGGTGGAAGCGACCCGCTTCCACCCCGCTCGGCCGCGGGTGCTTTGCCAGGTGTCCAGGAGTCCTACGGCGCCGGCCACCCGTTTGAGCGGTGCGACCCAGGCGCTGTTGAGGAACCGCCTGTCGACCTTGACGGCTTTTTTGAGGCGCCAGGCCAGGCCGCCCCAGAACCCTTTGTGCTTGCGCCTGCCCCGCAGATCCTCCGCGATCTCTTTAGCAGTCTGTGTCACCAGGTTCGCCGCGTCCAGACCCTTGGCGAGTTTGCCCAGCGCCTTGGACATGTCCACGGCTTTCCTTCTGGGCTTCGGCTTGACCTTGGGCCGGCCGTCTTTGGTGCGGTAGCACCAGATCTCATCGCAGGAGTTGCGCTTCTTGGTGGCCGCGTGATGCGCGCGCCGGTGAATGGCCCTGCCTAGCCGGGTCCGTGCGCGCTTTTCCCACCGTTCCTGTTCGCGATTGACGTTGTGGGGGCGTGACGGGCGTGCCTTGTGCCGGGACGCCTTCTTCTGGGCGGCGCGGTTTTGCGCTCTGGACCACGCCCGCATGCAGGCGGCGTCGCATCCGGCGGGCGCGTTGCCGGTGGGATCGATGTTGTTCACCGGGTTGTTGCGCACGTAGCTGTAGCGGTTGATGTCCTGGGGCTCGTCCAGCTCGGGGATGACGCCGTCGGGCGAGATGAACCGGCCGAGCTTGGGATCGTGATAGCGCGCGAGCATGTAGAGCAGGCCGGTGCTGTCGTCCTGGATGTGGCCGGTGAATGTCCGTTCATTCGCGACGGTACCCGATGAGGCCTGCAGCGAGCCGAAGGGTTTGTAGTCGTAGTCGCGCACCTCGGCGCCGGCCGCGTCGGTCATGAGCCGGATCGATCCGAGCCGGTCGCTGTGGTACCAATGCGTCGTGCCGCCTTGCTTGCGGGCCACGACCATGGGTCCAGCGTAGTAGTACTTCACGAGCGCGCCGTTGACCTCCTCGGCGAGCTTGTCGAAGTAGCGGATCGTTGTCGCGCCATTGACTTTCTTCAGCCGTACTCCATCGGAGTCATAGGTGAACGTGGTGGAGATCCCGTTTTGCGTGACGGTGCGCAGCCGGTCGGCGCCGTCCCAAGCCAGGGTCCTGCCATCACCGGAGGTCATGTTGCCGTTGCCATCGTATACATAGGACGCTGACCCGGCGGCGGTGACCGCGTGCTTGTGCGCTGGATCGCCGTAGCTGTACCCGCCCACGGCCGAGTTTGAAGTCACATTGCCGATGGCGTCATACGAGAACGTCTGGTTCTGCGCCCCGCTGACCGAGGTCAACCGGTTCAGATCGTCGTAGCCGTAGGTAACACTCGTGGACACCGGTGTCCCCTGCGCCATCGACGTGACCAGACCCGCCGCGTTGTAGCCGTAGGTCGCCTGATAACGGGTTTGCCCCGACGCGGTCACCACCGCGGAATCGAGCCATTCACGGTCGGCGTTGTAGGTGTAGCTGGCGACGGTGCCGTTGCCATAGGTCATGCTCAGCAGTTGGCCGCCGGGGCTCCAGCTCATCGCGGTGACGTAGCCGCCGACGCGCGTCATCCGCCCGGCCGCGTCGTAGCCGTAGGCCACATTCTCACCGTCGGGATAGGTGGTGGAGCTGACGCGGCCCAGCGTGTCATAGGAGCTGCCGATCACTTTGCATACCGTGTCGACACATCGGGTCGAGGAGGTTTCCAACCCTCGGCTGTTCCAGTCGTAACTGTCCGATCCCGACGGATACGTGACACGGGTGAGCCGGCCGATGGCCGTCCCGTGCCCGGCTTCGTCGTAGAACCACCGGCTGATCTGGTTGCCCGGCTCGGTGCGCACCGTCGGCCGTTCCAAGGCGTCGTATCCGAACGTCGTGGCCTGCTGTTTGGCATCGGTCTGGCCGATCAACAGACCGCCGTTGTCATACTGGTAGCTCCATGCGCCCATGTCCATGTCATTCATGGACCTCTTCCAGCCAAGCGAGTTGTAGACGACCGTCGAGCTGTTGCCTGCGGCGTCGGTCCATCGGATGAGCCTACCTTGGGCGTCGCGCAGATACGATGTCGTGTAATAGGATCCGGCGTTTTTCTCGCGCACCTTGGCCAGCTCACCGTCCACATCAGACCATGTGGTGGTCTCGTGGCTCAACTCGTCGAGCGTGGTCGTGAAAGGCAGGCCCTCGGCGTCGATGCCGTGTGTGGCGACTATGAAGGAGCCGTCAGGGTGGGTGGTGCGCACCATGCGGCCGGCGCCGTCGTGGGCGGAGACGGTGTACCGCGGCGCCTGCCCGCTTGGCCGCCACAGCGACTGCTTCCACACCAGGTCCGTGGTCGAGCGGTACACGCTGTCCTGGGTGTAGGTCACGCCGGCCGTGGGACCTTCCTTGACGCTCTGGTAGGTGCGGCCAAGGCCGTCGTAGAACTCCTCCGTCCACAGCCCGTCGGGACTGCCGTCCGGCAGGGTCTCCCGGACGCGTTGCCTTCCCGGGTCGCCGATGTCGAAGAATTGCCATGTTGTGGTGTTGCCGGCCGGGTCGGTGGTTTGGGTCAACCGGCCCAGCGGATCGTAGGCGTGCCGTGTGACGGCGTTGTTGGCGTCGGTGCTGTCTGATTCGACGCCGAGCACGGTGTCCCAGTTCCGGGTCAGGCAATGGTTCAACGCGTCGCATTCCCGCACGGGGAAGGCGTGGAAGGTGCCGTCGTAGACCGTGGTGTCGGTCGAACCCCGCTCGTCGGTGGTGGAAACGACGTTGCCGAACGGGTCATAGGCGGCCGTCGTGGTGACGTATCCGCCGGTGTCACTGTTCCACTTGTCCTCGCGGGTTTCATCGCCGGCGGCGTTGTAGAAGTACAGTGTCTTGGCCACTTGCGCAGCCGCCGTGCTGGCCCCGGCGTGGCTGGTCTCCGACGCCGGAAGGTCCACCAGATAGTCGGTGGTGTTGGGGGCGAACGTGGTGGCGGTGGTCAGCTCGTCGCCGCCGCGCATCACGTCGCCGTGGTCCGTCTCGAGCGTCTCGTTGCCGAAAGTGTCATAGCTGTAGTCCACCCGTGACTGGCGGCAGGGCGTGGTCAGGTTGCACTCGAAATGCGACTTGCTGGAAATCTGTGACACATACGGCGCCGTGCTCGTCTCGGTATACTGCCACTGGTCATAGTGGTAGATCCTGCCCGCGGCGTCTTTGAGGTACTCCCGGTCGGGCTGCCCCGCCCCCGCCAGGCTCTGCCGGTAGAACGTCTCCTCGTAGGTGCCCTCCGCGTCGAGAATCGCTTTGCTGTAGCCGAATCCCAGGAACCGCCGTTCGGCCGGCTGCCAGGCCCACAGCCCGTCGGCGAAGGTGTAGTTGGTCGTGAACGACGTGCCACGCCCGTCGTCCTGGGCGATCGAAGCGACCGTGGGGAAGACGTCGGGCAGGTTGTGCCCGGCCGACCACCAGCGGCTCGACGGTGAGTAGGCCACCGTCGCGGTGCCGCCGATGCCGTTGCCCGCCCGGGTGAGCAGGTCCGGCAGCAGGCCGTCGGCCTTGTTGACCTGGGCGTTGCCACCGGTACCCGGCGAGTTCCAGATGGTGACCACATCGGCCTTGGCGTCACCGCTGACGTCGGCCACATACGAGCGCCAGGTGCCGTCGCCCCAGCCGCCGAGGCGGCCGTTGAACGACGCGGCTGGGAAGCCTTTGCCGTCGTACGGGCGGATCTCGGCGTACCGGTCAAGCCCGTTCTTGTACACCCGCACCAGGTCGGTCCGGCCGTCCCCATTGACGTCGGCGAACTGGTCGCTGATGACCGCCGGGTTCCAGCCGCCGACGGCCCCGTTCCAGTTCGCGCTCGGGTATCCGCGCCCGCTGGACAGCGACACCTGCGCGTAGGCGCCCCCGTTGTCCCAGATTCGGATCAGGTCGGCCTTGCCGTCGCCGTTGAGGTCGGCCAGGTGGTTGTAGACATGGCCCGGGTTCCACCCGCCCACGTTGCCGTTGAAGGTCTGCACCGGGAAAGCCGTACCGTCGGACAGGTTCACCTGTGCGAAGGCGGAACCGTTGTCCCAGATCCGCACCAGGTCGGCTTGGCCGTCACCGCTCACGTCGGCCAGATAGTCCAAAGTGGAGTCGTTCCAGCCGCCGATCGCGTTGTTGGAGGCGATGCTGGGAAAGCCCGATCCGTTGGAAAGGCTGACCTGCGCGTGGGCGCTGGTCCCGTTCTTCCAGATCCGCACCAGGTCGGCCCGGTAGTCACCGTTGACGTCGACCAGATGCTCCTTGATGCAGCAGGGATTCCAGCCACCGACCGAGCCGTTGAACGACTGGGTCGGGAAGCCGGACCCGTTGGACGGGTTGACCTGTGCGTAGCCCGAACCGTTGTTCCAGATCCGGACGAGATCGGCCCGGCCGTCGCCGGTCACGTCGGCGAGGAAGTCTCGGGTGGTGTCGTTCCACCCGCCGATCGAGCCGTTGAAGGACACCGTCGGGTACCCGGACCCGTTGGACTTGTTGACCTGGGCGAAGGCGCTGGTGCCGTTGCGGTATATCCGCACCAGGTCGGTCTTGCCGTCCCCGTCCACGTCGGCGAACAGGTCCTTGATGGTGGCCGGGTCCCACCCGCCGATGGATCCGTTGAAGCTCTGCGCCCCGAACCGTGCCGTACCGTCCTGATAGGACAGTGTCACCGGCGGCAGCGCGGTGCCGCCGGTCACGGTGCCCGAGCCGTCGAGCACGGCGTCGCGGCCGAACCGCTGGACACCGGCCAGCCGCGACCGGCCGGTGCTTGGCGCCTGCCCGTAGGTCAGCTTGTAGGCCCCGGCACGCATCCCGCCGGTGAGCACCTCGATGGTCTTGAGCCGGAAGCTGGTAAACGCCACCGACTCGCCGTTGGTGAAGCTGATCGGGTCGGGCCTTGGCTCCCGCCAAAGCTTGATGGCCGTGCCGTTGTAGGAGATGGTGTCCAGATAGGCGTTCTCCGGTGCCTGCCGCAAGTAGGTGTAGGTCACGGTGTTGCCATGGGTGTCGCGCTGTTCGGTCAGCGCCCACCGGAACGTACCCTGGCCCACCGTATAGACGGGCGTGTAGGTGGACTTGGTGCCGTCGGTGTCCCACATCTCCCATCGATCGTTGACCGTGTCGCGCCTGATCCGCTGGAACGACTGCCGCCGCGGGCAATGCGTGCCGCCCAGCACCGCGCATCCGGGCACCAGCTCCTGCCCGTCAACCAAAAAGACGTCGGCGGCGTTGTAGGCGGGTACCCCGCCTCCGGGCGAGGAACGCTCCACGAACGACTGCCCGCCCAGGGCCCATCCCATCCCGGTGAAGCCGTTGCCGTTGCCCGAGTCGTAGAACAGGTCCAGTTCGGGCTCCAGGCCATGGAACTCGGGCACGTCGATCTCGACGGATGTGGTGAAGGCACCCGACGCCGACGTGTTGCCCTCGCCCGCGGCCGGAGCCACCTCGGCCGGTGCCGCGGCCGCCGGCCGTTGCACCGGCAGTTGTACGGCGAAGCCGAGCAGCAGGGCCAAAACCCCGATCCACGCCTTCCACGTCGCCTTCGACATCGCCTTCCACATCGCTGACTCCTGCCTACGTGGTACCGAACCGAAACGCCGGATACGAAGGGCTCCCGGACCCGAGGTTGTTGATAAGCGACCACTGCCAGCGGCCGCTCACCGGGCAGGCCCCACCGACCGTTGCCCCGCCGGCGCCGTCCCAGTCACCGGTTACGGGACGGCAGTTGGTGCTGCCGAACTTGAACGAGGGCACGCTTACCGGGCCGCCACTGTTGGCGTTGCGCAGATTCCACGCCCACTCGCCGGAGCTCGCGCACGCCACGCCGATGGTGGTGGTGTTGTTGCCGTCCCAGTCACCGGTCACGGGAGTGCAGGCGTTGTTGCCATACAGGAAGCTGCCGGCGTCGGGGCCGCCACCGCTGTTGGCGTTGCGCAGGTTCCACCGCCATTCCGCACCTTCTTTGCACGCCACGCCGATCGTCGTGGTGGCGTTGCCGTCCCAGTCACCGGTCACCGGTACGCAGGTGTTGCTGCCGTACTTGAAACTCGTGATGCTCGGCGCGCCGGCGCTGTTGGCGTTGCGCAGGTTCCACCGCCACTCGACACCGTCCTTGCACACCGCCCCGATGGTCGTGGTGTTGTTGCCGTCCCAGTCACCGGTCACCGGTACACAGGAATTGGCGCCGTAGCGGAATGGCGTTTGTGTGGCGGGTCCGGCCGCGTGCCGGTCGGTGAGCAGCCATTGCAATTCCGCGCCCGCGCCACCGGCCAGGCCCGCCGTCGTGTCGCCGTCGCCGTCGAAGTCGCCGGTGAGCGGCACCGCAGCGCCGAGCTTGTCGGTGAACTCCACCCAGTCGAGGTTGAAAAGGTACCCGTCGCCGGGGTTGTTTTTGAAGACCAGGAACAGTTCGTGCGTGCCGCCGGGATCGGTGATGGGTGCCGACACGGTCGTGAAGGTGTAGGAGCCGCCGGTGGGATTGACCCGCACACTTCCCACCACAGGGCCGCTGGTCGAATCCAGCCGTACCTCGATGGTGCCGCCCGTACCCGCCGAGGCGACCCGGAACACCATCTGCGACACCCCGCGCAGGTTGACCGGGTTGAACGAGAGCCAGTCGCCGTGGCCGATCTGGCCGACCATCCGGCCGTTGTCGGGCTCCCCGGTGCCATAGAGCACCACCGCGCCGGCCCTGCTCCAGTGCTCGGCCTGTTTGCGTCGGGGTTGCAGCAGCGCCGAGTCGCCGCCGGTGAGCCGGGAAACCCCGGTCGCGCCAAGGTCGGTGTAGGTGGAGTCGATGACGTAGAACATGTCGTCATTGGACGAATGGCCGCCGCTGCCGAGTGTCTGGACCGGCAGAGTGCAGCCACGGTACTGCTCGAGCGGGTGGGCATGCTGGTCGTGTCCCAGCGCCGGCTGGGTGATCACCTGCTGGCAGTCGACCGTGCCGTCCTCGGCGTCGGCCACGCGAAGCCGAACATCGATGGTGTCGCCGAACTCGAAGACCTGCCCGTCGGGCGGGGAGAGCATCTCCACGACCGGCGCGGTGTTGCCGACCGTGACGGGTACGGTGGTGACCCCGGAGCGGCCGGTCGGGTCGGTGACGGTCAGCCGAGCCAGGAAGTCGCCGCGGGTGGGGTAGGTGAATGCCGGGTTGGCCGCGGTCGAGTCGGTCACCCCATCACCGGTGAAATCCCATGCGTAGCTTAAGGTCTGGCCGGCATCCGGGTCGAAGCTGCCCGCGCTGGAGAAGCTGACCGGCAGCGGCGGCTGGCCGGAGGTCGGGGTGGCCGACGCCTTGGCGATCGGCCGGCGCTCTCCCGGCCGTACATAGTTCACTTTGTACAGTCCACTGTCGACATTGGGGTCGCCGCGCCCCGAGCCGCCGTAGTTGCTTCCCCACTCGAGCACATACATCGAACCGTCCGGGCCCAACTCCAGGTCGATCGGCTTGAGGAACTGCGCGTGCGGCAGGAAGGGTTGGATGCTGACGGGCAGCCCCGCACCGTCCAATTTGATCTCGTAGAGCTTGTGCCGGGTCCACTCGGCGACGAATACGGTGTCGTCGTAGTACTGGGGGAATTTGACCTCCGAGGCCAGGCCCGGATCGAAGTGGTAGGTGGGTCCGCCGATCGCCAGCCGGGAGGTCGCCTCGCCGAACTCGGGGAAGGCGGTCGGAGGGCCGTCGTGGTACCAGATCCAGGCGCTGCGGGCCGCAGGCAGCCGGGTGAGCCCGGTGTTGTTGGGCGAGTTGTTGGTCGGGCCGCCCGCGCAGTCGAACGGCGCGCCGGCCGTCTTGGTCGCGTAGTTGAAGTCGTTGTAGGGCTTGTTGTTGGCGATGCAGTAGGGCCAGCCATAGTTGCCCGCGGCGCGGGCCTGGTTCCACTCGTCGTGCCCCATCGGGCCGCGAGCGCCGTTGACGCTGGCGTCCGGCCCGACGTCGCCCCAGTAGAGCCAGTTCGTCTCGGGGTCGACGTGGATGCGGTAGGGCTGCCGCAGCCCCATGATGTAGATCTCCGGGCGGGTGCCGGCCGTTCCCGGGGCGAACAGGTTGCCCGCCGGGATGGTATAGGTCCCATCGGGTTGAGGCCTGATCCGTAGGATCTTGCCGCGCAGATCGTTGGTGTTGCCGGAACTGCGCTGGGCGTCCTCATAGGAGAATCCGGCCATCTCATTGATCGGCGCGTATCCGTCGTCGCCCGGGTCGTTGGAGGAGTTCGGTAGCGTGTTGTCCCCGGTGCCCAGGTAGAGGTTGCCCGCCGGGTCAAAGGACATGCCGCCGCCCTCGTGCGCGTTGTAGGTGCGCTGCGAGGGCACGCGCAGCAGCACCTTCTCCGACGCCGGATCCAGGCTTTGCGTCGCTTCCAGGTAGGTGAACCGGGACAGCCGGATCACCGTGTCGTTGGTGGGCGAGTAGTAGATGTACAACCAGTGGTTGGTGTCGAAGCCGGGGTCGAGGATGATGCCGTGCATGCCATGGGTTTGCGCGACGAACACATCCAAGCGGGCCACAGTCGCGGTGGCCTGCCGCACCGGGTCATAAACCTTGACCGCCCCGCCCCGCTCGATGAGGAACACCCGGCCGCGACTGTCGACGTCGATGTCGAGGGGATCGTCGAGCCGGGTGTCCAGCGGCACCTTCTCGTACCTGTCTTCCTCGGTGGCGCCGCAGTCTCCGGGGACCGCACCGGCGGCCCACAGGACCCCGCCGAGCAGGTGCGAACGAAACAGCGGCTCGCTGAAGGCCGACGGGTCATGGCCTAACCCGGTGTACCAGGAACGGCCGCCGTCGAAGTTCTGGCACCACGAGATGGGATGCTCGACACCCATCCCGCTGCCGCTGTAGGAGTCCGCGTCGAAGCTGGCCAGAACGTGCACGCTGCCCAGCGGGTTGGTCTGAAAGTCGTAGGGTTCCTCGGTGCGGATCCACCGCGGAGGAAGGTCCTTTGTGGACGGATGGACCCGGTCGTGCACCTCGATGGCGACCTGCTGGATCGCGGGGTGTACCTTGAAGAACGCCCCCATCAATTGGCCATACCACGACCAGTCGTATTCGGTGCCGGAGGCGGAGTGGATGCCCACATAGCCACCCCCGGCGCGGATGTATCGCTCGAACGCCGCCCGCTGCGCCGCGGAAAGTATCGCACCGTCACGGCTGTTGGTGTTGTTGAAGACGACGGCCTTGAAACGGGCCAGGTTCGCGTCGGTGAACGCGGCGGCGTCCACTGTGGACTCCACGGTGAAACCGTTTGCCGCACCCAACTGCTGGATCGCCGTCACGCCGGCCGGGATCGACTCGTGGGCGAACCCGTTTACCTTGGAGAAGACCAGCACCGAGAAGGCCGCCGCTTTCGTCGCCGATGCGGGCAGGCCGGCCAGCACCAGGGCCAGGATGAGCGGGACCGCGAGCCGACGCATGGGTTCACTCCTAAGCCGGGAGGATGTCAGTGGGCGTGAGGGTCAGCCGGTAGAGGCTGGCGTTGGTGGTGGTGTCGAAGTATTCGACCACCAACCGGGCCGGGCTGACCGTGGCGTCCACATCGAACATGGCGAAGATCTTCCGGTCGCCCACCTTGAACAGGATCTGCGGGTCGGTGGTGCTGGGGGCCGGCCGGAAGAAGGCCCATAGCGGCGTCGGCATGAACTCGTAGAACCGGTACGGGGTGAAGGAGGTGTTGCGGAAAACGGCCGACCAGTGTTGGTCTCCGGAGACGAGCACGACCCCGCCGATGCGATTGTCCCTGATGTAGCGCATCAGTTCGGAGCGTTCGGTGGTGAACCCGTGCCACGAGTCGTTGCCGGTCGTGCCGAAGTCGCTGAAGGGTACCGAGGAAATAATGAATTTGAACGGCGCCGTGGATGCGGAAAGCCACGCCTTCAGGTCGGCCTTCTGCGTCGCGCCCAGCATCGTCTTCGAGGCGTTGTCGGTCGCGCCGTTGGGGCTGCGGAAGCTGCGCGTGTCCAGCACATAGACGTCGGCCGGTCCGGCGCGCAGGGAGAAGTACGTGCCGCCGGGCACCCGTGGTGGCGGGTTGTGGTCGCCCTGATAGGCGTTGAACGCCGGGCGTGCTTGCGCATACAGTCCGGTCTGGCCACCGCTCCAGTCGTTGGTGATCTCGTGGTCGTCCCACATCATCAGGCTCGGCACGCGTGCGTTCAGGTCGCGGAAGAACGCGTCACCCCACTGGTTGCGGTACTTGGCGTAGTACTCGGCCGTGGTGGTCGCGGCCGGGGCGGCGTCGGCGTAGAGGTTGTCTCCGCCGAAAATCATGAAGTCGGGGTTGCGGGCCACGACGTTGGGGAAGCCGGAGAACGGCTGGCCGTTGATGTCGGCGCCGAAGGCGAACCGCACGCGACTGGACTGGTTGGACGGCAGCGTACGGAACGTGCCCTTGGACAGCGGATCCACGGTGCAATCCACGGCCAGCCGGTACTCATACGCCGTGGCCGGGCTCAAGCCGGTCAGCGTCACGACCGCGGTGTGATCCCGGGTGGCGTCGAACGTCGCGAACGCGGGCGCCGTGGTCCAGGCGGTGGTGCCGGCGACGCGGTACTGCGCATACAAGTTCCCGCGCCTGGCGCCGCGGGCCCAGATCCGTGCGGTCGTGTCCGTTACGCCGCCGGCGATCGGGCCTAGCGACACCGCACCCGACAGTCCTGAAACGACAGTGACCACGCCCGCCGCCGGTTGGCCCGGTATCGCCTCGCCCGGCGTGCCGAGCACCAGGTCGGGTCGGCCGTCGCCGGTGACATCACCAGCGGCGAGCCCGCCGCCGAACCGGTCACCGGCCTCGTTGCCCGAACCGACATCGGTCTCGCTGATGCGGCGGGCACGTTCGAGATTGCGAGGGCCGCCACCGAAAAGCATGACCGCGCCGGAGTTCGCGCCGCCGCCCAGGCGGTCCGACGGTGCGCCGACGGCCAGATCGGCGTAGCCATCACTGTCCACATCGGAGGCCGCGAGCGTGGCACCGAAACCGTCACCGGTTTCGGTGGTGCCGCCGGCCGCCGCCTGGGTCAGGTAGTAGCCGGATGAACCGGTCAGGACATAGATGATTCCACCGGCGGGATCGGAGTTGGGTGCCTCGTTGGGGGTACCCACGGCGATGTCTTTCACGCCATCGCCGTTGAAATCGGCGACCGCCACGGCCGCACCGAAGTTGTCCCCAGCCTCATTGCTTCCGCCGCCGTTGGTCTGCGTGCGGTAGTAGCCTCCGGCGCCCGCGCTTGGCAGCACATAGATCGCACCGCCGGCCGGATCGGCGTTGGGTGCCTCACCCGGCGCGCCCACCACCAGGTCGGCCCGCCCATCGCCGGTGACGTCACCGGCGGCCACCGAAGCCCCGAACCGGTCGCCCGCCTCGGTGTTGCCGGCCGCCTGCTCCTGCGTGCGGAACCCGTTGCCGGTCAAACCCGTGCCGCTGCCCCGGAACACGAACACCACCCCGCCCGCCGGGTCGGCGTTGGGCGCCTCGCCCGGCGCGCCCACGGCCAGATCGGGGTAGGTGTCGCCGTCGAAGTCGCCCACCGCCAGCGACTGTCCAAACCGGTCATTGGCCTCGTTGGAGCCGCCGGTGTGGGACTGGTCGCGCACGGATCCCGATCCCAGCCCGGCGGCCGACCCCGGGAAGATGCTCACCGCGCCTGAGGCGGCGGCCGTGCCGATCGCCTCGCCCGGCGCGCCGACGATCAGGTCGGTGTAGCCGTCGCGGTTGAAATCGCCCGCGGCCAGCGCGCCGCCAAACCCGTCACCGGCTTCGTTCGAAGCGGCCACATTGGACTGTGTCAGCCTGATCCCGGTGGCGACACCGCTTGCCGAGCCCGGGAAGACGAAGACCGCGCCCGCCCGCACCCCACCGACGGCGTCCTGGGGCGCGCCGACCGCCACGTCGCCGAACCCGTCGCCGTTGAAGTCGCCGACCGCGCTGGCGGCGCCGAAGTTGTCGCCCGCATCGTTGGTACCACCGGCGTTGGCGGCCGACACGAGCCAGTGCCCCAATTCTCCGGCCGGATCGCACGCCACGGCCGGCAACGCCGGCGGCGTGGCCAGGACCGGACCGGGAGCCAGAAGCGCGATGGGCAGCACAAGGGCGGCCGCCATACGGGCGCGGTTCATCAAGTCCTCCAAGGCTAACTGGAGTTGCCGAAACGGAAAGGCGGATAGGACGGGATGCCGCCGGCGTTCAGATTGATCAGCGACCACTCCCACAGCAGGGCACCCTTGCACGCCACGCCCACGCTCGTGGTGTTGTCGCCGTTCCAGTCGCCGGTGACCGGTGTGCAGGCGTTGTTGCCGTAGTTGAATGGCGTGATGGAGGGGGCGCCGGGGCTGTTCGCGTTGCGCAGCGACCACCGCCACTGGATGCCGTCCTTGCACGCGACCCCGATCGTCGAGGTGTTGTCGCCGTTCCAGTCGCCGGTGACCGGTGTGCAGGCGTTGTTGCCGTAGTTGAATGGCGTGATGGAGGGGGCGCCGGGGCTGTTCGCGTTGCGCAGCGACCACCGCCATTCGATGCCGTCCTTGCACGCGACCCCGATCGTCGACGTGCCGTTGCCGTCCCAATCACCGCTGAGCACGCGGCACGTGCTACTGCCGTACCGGAACGGCGCCACACCGGGTGGGCCATTGCTCAACTCGTCGCGCAGCGACATCTCCCACTCGGCCCCGCCGTAGCTGGCCGCCACGCCCACCCCGGCACCCCCGATGCCGTCCCAATCACCGGTCAGCGGCGCGCTGGGACCACCGTGGATGAGAAACGAGCTCGTCGCGATGTTCCAGTGGGAGGCGAGATAGCCGCCGGCCGCCGGGTTGGTCGAGAAGTAATCGTCGTGGTTGCAGTCGAAACGGTGGTCGTGAGCCGGGTCGGGGCAGACGATGACTGGCAGGCGCCCGGAACCGTCATCGCCGCACATCCGGTCGTGCTCGTCGGTGCAGTGGGACAGTCCCGTCGCGTGCGGCGCGTCGTTTTGCACCGCACCGAGGTTGTGACCCAGCTCGTGGGCCGCGACGTCGATCGCCAGCTGGTTGTTGTTCTCCCAGCAGCCCCGGTCGACCCGGGCATAGTCGGGGCCTTTGTTGTTCAGGTTGCTCGCCGACGGACTGCTATCCCCATCGATCGAGCCCAGTCCACAAAAGGCGGTGGACTCGGTGAACAGCAGGTACTTGCGGTCGAGCCGGTTGTGTCCAAGGCTCTGCAGGGCCGTGACCATGGCGCCGAAGGTCGCCAGGCTCGCGTCGCTGAGCTGGACATTGATGATCGTCGGGGTGCAGCCGGCGCCGGTGACGAAGCGTACATGCCTGGTGCCGCCGGTCTCCTGGGCGCTGGCGTTGTACATGACGTCCACTTCGGCCAGCACCGTCTGGAAGGTGGGCAGCAGCGCCGCGTATCGATCGATGCCCGGTGGATGCAGATACATCACCTGAACCCGGTTGCCCGACTGCCCGTCACCGTCGCACACGGCCGCGGCACCGATCTGCGCCGCGCCAGCCCGCGTCGCGTGGTGGTGAGGCACGGCGGCGGCGTCGTCCGGGCCGTGCGTGCACAGGCCGGGGACCTCGACCACCTCGAACATTCCGGCGCACGGTCCACGCGTGGCCCTGGCCAAGCCCTCATACCCGGGCTCCCGTGCGGGTGCGCCGCGCTGCGCTGACACGATCAACAACAAGACCGCGACGGCGGCCGCTACCCGAGGGGATCGCATCGGTTACCTCCTATGCCGGGACACATCTATGCTCGGCGCGGAGATTGACCAACTGTTGAGAGTCGATTGAATTCGGAGTTCACGGTGGCTGCATCAATCGGTTTTCAGCTATGGGGCCGGCTCATCGCCACGGACGAATCCCGGGCGGGCAGCGCACTCATCGACCTTGGAGCGACGCGGCAGAGCTGCCTGCTCGCGATGCTGCTCATGTCGCCGGGCAACCCCGTCGCGGTCGAGCGGATCGTTGCCGGCATCTGGGGCTCGCGGCCACCCCAGCGCGTCCACAACGTGCTTGCCACCTATGCCAGCCGGTTGCGGCGGGCACTGGAAGAGATTGGCGGCATGCCAATATCTTTTATTTCCGGGGGGTACCTGGCAGCGTGCGACCCATCGCAGATCGACGTCCACCGGGCCCGGCTTCTGGCGCGCCGGGCCCGTAAGCTCGCCTCCGGCGGTCACGACGAGCAGGCCGATGGCCTCTACGGCGACGCGCTCGCGCTGTGCGAGGGCGTGCCACTGGCCGGATTGCGTGGCGAGTGGGCCGAGCGGACCCGCGGGCTGCTGGAGTCGGAGCGCCGGGCCACGCTGATGGATCACATCGATGTGCGGCTCAGGCTGGGACGGCACGAGGGCCTCCTGGCCGATCTGTCCTATCTCGCCGCTGAGCACCCCACCGACACACGCGTGGTCGAAGCCTTCATGGTGGCGCTGCACCGGTCGGGCCGGCGTCGCGATGCCCTCGCCGCCTACCGCGACGCACGACGCGCCTCGGTCAACGAACTCGGGCTGGAGCCAAGCAACAGGTTGCAACGGCTGGAGCGAGCGATCCTGCAGGACGATCCATCGCTGGCCTGGTCGCCTGACCGGTCGCCTGACCGGTCGCCTGACCGGTCGCCGGTGCCGACCTCGCCGGCGCTGTGGCCCCGCCCGGCCCAGCTTCCGCCGGACATCGGTGACTTCGTCGGGCGTAGCCGGTTGCTCGCCGAGGTGACGCATAACCTGACCGCGCCGGTGGTGCTCACCGGTGTCCCCGGCGCGGGCAAGACCGCATTGCTTGTGCGGGCGGCGCATCACATGCGGCCCGAATTCCCCGACGGCCAGCTGTTCGCCGATCTCGGCGCCACGTCGTCCCGCCCAGCCGACGCACACGATGTGCTGGCCCGATTCCTACGAGCGCTCGGCGTGCCGGGCGGATCGGTGCCGGCCGACCCCGACGAGCGGTGTGCGCTCTACCGCTCACTGCTCAGCGACCAACGGGTGCTGGTGGTGCTCGATGACGCCGGGGACGAGGCGCAGGTACGGCCGTTGCTGCCCAGCGGCCGCGGGTGCGGCGTGCTCATCGGCGGCCGACGACGACTGACCGGGCTGGAAGGCGCCACCACTGTCCACATAGGAATGATGAGCCACGCCGAGGCGCTGGAGCTGCTGTCGCGGACCGCTGGAGCCCGACAGTCCAAGGCCGACTCCGCTGCGGCGCTTGAAGTATGCCGGCTGTGCGGATTCCTGCCGTTGGCGATCCGCGTGGCCGGAGCTCAGCTGGCCGCGATGGGCGGGCTGCCGGTCGCCGCCTTCACCGCCTTCGCCGCCGAGCTGGCCGACGAACGCCACCGCCTCGACCGCCTGCGCACCGGAGACCTTCTTGTCCGCGCCAGCTTCGCGGTCAGCTACCAGCGTCTGCCGGAGTTGCCGCGGCGGCTGCTGCGCCGTCTCGGGCTGCTTCAGGCACCCGACTTCGCCGCTTGGGTCGCCGCGGCCGTCCTCGACGCACCAGCCGCCGTGGCCGGCGTGGCGCTAGCGGAGCTGGTCTCAGCCAACCTCGTCGACGCGACCGCTGCCGGGCACGCCGGCCAGATCCGGTACCGGATCCACGATCTCGTTCGTATCTTCGCCCGCGAGCGCGCCGAACTCGAGGAGCCCGCGCATAGGCGCAAAGCCGCTGTCCGCCGCGCGATCCGGGGTTGGCTCGCCACGGCTGAGCGGATCACCATCACCGGGACGGAGAACGCGTTCACCTTCATCCACGGCCGTCCACTCTGCCCGGTGCCGCGACACGTCGCCGCCGCGTTGCCGTCCACTGTGGACAGAGCTGGCTGGCTGGAGTCGGAGCTCGCCTGCCTTGTCGTCGCCGTCGACCAAGCGGCGCAGGAAGATTTGGCTCGGATGGCCTGGCACCTGGCCGGGGCTTTGGTGGACCTGTTCGAGGTGCGCGGCCATCACGCCGAATGGCGGCGTACCCATACCGCCGCCCTGGCGGTCGCGCGCCGCACCGGCGACACGGTCGGCACCGCCACCATGCTGCAAGGGCTCGGGTACCTCGAAATGGCTCAGGACAAATACGAATCGGCGCTGGCGCTCCTGGAACAGGCGGCCGGACTCTTCGCCGCGGCCGGCGTCGCTACGGCGGTGGCCGACAGCGCGGCGAGCGCCGCCGTGTGTCACCGGCTCGCCGGCCGGCTGGACCGAGCCGCGGCCCAGGCCGAGCGCTCCGGCCGTATCTCGGCCGAGGTCGGTTACCTGCTCGGTCAAGCGCATGCCCGATACGAGCAAGGTGTCGGGCTGCGCGAGCAAGGGCAGCTGACCGGCGCGGCCAGATGCATGGAAGATGCGCTGTCGCTGGCGACAGCGGGCTCCTTTCCGCGAGCACGCGGCATCATCCTTCGCGGGCTTGGTATCGTACACGGCCGGTTGGGCAATGACGATCAGGCCATCTCATATTACGAGCAGGCGCGAGAAGTGCTTGCCGGACTGGGCGATGAGCTGCGCACCGCCCACGCCACGCTCGCGTTGGCCGAGGCGCAGCTCAACAGCGGCCGGCACAACGAGGCGGCAACCCTGCTGCGCGACTGCATGGACGTCTTTCACACTCATCAGGATCAGTACGGTGCCGCTCTGGCCCTTTGTACCCGCGCCAAACTGCGTAACAGGTCCCGCGAGCCGGAGTGCGCCGTCGACGATCTCCGTGCCGCCGAGCGCATCTGGCATCGTCTGGGCATGCCGCTGTGGCAAGCCCGCACGCTCAGAGACCTCGGCGACACCGAGACCGCCCTAGGCCGTGGCGAACAAGCAGCCACGGCATGGAAGCTCGCCCTGAGCCTTCTGAATGGATTGCGGGTCCCCGAGACGCTGGAAATCTCCAAGCGCCTCCACGCCCAGCAGCCGCGGTAGCCGAGCACCTTCCGCGCATCTCCCCGCGCATCTCCCCGCGCATCTCCCCGCGCATCTCCCCGCGCATCTCCCCGCGCATCTCCCCGCGCATCTCCCGTGAACGGATCAGACCAGCGTGTACAGGTTGGTCGCATTGCCGCTCTGACCGTTGAAGCCGTCCAGGGCGATGCTGTATGTGGTACCCGCGATCGCGGTGCTGACCGCACCGACGATGAGGGCCACCTGGCTCTGCAAGGTGTTGACCCCATTGAGGACGGCATCGTCGCTGGCATCCATCTGCGTCAGGCCGGAAAAACCCGAGCCATCCTGGCGGTAGACAGCCAGCACGGTGTCGAAGGTGCTGAACTGGGTACGGAAGACGACCTGCACCGGGCTGCGCCGTCGCCGAAGCGTTGTTGATTTTGGAGACCGTCTGGCCGCTGACGTTGGGCAGAAAGGTCGCGTTGGCGAAGTTGTCGTTGGCCGGCACAGCAAACGCCGGGCTGGCAACCAGGACGGTGCCCCCGGTGAGGGCACCGATCAGCGCGCTCGTGGCGACCAGCCGGCGGACGATGGTGGACATTAAAGCTGTTCCCTTCCTTAAGGATTCGATCCCTGATGGATCGGCGGGAACAGCTATCGCCGGGCGCCAAGCCGACGCCTTGAGCAGTCGCTACTCATGTTGCGGTGTCAGGAAAGCGACGCGGGTCGAGGCCGCCGACCGTCTCCTCCTCGTGGTCATGGCGTGGGATGCGGCATACGACTCAGGTCGAATACGCGAGCCCTACTTGGCGGCGATGTCCGCCGATTCGCGCCCGCTTAACCTCGGCCGGGTGACACAGAATCAGACGCTGGTGCGCGATGCCGTGGTCGCGACCGGGCTCGCGAAGGTGTACGGCGGTGGCGAGACACAGGTACGGGCGCTTGACGGGGTCAGCGTCTCGTTCGCCCAGGGCCGGTTCACCGCCATCATGGGCCCTTCCGGATCGGGCAAGTCGACCCTGCTGCATTGTGTGGCCGGTCTCGATACGGTGACCTCCGGGTCGGTGCGGCTGCACCACCGCGACGGCGGCGAGACCGAGCTTACGGGGCTCGGTGATCGCGCGTTGACTCTGTTGCGTCGCCGCCATTTCGGGTTCGTGTTCCAGTCGTTCAACCTTCTTCCGGTGCTGACGGCGGAGCAGAACATCCGGCTGCCGCTGGAACTGGCCGGGCTGCGGCCGGATCCGGCCTGGTGGCGGACGGTCGTCGAGGCGCTGGATCTGACCGACCGGCTGCGACACACGCCCAGCCAGCTCTCCGGCGGCCAGCAGCAGCGGGTCGCCTGCGCCCGGGCCCTCATATCACGCCCAGACGTCATCTTCGCCGATGAGCCGACCGGGAATCTGGATTCCGCGGCGGGCGCCGCTTTGCTGGGATTCCTGCGTCGCAGCGTGGCCGAGTTCGGTCAGACGGTGGTCATGGTGACCCACGATCCCGTGGCGGCGTCGTACGCCGACCGGGTTGTCCTGCTGGCCGACGGCCGCATCGCCGGGGAGATCGACAACCCCACCGCCGACGCGGTGCTGGATCGACTGCGGACCTTGGGGGCATGATGTTGCGAAGCACGCTTGCCGGCCTGCGGGGGCAGTTGCGCCGGTTGGTGGCCACCACGCTGGCGGTGGTGTTTGGGGTGGCGTTCGTGGCCGGAACTCTGATATTTGGCGATACCGCCCGGGCCGGGTACGTCGAGGCGTTCGCCGGGATAGCGACCAACGTCGATGTCGTTGTCCAGCCCGCCGGGGACGGCAAAGCCCCGCTGACCGGCGTGCAGCTCGCCGCGGTACGGGCGCTGCCGGATGTGGCCGCGGCCGAGGGCCGGATGGCCGCGCCGCTGGCGTTGCTGGACAAGCGGAAGCGGCCCGTGACCAACTTCGGCCAGATCGGGCTGGCCGTATCGGTCGACGGCGATGCCGGCCTACGGCCGTACGAGATCGCCGGCCGAAACCCAGGCGCCGGCGAGGCGTTGCTGGACACCGACACGGCCGAGCGGCTCGGGTACGCGACCGGCGACACGATCACCGTCGTCGATTCCGTGGGGGAGCGGCGTCCGCTGGTGGTCGTCGGGTTGATCGACTTCGGTGTCTCCCGGCAGTACGCGGGCCAGAGCGTGGTCGGGCTGCCGTCGGGCGCCGTGGTCTCGTTCACCGGCCGCGGGGACTTCCGTGAGATCGCCATCCGTGCCCGCGATGGGGTCGACCCCGCGGCCCTGACCGCGGCCGTGGCCGCCGCCGTCGGGGCGGGCCAGCGCGCCATCACCGGCGGACAGTGGCGCGCCGACCTCGTCGAGGACGCCGCCGGCTGGGTGACCCCGTTCCGCATCTTCCTACTGCTGTTCGGTCTGGTCTCCCTGATCGTGGCCGCGTTCGTGATCTACAACACCTTCGCTGTACTCGGTGCGTTGCGCGTGCGCCAGACCGCGCTGTTGCGCTGCGTCGGGGCGACCCGCCGGCAGATCTTCGGGGCGACGGTGCTCGAGTCGGCCATCGTCGGCCTGGTGGGCGGCGCCCTGGGCACGCTGCTCGGTGTGGGCGTCAGCTACGCCCTCGTCGGGCTGTTCAACTCCACAGTGGACGCGGGCATCCCGGTGCGGTCGCCGGTGCTTGGCGCCCTACCGATCGTGGCCGGGTTGGTGCTCGGCAGTGTCGTCACGGTCGCCGCGGCGCTCCTGCCGGCTCTGCGCGCCACCCGCACCCTGCCCGTGGCCGCGCTGCGTGACCAGCCGACGGCATCGCCGGGTGCCCGGCGGGTCGCCGTGCGCACCGGCTCCGCCGTGCTCGTCGCCGGTCTTGGCGTCGCCGTGACCGTGCTCGGCTACCGGAACTCCGACCAACAGACCGGCACGATACTCATCGTCTTCGGTGGCGTGCTCACCTTCCTCGGCCTGCTGATCGCTTCGCCGCTGTTCATCGGTCCACTTTGTACAGTGCTCGGCGCTGTGGCGGCGCGGCCGTTCGGGACGCCGGGCCGGCTGGCCCGCGCCGACTCACGGCGCAATCCGGGCCGTACCGCCATCACGTCGGCGACCCTCATGGTGGGCATAGGCCTGATGTCGGTCTTCACCGTCGTGATGTCCAGTGTGGACGTCACCACCGCGGGCGTGCTCGCCCGGCAGTATCCGGTCGACTTCGTCGCCACCGGTGTCCGTTACGGGACCGAGGCTGCCACGGTGCCGGCCGGGTATGCGGATGCGCTGCGCGGCCGGCCCGAGTTCGACGCCGTGGGGCAGCTGCGTACGGCCGCCGCCACCGTCAACGGTGTACCGGTGCGCATCGGGGCGATCGACGCGGCGTCGCTGGGTACCCTCATCACTCCTGACCTCACCGCGGGAACGCTTGCCGACCTGACCGCGGGGACGGCGATCCTGGCGGCCAGACCGGCCACGCTCGGCAACACCCCGCTGGGCGGCACCCTCACCATCGCCGGCGAGCGGTCCACGGCCTCGGTGCGGGTCGTGGCCGTGGCGCCCGCGCTGGCACCGGCGGTCGGGAATCTGGATCTGCTTGTGGTGTGGCCCGATCTCGTGGCGATCGCGGGTGAGGTCGACGACACGGCGGTCTTCGCCACGACCGCGCCTGGGGTGTCGCCGAACGCCGCCGCGGCGGCGCTCGACGCGCTCGCCGACCGGTATCCGCTGGTGTCGGTGGGCGGCGTGGCGATCCTCCGCAGCGATCTGGAGTCCACTGTGGACAGTCTGCTCGCCCTCGTCGCCGGCCTTCTGGTGATCACGATCGTGATCTCGCTGTTCGGGGTGGCCAACACGCTGTCGCTGTCGGTGGTCGAACGGACCCGAGAATCGGCCACCATCCGGGCCCTGGGCCTGACGCGTGGCCAGCTGCGCGTCACCTTGCTGCTGGAGGCATTGCTGATGGCGGCGGCCGGTGCGCTCATCGGGCTCGGCTTCGGGCTGGCCTACGGGGCGGTGCTGGTGAACAAGGTCCTCAGCGCGCTGGACCCGATCCTGGTCGTGCCGTGGGCGTGGTTCGGCGGTATCATCGCGCTGGTGACGCTCACCGCGGTGCTCGCCGCCCTGCTGCCCGCCCGCCGCGCCGTGCGCTCGGCCATCGTCGCCGCCATGGCCGACACCTGACCAGCGCCTTTACGTTGCGGGCCTGACGCACCAGAATGCGAAAACGGTTCACTGAGCGAGTGTCGGTGGTTCACCGGCGGAATCGTCGATCGGGGTCACGCGCCTCCCTATTGTTGAAAGGCTGGAACCAATCCGCCGATCGCAGATTCGCTATGCCGAGGCGTTGGTTGATCTCATTTTCTGGATCTTCGATGCCGTCGAATCTTGGGTCGAAAAGCATGAGAACATCGTGATCCTGGAAGAAGAGTTCGGAACAAAGATCCCATGCGTAATCATCGTCGTGTTCAGGCAGCATCTGATGTCTATGTGACTCAGTGAGAGCGCCGGCATCTTCGATGGCCAGATGCAGGCACATCTCCTCCGCAGTACATGTAGGCAGCGGCCACTTGCCCCGCTCGAGGTCATACGAAAGATCATCTGCCGCACGGGCGAACTGCCGGCGCCAGGCCGCTTCCATCCTCCATGTGATTCGCGGCAGGCGATCGAAGACCATCCAGTCATCGCTTGGATCGACTGGTGCGTCTTGATGTTCTTCGACGTCGTCGTAAGCCTCATCGGCGAGAACACATAAGGCTGTGTAAATGGCGTCCGCCGTGCGTGGCGTCAACCGCCAGCCGTCTTCGTCCTCTTCGTCATTATTAAGTTGTTCTTGGTCAAGAGGGAACAGCCCCGCAAAGTCTGGTCGCCGAGCGTTCTCCACGTCCAGATCTCCATCGGCGCCAGGCAGCAACAGCCATCCCCGCCCAAAGTCGGCTACCACTGGCTCTGGGCTCCAGTCATGGACTTCATCTCCGGACTCGACCGCAAGAATCTGGGCTTCTGACGTTTGCGTGACGATGTCTGTGCCTGGAACGGCCTGTCCCTGGTCGAAGAACCACATCACCGAGTCGAGCACGTTGTCGCTATCTTGGGGCTCGAACCCTGGCTCCTCGCGCTGTTTCCAGCCTGTAGCGGTGGCTGCCGCCACAAGGCGACTTGGGTCGTAAGTGTGGAACTCCGTGAGCTGAATGTGCCGGATGACAGTTCCCGCGTAATCGGCTAGGCGGCTGTTGGACGAGCCACGTAGCAGGCTGTCGCGTAACGCTGGCGTGACAGGTTCGTGATCGGACTGCTCGTAGCCATAGAGTGTCCAGACCTCATCTCGATGAACGGCGATGTCTTGCGGCGCCTCCCACTTGCCCGCAACAGCGGAATCGACTGCGTCTCGAAACGACGCTGCCGGCGCTTGCGGCAGCAAACTCTTGATGCGTTCGACGACAGCCTGCACATTGGGGCCCAGGCCGTGAACTGCTATCGAGCCAAGGATCTCTGCCGCAAGCTCGGCAACGGCACGGTCGGCGCACGAGAATACAGCGCGCAAAGCAGGAACCATACCTGGCATCTCGACGAGGGCGAGCACTCGACTCTTCGACGTGGAATGCTCGCAATAGAACGTACTCACATGTACGGCTGTGTTGCGACCTGTGCCCATATCTCTCCCTCGCAAAGGCGAGCAACATGTAGGTAGTTAGGCAAGGGTTCATGCGACTGAATCTCATGGCACGGTTGAAGATTTCCGCTGGTTCGGTGGTTACGGACCTCCGACCGGATCGGCGATAACACCATACCCTCTCTTTGTGAGGAAGGAAGCCCAACCCGTCTGTCCAATGGCGAATGCCAGCCGAACATTACGGAGGTTAAGGGAATGGGACGGATTTGTCGCAATCATCGCCGTCGTGATTGGATGTGGTGGCAGTCGCCACGGCAACTGGCTTGGCACGATCGCCAGATCGGCGTAGCGCAGACGGACATTTGCCTCGTGTAAGCGGTCGCCGAGCTGCAGAGGAAACGCGATGTTTAAAGCGAACGGTTGCCCTGTGGGTCAAGGAGTCTCCTACATCGAGCGCCCTTCAACGTTCGTGACACATGTGGATTGAGGCTAAGGTGACCGCAGACATCGACATTTTGTTATGTTCGAGGAGGGGTGGCATGAAGTGGGACAGCATGGTGCGGCGGCGAGGCCTACTGGCCGCTGGCGCGTTGGGCGCCAGCGCCATGTTCTTCGAGGATCGCGTGGCAGGCGCCGACAGGCCACACGAGAGACCCGCCGGCCGGGCAGACATTGTCGACAACACGGCGGGCATAAGCAGCGGACAGGCGCAACGACCGATCGTGGAGGCCCTGAGCTATCCGGAGCACCGCACCGCCGCCCAACTGGCGGCGGATGGCCCATACGCGTATCGACAGGTCGAAGCACTCTCGACGGCACAGGCGCGACAACGGGTAGATCGTTTGATCGACGTGATCCGGGCACGTCAGAATGCGGCTCTCGACCACCTTGGCGTGCCCTTCGACCGCTACCGGCCAGCTGGGTCTGGCACAGAGGTGCTTGTGGCCCGCGGCGAACTTATCGTGCGCATGGACCTGCCGCGCGCCACGCAGGCCTCCGATGGCACCAGCCCGGACACGGATGCGCTTTCCGAGGCGGTGACCGCGCGGATGAATGCGCTCGGCTACGCCCGTGTGGCCGACCGCTCCCCAGAGTTGACGGCGTCCGCCCAGACGCGACCATCGCCTCCACCCACGGCTGTCTTCCGTAGCCACAAGACGCCAAATGAGACGGCACGCGACTTGTTGGCCTTGCGCGCCGCAGGCGTCGTCGCGGCGATGAATGTGGTCGTCCCACTGGGCCATACCATCAAGGGCGACGATTACCCAGTCATTACGCAGCGGATCCCGCCGCGGCCCGGGGCCACACCGGCGGCGGTTCGAGTTGCGGTCATCGACACAGGCATCGCCGCCGAACCACGAGGTGATGGATGGCTCAATGGGGTGATGGCCGAAACCGATAACATCGACCCGCTCGACGTTCTGCCGACGAACGGACGGCTGGACTGGGGCAGTGGCCACGGCACATTTACCGCCGGAATCGTCCAGCAAATGGCTCCACGGTGCGAGATCGTCGCGTACAGGTTCACCCGAAGCGACGGCCTGGGCACGGAAAAGGATGTCGCCGACACCCTTGTGCGGGCGGCAAGGGATGCTCATGCAGCGGGCGTGCCCACCATCATCAACGCGTCGTTAGGTACGCCAGCGATCGATGGCGTACCCCCGATGGCCATGCGCGACGCCGTGGAGTTCATAGCCGCCAGCTACCCCGAGGTGCTGATCATCGCCAGCGCGGGCAACCTGGGCAGCACCGAGCCGATCTACCCCGCGGCCTTCGACGGCGTCGTCGCTGTCGGCGCGTTGACAGATGATCTGCGGCCAGCAACTTTTTCCAGTCACGGTTCATGGGTGCGCTGTTCGACTGTGGGTATCGGCATTGTTTCCACATTCGTACGTGGCGTCGTACCGCCGGAGCCCGATCCGCTCGTGCCAGACCAGAACTTCGGCTACGACGCGTGTGCGATGTGGAGCGGCACATCGTTTTCGGCGCCGCAGATCAGTGGCGCCATTGCCCGCTTGTGCTATGACAATCCCGGGCTGACCCCGCATTCAGCCCTTGATGCACTGCTCACCGGCCAACCAGAGCTGCCCGGCTACGGCCGGATCCTCCGTCTCCTGCCTGGCACGCCGACGCCGTAGGCGAACGACAAAAACCCCAGCGGGCGCAGCACGTTGCCGGTTGACCAAATCTGGCGGACCAGCAACCTCGCGAGCAGGGCTAAGGTCAACGGCTGATACGCGCGATCACACCGACAGCCACGCACGCTCCGCGCGACCTCGAAGATCAGACACGTAACCTGCCCAGATCGACCTAGCTAAAGCGATTTTCACACAGATCAAAGGGTCCTCGTCGTAGGTGCTGGCCGTCGTCTTACCCGCGAGGCACGGCAAGAATCCGATCGAGGTCCGGGTCGTATTCCATGAATGGGTGGAGGGCGTTTGAGGCGCCCTCAGGCGTGATCAGGATCGGCTTGCGTAGTTCTTGGCCCATCGCGCGGAGGAAGTCGCATAGCTGGTCGAGACGCTCTTGCGTCTGCAACTCTCTCAGGTCGATATCAAAGTTGATCTCATCAGGTGAGTAAACGAAGAAGTTGACCCGGATCGCCGGGACCGGCCAGATCGACATCGTTACGCTCGGATCATCCGGGCCAGGAAAATGCAACGTATCGCCTTCTCGTAACGGAACGCGCTCGCCGTTCTCGACGAGTTCCGTCCGCCAGCCCCGCGACCGGCTCAGCGCAACGACTGCGTTCCAGTCCGCAGCCGTAGCCTCGGGCACGCACCCATCGGGCAGCACGCCGTTGGCAACCAGGTCGAGATCAGCCCGAATATCGTCCCAGAGCAAGTCACTCATGCTCGCCGTGCTGCCGTGCTGCCGTGCTGCCGTGCTGCCGTGCTGCCGTGCACAAGCGTGTCGCGGCTCGCGATTTTCGCACACCCACCAACACGGAGTGCGTCCAGGCAGCTCTGTGTGGTGAAGTGGGCCTAGCGCACCAGAATGCGGAAAACAATCCTTACTGTCGCGGGTGTTCACTTCCGGTTGGGACGGCCAGATCTACCGCTTGAGGGCGCTCTGCGTGGGACAAGTTCGGCGAGACGTTCGCGTACCAGATCGACAGAGCATTGCTCATGGATCACCCATCATCGCTGCGCCTGTTTCAGATGCGACAGCCGCTACATACGTTGCCGAGATGGATTTCCGGGGCCGAGTCCGACAGGTCTCAGGTCAGTGGAGGTTTGCGGACCGACCTGCGGGGATAGGCCCGGGCGACAAACACGACTCCGGGGCGGTATTTGCTGGTCCAGCGGGCGGCAACCGCTTGCAGGCCGTCCAGTTCGACCTCGGTGAGGAACGAGGCCGCTCGGTCACCGCGTAGCAGTGTTGCCGCATTGCCGTCATGGCTGATGACCACAGAGCCATCAGCATAGTGGACGAAAGTGAAGTGCTCCGTTGACGGATTCGTTTCCACGATAAAGATCATCTCCGGTTGCGGACAAGCCATGATGCGGCGAGGTGGCGAACTAGGGGTGGGCGACCGGCTTATTGGGGCAAGGAGCAGGACTAACCACAGAGTGTAGCCGAATTTGGGCATGCGCAGCCCGGCCGCGGGTACCTTTCTCGGTTTCGCTTTGGCGCACTATCTCGTCGGCCGAAGGGGACCAGCCAGCGATAGCAGTCTTCGTCCGGGCCGGCAAAGGGGTCGGTCCCAGACGCCGAGAGCGTCCGGGACGTCGGACCGTTTCGCTGACCGCTGGCAGTTCATCTACCTGGCGAACTGGGTGTCAGGGGCGTCAGGGGCGTCAGGGTTTGCCCGGGCGTTCGTGGCGATTTCAGCGTCGCCGCTGTCCGGCGCGGGATCGTGCAGAAAAGGCCGCTGCCCCGGCGGGGACCATCTGTGGTGGTGTCACATCCAGGCCCGACCCACGAGTGCCCGAGACGACGGCCGCAGCTCTCCTACCGCGATGGGGCCGAGCTGGTACATGGCTGCGGCGCTGCCCATCGGTATCCCCTGGACTGTCTGCGGAGGTTGCCGCACTGGGCGTCACGAACGAACGCTCCCCAGGGGCAATCTGGGCCAGAAGGGGATCGCCGGCCCGCAGCCGGGTCGTGATCGGCTTGATTCCGGCTCGCCGGGTCAGCTCCCGGACCTCCGAGATCTGATCGTCCGGGACGAGAGTCACCACCGTGCCGTGCGCGCCTGCCCGCGCGGTACGACCGGAACGATGCAGGTATGCCTTGTACTCCACGGGCGGATCGGCGTGAACGACCAGCGAGATCCCGTCGACGTGGATGCCGCGTGCCGCGATGTCGGTCGCCACCAGGGCGCTGGCCGTACCGCTGGTGAACGCATCCAGATTGCGGGTACGCACGTTTTGCGCAAGGTTGCCGTGCAGCTCAACCGCCGAGACGCCAGCCGCGACAAGACGACGGGTCAGAGATTTGGCCCCACGCTTGGTCCGGGTAAAGACCAGCGTTCGGCCCGGGGCAGCGGCGAGATCGACAAGCACCGGCAGGCGGTCGGCGTGGCTGACATGAAGTAGGTGGTGGATCATCGATGTTACTGGCGACAGCGACGAGTCGACGCTATGCGTCACCGGCTCCACCAGGAAGCGCCGGACCAGCACGTCGACGGCCGCGTCAAGGGTCGCCGAGAACAACATCCGCTGCCCCGATCGCGGTGTCAGCTCCAGAAGCCGCCGAACCGCGGGCAGGAAGCCCAGATCGGCCATGTGATCGGCCTCATCGAGCACCGTGATCTCTACCGCGTCAAGGTGAGCATGGCCTGTTGAGATGTGGTCTTCAAGCCGCCCCGGGCAGGCGACGAGGACATCAACGCCCGCGCGGAGCCTCGATGCCTGCTGTCCGGCGCTCACGCCGCCGAACACGGTCAACGTGCGCAACGAGAGCGATTTGGCCAGCGGGGCTATGCAAGCCTCGATCTGAGCCGCGAGCTCACGAGTCGGCACGAGAATCAGGGCTCTCGGCCGGCCGGGCAAGCGTGGGGATGAGCCGGCGCTGGCGGCAAGCCGGGAAAGAAGCGGCAACACGAAAGCGTAGGTCTTGCCGGAACCGGTACGCCCACGGCCCAGGACATCTCGGCCCGCTAGCGCATCGGGCAGCGTCGCAGCCTGAATTGGGAAGGGCGTCGTAATGCCGATTTCGGCCAGCGCCCGGGTGAGAGACTTGGAAAGGCCAAGATCGGCAAAGGTGGTTGCCGAGGTAACGGATGAGGCGATGGATCTGGTACGAGGGCGGCGTGCCGCCATGCAAACTCCGAACGTGGAAGGGTTGTCCTGCCCGACACGACGGAAAGTCGCGGCGCATCATAGCCAACGTCAAGAAGATCAAATCGGCTCGAGGCAGAACATTGCGAGCCGTAGGTAGCACTGTACCCGAACCGACCTTGACAGCGCTCGGCATTCTCGGATTACCTGGTCGGAGCCGTGGCGGGCGGCGCCAGGCGCTTATCCGTGCCGCGGGTGCTGCGTTACCTGGCCCGGGTTCGGGCCGGCGTCTACACGCTCATGACGCTGCGCGAACCCGGGCGAGGTTCAGGATGTCTGCAGCGGCCGGAACGTGGCCCGTATCTCGGTCGCGAACAGTTCCGGTTCCTCCCAGGCGGCGAAGTGGCCACCGCGATCGACCTCGTTGAAGTACGCGAGGTTGGGGTAGACCGTTTCGGCCCAACTGCGCGGGGCAGGCCAAAGCTCGCCGGGGAACGTTGTGAAGCCGACCGGGACCGCGACCGGCGGGGGAGCCTTGCCAGCCGCGCTCGCTGCGGCCAGGAACCGTCCGAATTCCCAGTACCATCGGGCGGCAGAGGCGCCGGTGCCGGTCAGCCAGTACAGCGTGATGTTGTCGAGCAAGTTGGTCACAGCAGAAGAGCCACGGACAAATGCGCCGTGGACGAAGGTGTCGCTCCTCAGTGTGGTGAAGTGGGCTTGACCAGACCCGTCTCGTAGGCGGTCACCACGATCTGGACGCGGTCACGCAGATCCAGCTTCGTCAGGATCCGCCCCACGTGTGCCTTGACCGTGGCCTCGCTGATGGTGAGCCGGTCGGCGAGCTCGGCGTTGGTCAGGCCTTGGGCGACGAGCAGGAGCACCTCCCGTTCCCGTGCCGTGAGCTCCTGCAGCCGCGTCTGGTCCGGATCCGGTGCGACGAACTGACCGGCGAACCGGTCGAGCAGCCGCCGGGTGATCCGTGGGGCGACGACGGCGTCGCCGCCCGCGACTGTCCGGATGGCGGAAAGCAGCTCCTCGGGCGGCGCGTTCTTGAGCAGGAAGCCGCTGGCCCCGGCCTGCAAGGAGGCGAAGGCCTCCGCGTCGGTGTCGAACGTGGTAAGCACGACGACGCGGGGAGCCTGGCTCGGATCCCGGCACAGCTCACGTGTCGCCGCCACCCCGTCCATCACCGGCATCCGGATGTCCATCACGACGATGTCGGCCGGGGTGCCCGTTTGCCGCAACTGCTGGACTACGCGCAGGGCCTGGGCTCCATCCTGGGCCTCGCCCACCACCTCGATGTCCGGCTGCGAGGATAGGATCATCCGGAACCCGGCTCGTACCAACGGCTGGTCGTCGACGACCACCACTCGGATGTTCATGCCGCGATCGCCGCCGCCCGCAACGGAATTGTGGCCTCGACCGCCCAGCCGGCTTCGGCGGGGCCGACGGTCAGTTCGCCACCGTGAACATGCACGCGTTCGCGCATGCCCACCAGCCCGTGCCCGCTACCGTGTGCTGCTGACCGTACGGTAGCCTCGCCACCGTCGTCTATAACCGACACCGAGACCGCCTCCGGGGTATAGCGCAGGCGCAGCCGCACATGGGCGCCGGCGCCCGCATGGCGCAGCACGTTGGTCAATGCCTCCTGTACGATCCGGTACAGCGACACCTCTACGGCTGGCGGCAGGGGCGGCCGCTGGCCGGTCACCTCGACGTCCACCGTTACCCCGGCCGAGCGGGCGCGCTCGACCAGCTGGTCCAGGTGGTCCAGGGCCACGGTGATGCGGGCGTCGGCGCCATCCGGCTCGACCTGGGTACTACGTAGAACCTCCACCAGACGCCGCATGTCGGCCAAGGCCTCGCGCCCGGTCTCCGCCACCGTCGTGAGCGCCTGCCGCGCCTGGTCCGGATCGCTGTCGAAGGCGTAGCGGCCGCCGTCGGCCTGCACGATCATGACTGAGAGACTGTGCGCCACCACGTCGTGCAGCTCCCGGGCGATGGTGGCGCGCTCGTCGGCCACCGCGATGCGCGCCAGGTGTTCGCGCTCACGCTCCAGCGTGGCCGCCTTCTCCTCCAGCGTCGCCACGTAGATGCGCCGGTTACGCATCGAGTAGCCCATGAGCCATACGCCGCCGCACACTCCCACATACCACAAGGTTTCCAACTGCCACTGTGACTGCGGGTGGCGTGCGACCACGAGCGCGATACCGATGGCCACAACGGCAGCGGCGAGGTACGCATCGCGTATGTGCTTGCCGTACTTCACGACGCTGTACATCGCCACGAGGACGGCCACGTCGTAGGGCAGCGGGGTGAACGTCTGCGGGAACAGGATCACCTGCAGCAGCGCGACCACGCTGACAGCCGCCATCGTCGCCAGCGGCCGGCGTCGCCGGAAGACGATGGCGACCGCCATCAGGTAGCCCAGCGCCATCGTGGCCCGCGGCGTCGCGGTCGCGAGGAAACCCAGACTGGTGACGCCGGCCACACCGGCTCCGACGAGCAGGTCGAACAGGGCCGACCGGACGCGGCCATGGTTCAGGGCGGTTAGGCGACGCACGGCGTTGAGACTACGTCCGCGGGCCGCTGGCCGACCACGGTCGAGGTGCCGGGTGGCAGGCAAACGAGACTCCCGACCTCTGAACGTCAGGAGTCTCGTTGGAGGTGTTGGTCGCTGCCGCATCTGCACAGGCGCGATCGCGATCCGGACAAGCGGTCGGCGTCTTGTGTAGGGCCGTTCGCCGTAAAAACCCCGAAATCCATCAAATCCGGGCGATACCACCCGTACACTCCGGAAGAGCCTTGATCCGCCAGTTCGGAGGAAGTAAATGAGCGGCGACAACCAGGATGCTCCCACTAGTGCGCAGGGCGTGGACACCAAAGCGGCGGCCGGCTACCCGCTCGCGCACGATTCGGTGACCGCGCACGGCAGCGAGAGCGAGAATCCGGCGATCCACTCGCCGGCTCCCAAGACCGGCGGCCGTCCGCGCACGAACCGGGACTGGTGGCCCAACCAGCTCGACCTGTCGGTGCTGCACGCCCACTCGTCCAAAGGAAACCCGATGGGCGACACCTTCAGCTATGCCAAGGAGTTCGACAAGCTCGACGTCGACGCGCTCAAGCGCGACATCATCGAAGTCCTCACCACCTCGCAGGAGTGGTGGCCGGCCGACTTCGGCCACTACGGCGGTCTGATGATCCGGATGAGCTGGCACGCCGCGGGCACCTACCGCATCCACGATGGGCGCGGCGGGGCCGGAGACGGCGGTCTGCGGTTCGCCCCGCTCAACAGCTGGCCGGACAACGCCAACCTCGACAAGGGCCGGCGGCTGCTGTGGCCGGTCAAGCAGAAGTACGGCCAGAAGGTCTCTTGGGCCGACCTGCTGGTACTGGCCGGCAACGTCGCCTTGGAGTCCATGGGGTTCAAGACCTTCGGCTTCGGCTTCGGCCGCGAGGACGTTTGGGAACCCGAGGAGATCTTCTGGGGTCCTGAGGACGCCTGGCTCGGCGACGAGCGCTACGTCTCCGAAAGAGAAATGGTGGGCGGGGTCGGCGCGACCGAGATGGGCCTCATCTACGTCAACCCCGAGGGACCGCGCGGCAACCCGGACCCAGCCGCGGCGGCGCCGTTCATCCGCGAGACCTTCGGGCGGATGGCGATGAACGACGAGGAGACCGTCGCCCTCATCGCCGGCGGCCACACCTTCGGCAAGGCCCACGGCGCCGGCATCGCCGACGACCACGTGGGTCCAGAGCCCGAAGCCGCCCAGTTGGAGGCGCAGGGCCTGGGCTGGCTGAGCAGCAACGGCAGCGGCAAGGGGGGCGACACCATCACCAGCGGTCTGGAGGTGACGTGGACGGACCAGCCAACGCAATGGAGCAACCGCTTCTTTGAGATCCTCTTCGGGTACGAATGGGAACTCACCACAAGCCCCGGCGGCGCCAAGCAGTGGGTCGCCAAGGACGCCGAACAGATCATCCCGGACGCACACGACCCATCGACGAAGCACAAGCCCACGATGCTCACGACCGACTTGTCGCTGCGCGTCGACCCGGCGTACGAGAAAATCTCGCGCCGCTTCCTGGAAAACCCCGAGGAATTCGCGCTGGCCTTCGCCAAGGCCTGGTACAAGCTGCTGCACCGCGACATGGGTCCGGTCAGCCGCTTCCTCGGGCCGTGGGTCCCGGAAGCTCGGCTGTGGCAGGACCCGGTACCGGCCGCCGACCACGAACTCGTCGGTGACGCCGACGTCGTCGCGCTCAAGGCAAAGATCCTGGAGACCGGCCTCACCACCGCCCAGCTGGTATCCACCGCCTGGGCCTCGGCCGCGAGTTTCCGGTCCACCGACAAGCGTGGCGGCGCCAACGGTGCCCGGCTGCGTCTGGAGCCACAACGCAGCTGGAAGGTCAACCAGCCCGAGCAACTGGCGACGGTCCTTCAGATTCTGGAGGGCATCCAGCGGGAGTTCAACGCCGCCAGCGATGCGAAGATCACCCTCGCCGACCTGATCGTGCTGGCCGGCTCGACCGCCGTCGAGAAGGCGGCGCGCGAGGCCGGCGTCGACGTGGCCGTGCCGTTCCACCCGGGCCGCACCGACGCCACGCAGGAGCAGACCGACATCGAGTCCTTCCGGGTCCTCGAGCCGCGGGCCGACGGGTTCCGCAACTACCTGCGGCCAGGGGAGAAGATGATGCCGGAGGTACTGCTCGTCGATCGTGCCTACATGCTCGACCTGACCGCGCCCGAGATGACCGTCCTCATCGGCGGCCTGCGCTGCCTTGGGGCCAACGTCGGCGGCACCGGGCACGGCGTGCTCACCAACCGGCCCGGCGTGCTCACCAACGACTTCTTCACCAACCTGCTCTCCCCGGGCACGCGGTGGAAGGCGTCGGACTCCGACGAGCACGTGTACGAGATCCGCGACCTGGCCACCGGTGAGGTGAAGTGGACCGCCACCGCCGTCGACCTCATCTTCGGGTCCAACTCCCAGCTACGGGCACTCGCGGAGGTTTACGCCAGCCGGGACGCCCGCGAGAAGTTTGTGGGCGACTTCGTCGCGGCCTGGACCAAGGTGATGGAACTGGACCGGTTCGACCTCACCTGATCGGCAGGTGACTGAGAAACTCTTACCGTGCGGGGCGACCGCCCCGCAACGGTTGACGGCGCTCGCCTACAAACGGCCGTGCTAGGTTCCGGACGCCGCTGCGGGGTTGATATCTCAACAAGGCGCGGACCATCGCCGTGGACACTGCGGGCGAGTACAACGTTTTGCTTGTGCCGCATAGCTTTACGGGCCCGTCTAACCGGGGGTGGTGCCGCAGCCCCAGCGGCCGGGACGCGGCCGAGCAACTAGGCATATGCACCCTCTTGCGGTCTGTTGTGACATTTCCCAGCTCTTTGGCGCTTGGTGGGGTGGGGTTTAATAGCCCCATATCAATCATTGACGGCGACCGCCGTCAGCACGGGGGTGCTGCTCTATGTCGATAATTGTCCGGCTGCTCGGAACGGTCGATATCCGCCTTGGCAACACGGTTATGACGATCGGACCCCAGAAACGGCGCGCCATGCTTACCGCCCTGGCGTTGGCCGCGAACCAGCCCGTGTCGTTGAGGACCTTGGCCGAGGCGCTTTGGGGCAACGACTCGCCCGCGTCGGCCACTAAGAACCTGCGCAGCTACGCGCATGCGCTTCGCGTGCTCGTGGGCCGTCGCCTCGTTACTCACTTCGGCGCGTATGAGCTGAAACTCGATGTCGATGAGTTGGACGTCGCGCACTTCTTCGCCCTCGCGGACAGGGGCGCGGCGGCTCTCGCCACCGGCAACCTGGTCGACGCGATCGTAGCCTATCGCGAGGCGCTCGCGCTCTGGCGTGGACCGGCTTTGACCGGCGTGCCGCGCACGCCCCAGCTCGATGCCGTTCTGGCCGGGCTCGGGGAGCGCCGGGACGCCGTGTTCGAGGAGTACTGTCACGCCAGGCTCAGCGCCGGCGCGGCCAGCGAGCTCCTCCCGAGCCTGCGTCGCCATCTGGCGGCACAGCCGTACAGGGAACGGGCGTGGGGGGCGCTCATGCTTGCCCAGTACCGCAGCGGCGACGTTTATGGCGCTCTCGGATCCTTCGGTCAGGCCCTGTCCGTCTTCAGGGAACAGCTCGGTGTCGACCCGGGGCTGGAATTGGTGGAGCTGCATCGAGCGATCCTTGCCCGGGATCCACGCCTGGACCGGCCGGCGACGAAGGTACTTCTCACACAAGTCCAAAGTGGACGTGGGCACCGTGCTGTGCGATATGTGCGCGGATAAGCACCCCGAAGTGTGAGTCGGCCGGGCGGAGCTGCCGCGTACCACCAAGCCCCGGCAACACGGCCTGACGACCGCGACTTCACCCACGGTCCTGGCCGAGATCCGCCAGACTCCGGTCGGCGGGCTGACCAACGGCCGAACTGGCCGGTGCGGTAGCACGGAATGTATGCGGACGGTACCTCCAAGATATCGACGTCTATTAGTGTGAAGATCGCCGATTTCGATGGATGGTATGGGGGCCATGACATGAGACGATCTTCTTTAGAAGCGGCAGTCGTCCACGCGACGGTGATGACACTGGTGGTCAGCGCCATGGTGGTACCACCGACGGTGTCCGCGGCGGCGCCCGCACCGCCGCAGCGCACCACCGCCACCGCGACGCCGGGCGCCGGGCCGGTAAGCCGTCCGTTGCCGGCGAGCGCGACGCCGAATCACGGGTATCCAAAGGGCCAGCGCCCACCGGTCGTGCCGCCGGGTATACCAGCGGCGGGACCGCAGCGCATTTTGTCCAAACAGGAATGGGAACGGACCACCACCAGGTCCGCGGGGATCACTCAGGCGGAGGGTGCGATCAATCTGATCCTGCGGCCGGGGTTCGACTTCACTGGTACGTCGCTGGTGCTGTACTTCGACGCGGCGGAACCGGGGATCTCCGGCTGGCAGTCGTGGTTCGCCACGGTCTTCGATCCGGTATCGGGTGCCGCGCAGCAGTCGCGGGTGATGCAGCCTTCGGAGGCGAAGCCGTGTCAGGTGCCGGCGCAGTACTGCCGCAGCTTCGGGTCCGAGCAGGGCTGGACACTCGTCGGCGGCCAGCAGTATTTCGCCACCATCACAGTGACGTTCAACGATGGGTCGCAGGTGATCTCCGCGGCATCGGGGAATGCCTCGGCGCGCACGACGGCGGATCCGCCGGTGGTGCCGCAGGCGCAGCTGTCCGGATGCGCCTGCCTGAACGCGCTGTTCCTGACGACCAGTGGTCAGGCGGTTCGCGGCTCCGGGGTGAGCACGGGCACCGGGACGTTCTCGACGACCTGGCCGGATCTGGCGTTGGCCGGGTTCGGAATCACGTTCAACGCCACCCGCTTCTACTCGTCTGGGAACACTACTGCCGGCACGATGGGGATCGGCTGGTCGTGGTCGTATGACATCAGGGTGATCCCGCCGGCGCCCGGCGGGTCCGCGGTGACCGTTCGCGCCGAGGACGGCGCCCGGGCGGTGTACACCGCGGGCGCGAACGGTTCCTACAACCGCCCGCCCGGTGTCAGCTCGAACCTGGTGGCGGTCACCGGGGGCGGGTGGAAACTGGTCACACCGCTGCAGGACGTGTACACGTTCGACGCGGGTGGCCGGCTACTGTCCAAAAAGGATCCTCGCGGCAACGGCGTCACCCTGTCCTACAGCAGCGGTTCGGTGACGATCACCGACGCCGCGGGCCGTGTGGTCACCGGCACACTCAACGCCTCGGGCCTGCTGACCAAGCTGGCGCTGCCGGACCGGCGCAGCGTCATCTACAAGTACACCAACGGAATGCTGACTTCCGCGCAGGATGCGGCGAGCAACACCTGGACCTTCGGCTACACCGGCGGTCTGCTCACCACGGTCGTGGATCCCCAGGGGCGGAGCCAGCTGACCAATACGTACGCCAATGGCCGGGTCACCAGGCAGGTCGATGCCTCGGGTGCGCCAACGACGTTCGTCTGGAACCCGACCAACCAGGAAGCCATCACCACCGACGCCGATGGTGTGGCAACCTTCGATGGGTACCGCAGCAACGTCCTGGTTTACTCGCAGAACGACAACGGGGATGCCACGAACCAGCGCTTCGACTCGCAGGTGGACACGAACCTCATCGTGGATCCCCACGGCAACCAGACGGCGATGCTCTACGACACGGCCAGCAACATGCTGTCGGTCACCGCGCCGGATCCGTTCAGCTTCCAGACCACAAACACCTTTGACGGCAGCAACAACCTCACCACGCACACGGACGCGCTGGGCCATGCGATGCGGTACGGCTACACCGCGGCGAGTGAGGTACAGTCGATCATCAATGCGTCGGGCGAGGAGAACAAGCTGACCTACGACAACCGGGGCCTGATCACCGCCATCACTGATCCGCGGGGGAAGGTCACCACGCTGGCGTACGACTCGGCCGGAAACCTGACCTCCCAGACCAGCCCGATGAACGAGGTCACCACCTACACCTACGACGAGTCGGGTCGCCTGATCACGAAGGTGGAGCCGCGGGGAAACCTGCCCGGAGCGCGGCCGCTGGACTTCACCACCACCTACACCTACGACAAGCTGGACCGGGTGACCGGGGTCCTGGCGCCGCGCAAGGCGCACGCCAGCTCAGTCACCTTCGACAGCGTGGGCCAGGTGACCGCGACCGCGGATCCGCTCAACCACCAGACCACATACACCTACAACACGGTCATCGGCCGCACGGCGACGGTCACCGACCCCAATGGCGGGATCACCCGGTATACCTACACCGCCGCCGGCCGGGAAGCCTCGATCACCGACCAGATGGGCAACAAGACCACCATCACGTACGACAACCGTGGCAACGTCTCCACGGTCACCTCCCCGCGGGGCAACGTGGCCGGAGCGAACCCCGCCGACTTCACCACCACATACATTTTCGACTCCAACGGCAACCGGGTGCAGGTCAGACACCCCTACCCGGGCGGCGGCACACTCGTCACCGACACCACCTTCGACCAGCTCGGCCGGCCGACCAGTCAGACAGACCCGCTGGGCAACACGACCCGGACCGTATACGACAACAACAGTTCGGTGACATCGACGGCCGATGCGCTGGGGGCGACGACGACGTACAGCTATGACGCCGATGGGCGGCCCACGGCCGCGGTCCCTCCGTCCGGCCCGGGCACCAGTGTCGAACGCGACACCGGCGGCAACGTCGTCAAGTCCACCTCAGCCATCGGCGGCGTCACCCGGTACACCTATGACGACGACGATCGCCTCATCTCGGTCGTGGAGCCGCGCGGCAGCGTCCCCGGCGCCAACCCGGCCGACTTCACTATTCGGTACGGATACGACGTTGCCGGCAACATCACCTCCGTCACCGACCAGATAGGTGGCCGGACCACCTTCACCTACGACGCGAACAACCGGGTCACGGGGGTGACCGACTCCAACGGGCACACCATGAGCTACAACTTTCTCGACAGCGACGCGCTGCAGTCGGTAGTCGGGCCGGATGGCAACACCCAACTTGCCACGACCTACTCGTACGACAACGTCGGCAACGTCATATCCCGCACCGACGGGCGTGGGAACACCCGCTTCACCTACGACAAGCTCGGCCGGGTCACGCTGATCAAGGATCCGCTCAACCGGGACAGCCTGTTCACCTACGACGCGGAGGGAAACCTGTCGACGTCTGTGGCGCCCGGCGACACGGATCCGGCGATCCGGACCATCGCCTACACCTACGACATCCTCAACCGGCTCACCAAGCAGGACCACGCTAACGGCAGCCTTGTCTACAACCGCGGGTACGACGCCGACAACCGGTTGACCAGCCTCGTGGACCCGGCGGGGGAGCGCAGGCTGGGCTACGACGCGGCGGGCCGACTCACCTCGGTCAGCCGAGGCACCGCGACGTTCACCTACGGCTACGACACCAATGACAACATCACCTCCCGCACCTGGCCGGACGGCACCAACGTCGGCACGACCTTCAACGCCGACAACACCCCGGCCACGGTCACGGTGCAGGGCGGGCAGGCCGGACCGACCCAGGCGCAGTACACGTTGGGGTATGACGCGGCCGGGCGGCTGACCCGCACGACCTCCCCCACCGCCAACCACCTAGTCACCGACCGCCGCTTCGACCGCGCCGGCCGATTGTCCGATCTGGACAGTCATAACGACGTCGGTACGGTGCTGCGCTACCAGATGACCCGGGACCCGGTCGGCAACCCCACCGGAATCACCACCACCCGGGGGACCGCCAGTCAGCACGTCGCCTACACCTACGATCTGTTCGACCGGCTCACCGCGGCCTGCATCGGCGCCGACTGCGCCTCCGCCACCGGAAAGGTCGCCTACACCTACGATCAGGTCGGCAACCGCCTGTCGCAGACGCTTTCCGGCAGCGCCGGCAACAGCCAGACCACGTATGCGTACGACTCGGCCAGCCAGCTGAACCAAGCGACCATCACCGATGCCAGCGGCACCAGGTCGACCGCGTACACCTACGACCGGTCCGGCAACCTCGTCCAGGCGGGCGGTAACACCTTCACCTTCAACCTCGACCACAGCCTCGCCTCGGCCACCATCGGAGGCAGCACCACGTCATACGCCTATGACGCTCTGGGAATCCAGATCTCCGCGACCACCAACGCGGGCGGCGGAACCCAGACCCGGACCTGGCAGACTGACCTCAACAACCGGATGCCTCAACTAGTCGCGCAGACCACGACGACCGGCGCGGGCAGCACGAGCCAGGGCTTCCTGAACAACCCCGGGGATGGCACGCCGCTGGGCCTGCTCGCCGGTGGCCAGGCCCTCTCGTACGCCAAGGACCCGTTCCAAGGCGTCGGGAACGTGGTGAACGCGTCCGGAAACACAGTCGCCGCCTACGACTACGACCCGTTCGGCATGCCCCGAACGGATGGCACCGCAGCCGGGGTACCCAACAGCGTGGCCAACCCGATCCAGTTCGCCGGTGCGTACCAGGACACCACACTGGGCGGCCAGTACTCGATGCTGGCCCGCGCCTACGACCCGGCCACTGGCCGTTTCAACGGCTACGACCCGGTCGCATCGCCGATCTCCCAGCCCTCGGTCAGTCCCTACGCCTACGTCGCCGACCGCCCGACCTTCCTGCGCGACCCGTCGGGTGCGGCACCGTGCAGTGCCAACGACGAACATGACAAAGCGCAACTGTATGCGTTGGAGAGGTTTAGGGCCCAGTACGGCAGAGACAACGTGTATGGAGACTGCCCGCGTTGGCAAAGCTTCCATGGCCGGCCAGGACAGATCAAACTTTACAACACCGAACCGGCGTCCCAGCCCGACATCCTCGTGGGCAACCAAGCCATAACGTGGCTCTACGAGATTAAGCCGGCCGCCAACCAGATCGGGGAAATGATACCGGGCGTCAGCGGGATACGTGGTGACAACAATGCCGCGCAGGTCGCCCGGTACCTGTGGGCGTTGTCGGAGTACCCGGCACTGTATCCGAACCCGAGACCGGGACCCAACATCGTGCCCGGTACCAAGGTCCATCCCGACGGGTCGACCACGACCATCTTCTCCGGAGTGGACTGGAACAAGTTCGCCAACCCGTCGGCCAACCCGGACATCAGGAACGCCGGGATCATCTACTACATCTTCACGAAGAAGCCGAAGGTCCGTACCCGCCCGAGGCCGGAAAGGGTCCCGCAGGAGGAACCGAGGACCGTTCCCGCGCAACAACCGCGAGAGATACCCACCATCGGGCACGTCGAGTCAACACCCAACTGGGTGCCGGTAGTCGTGGTGGGTGCGTGCATCCTTGGCGGGCTCATCATCGTGGGGACCCTCGTCGAGGACTTCTTCACCGCAGGCATCGGGATAGCCGATGATGCGCCCTCGTTCGCCGCGGCCGGCGCACTCTTCGCGTTCGCCGGCTCATTCTGAATGAAGGCTGACTCTGAATGAAGGCTCACCCGGGCGGAACCAACGTCCGCCCGGGTGAGTATAGTCGCATCGGTGGGTAGGAACGTGGCGATGGTAGGGCCGTGGCAAGAGGTCCAGGCGCTGGCGGCGCCGCTCCAGTTCTCCGCGTCCGGTGCGCCGCAAGGGTTTTCCGGCCACAATGTCCAGGCGGCGGCGTTCGTGTCCCCGACGACGGGATGGATAGTGGCTCGCGGCGGCAGGCCGCCGATGCAGTGCCTGCTGCGCACCGAGGACGCCGGGGTCACCTGGACTCGCCAGCTGGCCTGGACCGGCGGCATCTACGGCCGGCTATGGGGCTTCGACGCTCAGCGCGCCGGCTTGGTACTGGGCATGGACTTCGGGCGCAGTCATGAGGTCAACGGGCAGCCCGTCGCGGTCGGCGAATTCTTCTACTCCTACCTAGCCGGCACGAGCGACGGCGGGGCGACCTGGACCCTGGGCTCCCCATCGGACCGGCAGGGCAGCGGCGCTTACTTCCTTAGCCCGCAACAGATCTGGCTGCTGATCGATGTGCCCGGCGCGGTGGTAGGGCGGTCGGATCTGGCCCGGACCGGCGATGGCGGGGCCACCTGGAGCCGGATCGAGGGGGAGGACGAACTGGCCGTGATCGATGTCGCCTTCTCCTCCCCGAACGACGGCCTGCTGGTCGCGACCGAACTGCGGCGGGCCGACATCCTGCACCGCACCAACGATTCCGGTCTCACCTGGACACGGCAGCACCTGACCCCGCCACCGAGGATGCCCAAAAGCGCCGAGACCTGGCTGTTCCCGGTCGTGACGCCCGAGGTGGGCAACCTGCTGACCCTGCGCGCCGTCTCTAGCCGGGAGTCGGCCGCCCGCCCCGCCTGGGAAGGCACCTACGCCTATGCCCGCGACGGCGACGGCTGGTCCGGCCCGCACCGGCTGCCCACCGCGCCGGCCTCGGTTGGACACGATCTGCTCGTGCCCGACCCCGATGGGCGGCTGTGGTGCGCGTCCGGGCATGACGTGTGGGTCGGCCACGACCTCGACGGCCCGTGGCGGCGGGTGCCCTGGCAAGGCACCGGCGAGGATCCGCTGGGACCCGGATATGCGCAGGTTCCGGGGGCGGAGGTCATCGCCGGCATCTGGCCGGTCGGCGGCGGCGTGCTCTGGCTTACCTCGACTTACGGCTGCCTGTACCGCAGCGATGACGACGGCGCCCATTGGCAGCGGTTGTCGATAATCTGAACACGGGAGCGGCACTGCGCCAACCGTCGTGCCACCCTGACTCGCTGGCGACGGTGGGGGCGGGCGTTCGCCTGAACGCCCGTTCTCGACATCTTCGCGCGCCCATCCGTTGTCCGCGTACTTGCCGGCCATCTCGGTCAGCCAATCGAGCATCCGGTCGCGGCTGAGCCCTCACCACCCCACCCGCGCGGGATGGGTGATCCCTTCCCCTGCCGCGAAGTCGGCCAGTAGCAGGGCGGTGGATATCGGCGATGTGGTCGGTGCCGAGCCCGGTAAGGGATATCGCGCTGCTCATGCTGGCCTGCGGCGTGGTGGCGTGGACGATGCCGTCGCGCTTCCTCGAACAGGTGAGCCGCGACATGGTTGAGGCGGCCGAGCGGTAGAGCAGAGTGTTCAGGTCCCGCTCCGATGCGTGACACCGTCGCTTTCAGTAACGCTGTTTTTATATGTTCAAGAAAGCCTTGGCCCTAACGGCCACCGCCCTTGCCATCCTGGCAGCCAGCGGCACCCGCGCAGTTGCGATCACCGACGGCGAACTCGACGGTAACCGCCATCCGTTCGTGGGCCTGATGGTCGCGCAAGACGCGTCGGGCAATCCACTATGGCGCTGCAGCGGCACGCTGCTGTCCGCCACACTGTTCCTGACCGCCGGCCACTGCACCGAGGCACCGGCAGCGCACATCGAGATTTGGTTCGCCGCCGACGTCGAGTCGGGCATCCCCGGCAACGGCTACCCGCGCGACGGTGACGCCGGCGGGACACCGTACACCCATCCCAACTACGACCCCAACGCCTTCTTCCTGTTCGACCTCGGCGTTGTCGTGCTCGATTCGCCGGTGAGCGTGAGCAGGTATGGCACCCTGCCGCAGCAGGACGTCCTGGACAGCCTGGCCACGCAACGCGGACACCAGGATCTGACCTTCACCGCGGTCGGCTACGGCCTGCAGAAGAGCTTCCCCGACTCGGCGTCGTTCCTGGAGAGCGCCAAGCGGATCCGCATGCTCGCCACGCCGCACCTCGTCCAGATCAACACTGGGCTCACCGGTGACTTCTCGCTGCTGCTGTCCAACAACGCGAACACCGGCGGCACCTGCTTCGGCGACTCCGGCGGCCCCAACTTCATCGGAAACTCCAACGTGGTCGGTGCGGTCACGTCATACGGGCTCAACGGCTCGTGCGGGGGTACCGGTGGGGTGTACCGGGTCGACCGCAGCGACGATCTCACCTGGCTGCATACCTCGTTCGGAAGCCACCTCGATTAGTCAAACGGTCATTATCGATCCCGGCACAGATGACCCGCCGCCAGTACCGGCGACGAACGCAACGCGATGCTCATGCTGACCTACGCGGTCGACTTCGGATCAGGAAACGAGGCGGACTTCGGGGCGGGCGCATGGAAGGGACAGTGGACGTTGTCCGTCGCCCGGCTCTACCGACTCGACGACAACGCCAAGATCGAGGCCGAGCACACAACCTACTACATGACGCGCAACTGACCGACCGCGGCGTCAGTCGAGGTGGAACACCCACTTCGGCTGGCGCCCAGCCGCTCGTCCGCGGCGGCGGTGGCGAGCGGCTGCTGGCACGGGGTCGGTGAGTGCCCACCAGCGTGGCCCAGGCACGGTGCCCAATCCTCGATTATGGGCCTGTAGGCGACAGATACGAGCGGTCTCGGGATCCGCTCATCGGCTTCCGGACGTTCGCGGATGTTTTGTCGGGAAAGATCGTTGGTACGCTTAAGGTTCCGTTCTGACGCCAGGCTATCGACGTCCGATGTGGACCGTGTTGAAATGCCAGTCCAAGGTCGCTACTCGTGGCAGATCAGCGCGAAGCGCAGCATGCGGGACGTGGCATGTGCGGGCGAGTCCACGGCCAACTTTCGCTGATGATCACCGCGTCGTCATAGGCGGCGGATCGGTTCCCATGTTTGGCGGGACCCGCCGAGTATCGAGACCTGCGCAAGCTCCATCGCGTAAGGCCTTTGGCCTGCGGCTTCGCACCGACGCTCGTTGCCGTTGGGAGCGCGTCCAGCTGCGTGCAGGTGGATCGAACCTGCGCAGGCCGAAATGACCGGAAAGTGGCAGACGGCGACAACCCGGCGAGTTCATCCACCGGAGCGTCGGCGGCGCGCCCATCGTTGCGTACCGGGATCTGCCACTATCTCGTCCTTCCCGCATCGCCTCGTGCTACTCGTCTGACCACATGTGTGCGGAAATCCGCCACGGTGATCGTGGCCCGTCGCGTTCGGCGCGGTAGCCGCAGGGAAGGGTCGCCAGGTCCGCCCGCGACGATGCACGCACCGAATCGCGAGGCCTGATGACCGCGGATTCCCGGTCGGCCGGGACGGACGACCCGGGATGTCCGGGACGGTCCCGGGGGACGCTCGGGTGGATGACGAGGCTTGTCGCGCTGGGTTTGGCCGCTGCATCTGTTGTGTTGGCGGCCGGCTCTGTGGTGGTTGGCTGGCCGCCGCCGCCGATTGTCGTGGGGTTGGATCACCCTTGGGTGCATGCCCTGGTGCCGGTCGTGCTCGCGGTGCAGGCGTCCGTGGTGGTGCGTGCCGAGCCGGGCAGTCCGGTTGGCGCCCTGCTGGCAGGTGTCGCGGTGTTCACGGGTCTGTTCGTGTTTGCCGGGGCGTGGTGGGGGTGCAGGCCTTCCGGGTGCGGGGTGGGGCGTTGTCGTTTGCCGTGTGGGGATGGATGGCTGCCCGCCGCGTCGGTGCCACAATAGAGTCAACTTTAACGACCGGGACTGGAATTGGTTACGGCCCGATCATCCAATAGCCAGCCACGCGGGGCGCCGAACGCCGTGCGAATGGCGGTTGTGCATGATTTACCCTATCGCTAGTCTTGGTGACATAGCGCCATGACGGAAAGCTATGGTCGATGGGGACTCGGAACTGTGTCAGTTGGGCGATCGCAATCGTCCATGAAGCGCTCGTGCGGCTTCCAGAGTTTAGGTACGATTGCGGCCTCTCGTTGTCGGACTAGCCTTCCTGTCACGTGCGAGTGCAGCCTCGCGCCGTATCAGCTTCCGCGCTGAGTCGCAACCGGCCATTCGACGGCCTAGCGCGAGCGGATTTGTTGGGCGCATGAGACGAGCAATGCATCCGCATCTACCCCGCCCCGGACCTGGGCCAACGAGACACCAACCCGTCGACGACCAAGCTCGCCCATTCCTCATCACCACAGGCGGTGGCGCGCCCCTACCCGTCGCCGGGATACCACCACGACCCACCATCGGAGTCGGATTGCCTACTCAATTCCTTGGCATCATCGCCGCCCGCCCGGGACGCTGCCCCGGCACCAACTGATCACCGACCCGCCTGCGGTAATCGGCCGAGCACCTTCACCGCGCTAGCAGCTGGAAAGCCAGCCTGTCGCCAGCCCGTCCTCGCATCGGCCACTCGCCGACAGCTCAGGCGGGTCCGATTGACACCGCAAGATACCGACACGACTGATGGTCGAGGCGATTCTCGCCATCGGCATAGTCAAACCGATCCACGTGCCGCTTCTTCCACCAGCCGCACCCGCCGAGTCCGCCTCGCCGGGTCCCCCGCCCACCGACCAATGGCCGCGGACCTCGACTTCACCACGTTCAACGACACTCCAGCCCCTGTTCGGCAACGCTGCCGACCAGTTCCAACAGACAGCACGGATTGCCGACACGAGGTTCGCAGCTACCCACAGGCCGTGCATGGTGACGCCTGTCGCGCTACTCGTCCGCGAGGTTCCCCGTCCAGGGTGGCACGCATAGGGCCACTATCCGTCTCGACCGCGACAGAAGCCCTCGCGGTCAACGACTGCCGCTCGTAAGTGCATAGTGACCAGTCGGCATACCGACAGCATTCCATTTGTCGCCAACGCCTACATAACACGACTCCGGCTGGATTCTGGAGCCGGTCGGTGAGTCAAGTATTGATACGCCAAGCGCCTTACCCCGAGCGGACACCTGTGAATGGTGAGGCCGTCTCCGTGGCCCGGGACCCCGGTCACTGACAGCAGTGATTGGAGTAACGATGAAGAGTCTGTCGAGCAGAACAGTAACGGCGGTCACGATGGCCGTACTGATGGTCGTTGGGGCCGCGGTACTCCCCGACGCTTCGGCGGCGCCGCGCGGGACTACCGGAGAGGATGTCGCGCCGGCGTCCACGCCCACGAGCGGACATCGAATGCAAATGATCGAGCCGACTGCGGCGGCATCGTTCATCCCGCAATTTGCGCTCTTGCCGAGAACCGGTTGGACAGCGACCGCCAGCGACTACAACTCGACTCCCGCGAATGCGGTCTACCCGCCAGGCAATGTGTTGGACGGCAACAATAGCACGATTTGGCACACGGTGTTCCTACCGAGCCCGATACCACTGCCACATTGGATAACAATCGACATGCACACCATTCAAAGCGTCTCGGCGTTGCTCTATCGACCCCGTCAGGATGGTTCGCTGAACGGGACGATCGGCAGCTTCACCATCTCGGTGAGTCTCGACGGCAGCCAGTGGGGTTCGCCCGTTGCCACCGGCACCTGGGCCAACGACAACACCCAAAAGATCGCCAGCTTCCCCGGCGCCTTTGCCCGCTTCATCCGCCTGACCGCGACGTCCGAAGCCGGCAACCGCGGCCCATGGTCGGCGGCGGCCGAAATCGACCTGGCTGGAGACCCACCACCAGATCCAGCTCTGCCGCGATCGGGCTGGGTCGCGACGGCCAGTGACTACAATTCAACTCCCTCCACCGCCGTACATTCACCAAACAAGGTCCTCGATGGCAATGCCGACACCCTGTGGCATTCGGTCTTTGTGCCCAGCTCGATGCCGTTGCCACACTGGATAACAATTGACCTGCGGACCTCGAAAACCGTGACCGGGTTGACATACCTCCCGAGGTCAGACGCGTATCTCAACGGCAACATCGGCCAGTACTCGATATCGGTGAGCGAAAACGGAACCACGTGGGGGTCACCGATCGCAACCGGCTCCTGGGCGGACAACAAGATCAAGAAAACCGTAACATTTGCCCCCGTGTCAGCCCGCTACGTCAGACTGACCGCCACGAGTGAGGCAGGCAACCGCGGTCCGTGGTCAGCCGCCGCCGAAATCGATATCCTGAGCCCTGGACCCAGCGCCGGTATCGGCGGCAAGTGGGACGCTCCGTTGAGTTTCCCGTTGGTACCCGTCTCTGCGATCATATTGCCGAACAACAAGCTGCTCACCTTCGCCGCGTCCAGTCCCACCCACGTAGATACCGCCACGCCGACAACCAAGGTGGCGATCCTTGATCTTGTCAGCGGGACCGTCGGGCAGATGGCGACCATCAACACCAACCATCAGATGTTCTGTACCGGGCTGGCCGTACTCGCCGACGGCCGAGTGCTGATCGACGGCGGCAGCAGCGATAGAAGTACAACCATCTACAATCCAACGACGGACACCTGGACAGTTGGTCCGCTACTGAACATCGCGCGTGGCTACCAAGGCGACACGCTGCTGTCCACCGGTCAGGTACTTACCATCGGCGGTTCTTGGAACGACAGCGCCGGCGGCAAGGACGCGGAAATATTCAGCCCCAGCGGTGCGACAGGTTCCTGGGCAAGGCTGCCAAATGTTACGGCGACCAACATTCTCACCGCCGACCCGGCCGGAGTCTTCCGCTCCGACAACCACCCGTGGCTGTTCGCCGTCTCCAACGGCGGCGTCTTCCACGCCGGACCCAGCAAGCAAATGAACTGGATCACCACCACCGGTAACGGCAGCATCACCAGCGCCGGCCTACGTGGCGACAGTCCCGACGCCATCAACGGCAACGCCGCCATGTACGACGTCGGTAAGATCCTGACCGTCGGCGGCGCCACCGTCTATCAGGACCACCCTCCCGTCGTCAACTCGCAAGCCACGAAACGTGCCTACGTCCTCGACATCAGCGGCGGCCCGACCCAACCCGTCGTGACTACCCGCGTGTCCGACATGGCCTACGCCCGCAGTTTCGGCAACAGCGTCGTACTGCCCGACGGCAAAGTCCTCGTAGTCGGCGGCCAGCAACACCCACAGGCCTATACCGACACCGGCGCCGCCATGAGCCCAGAGCTGTGGGATCCCGCAACCGGACAGTTCACGATCATGGCGACAGAAGCAATGCCGCGGACATATCACAGCGTCGCCATTCTCCTACCCGATGCACGAGTGTTCTCCGGCGGCGGCGGACTCTGCGGCGGCTGCACCACCAACCACCTCGACGGCAGGATCTTCACCCCGCCGTACCTCCTCAACACCGACGGCACACCGAGAACTCGACCAACCATCACCGCCGCACCGACAACCGCCGCCCCCGGATCAACCATCACCGTCACTACCGACGCCCCAACACCCACCTTCGCACTGATCCGAACCTCAGCCATCACCCACAGCGTCAACAACGACCAACGACGAATCCCACTCGTCCCCACAACCACCAACGGCACAACCCACACCCTCCAACTTCCAGCCGACAGAGGCGTCGCCCTCCCCGGCCCCTACATGTTGTTCGCGCTCAACGCCAACGGAACACCCAGCACCGCCAAATTCATGACCATCAACTGATCCAGAACCGCATTCCGCAGGCGCCGCGGTGATCGCCGACCAATGATCAACCGAGCAGTAGCGAGGTCGGTCGGCCCATGCCGACCGACCTCGGTCTCGTCGTGGACAGTCGGCGAGCCGCGAGGAAAGGCGTCGTGGTTGAGGTTGTCCCAGACCGGAAGATCACAGCGCGAGCGAAACGTCGCGCGCGCCGTTCCTCGGCAGTACGCGACCGGGCGAACCGCGCTCCAGAACCTGGCTCTTGCGTGCTCTCCCCCACCACCAGTCCTCGCTGTGCGGCTCCATCGGTGCATGTGACCGCCCCAGACAGTCGGCCGCCTCGTGGTACCGGTGAAGGGAGATGAACACGCGGCCTCGCCCATGTCGACGAGCCCATGTCGACGAGCCCACGCGCCGGCTCCGTAACGTCTCCTCGTCTGTCGCCGGAACCTCGCCCAGCACCGCCAACGCCTCCGCAGGCAGCCTCGTGTTGCGCTTGACCCTCCTGTCGGGGGAGACCCGACGGTCAGGGCATGACCGATCTTCGCGGTCTCGCCTTCGGGTTGCCGCGCCAGCTGTGGCTCGTCGAAATCGGGATCTTCGTCAACATGCTCGGGTACGGCGCCGTCGTGCCCTTCGAAATCATCTACCTGCACGACGGGCGGGGATTCAGCCTTGGCCTGGCCGGCGTTGCCGTAGGTGCGATCACCGGCGTGGCGGTGCTGACCGCACCGATGGCCGGTCCGCTCATCGACCGTTTCGGCGCGCGGGCGGCGGTCGCCTGGGGCGCGATCGCGCTTGCCGCCGGTTACGCCGGGCTGGGCCTGGCCGCCGAACCGTGGACGGTGCTGGCCGCGGCGGCGGTGGCGGGTGCGGGCAACGGTGTGCTCGGCCCCGGCCAGTCGGCCCTGATAGCGGCGCTCGCGTCACGGGAGGTGCGGCATCGCGCCGCGGCGGTTTCGCGGGTGGCCACCAACGCCGGTTTCGGCGTCGGCGGTGCTGTGGGTGGTCTGGTGGCAGTCTTGGGGCTGACCGGTTTTGTCGCGCTGTTTCTGGCTAACGCAGCGACCTATCTGGTGTACGCGGCACTGCTGATCGCCGTCGTGCCCGCCAGCGCTCGGGCCGAGCCGGTCACGCGAGGTTACCGGGTGGTGCTGCGCGACCGGGCCTTCTTGCATCTGGTCGGCATCAACGTGGCGATGATCGCGGTGGGCTGGAGTGTATTCAGCTGGCTGTTGCCGGTGTACGCCAGCGGTGGCCTGCACATCGGGGCACAGCTGATCGGCATGTTGGTCACCGCGAACGCGGTAACTGTTGTCCTGGTTCAGGTTCCGGTAGCGCGGCTGGTCGAGGGCCGGCGCCGGACCCTGATGATCATCCTGGCCGGTATGGTGTTCGCAGGAGCGTGCCTGATCGTGGTCGGTGCCGGCCTGAACCTGTTCGGGCCGTTCACGTTCGCGGCCCTGGTCGTCGCGTCGATCGCCGTCGCGATCGGGGAGTGCCTGCACACCAGCGTGTTGATGCCGCTGGTCGCGGACTTGGCCGCGGTGGAGCTGCGTGGCCGGTACATGGCGGCGATGGGCCTGTCGTGGTGGGTGGGCCTGGCGGCCGGACCGGTGCTTGGGACGCCTTTGCTGGCACGCTCCCCGCTGTTGGCCTTCGGCGCGGCGGCGGTGCTCGCCGGGCTGGCCGGGGTCGCGGCGTCCACTTTGGAGCGGCGGCTACCGGCCGAGGTGCGGCTGACACCGCGCCCCGTTGCTGAGGGGGTGCCCGCCGATGCGTGAGCCACATACTCGCGGTGACACGGCGGCGTTGCTGGCCGGGCTGGTGACGGTGGTGCTGTGGGGTTCGGCGTTCGTGGGTATCCGGGCCGCCGGTGCCGCGTTCGATCCGGGGCCGCTGGCGCTGGGCCGGGTTCTGGTCAGTTGCGTGGCGCTTGGCGCGTTGATTCTGGTGTACCGCATCGCCGGTGGCGATCGCCCGCCGTTGCCGTCGCGGCGCGATCTGGCCGCGATCGCTTGCTACGGCGTGCTCTTTCTCGGCCTGTACAGCATCACGCTCAACGCGGCCGAGCGCCTGGTCGATGCCGGCACAGCCGCTATGATCATCAATACCGGCCCGATCCTCATCGCGCTGCTCGCCGGAATGTTCCTGCGGGAAGGTTATCCGAGTGGGCTGTTCGCCGGGTGCGTGATCGCCTTCGGCGGGGTCGTGCTCATCGGGCTCGGCTCGGCCCGCACGGCAAGCAACGCCGGCCAAGGCATCGTCTTGTGCGTGATCGCCGCTGTGGCCTACGCGGTGGCGGTGGTGGTGCAAAAGGCTGTGCTGGCAAGGGTTTCCGCGCTCACCGTCACCTGGCTCGGCTGCCTGGCCGCGACCGTGGCCTGCCTGCCGTTCGCGCCGGCCCTGGCCGAGCAGGTGTACCGGGCGGACCGGGCGGCGCTGGCCTGGCTGGTGTATCTGGGCCTCGGGCCCACCACGCTAGGCTTTGTGACGTGGACGTTCGCCTTGCGGCGCACCAGCGCCGGCCGTTCGGGCGCGCTCAACTACCTGATCCCGGTGGTGGCGATCGTGCTGGGCTGGGCCGTGCTGGACGAGGCCCCGCCATGGCCGGCGCTCGTGGGTGGGGTGGTCTGCCTCAGCGGTGTCTACCTGGCGCGGGTCTGGAAGACCGGCCAGCAGACCTCGGTCACCAGGCCCGCCTCGTCGGCGGTGTCGAACGGGGAGACTACATAGACCTCCCGGATCGGGCCGGGCATGCCGATTTCCCGTTCGCCCACATGGGTACCAAGCAATCCATAAGTTAAATCGATATCCCCGAAGCCGCCGTGGTGGACCGCGATCGCCAGCTCGGCGGCGGGAATCTCCGCCACCCTCACCCGGTCGTCGGCGCCCGCCGGCGCGGCGACCGGGCGGAGCGCCATGACCTCGCCCTCGCCCAACTCGAAGAAGTCCGCCGAGTACAGCGCAGCCCGCGGCCCGGCGGCCATGGTGTCCGCTTTGGACAGTACCGCATCCAGTTCCCCGAAAGCCGCCTCCCACCAGGCGTCCAGTTCCTCGACCCGCACCCGTTCCGTGATGGCCAGAGCCAGCTGCGGCCCGACCCGGCGATGCGTCACCTCGACCGCGGGCGCCGGACCGTCCAGCAGCGACCGCAGACCGGCCACGATCGCTTGCGCCGCCGCGAGTTCGGCCTCCATCCGCTCGGTGTGCGCCGCGAGCAACCGGTTTCGGGCCTCGACCCCGGGCGCGGCGAGGACCTCACGGATCTGCTCCAACGGCATCCCCAGGTCGCGAAGCCGCCGGATGACATGCGCCAGGCGCACTTGGCCCGGCTCATACCACCGGTACCCCGACGACGGGTCCACCTCGGCGGGCGCGAGCAGACCCACCTCGTGGTAATGCCGCAGCGCCTTCACGCTCAGGTGGGTCATCCGGGAGAAGTCACCGATCGACAGCCGCACGCGCATGCCACATTATGGCGGGCCGCCCGCTTGACGATCCATCCGGGCCCGGTGGCCCGATGTCCCGGACCCGCAAGGACTTTCTGCCCTGGCTGGTTCGGCCTGCGCGTTAGCCGGCGCGGGGACGCTATGGTTCACCCGGCCCCGCGAACGAAGCCGGCGATAGCGGTAAGCACCTCGGCGGGCCGCTCCTCGTGCGCGTTGTGGCCGGCGCGCTCGACAATGTGCAGGCGCGCACCTGGGATGCCCGCAGCCAGTTGCGCTTGGTGTTCGGGCGGGAAGAGGAAGTCGTCGTGACCCGCGATCACCAAGGTGGGCGCGGTGATCTCGTGGAGTCGGTCCATCACGCTCCAGCCCGGTGCCAGATTCGCACCGGCGAAGATGAGCGCATCCGGGCGCATCTTCGTTCGCCATTCCCCACGCAGCATCTGCCCGGCCATGTGCAGGAGGCTGGGGTGGTGGTAGTAAGCGCCGCCAAACTTCATCAGCGCCCGTGACATCTCTCTCGATTTGATCTGCCCGTTGAAGAACCGTTGCGCCAACTGCACTGTCTGCGGGCTGTAGCCGCGATGGCGCAGGACCTTTGGGCCGTTGATGCGTGACCAGTCGCTGTCGCCACCGGTGTCGAGCAGGATCAAGTGCGAGAGGTTTTCGGGATAACGCAGCGCGTACTCCAAAGCCACGTGGCCGCCGAAAGAGTGCCCAAGCACCGCCCACCGGTCGAAGCCGAGCCGTTGCCGCAGCGCGTCGGCGTCGGCGGTCAGGTTCTCCCACGTCATCGTCGACTGCGCGGCGCCCATGGAGCGGCCGTTGCAACGGTGGTCGTAGAAGACCAGGGTCAGGCCCATGGGGTACCGGGAAAAAGGCAGCAGTGAAAAGTGGTCCGCTCCCGGCCCGCCGTGCATCAGCAGCATAGGGTACCCGTGGCCGGTCACGTCGACGAACAGCGGGATCCCCCGAACCTGCAACATCTTGCCCCTCATGGTCGTCTGCCTCCCGTCCGACGAAATGTCATTGGTGCGAAGTCGAAGTGGAAGACGGTGGAGCCGGGATCCGTTGCGGCGCTGAAGACTACGCGTGCGCTGCCCATACCCGCGACGGGAAGCTCCACCCGGAACACGTACGGGTCGCTCTCGTCGTCCGGGTGTAGGTCAAAACCGCGATACAGTACCGGAATCGGGCTCAGGAAACGCATCATGAGCCGGCCGCGGCGCACCAGTACCTCAGCGCCCAACCCGAACGCCAGCCGTTGCGGATCGGTGGGGAAGGAGGAGAACCGGTACCGCCCACACAACTGCCCCCACACATCGGGGCGCTGCGGAATGGGCGGCCGGATTCCCTCGTCCAGGGCGCCGATCAACCCGCGCAGGATCGCCGCGGTCGGAGCGGCCAGCCAGTGCATGCCCCGCTTGGCCCCGTTGGCCAGCGCCAGCACCGCCACGCCGTCGCTGGGTGCCGCGATTATCTGCGCGTCGAAACCGGGCAGGATCCCGTCGTGCTCGACAGCTTGGTGCCCACCCAGGTCGATGCGGAAGAACGCCAGACCGATGCCGGGAATGCGCGGATCGGGCTGGTACTGCGGTTCAAACAGCGCCGCCGTGGTTGCCGGCTTGAGTACGCTGCCTTGCCAATTGGTACCCCCGCCAAGCAACGCGGCAAGGTAGGCGGCCAGATCGTTGGCGCTGCAGTAAGCCGCACCACCGCCGGTAGTAATCACGTCGTAATCGGCGACCGCAACGGCACCGCCGGGACGAAGCTCGTAGCCGATCGCCAGACGGTCGCGCACCCGCGAGGAGCGCACCAGATCGCTGCTGTGCATGCCGAGCGGGTCGAAGACATTGACGCGCAGGTATTGGTCCAGCGGTATACCGGTAACATCGGCCACGATCTGGCCCAGCGTGGCGAACCCGTGGTTGGTGTAGGCGAACCTGGTGCCCGGCTGGGCATCGACGCGCAGGGCGCCCCGGTAGTACCGCGCAAGCTTCGGCACCGGCCGCCCCAGCGGCACGGTCTCGCCCAAGTCCCGCATCCGCGTCAGGCCCCATGGGTGAAGCACTTCCCGGATGCCGGCGGTGTGGGTGAGCAGGTGCCGCAAGGTCGGCGGGGCGAAGCCGGGCCGGGCCGGCACGAGCCGGTAGGAGCGCAGGTATTCGGAGGCGGGCGCGTCGAGGTCGACCAGGCCGCGCTCCCACAGCTGCATGATGGCGACGGCGGTGAAAGTCTTGGTGATCGAAGCGATCCGGAACACTGTGTCCGCCGTGACCGGCGTGCGCGTGGCGATGTCGGCCAACCCATGGCCGTGGAAGAACGCCAGTTCCCGGTCGCGCACCACGCCGAAGGCCAGGCCGACGGTCGGCCACCGGGAGGTGATCTGATCGACTTCGCGTTTCAACGCGGTATCCATGATTCCCCCATCCCTCACTGTCGACGATTCTCCTGAGCGCGGCGGGTGTCAAAGGGGCCGATGCCTTGCACTCCGTGGGTCGAAGGTCCCTGGCTTGGCCAAAGCAGGCGGGCGAAGCTTGAACAAAGGGGTGAAGGCAATGGCATCAATACACAGACTGTCCGTCGATGACCGGGTGATGCTGTGGCCAGATGCGTTGTGGCCGCAGGAAGTCGCCGCCCTGGCCATCCTCGACGGGACGAACCTACTCGACAGCGACGGACGCTTACGGCTGGACAAGGTTCGCGCGATGATCGGATCGCGGCTGTATCTCGTGCCTCGGCTGCGGCAGCTGCTCTACCGGCCACGTCGAGGTCTTGGCGGCCCGCTATGGGTCGACGCCCCCAGCTTCGACCTGGCCCAGCATGTGCTGTCGGTTCCGGTTCCGCCGCCCGGAGACGAGGCCGCGCTGCTAAGCGCCGTCGAGCGACTGCGCCGCCAGCGCTTGGACCCGACACGGCCGCTCTGGCTGATGTGCCTGCTGACGGGGCTACCCAACCAGCAGCTCGGTCTCTTCGTCAAGATTCACCACGCGGTCACCGACGGCGTCGCCGCGCTCGCCACGGTCGGCGCTTTCCTCGATACCGCACCGGATTTTCGCGCCGCCTCGCCGGCAGCGATCCCATCGCCCACCGCAGCCGCACTCGACCCAGCGGACCCAGCGGACCCAACAGAACCAGCGGCCACACCAGAACCAATGGCCACAATCGAATCAGCTGCCACACCAGACTCAGCCGTCGCCTCGGTGCCATCGTGGCGGCCGGAGCCCTGGCCCACCACCGTGCAACTGGTCGCGGACAACGCCCGCCGGCATGCGGTGTCGCTCTGGCAAATGGCGGCGACGCTGGCGCATCCCGTCGCCACCGCGCGCTGGCTCAGGGCGGCCTGGTCCCAGATGCGGACGTTTTCCAGCGGACCAGCGGACCCGCCGAGCAGCCTCGACCACCCACTCACAGCGGACCGCAGGCTCGCGCTGGTTCGTGCGAGCCTCGGCCAGGTCGCCGAAACCGCCCACACCAACGGCGCCACCATCAACGATGTCCTGCTCGCCGCCACCACCGGAGGACTGCGCGCGCTACTGCACGCCCGCGGTGAACCAGCCGACCACCCGGTGAACATCGACGTCCCGATTACGCTGCGCCCAAAAGAGAGCCGGGATCGGGCCCGTGGCAACAAGATCGCACAGATGCTCATAGCGCTGCCGGTGTACGAGGCCGACCCGATGAGGCGGCTGGAACTGATTGCCGCCCAGACTTCACTAGGCAAGCGGGAATCCCGCCCGTCGGCCGGCCGCATGCTGGGAAGCAGGCTCGCCCGACGCTTCGTGGTCAAGGCTCTGCGGCGCCACCCGGTCAACGTCACCAGCGCCGACCTGACCGGCCCGGCCCAACCGGTCTATCTGGCCGGGGCCCGGGTGCTGGAAGTGTTCCCCATGCTGCCGTTGATGGGCAACATCTGCCTTGGCGTGGGGGCTCTGTCCTGTGCTGGGCAGTTCACGATCGGTGTGATCGCCGACCGCGATGCCTACCCCGACCTCGACGTCTTCACCGCCGCGCTGCGCGCGGAGCTAACTGAGTTTGGCGAGCCGGCTGGCCCCGCTGCGGCTGACCGAACTTCAGCTGTGCCGGTGGGAGGAGGGGCAGTCATCGCCGCCAGCCTCGCTCAAGGTGGCCATCGACGAGATCCAGCTGTGGCACCGCGAGCTTCCCGAACCCCTCATCTTTGAGGTGGTGTCCAACCATGTCGCCCAGGCGCACCGCAACGCGATCGAGGACGCCGCACAGATCCTGAGCCTGCCGCCGACCAACTGGCTGCAGCACCTACCCGACTTCGTGTCCATGGAGTTGCTGCGGGAACGCCTGGTGGAGACCAAGTCCGACCCGTTGCGGCTGGCGATGAAACGCCTGCTGCCCACCGTCCCGGCCGACGGGCGGATGGAGGTCATCGAGCGGGTGGTCCCGTTCGCCCGTATCCCGGCGGAGACGGCGCGGCAGCTGCGCGAGATCGCCGGGCGTCCGGCCGCGCGGGTCGCCTCGCTGCAGGCCGCGCATCCCCTGACCCCCCTGCTCTATCTGCGCCGGGCAAGCAAGTCGCACCACATCTGGGCCCACTTCGAACCGTCACCCGGGGCGCCGGCCACCTTCGCCGAGGACATCGTCGCCCAGATCCGCGACTTCCTCGTGGACACGGTCAGCTACGGGATTCCATGCGGCGGCCGTGAGCTCGACGAGCTGCTCGCCCAGCACGAGTCGGAGGACGGCCCGATCGCCGTCGTATTCCGCTTCGGGGTCGACCTGCCCTTGCGCGACCGGCTGTGCCGCGAGTTTCCCACAGTGCTGTTCCTCTATGTCGAAGAACATGGCGCTCAAGGCGACGACGTGACGATCCGCACCCTGGCCCCGGCCCAGGAGGCCACGCTCATCCGCACCTACAACGAGCTTTGCCGGAAGTTCCGCTAAACCACCTCGCGGCGGGCGATCCACATGGTGTGCTCGCGGGAGATCGCCTCCTCGGCGCTGGCCGCGGTCACCGCCCACAGTGTCTCCTCATCGACGGCGGAAAGCTTGTCGCGTACCACATGAAGCTCATTGGCGGTCAAGGAATAAGCGGCGGCCAAAGGACGGAACTGCTTGAGCTGCATCCAGGCCGTCGCCGCTGCCGCCAGCGCCGACGCCGCCCCGAGACCGTCGTATTCCACCGCCCCAAACGCTTTGAGAAAGCCGCCGCCAAGTCCGAGCAGGGTCGCCGCTATCGCCGCGATCGACCACCACCTGGCCGCCCGACCGTTGAACTCCGCCTTCCTGGTATACCAGTCACTCTCGGCATCGATGCGCTCGGCGAGATAGACCCGGCGCCGCACCGCGAGTTCGGCCCCGCGCAGCCGGCGCATAGCATCGGTGATCCCGGTGCCGTCGGCCGCGGCTGGGATCTCGGGCAGCTCTTGCCGCAAAGTCTGCGCATCGTCCTCGAACCGGCCATCGGCATCAATGTCCTCGGCGAACGGTATGGCCCGGATCGCGTATTTCCATGCCAGCGTCTTGAGGGACTCGGCGGCGGCCCGCCCGCGATACCAGGCGCGCTGCGGATTGCGCGCGATGAGAAACAGCGTGGGGACCATCGCCAGCGTCAGTGAGGTCGCGGCGGCCAGCGCTCCAATGTGGAAGCCGTTGGCGAGCTCGACATCGATTCCGCCGATCAGGGCTCCGGCACCGAGCAGGCTCAGCTGGGCCGCCAGCCATCGGGTCGCCGAACGCTGGGCACGGGCGGAGTAGTCCGACGCCGAGCGGTATGCCACGGGAAGCTCCGAACGCGACAGTGCTGGGGTGCGCATCGGCATAATCTAGCCGGTCTCAAGAAAGGCGGGCGACGCACAAAGCAGTGGAACATAACGATGTCGGCCGGTCTCGACCGCCGAATCGCACGGTCCTTCGGGCCATAAGTCCCTATCCGCGTTTGCCCGGGCGAGCGCAGACTGGCGCTGTGATCAGGGTTTATCTTCTCGACGATCACGAGGTGGTCCGCCGGGGTCTGCGCGAGTTGTTGGCCGCTGAGGGCGACATCACAGTGGTGGGCGAGTCGGGCTCGGCGTTGGAGGCGGTGCAGCAGGTGTTGGTGCTGCGGCCGCAGGTGGCGATCCTGGATGCGCGGCTGCCCGATGGCCATGGGGTGGATGTGTGCCGGGAGATCCGGTCGGCGGATCCGTCGATTCGGGCATTGATTTTGACCTCGTACGAGGATGATGAGGCGTTGTTTGCGGCGATCATGGCGGGGGCGGCGGGTTATGTGCTCAAGCAGATCCGTGGGCACGACCTGGTGGAGGCGGTGCGGTGGGTGGCGGCGGGGCAGTCATTGTTGGATCCGATGGTCACGCAGAAGGTGATGGAGCATATTCGTCATCCGCGGCACCTGCCTGAGGAGCTTGAGGTGCTCACCGAGCAGGAGCGTAAGATCTTGGCTTTGGTGGCTGATGGGTTGACCAACCGGCAGATCGCCGCGCAGATGGTGCTGGCGGAAAAAACGGTCAAGAACTACGTGTCCAGCCTGCTGTCCAAGCTTGGACTCGAACGCCGTACCCAAGCCGCCGTCCTGGCCGTCAAGTTGCGCAACGAGCCACCCAAACCGGTCGGGTTCCGCCCAGGTCTGCCCGGATGAGAGTATTAAGCCCTTACGGCCGCGGGTCTGGCGCCCGTTACGGGGTTTGCGTTGTGCCGCCTAGCGTTTGAGATATGGACGAGATCCTCGCCGACTATCGCGGCGGCGGCTGCTGACCGGTGAGAGTGAGCCGCGTCGCGCCGAGCCGGGGCAGCGCCTTCACGCCGGCACGTTCGTGGCGGAGGGTTCGGCCGAGGCCCAGGTCGTGGCGATCGGCGCGAACACCAGGCTGGCCGGTATGGCGGCGCTGACCGGGCAGGTGCGCCGGCCGCCCGGCCCACTTGCGGTACGGCTCAACCGGGTCGTGCGGGTGGTGGGATTGATCGCCTTGTGCTCCGGCGCCGCGCTCTACGCGGTCGGGGTGTCGCTCGGTTTGAGTGCGCTGGAAGGCTTCCTGTTCGCGCTGGGCGTGACTGCGGCACTAGTACCCGAAGGCCTGCTGCCCACCGTGACCCTGGCGCTGGCGATGGGCGCGCGCAGCATGGCCGAGCGCAAGGCACCTGATCGCCTTCGTCACGGTGAACCTGCTGATCAACGTCGTGTGGTGGATGACCGGTCCTAGGTCCTTCTACTGGCCGGCCTTCCCGCTACTGCTGTGGGGTATCGGGCTCGTGATGCATGCGTGGGATTCCTACCGCCCGGCCATGCCATCCGAAGCCCAGATCGAGAAGGAGGTTCGGCGCATCCGCCGCTAGCCGTTATGCGGTTGCCACTCGTGACACGGTGGCGGTGGAGCCTAGGGTTTCACCCCACTGGCGGGCGCGCGCCAGCTCTCCCTCGGCCAGCGGCCCGGCGGTGCCGGTGACGATGAAGCTCGCGGGCGGGGCGGCCAGCGGGATGCCCGCCCGCCTTATGCGTTTGGCCGCGCTTCGTGCCGCGGATCCGGTCGCCCACGCCGGCTTGGGCAATCGAACCACTCCCGTGGTTGGCCGGATTCCTTTAGCTAAGTATGCAAATCCCGTCAAGGCCGCCCGACCACC
>Ga0075428_100000087_pt1 | contig 77088 bp, 59 predicted proteins | sample RhiMetdeltSRZDD2_FD_75291 | JGI IMG/M metagenome (GOLD analysis project Ga0075428, IMG submission 75291) | Populus rhizosphere microbial communities from Tennessee, USA - Rhizosphere MetaG P. deltoides SRZDD2 | ecosystem: Host-associated > Plants > Roots > Rhizosphere > Soil | place: USA... | reverse complement strand
GTCGCTCGGCCTGGAGGCCCACTTGGGAGGACTGGTCCGGAATCAGATACTCACGCTGGCTGCTGCCCGTGTCGATCCACTTCGAGCGCACGCGCGACTTCGGGCTGAACGGACAAGGCAGCAGCGTGGGGGAGGGACGGATGTCGCCTTCGCTGCCACCCGGGTTCTGCTGCGTCCCGAGGATGTTCGTCTGCTGGCCGTTGTCGTCGACCCACACCCCCTGCGCGTTGGGGAAGCCGCGCCAGCCGAGCAGTTGCCGCTTGTTGGCACCGCTCAGCGGCGCGCCCGAGATTGCGTCGATGTAGAAGTTGATGTTGTCGTCGAGCGCCGTGTTTGTGCCATCGGGGTTCACGGCTGGATCGCCCGGGGGCACCATGAGCTGCACGATGCCGAGGCCGCCGAGCGCGCCGGTCGGCTCCTGGTCGTAGAGCAGGCCCGACAGCATGGCCTGGCCCGTAGCCGGGTACTTGCCCGTGATGTTCATGGCGCCGAAGCCGCCCGTCAGCGTGAGGCCGCCGTCGGCCGAGATCGCGAAGTTGTAGTCGTCGCGCAGGAAGGGATGGGTCGGCGTGGTCGTGGCAGTTGGCGCGCCATAGACGAAGCGGTTCGACGAGGCGAGGCCGTGGGCCACGATGTTGATGCCGCGGGCCGCCATCAGGATGACCATGCCGCCGGCACCGCCGCCGCCGCCGCCGGCTTCACCGCAGGAACCGACCCGCGCGCCGCCGCCGCCATGACCGCCGTCGGCAATGAGCTTACCGGTCGCGGTGATGTTGATGCTGCCGAGTGCCTTGATGATGAGCACACCGCCGCCGCCACCGCCGCCGCCGCCGCCGTAGTCGTTCGTCGGATCGCCGCCCGTCAGCGTGCAGTTGTTGGTCGAAGACGTGTCAGCGCCGCCACCGCCGCCACCACCACCGACGGGTATGTCGAGCTCGCCCGTGATGCGCAGGTTGTTGCCGAGCCGGACCGCGCTGCCCCAGAAGTCGTTGTCGTTGCGCGTGTCCGTGAACACGCGCGGGGCAACTTCGCCGCCCGCAAGGAAGGCAGTACGCGCACCGCTGGAGCCGCTGCAGCCAGGGCCGCCATAACCCATTCGCTGCTGGAACGACGTGTTCGCGGTCGGGGGCGTGTTCGGTATCGTGGGCGCGGTCGGGAGCGTGCCGCGCCAGTGCGGGTCGCCTTGCGTCGCCATGGTGCCACCGCCGCCGCCAGAGCCGCCGCCGCTGCCGTTGTAGCCAACCCCCGCGTAGCAGCCGCTCACACAAGCCAGGTAGCCACCGCGGCCACCCATACCGGCGGCTTGCAGAGGGCCGCGGCCCGTGCCGCCGCGCATGTCGCGCTGGGTGGCACTCGGCGAGCCATCGCCGCCGTTGCCGCCGCCGCATTGGCCGCCCCCGCCAGCGTAGGAGAAGGTTCCCGCAATGAGGTTGTTCACGCGCGCGCCGTTGCCGCCGCGCACCGACAGCGTACCCGAGACGGTGAAGTCGCCGCTGCAGAGCCACACCATCGGGTTCGGGCCCTGGCCCAGCACGGTGACACCCTGCGGGATCAACACATTGGCGAAGTGGAACACACCGCCAGACACGGTGAACGGCAGGCCGGTCTTGGGCACGACCTGCGTGAACGCGGTGTTGAGCACGATCTCCTGCGAGGTCGGCTCGTACTCGAGGGTCGTCGAGTTGCCCTCGAACGCGAAGCCCGCCTTGATGTAGCCGGGGCCGATCTCGGCCTGCGCTTCGGCAAAGGCCGCAGTCGGATCGATGTTCTTGTTGTCGAGGAAGTCCTCGGCGATGCCGTTCCACTGCTGCTCGTTGGCGCTCTGCGTGTGGAACACGCCAAACACGCGATCGTAGGCCGGGTTCGCGAGGTTCGACTCGCCGGAGATGTCCTCGACCGTGGCTTCGACGATGATGCGGATCTCGGCATTGTTCGGCAGCACGCCGACCGGACGCAGCACCAACACGGCGCCGGTGAAGTCGTTCACTTCGAGCTCGACGTCGGCGGGGATCCACGTGTACTCGAGCGCACCCGGATCGAGCTCGGGGTCGTGATACTCGAGGAAGATGCGCCCGCGCTGGGACTCGAGGCGCGTCAGCGGGTTGGTGTCGAAGTCGACCGGGACGTTGGCGTTGTGGGGATTCAGGGCCTGGTCGAAGTGCAGTCGCACTTCGAGCGGCGGCGCGCCGAACAGACCGAGCGACACGTTGTAGAGGTCGGTCGCGGTGGTGACGGTGAGCCCGGTGCGACGCGGACCGCCAGCGATCGGATTGCGGAACAACTGCGTTGGCTGCGTACCCTCGACGGTAGAGAACGCGAATGTGACCGGCTGGGTGAGGGCCCTGCCGTTGCGATCGCGCAGCACCGTCTGGTTCTGGGCGAAGCCGCCGACCAGCTGGCACAGGTAGGTGCGGCCGGACTTGAAGCCGCCGTTGCTGTAGGTGTTGTTGCTCGCCAACCGCGGCACGAACAACAAGCGTCGTCCAGGGGCCACATCACCAGGACTGGTCCCAAACCGGAAGTTGCCGCTGACCAGCTCCTGGCTCGGGTTGCCCAACTGGTCGAGCGCGAGGAACTGCACTGTCGTCAGACTGGCCGAATCGAGGTCGACTTCGTTGCTGAGGTCCAGGGCGATCGGATCGTTCAGGAAGATGGTGCCGCCGTTGACCGGCTCGGTCTGGAGCAGCAGGAAGTCGCCGCCAGTCGTGGACGCAGCTGCGACACCCCCGCTGCTGCCCGAGCAGGCGGCGAGTGCGGCGAGGGATGCAAAGGACAAGAGAACGGCCGTTTCGAATCGCTTCATGGCGATCACCCTGGGAGAGGTTTCACGGCAATTGCCTGGTCAGGCTTGTCGCGTACGCAGGAAGTTGTGCGCGCGGGCGATAGTCTCGGCCAGGAAGACCGTAACGGAGTGTGCGGTTCCGCTTCCTTGCGGCGGGCGGAACCGCAGCGGGGCTGGCTGCGTGCTTCGCCGTTGTTGTTCCCCGCGTTGCGGCGTTGCAGCATCACCTGAAGCGGTTCGCCGTGGCGCTCGGCGCCGCGGGCGATCCGCTTCAGAATCGGAACGGCAGGCGCAGGAAGTGCAGCTCGGGGCGCGGAGTCGTGGGCCGCAGTGGCTGTCCGGCGAAGGCGAGATCGAAGGTCACGTCCCACTGCACATAACGCGGGTGGCGATTCTTGCCGTTCGCCCCCTGACTCTGCTGACTGATCCACTGCAGGAAGAGTGGATCGTTGAGGTCGTGTTGGAACCTCTGCTCGTTCGTCGGGAACCGGCCCGAGAGTCCGGCTTGCGGATTGTTGTGGAACGCGAAGCCGATGCAGACGACGGCCGTCGGCACGAAGAGGCGGAAGCGGACGACGACAAACCAGGCCGGCGTGGACGGCGGTATCCGTGGGCAGAACTGCTGCGCCGGGTGCACATGGTAGCCGACGCTTCCCACCGCAGTGGCGGCACAGCAAGACATCGACCTCCTCGTTGAACTTCCGCGAGTAGGCTTGAGCCGCGTCCCGGACCACCCGGAACCAACCAGACCACGATCCGCCGTGTGCGGCAGCCGAGGACTTCGGCACCGAGCTCACGCCCGAGCTCTGGGCGCTGGAAGCGCGCCTCCGCAAGAAGGCCGCGCAGCTCAAGGGCAAGAAGGCGTGATCTATCACTCGGTGCCACCGGCCAGGATCGCGGCGCAGGTCGCTTCGGCCAGGTGCCACGGCATCCAGTGGTGGCCCGCGGCGAGCACCGTGAGGCGCGCGCCTGGGATGATCCGGGCCAGGCGCTCCGCGTGCGCCACGGGGAAGTGCGCGTCCTGCGCTCCCCACACGATGTGCGTTGGACAGCGGACCCTGGGGTAGAGCGCAGCGAGCCGCGGCAGCGTGCCCTGGTATCCCGCGCACATCCTGACCAGGAAGGCGCGCACCTCGGGCCGCGAGAACGCTCCCCACAGGTCGGCGCGGAGCGCGGGGTCGAGCCCGGTTCCCCGCGGCAGGAACGACCGTTCGGCGCGCCGGAAGACCACCCGCGGCAGGCGGCCCAGGGCGAAGCGATTGCAGCCGAAGCGCCGGAGCAACTCGATCTCCCACGAGGTCTTCTCGTCCCACATCACCAAGGAGTTCATCACCACGAGCTGGCGCACGCGCTCCGGGTGCTGCGCGGCGAGCGCCAGCGCCGGCTGTCCGCCCATGTCGAGCCCGACCACGCCCGCCCGGTCGAGCCGCCATTCGTCGAGCAGCGTCGCCAGACGATCGCCCAGATGCATGGGCGTCGTGCCGCCTGGCCAGAGCTCGCTCTGTCCGAGCCCGGGCCAGTCGAAGGCGATGACCGAGAAGCGCTCGGCGAGGCGCGGCGCGAGCGCGCACCAGATCTGCAGGTTGTCGGGGTAGCCGTGACACAGGACCAGCGGCGGTCCTGCACCGAGGCGCGCGACCCGCAGCCGTCGGCCTGAGCGCAAGGTCTCCATGGTGGTGGCCAGCATCAGGCGAGGTCCTGATGGAGACGATCGGCGGCGAGCACGCCCGAGATCGCGGCGAAGCTCACCCACTGACCAGGATGCGTCGAGCTGCCGGCGAAATAGAGACCGCGCTGGTGGCGGCTCCGGTGCGGCAGGCGGCCCGCGCGCATGAGCCGGGCGGTCATGACCGGGTTCATGCTGTCGTCGTAGAGATGATGCTCCGAGCCCCAGTCGCGCGGCGTGCGCGCGGCGAGCACGCGAACGGACTCGATGCCGTCGCGCCACCACGGCTCGTCCAGAAGCCGCGCGACGAAGCGGGCCTGCCCCTCGGCGCCGGCCTCTTTGCTTCGGGCGTGGTCCATCGGCGCGATGAGGCGCGCGGGATGCTCCTCGCCCCGGACGAGCCTGGGCACCACGACCCCGGGCTGCACGAGCAGGCGGCAGCGTTCCCCTCCGCCCGGCAGGAAGAAGCGCAGGTACGGCGGAGACGCCGCGCCCTTGAGCGCGAGGTAGAGGCAGCTGCCGGGCGACTGGAGCGGCAGGCGCGTGAGGGCGGCGCGCGCGGCCGGCGGGGTCGAGGCCACCATCTCGATCTGCGTCCCGATCGCGCTGTAGTTCGAGAGCACCGCGTCCGCCGGGATGCATTCGCCCGCGTCGGTCTCGACTCCCGCCGACCGGCCGCGCTGCTCGAGGATGGCGCGCACCCGCGTGCCGGTCCGCAGCTCGACGCCGGCGGCGAGCGCGGCCGCGGCCACAAGCCGCGGGATGGCGCCGATGCCCGCCTCCGGATACCAGGCGCCGACGCCGTGGATGAGCCCGGGAACCAGGCCGAGCGGGCTCGGCGCATGGGCGAGATCCTGCCCCGCCACGTGCGTCCAAATCGCGAGCGCATCGATCAAGGGTTGCGGCAGCCCCGAGCGAGCGAGCACCGCGCCCAGCGAGCGCAGGAGGAAACCGGCGTTGCGCCACGCGCCGGTGCGAACCAGGGCGGCGAGGCTGTGCGGCCGCGTGAGGAGCGGTTGGAGCCGCCCATGGATTCGCTGCGTCTCTCGCACGAAGCGCGTGTAGCTCACTCCCGCGCCCTTCCACCTGCGCTCGAACCCCTCCGCGGTCGCGGCGAGATCGTGGTGGAAGTCGAGCTCGGTGCCGTCGGGGAAGCCGACGCGATAGACGTGATCCAGGCGGATGAGCGTGGGTCTCTCCGCGGCCGGGATCCCGACTTCGCCGAGCGCCCACTCCAGGCCGGCTCGGTCGAGCAGGATGTACGGGCCGGCATCGAACTGGAAGCCACCCACGTCGAACGACGACGCCAGTCCGCCGGGCTCGGCGCGCGCTTCGAGGACCACGACTTGGTGCCCAAGGCGCTGGAGCCGGAGCGCCGCGGTGAGCCCACCCATCCCCGCGCCGACGACGACGATCTTCACTTGGACGGCAGCCGCAGACCGAGGCAGCGCTGCATGGCGCGTCGGCCCCACCGGAGGCTCCTGCCTGCCTTCGCCAACGGCGGAAACGCGACCTCGTCCATCTCCGGGACGAACAGCTTGCCGCGGCCGCTGCCGTGCACGTACACGGGATATGCGAACAGGCTGAGGAGCGTCGACCAGTCGCTGTCATAGGGCCCGCGCCAGCCCGCGATGGGCGTGTCGACACCGACCACTTCGATCGGCACCGGCCCGACCACGCCGAACCAGTGGTGCGCCGCGCGCAGCATGAGCGAGCGCAACGGGTCCCCAAGCCCGATGTGGCGCGCGGCGACGGTGTCCACGGCGAGCGCGTCGCGGCCGGCGTAGATGCGCCGGGGCACCTTCGGCCGCGCGCATCCCATCACGCCCAGGATGCCGTCGGGCGCGCTGTCGTAGCCGTCCAGGATCGCGAAGTCCGGCGGGAAGTCGCCGATCATGGTCATCACCGCGGTCTCGCGCTGGGCCTGCCGCTCGGCGAACAGGAACTGGTCGCAGCGCGCGCCGATGTTCTCCAGGTTGCCCATCGTGAGCGACACCACCTCGATCGGGTGGCTGCGCAGCTTGCCGAACGAGATGCGCAGATCGGCGTCCTTCCACGTCCGGCCGATGGTGTGCTGCGCCATCCCGCGATCGTAGTCGTGCGGGACCTGCTCGTCGGAGAGATCGACGATCCGATACTGATCGGACACCAGGCCGAAGTAGCGCGCCACCTCGGCGACCGTGCGCCCGCCGTAGTACCAGTCGTAGATGTTGCGCCCCTCGACGACATCCACGCGGTCGGCGCCCAGCTCACGCAGATGGCGGGCGAGCTCGTCGACGAGCTCCGGGTCGGTGATGGTCGATCGATCCCGGCGGCTGTAGCCGAGCATGAAGGTCGGCTTCACCGCGACCGCGAGCGGACGGCCGAGCTCGTTTCGCCGCGCGGTCACGAGCTCCCGCAGGCCCGCCTCGTCGACCACGCGCCGGAGCACCACCCGCTTGTCCCCTTCGGCGCCACGACCCACCGAGACGCGCCCACCAAAGCCAGGCCGGCTCCGCGCCGCCGCAGGAACGCGCCGGCGCGCGTGTGGCAGGAACGCTTCGCCCACCGCGCCGATGCGCCGCGCGAGCTCGTCCGCGGTGATGCCGGCGACGAGGTGGTCGTCGGCGTCGAACACCTCGGCCAGGATCTCGAAGATGCGGCGGTGGCAGTCCTCGTCGACCTTGATGCGCCGGAACTCCGCGACCAGGTGCGGTGGCAGGCGGTGCGCGCCTTCGCCGAGCTCGACCAGCCGCGCCCAGCACGCCGCGGCGGTGCGCTCGGCGTCGACGTTGAAGCGGCAGAACTCGCGGAACGACTGGTAGTCGAGCGAGCGCCGGACCGCGCGCGGCACCTTCCCGGTGAGGCGGCCGAGCCACCCGATCAGCGTCGCACCGCCGCGCGCGAGCGGCGCCTCCCGCCACCTCACGTGCTGCCGCACCGAGCCCGCCCAGCCGCCGAGCGCCCCCGAGAACTGCTGCACCACGACCTGCACGCGCAGGAAGAACCGTCCGACTTTTCGCAGTGCGCCGCGGATGTAGATCGTGTGCATCTCCTCGTCCTTCCAGACCCACAGCAAGGCCTGGCGAAGGAGCACCTGCACGTCGTCCTCGATCCGCAGCGACCGCAGCCGGGTCGCGATCAAGGTCTCACGATACGCGGTCGCGACCAGCTGCTCCCGCTCCAGCGCGAGGAGACAGAGCCGTTCCATCTCGCGCTCGGGGCGGCCGGCGTACTTCGCCTTCAAGGCAGCGAGCGTCTGCTCGAACTCCTCGTACACGCCGGCCATGGCGTGACGGTACGGAAGCTCGCGGCCGGGTGCAAATGTGCTCGGCGTCCGGGCGGAGCCGCCGCGGTCGTCACGGCGGTGGCCGCACGCTCGAGCTGTTCGTCAGCGACGGCTTCGCGCAGGTGCAGCACAACGTGCTCACGCTGGTCTGCGAGGCCGGTGAGTTCGCGCACGAGATCGACATGGAGCGCGTGAAGGCCGCCGAAGCCCAGGCCCGCGAGAAGCTGGCGGGCCTCGACCGCCTCAGCGAGGAGTTCCTCAAGGCCGAGGCTTCGCTGCACAAGGCGCTGGCCCGGGAGGCCATGGTGCGTCGCGCTTCGGGCACCGGCGGTCTGGCCTAGGGCGGTCCGGAACTGCAGCTTGGAGTTCCTCCGCGGGCCGCGTCAACGCGAGTGCGCGCCGCCCCGCGGCGGCGCGCACCTCGCGGCTTGTCAGGCTCCGCGCGATCGGATCAGTGGTTCCAGAGCACGTCCATGTCGTTCGACGTGATCCAGCCGAAGGGATTGTGGCCCGGCGTGAAGATACCCCACTGCATCGCGAGGAACGTCCCGTTCGGGATCGAACACGGGATGGGCACCAGCAGGCTCCCCGCACCGACGGCGTCGGTCACCGTGACATCGACGTAGAGGAACGGCAGGCCCGCATACAGGAAGCAGCCCGGCGCACCGGGGATCGGCACGTTCACTGGGATGTCGCTGATGATCAGCGCGGCGATGCTGAACGGCGGCGCACCCGTGACCGTCACGCGGAAGTCGTCGTTGCCCGGGACGGGGGCACCGCCCGAGCTGCCGATCACTGCCAGCTCCGCGGCCGGGCCGGGGCACGCGACTCCGAAGAACGACACCGTAGGGTTGACCGGCTCGAAGAAGCGAGCGCGCACGTCGTTGAGACCCGCGCCGGCTCCGGTCTGGCCCCTCCACGCGAGCAGCGTCGTGTTGCGCGGGTCGGCCTCCGAGATGATGGGACGCGACGACGCGCGCAGGTGGTCCTGATAGTCGCCGCCGGGATTGTCGACGAGCCGGTGATTGATCGGCACGGTGCCGTCGAGCAGAACGCGCGCTGCATAGACGTCGACGTCGAACTCGGCGGGCGGCACGGCCTGAAGGTAGGCGACCGTGAACTCGCAGTGGCCGGCGCCCACGGCGGGGTTGCCTTCGAAATCCGCAGTTGCCCGGATCGAGATCACGGCGCCGATCGCACCTGCCGCATCGTACATGTGCCCGAGCACGTCCTGTTCGTCCTGCCACGCGATCAGATACTGAAGGTCGGGTGGGTTCAGATGCATCGAAGCGCGCGAGCCGATGTCGGGCAGCAATTCGTTGGGGCCGACGTCGCCGCCGCCCGGAACCGTCGTGCGGTTCAGCAACACGTAGTCGAACGGGCCGGCCTTCATGCGGAACGAGGCCGTGCGGATGTCGGTGTCGCCCGGTGCCGGCGCCGTGTAGAAGCGCTGCCAGACGGCACGGTTCTGGTACCACGTGACGCCCCCGATCACGGTCGCGACGTCGCTGCGCGCGAGGCGGACGTTCTGCACGTAACCCGCGGCCACCGACTCGAGGGTGCGCTCCGGCCCGAGGTTGACGACACCGGGGAGCGCCGGGATCGGGTAGTAGAGATCGAGGAGCAGGATCTCGTTCGGCGTCGCCGCCGCCGCGGCCGTGCGATCCCAGGCCACCATCATCGCGTGGTCACCGGGACCGGAGACGCTCGGGCGGCGATCGACCTCGCCGGCTCCGGGACTGCTGATCGCGAACGAGGCGGCCGGCAGCGCGCCCGTCGCCGCCGTGACCATGCGCCCTCGGATGCCGCTCGGCTGCTGCCAGACGACGAGGAAAGCGTTGTCCGTGAGGCAGTGGCTGAAGGCGACCGCGGGTGCCTGGCAGTCGGCGACGTCGTGGATCGGGATCAAGGCGTTCACGACCGTGCCGTCGCCGCGGTAGATCGCGCCGCGAATGCCGTTGCTCGCGGCGAACACGCGCTGCCAGACGACCAGGTAGAGGTCCTGCTCGAGGTCGTGCGCGACGTCGGGACTGACGTCGTTGTTGGCGGCGCCAGCGGGCAGGAACACGGGGCCGACAGCGGGATCGACGACGACGGGATATGAAGCCGCGTCGAGGAAGCTGCCGGGCACCGTCAGCTGGATCTCGCCGAGGCCGTCGTAGTGCGTGAGGACGTCGACGCGGCGCCCGGCGCGGTCGAAGGCGATGGCCTCGCCGTAGCGGATGGCGGGCTGGCCCGCGAGGGCGAACTCGAGCGCTTGGTGGCGGCGGCCCGTCGCCGGTGCCGCGACGTTGCCGGCCACGGCGATGTGCAGGTGCAGGTCGCCCGCGCCGGCCGGTTGGTAGTCGAAGCGGAACGTCTGCTCGACACCGGTGGCCAGCACGTGGTAGGTCTCGGTCACCGCCGGATGCTCGAACTGCACCTGGTCGGTGCCGAGATGCGCGGCGGCGACTCCGGTCGCTCCGAACCACGACACGCCGCGCGCACAGCCTTGGTAGCGCAGCTGAAGCGTGGCGAGCGCGTGGGTGACGTCGGGGCCGGCCACCTCGAGGCGCAGGCCTGCGCCCGCAAAGGCAGCGCGGTAGTTCGCTCCCTCCGCCTGCGGCGTGCCGGCGGCGTCGACGTACGCGCCGAAGGTGCGGCGGGCCACGAACGGAGGTGCCTTGGTGGCGACGAGGTCGGGCGGTCCAGACGCGGGATTGGGTGTCTGGGCAGCGACGGGGAACAGGGAGAGGGCGACGCACGTCGCCACGAACAGGTGCGGAACGCGGATCATGATGGTGACTCCTGGCAGGTTTGGGGCGAAGTCTTGGCAGCCCGTTGTGAGCTGCCATCGCATCAGCGGAGGCGACCGCCGTTCCCCCGCAGCTCCAGGCAATGATTCCCGAGAGGCTCGCGTGCGATTCGGCCTTGGATCCGCGTACCGGTTCTCGCTTAGGATCTGCGGTTGGTCGCTTCGACCGGCCGGTGGGGTCGGCGCTCTCGCCGCGGCGCTGGCCGCACCACGTGTCCCTGCCCATGTTCCTCGGGGTGCGACCGTGGAGTTGCCCGAACAGTTCGCCGAGCTGCTCGAACGCGCCGCGGATGGTGACCTGGCCGCGCGCGAACAGGTCTATGCGTGCAGCTACGACACGCTGGCTCGTCTGGCGAAGGCCGCGCTGAATCGCGGGTGGCGCGAGCTCGTCAGCCTGTCGACCATCGACGTCCTGCACAACGCCTTCGTGCGGTTGTGCGGTCGGGCCAAGGTCAGCCGGCGCGGCCGCGCGTACTTCTTCGGTTGTTTCGCCAAGACCTGCCGCGACGTGCTCGTCGACCATTGGCGCAAGAAGCACGGGCGCAACCAGGCGACGTTGGTCACCGACGTGTTGGCCGACGAACCGACGGCGTTCGATCCCGTGCAGCTCGACGACCTGCTCGATCGCCTTGCGCTCCGCGATCCGCGCGGTGCCGTGGTGGCGACGATGCGAGTGTTCGCGTGCATGAGCCACACCGAGATCGCCGCCGCGCTCGACGTGTCGCTGCGCACGATCGAAGCGGACTGGGCGCACGCGCGGCTCTGGCTGTGCCAACAGTACGCGTCATGATCTCGGAGCTGCCAACCGGGGAACGCCTCGAACGGGCCAAGGAGCTGATCCAATGCGCGCTCGGCCGGGATCCCGCGACCCTCGCGGCGTGGCTCGCGGCCGAGGTTGCCGACGATCCTGGATTGCAGAGCTACGTGCTCGGCCTCTTGCAGGCCGGGTCGCGTCCGGGCCCTGGCTTCGCGGGGATACGGCGTCTGGCGGTCGACTACCTGGCCGGCGAACGCCCGAGCCGCATCGGCTGCTATTCGATCCTCGACGTGCTCGGCGAGGGCGGCATGGGCACGGTGTATCTGGCGGAGCAGACCGAGCCAGTGCGCCGCCGCGTGGCGCTGAAGCTGCTCAAACTCGGCATGGACAGTGCGGCGGTCGTGGCGCGCTTCGAACAGGAACGGCAGGCGCTCGCAGTCATGGAACACGACGGCATCGCCAAAGTGCACGACTGCGGCACGAGCGAACGCGGGCAGCCGTTCTTCGTCATGGAGCTCGTCCACGGCGTGCCGCTCGCGAAATACTGTGACGACGAGCGGCTGTCGCTGTCGCGCCGCCTTCTGCTCATGCAGAAGGTGTGCGAGGCGGTGCAGCACGCGCACCAGAAGGGCGTCGTGCACCGCGACCTGAAGCCGAGCAACGTGCTCGTGGTCGCCGAGGGCGAGCAGCTGGACGTCAAGATCATCGACTTCGGGCTCGCCAAGGCGATACGCGAGAAGTTCACCGATGCTGCGCTGCTCACGAGCCCGGGCCAGATCGTCGGCACGCTCGAGTACATGGCGCCTGAACAGGCCGACCCGAGCAATCCCGACATCGACACGCGCGCCGACGTCTATTCGCTCGGCGTGATGCTGTACGAGATGGTGGTCGGCTCGCTGCCGTTCTCGAGCCAGAAACTGCGCGGCACGGGCCTGCTGGAGCTGCAGCGCCTCCTGCGCGAAGTGGATCCCGAGCGTCCCAGTGCGCGGCTCGAGGAGCTCGGCGCGGGCAGCCGCGCGATCGCCGCGGCGCGGCAGTGCACGGTCGGCGCGCTGCGCATGGCCTTGCGTGACGACCTCGACTGGATCGTGCTGCGGGCGATGGAGAAGGATCGCGAACGCCGCTACGAGAGCGCCGCCGCGCTGTCGGCGGACGTGCAGCGGTTCCTCGACGACCAGCCGCTCGCCGCCGGTCCGCCGAGTGCCGGCTACCGCCTGCGCAAGTTCGTCAAGCGGCACGGCCGGCAGGTGGTCGCGGTGGTCGCGGTGCTCGTCACGGCGATCGTCGGGGCGGTGGTCGCGACCAGCTACGCCATCTCGGCGATGCGGCTGGCGGAGGAGAAGGGCCGCCTGGCGATGGCCGAGCGGCGGGCCAAGGAGGAAGCGCTGCAGCAGGAACGGCGGGCCGACGCCAATGCAGCGCAGTTCGCCAGCAAGGTGCGCGAGTTCGATTGTCTCGCGGGCGTCGTGCTGCATGCGCGCGCCGTCGAGCAGGAACAGAGCCTGCATCCGCCGTGGCCGTCGAAGATCGCCGCGATGGAGCAATGGGAGCTCGCCACGGACAAGCTGTTGGCGAAGATCCCCGAGATCGAGCGCACGGTGCAGGACCTGCGGGCGCGCGCTCGCCCGCGATCGGCGACGGCTCGCGAAGCGGATCGTCGCTCGCATGCGCGGTGGGCGGAATACGAGCGAGCCCGCGGGCTGACCCAGAAGCTGGTGCGCGCGCAGGCCCTTGCCGCCGGTGCGCCGCTGCTCGTGCCGGAGGTGCCGGCGCACTTCGCCGTGATGACGGGCCAGCAGTTGCTCGCGGAGGCCGACAACCGCGTGAGCCTGACGCCCGCGGATGCCTCGGTGCACGGGGAGGAAGGGCTCGGGCTCGCGCTGGCGCGGCTCGCGTTGGACAGGGCCCCTGGTGGACCCGCGTCGGTCGAAGCACAGCTGACGCTCGCGTGGGCCTTGCTCGCCAATGGCCAGTTCGACCGGGCCCTGCAGGCGGCGGAAGACGCCGTCGCGAGCGTTCCGGAGGCGGCACGAGATGCAGTTCGCGGTCGCTGGGAAGAGGTGCGCGCGGCCATCGCTGGTCTGTCCACCGCGATCGCGTCGCGGCGGGCGGAGCTGGCCGAGCTGGACAGGGTCGTCGACGAGCAGCGCACCTTCGAGTTCGAGCTCGAGTCGCAGCAGTTCCTGCACGACACGCTCGTCGTGCTGCGCGAGAAGCTCGCGACGCTGGGGGCGACCAAGAGGGTCGACGTCGAACGGCGTCTGGCTTGGGCGAGGCAGGTCGGCCAGCTGACGCGCGGTCACCCGAACGCGCGTCATGGCTGGGACGAGGTGCGGCGCGCGCTCGCCGCGGCCGACGACGTGGTCGCGAGCGCGCGGTATCGCGGTGTGGCCCTCGAGCTGCGCGACGAGGACGTGTGCGGTCTCGTGCCGATCGGCATGAACCCGGTGACGAAGCTCTGGGAGTTCTACGACCTGCGTTCGGCGTGGGACGGCAGTGTCGATCCGCGCACGCTGGCGATCCCTGTGCATCGGCCCGATGGTTCGATCGCGATGGTGGAGGACACGGGCCTCGTGCTGGTCCTGCTGCCGGGCGGCACGTTCACGATGGGGGCGCAGAACGACGATGCGGACGCACCCAACTACGACGCCGACGCGGCGTGGTACATGAAGCCACCGCACGAGGTGGTGCTTGCTCCGTTCTGGTTGTCGAAGTACGAGATGACGCAGGGACAGTGGGCGCGGCTCTGGCAAGGCGAGCCGGCCATGCGTTGGCCGAGCAGGTACCGCGCTGGTGCGTTCCTCAAGTCGCTGCAGACGACGGTGACGGCTGCGTACCCTGTCGATCAGGTTGACTGGAACTCCGTGCTGTCGTTGCTGCGACACCACGGCATGACGCTGCCGACCGAGGCGCAGTGGGAGTATGGGTGTCGCGGTGACACGACGACGCCGTGGTGCTGTCCGCGCGCGGAGCTGCGGCACCACGCGAATCTCGCCGACGAGGCGGCCAAGCGCGTGCACGCGGATTGGCAGACCCACGAGCCGTGGGACGATGGTCATGTCATTGCCGCGCCCGTCGACTCGTTCCGGCCCAATGGGTTCGGGTTGTTCCACATGCACGGCAACGTCACGGAATGGTGCCTCGATCGGTTCGGGCCGTACACGTCGCCCGTGCGGGCTGGGGATGGCCTGCGACAGCGGAACGTGGAGCCGACGCACATCGTCCGCGGGGGAGGCATGTCACACATGGCGACCTTCGCGCGGTCGGGCATGCGTACGCCGGCTGCCGCGACGCAACGTGCGTTCGACCTTGGGGCGCGACCGGCGCGGGCTCTGCGCGCAGCGCCGTGATGGTTGCATCACTCTGGTCAGCGGGACGTGATGCCTCCTGCCTCTGCTCGCGCGCGTCAGGGGCGCGGATCGGTGACGCGGCCGAGGAAGAGGATCGCGCCGCTCTTCACGTCGCGGATCAGGAACACGAACGGCCGGTCGGCGCGGAAGACGGGCGTGAAGGGGACGAACTTGCGTCCGCCCTCACCACCCTGCAGATGCGAGCATCAAAAGCATCCAGGGTGCGAGTTGACGCGATGCCGCACACGGCGGATCGTGGTCTGGTTGGTTCTTTGTGGTCCGGGACGCGGCTTGAACTTTCCACTCGCAGCGCCGCCGAACAGTTCGAGCTGGGCGGATACGGGAGTGCTGAGGAAGGCCGCCGTGACGGCGGCAGTCAGGATGCGTGTGAGCTGCATGGGAGTCCTCGGGAAGGTCGGGGCGCCGACGTGCGGCGGGCCCGCAGTTCAACCGCGGCGGTGCTTCGGCGTCAGCGGCGACGCGACCCGCTCTCGATCCGGCCACCGGGCGAGCAGGCGTCGTCGTTGCGCCGCTTCTTGCTCGCCGTGTAGTGGTTGATCATCGAGTCCATGGGGGCGGCGCTCACCGCGAAGCAAAGGCGCAGCGAGCGCACTCGCTGGGCGCGACCGGGCCGCGGCGCGTGCGAACGTGAGCGTTGCCGTGAGGGGGGTTGTGGCGTCGCAGCAGCATGCCTACGTTGTCGCGATGCTTCGCGACTGCCTCGCTTCGTTCCTGTTCGCGGCGGGTGGTGCCACGCTGTCGGCGCAGTGCGTCAGCATCGGCCTGCCCGGCCTCAACGGTTGCGGTAGCCAGGTGGGGTGGGGCATCTCGATCTTGTCCTGTGCCGGCGCGCCGACGATCGGCAGCGCGAGCTTCGGCTTCACGGCGACGGCGCCGTGTTCGGTCGGCACGGCATCGTGGGCGGTGTTGTTGGTCGGCACTTGCCGCACGCCGCTCGTGTTGACCGGCTACGGCCCCGGCGGCGTGTGCGGGCCGAGCCAGGCGACGTGTGCGCTGACCCTCGACATCTTGGTGGCGCTGCCGGGCACGCCGAGCGGTGCGAGCTACAACTACGCGGCGCCGATTCCCGCGATCCCGCAGCTCGTCGGCCTGCAGCTGTGCGCGCAGGAGGCGCATTACTGCCCGGCACCTGCGTGCGTCGGCGCGTCGCAGGGCATGACGGTCACGCTGCAGTAGCGGCATCGTGGCCCGGTTGGTTCCGGGTGGTCCGGGACGCGGCTCAAGCCTACTCGCGCTACTCTGCCCGCATGCGCCCGAGTACTCGCACGACGCTCGCCGGACTCGTCCTCGCCGCCGCCGCCATCGCGCAAGGGAAGGAGCTGCCGCGCGTCACGGTGAAGTGCGTCGACACCGACGGCAAGCCGGTCGCCGGCGCCGAAGTGCACCTGTTCCAGCACCGCAAGTCCCCGAACGCGATCACCGATTACGTGCCGAGCGGCCCGCACCGCACCGACAGCAACGGCGTCGCGGTCACCGCGATCGCGGTCGACTACGACGGCGGCCGCTTCGATCGCTGGTTCCACGCCCGCGTACCAGGCAAGCTCGTCGGCGCACTGCGCTGGTTCCGGTTCGACGACTCGCCGATCACCGAGCCGGTGATCCGCATGGAGCCGTCACGCGAGGTGCGTGGAGTCGTGCGCGTGCCCGAAGGCATCCCGGCGCGGTCGGCACGCATTCGCACGCTGACGCTGATCGCTGTCGGCAGCGACGGCAGTAGTCTCGGCCCCTGGTATCCGCGCTACCACGAGTTCTCCAAGCTGCGCGACGTGCTGCCGTCGCTGTTCGATGCGGCCGTCGGCGACGACGGCTCGTTCGTGCTGCGCGACCTGCCGAGCCGGCTGATGCTCTACCTCGCCGCCGAAGGCGAAGGCCTGGGTCAGGCGCAGTGGTTCAACGCGACACTGCCCGAGCGACGCATTCCCGCCGTCGTCGAGATGGTGATGGCCCGCGAAGCGGTCGCCGCGGGCATGGTGCTCGGCCCCGGCGGCAAGCCGCTGCCCGACGCCGCGATCACGCTGCGGATCGACGGCAGCAACGCGTCGACCGGCGTGCAGTGCGCCTTCGAGACGCGCAGCGACGCCGACGGTCGCTTCCGCATCGGCGGCCTGCCCGCCGGCGAGTTCCAGCTCACCGTCCAGCACCCGACCGGCGTGATGCGGCCGCTGCACGTACAGCTCGCCGCCGCGCAGCAACAGACCGACGTGCGCGTACAGCTCGAAGACGGGGTCGAAGTGCGCGGCACGGTCGTCGGTCTGCCGGACCGCGTCGGCCTCGAGCGCGCCGGCGTCGTCGCCATCACCGAGGACGACCGGCAGTGGCGCCTCGGCGGCTGCCAGACGGACCCGCAGGGCCGGTTCACGATGCGCCTCCCGAAGGGCAAGGCGAGGCTCTACGTCGCCGGCGTCCCGCGCGGCTACCAGCAGCCGAGCACGGCGTCCGCCAGCTTGCTGCAGATCGACGTGCAGCCGGACGACACGTCGCTCGCCGACGTCACGTTCGAGATCGAGCGCGTGAAGTGAGGCGACCTGCTGCGGACGCTCGCGTTTCCAACAACCACCGATAGGTAACCGACGGTGGTTGTCCGTCGGCCGACGTCGTCCGGCGCCGCTACAGCAGCGGGATGCGCAGCGCGTTCGAAGTCGCGAGTGGCCACTCTCGCGACGGCTCGAGCACGAGCCACTGGGCAAACAGCGTCTGGCCGCTCAGCGCTGGCACGCTCGGCAGCGACAGCGGCGCCTCGGCGATCCCGGTGGGAAGCGTCCAAGTCCACTGCACCGGGCCGATCGAGAACATCTGGAACGACGGCGTCATGCCGAGTTCGAGGTTGAAAGACGTTGGGCCCGAGCTGGGCGCCCGGTCCCACATCAGATACGCGGGCGCTCCCGGCGTAGCCCCGCTGAGCATCACGCGGAACCACGCTTCTCCGAGTCGCGGGGCGAACGGTGCGTGTGCCTGCAGCTGGCCCGAATGAGTGAACCCGCCTTGCCCGATCGAGGTGACGAGGCGGCCGTTCTGCGAGCCGAGCGTCGGCTTGTCGAACGGCTGGATCCCGGCGGCGATGCGCGGATCCGTCAGCGTTGCGAGAAGCGCGATGATCGCGTCCTTCTCGGGGACCGTGTAGTTGCGAGGCGTCAGGCTGGGGGCCTGGTTGATATGGAAGTCGCCGCCGCGATCGTAGAAGTCGAGGACTTCGCGCAGGGTGTTGGCGCGGCCGTTGTGGAAGTAGGGGGCCGTCAGCTCGACGTTGCGCAGGCTGGCGACGCGGAACTTGCCCGCGTCAACGGGATTGCTCGTGGCGGCCTGGCGGCCTGGATCCTCGAACGGGGGACGAATGCCGATGTTGTGGAACACGAGTCGCGTTGGCACCAGCGAGCCATAGGGCCCACTCGTCGTCATCGTCATCTGACCCGCGACCGGTCCCTCTTGGAGCACGCGTTGTTCGAAGTCACCGTGGCAGGTGTGGCACGAGGTCGCGCCATTCGCCGGGCTCGTGAACAACGTGAGCCCGAGCTGCTCTTGCGGGGTCAGCTGGGCCTGGCCGTGGAGATGCAGATCCCATCTCGACTGGTCGGAGTTCAGCGTGCGCAGATAGCAGGCGATCGAATCGACGATCCTCTGTTGGCTGATCTGTGTTGAACCGAAGGCGATCTGGAACAGGTCCGGGTAGGTCCGACCCGCGATGAAGTTCGCCAGGCGTGCCGGCAGGTTGCTCGCGAACACCAGCGGCGTTGCACCGGTGATCTTCTGGGTCACGTCGGCCCAGGTGCGACCGCAGTGACTCATCTCCACAAAGTTCAGGATCGGTCCGGCAGCCAGCTGCTCGAGCGACGTTTTGCCGCCGTCGTAGGTGAGGTGGGTGTGGTAGCCGCTGTTGATCACCGTCGGCGAGCGCCGACCCGTGACGTTCGGGCCGAAGCCGTGCGTCGTGTGGGCCAGCATTTGGCCGCCCGCCAGGATTAGCGCGACGCCAGGCGAGCCGCGCTGGTCGTCCGCGGTCCCGAACCGGCCATCGAGACCGGGATTGACGGCTTGCGCGGTTCGCGAGTCGATCCCGCCGCGAGCCAGGTCATGGCACGTCGCGCAGGCAACCGTGCTAGTCGAGGACAGCTGCTCCTCGAAGAACAGGGCCATGCCCAGCAACACCTTATGCGGCGTCTGCGGATTCCCAGGCGGGGAGATGGGCGGTGGGAAGTTGGTCTGGGCAGCAGCCGAGGCGATCAAGAGCGAAGAAAAGCCGAGAGCACGTAGCATCGGAACTCCTCTTGTTGTTCCTCGGGATCCGAGGAAGCGGGTGGGGGGCCGCGATCGGAGGCATCGGGGCACGCGGCGAAGGGCAGAACCGGGCCCGTTAGCAAATCCAATGCCCCCGGGCAATGGCGGGAGCGGTGGCCGCGCGGGGCCGTGAAGTGCTCCTATTCCGACACCACTGACAGGTAACCGACGACGGCGGGACCACCGCCAAGCGTGCCCACCTGCCCGGTCGCCGGTTGTAGGTCGCGATGTAGTTCGCGGCGGCGTTGCCCGCCACTGTCAGGCGCCGGCGCGATACTTCCCCTTCCGGCACGGATCGACGCGAGCACCTTCCACTCCCCGCCGCAGCGCGGGCACACCAGCACGTCCACCGGGAACACCCTCTTCAAACTCCGCCCACGAGTACCGCGCCTGGCCCCCCGCTGCCGCCGTTCGGCACCATCTTGATCGGCAGCCTCGACCTGCTCGAGACGATGAACGGCAGTGGCCTGGTCGGGCCAGGCATCACTGGGTGGTCGTCGCAGTGCCCAACTTGCCGTCGCTCGCGGGGGCGACCATCAACTTCCAGAACGTCAGCCTCGTGGTCCCGTCGGGCGCGTGGTCGATGTCGAACGGCATCGAGTGGGTGATCGGCAACTGAGCGGGCGCGCTGCGCGCGAGCGCATGCTTCCTGGTATCGTCCAGTCCTTCGCTCCGCCCCCGCACAGTGTTTCCAAGTTGCTCTCGCAACCCTTCCTTGGAGGACACCATGCAACGTTTCGCACCGCTGGTTGCAGTCGCGGCTTTCGCCGCCGCGTCGACGGCACAGTTCACTCTCGTCACTCCGAACGGCTATGCGAACACCGCCGCCAACTCGAACCACCCTTTTCCGTGGGCGCGCGACTCGGCGAGCATGCGCATCCAGTTCCTGATCGACAGCACGAATTTCACGGCGCAGGGCGTCACGACGGCGATCATCATCTCGAAACTGCGCTACCGCCCGAGTTCGCTCGTGCCGAGTCAGTGGGCTGGCGGTTCGTGGCCGAACGTGCGCATCGACATGGCGACGAGCCCGCTCGACTGGGCCGCGGCGAGCACGACGTTCGCGAACAATCTCGGTCCTGATCGCACGACCGTGCTCCAGGGACCAGTCACCGTGAATCCCGGCACGACGCCCGGCTCTCAGTTCGGCATCGCCGCCGTGCTTCCCTGGCATGTCACGATCCCGCTGACGACGCCCTTCGTCTACGACCCGACGTCGGGCAACGACCTGACCATCGACATCTATCTCGACGGCACGGGCTGGTCCGGCCAGAGCTGCCCAGCGGAAGTCGTGCAGCCATCCGGCGCGACGGGCTACGCACGGGGTTGCCGCGTCTACAACACGACGGGCATCTCCGCGACGACGGGCTCCGTCACGATGGCTCATGCCCTGGTCACCGAGCTCACCTACGTGCCCGCGGTCAACCTCTTGCCGCGCTTCTCGGCGACTCCGCGCACGCCGTCCCTCGGGCAGCTCGTGCATTTCAGGGACGAGACCTACACGGCGGATCCAGGTGGCGTCACCTCGTGGGCATGGGATGTCGATGGCGTCCCCGGCATCGACTACACGACGCAGAACTGCTCGCACGCCTACACGACGGAGGGCCCGAGGAGCGTCACGCTGACGGTGACGAGTGCCCTGTTCGGCACGCAGTCGGTGACCAGGACCGGCTACATCAGGGTCGACGCGGTCGGTGCGAGTTTCACGGCCTCGATCGCTCCCGGCACCACGATCGCCGCCTTCACCGACAGGTCGGCCGGCAATCCGACTTCGTGGGCATGGGACTTCGAGAACGACGGCATCGTCGACAGCACCGCGCAGAACCCCGTGCACACGTATCCTGCCGGCATTCCTACCGGCACCCCGCAGTCGCCTTGCCGCCTGACGGTTGCCGATGCGTTCAGCAACGACACGACGACGGTGAACATCGGCTTCGGGATCGTCCCGGTGCCGGCCTTTGGCCAGTCCTCCGAGCACCCTTTGGCGACGTACGGCTTCTGGTTCCGGTCGCCGACGCGCTTCTCGATCATCTCCGCGAGGGTGCCCGACGTGGTCAACTGCGGCGCGCAGCACGTCGCCATCTTCCGCCTGGCTACCGCACCGCCGCTCCCTCCGCCTGCGGCCAGCGGCGGTCTCGAGTTCTTCGCATCCAGCGTGCAGGTTGCGAGCCCGATCCCCTGCGCCGTGAGCTACGACGTCGGTGAGTACGTCGGCGTGCTCGGCGCCTGCGGCACTTTTGGGAGTGCCAGCACGTTCGCCAATGTCGCCGGCCCATTCTCGTCCTCGGTGCTCGGCGTACCGACGACGCTCACGCGCTTCGGCACGCCGTTCAACATCAGCACGTCGGGGTCCGACCACCCTTACGCGCAACAGCCGGCAGCACCGATCAGCCGTGTGATCCTCGAGGTCACCGCGTGCGCGGCCATCCCGTACGGCTCCGGCTCGCCGTCGGGCCTCGGCCCGGCAGCTCCGAAGATGAGAGCGGTTGCGCTCCCGTTCCTCGGCCAGACGGTCGTGCACACGGTCGAGCAGCAAGATGCGTTGGTGCTGCAGATGATGCTCGGTGGCTTCGGCCGCACGTCGCTCACGCTGCCGCCGTTCGGCACGATCCTGATCGGCAGCCTCGACTTGCTCGCGTTCATGAACGGCGGTACCCCCGTCGGGCCAGGCACCACTGCGTGGTCGTTCCCAGTGCCGAACCTCCCGTCGCTCGTCGGTGCCACCTTCAACTTCCAGAACGTCAACCTCGTGCTCCCGTCGGGCGAGTGGTCGATGTCGAACGGCATCGAGTGGGTGATCGGCATCTGAGCGGGCGCTCGCGCCGCGGCACCGCGGCAACCGGCGGTCTGTCGCGGTCGATGTGAACGTCACACCAGTGCCCGAGCATCCGACGTGGACAGGTCGCCTGCTCACCAACGAGCGAATCCCGGCGCGATGACGCGAGGGCGCGCGGTGACTGGCAGCGGTCGCGGCGGGACACCGGTGTGCTTGGCGGGCGAATCGCCGGCAACAACGCCTGCAGATGCGGGCATCAGGGGTGCGACTTGATGCGATGCCGCAAACGGCGGATCGTGGTCTGGTTGGTTCCGGGTGGTCCGGGACGCGGCTCAAGCCTACTCGGGTCGCGGTGTCATCGCTTGACAGTGGATCGGTGCGGACAAGAATGCGTGGGACTCATCGTTCTGGCACGAGAGCGAGCGGACGCGCAGACCTCCGCCGACTGCCCGTGACGTGAGATTCTCAAGCCCAACTCGAGGAGGCATCCGATGACCGCTCCGCGCGATTCCAAGACAGGGCTCGGCGCACTGCTGACGCCCGACAACTGCGTCCTAATCCTGATCGATCATCAGCCATTCCAGATCGCCGCGGTCCGCAACGTCGATACGGCGTCCATGATCAACAACGTCGTGGGACTCGCCAAGAGCGCCAAGGCGTTCGGCGTCCCGACTCTTCTGACCACGGTGGTCGAGGAGCGAGGGGGATACATATTCAAGCAGCTGCAGGACGTCTTCCCGGACCAGAAGCCGATCAACCGGACGTTCATCAACACGTGGGAGGACCGCCGTGTCGTCGACTGGGTGAAGAAGACAGGGAGGAAGAAACTAGTCATGGCAGCGCTGTGGACCGAGGTGTGCCTCGCCTTCCCGGTGATCCAGGCTCTGGGCGAGGGCTACGAGGTCTACATCGTGACTGACGCCTCCGGCGGAGTGAGCGTCGAGGCCCACGAGATGGCCATCCAACGGATGATCCAGGCCGGTGCCGTTCCCCTGACGTGGTTGGTCTTCACGTCCGAGTTGCAGCGCGACTGGGCGCGTACTGACTCAGTGGCCGCCGTCGCCGCGATTCTCGTCGAGCACGGTGGCGTCGTCGGCAGCGTCTTCACCTGGGAGCAGCAGCTGCTGAACACGCCCCATAGGGCCTGATCCGAACTCCGCTTGCTGCGGAGACACAGGGTCACCCCCTCACCTGCGCTTCCGTCGGAGCGGAGCAGTTCCATCCAGGGTGGGGTGGTACGTCACCGGCCGCGGTGGCACATTGCTGATGGATCTTCGGCAGGAACTCGCACGGAGAGGGATGGACCAGCTCGCTTCTTCGGCGGCATCGATGCATCCGAACCGGACTTCATCACCGAGGCAGGAAGACTCCCGCCGCAACGAGTCGGTGATGCCGCTCCCGCCAACGGGCATCACCCTCGACAGCAACCGCTCGAACCGTGTTCCGTGGTTCGGCACACGCAAGTGGCAGATCTCGTGGGCGATGACGTAGTCGATCAACGACACCGGCAATGCCACTAGAGCGACGTGGAACAGCAACGTTGCCGGGGTCGACGGGCAGACCTGGGTGATCATCAGCTGAGCGATCGGCCCGGCGGGCCCACACGGCGGCGAACTCCGTCCCGCCCTGGATGCGCAGCCCTCCCTGACACGTTGCTGACGCGGGGCCCCGATGCCCTCGGTTAATGCTGAGGTCATGAACAGCCACCCTCGAGTCGTCATCGCCCTGCCATGGCTCGCCGTCCTCTGCACTCTTGGCGTCGCACCGACGCAGAGCCCGTCCGGCGAACAGAAGCCCGCGGCGTCCGTCCCACACCACGATCCCTACTTCCAGCCAACCGAGGGCAAGTCGACTGCGCAAATGCCGCGGGTGATCATCCGCAACATTCGCGAGGATCGCGCTGGCGGGATCTGGTTCGCGACGTTCGGTGGCCCGATCCGATATGACGGTGCGACCTTCACCAACTTCGGAACAGAAGTGGGTCTGGCGAACACGCGCGTGTTCTCCCTGTTGGAAGATCGAACTGGCGCGCTCTGGTTCGGTTCCATCACCGACGGCGTGTCGCGCTATGACGGCAAGTCGTTCACGAAGTTCACCGTCAAAGACGGCCTGGCCAACAACGACGTGCTTTGGATCTTCGAAGACCGCGACGCGAGGATCTGGTTCGGCACCGCAAAGGGAGTCAGTCGTTACGACGGGAAGTCGATGACCAACTTCACCACCAAGGATGGGCTCGTCCACGACTCGGTCTATGCGATCGCGCAGGACGCTTCGGGACGGATCTGGTTCGGGACTCAGGGCGGCATCTGCTCGTACGACGGGAAGGCGTTCGTCGACTTCGCCAGCCAGGCCGGCAGATCGTTCGTCAACATCCGAGCGATAGGCGTGGGCCGGTCCGGGGACCTTTGGTTCGGCGGCCAAGAGGGGGCCTACCGTCATGACGGCAAGACCCTGACGACGTTCACTGCCAAGGACGGGCTCCTGGAAGACTTCGTCGGTTCGATCCTCGTCGATCGGGCGGGCAGCGTCTGGCTGGGGCATCCCAAGGCCGGCACCAGCGAAGGCGGCGCGAGCCGCCATGACGGCAAGTCCTTCAAGCACTTCACCCAGAAGGACGGTCTCAACGGCACCAACGTCTATTGCCTCTTCGAAGACAAGGCGGGTCGCATCTGGTTCGGTAGTGTCGACGCCGGCGCGTGTCGTTACGACGGCAAGACCTTCACCGACTTCTCCGCCAACGCGTCGACCGGGAAGTGATTCCAGGCTGCAGGGAGTACGGAGAGGCGCGGTCACCGCGTGGCGTAGGTGCCGTGTGCAAGGGTGCGACTTGATGCGATGCCGCACACGGCGGATCGTGGTCTGGTTGGTTCCGGGTGGTCCGGGACGCGGCTTGAAGTTACTACTCGCGCAGCATGGCACGCAGGCCCCCGCCCGACGCGAAGCGCGGCGTGCGGTTCCGCCTCGCTCCTTCCCCGCTCACCGCCGCTGGCCGTTCGCACGCAGCTGCTCGTCGATCTTCGCGAGCTGGGCGCGCGCGCCGTCGACCGTGTTCTTCATCGCCGGGTCGCCGCCGTAGGTCGCGATCACCTGCTCGAACCCGGCGCGTGCCTGCTCGAGGTGGCCCTCCTGCAGATGGCTGTAGGCGACGAAGAACGCCGCGTTGGCGCGCACGTGGGTCGGCGCACCGGGATCGGCGAGCACGCGCTCGTGCACGCCGCGCGCCTTGGCCTCGTCGCGCTGCGAGTTGTAGACGCCGACGAACATCAGCTCGCGCTCCCAGGTGGCGAGCGGCAGGCGAGGCACGTAGCTCTGGAGCATCTCGAGCGCGCGGACCGGCTGACCGGCGAACAACGCGTCCTCGACGAACTGACCGAGCACTTCCTTGGCCTTCGGATCGTCCGGGAACCGCGCGAGGAACCGTTCGCAGAGCGCCATGCGCTGCGCGCGGTTCATCAGCATCGACTCCTGGTCGGGGCCGCGCAGCATCGCGATCTGGCGGCGCAACGCGTCGGGCGAATCCGCCGGCTGCAGGCCGCGCAGCGCGTCCTGCGTCTCGAGTTTGCCGAGCCGCGCTTCGAGCTCGCGCACGCGCCGGGCGAAGGCATCGTCGACCGCGGGAGCGGCGGGTGCCTCTGCCTCGCCTCCACCAGCAGCAACTGGCGCCGCGGCGGTGCGCACCGTCTCGAGCGCTTCGAGCGCGGCGAACCGCGGCGACGCCTCGTCGGTCGCGACCGCCGAAGGACCGGTGTTCGCGGGCACCGCGGCCCCGCGCGGCGCGGCCTCGCTGCGCGGTGCCCATGCGAGTACGACGAAGCCGCCGGCGAGCGCACCGGCGGCGGCGGCGAGGAAGAGAAGGAGTGGCGCTGGTCTCGGTTGGTTCATGCCCGGTTCCGACGCACGAACCTGCCGCGACCGTGCCGGCACGATGTCAGGAAGCTGTCGAGCACGCCCACCCCGCGCGATCACTGGTGACCAGAGAGAAGAGCAGGACCGCGACAGCGGCTGAGGACGGCAGCGCAGGCGAAGGACGCGAGATCATGGAGCACCTACGAGGTCGGCGAACCAGCGAACGTTGCGATGATACCGCGCAGCCGTTCGCGCGTCCGGCAGCTGTGAGACTCACTCTGAATCCGTTCCGATGCGGACAGGCAGGACAAGCACGGTTCTCCGCTGCGTCGCGGTTCGAGTCAACCCGAGCCTCGCGGTGTCGACCGCGCTCGAAACGGCCGCCCTCACGTGCTGTCGTCGTTCCTCAGCGTGGCGCTCGGCGACGCCGCAGGCGTTCGCCGAGTCAGGACCGCCCGCACCGGCTCGGCTCGAGGCGGCGGCGCGCGTCTGAGTGCCCCGCGTCACGGCGATCGGGCCGATCACCCCACTTGCAAGGCTGCGCCGGCGCGCGACACTGCCGGCATGCGTTACCTCGTCGCCGTGCTGCCCGCGCTGGCCGCCGCCGCACCCGCGCAACAGCTGTCGCTCGCGATCAACGACGGGCCGTCGTACGCCAGCACCACGACCGGTGGGCGGGACTACGCATTCCGCTTCACGGCGAACGCGCCGATCCTCGTCGCGGCGCAGGTGTTCACCGGCGACACCCAGCCACACCCGCACACGCTGACGATCTACTCGCGCCATCCGACGACCGGATTGCCGGATCAGCCGATCTCGCTGCCGGCGCAGTGGACCGTGGCGAGCGCCCGCTGCTGGCAAGGGGCCACGTTCCCCGCGCCGGTGCCGCTGAGCATCGGCGTCGACTACTTCCTCTTCTGGCGCGCCGGCTTCTCCCAGCACTCCCTCGCCCCGTACGACCCGTCGAACCCGCCGCAACTGGTCGAGATGCACCAGAGCATCGGCAGCCTGTGGCTGTTCGCCGCAAACGCGCCGGCCAAGTTCCGTCTGTTCGTGCCGTACTCCGCGGGCCCGACGTCGGCGTACGGCACCGGCAAGGCAGGTGAGCACGGCGTACCCACGATTGGCCTGCACGGCTGGCCGGCGCTCGGCAGCCCGATCGACGTCTGGCTCGGCGACGCCGCGCGCCAGGTGCCCGCGGTGCTCGTTCTCGGCACGCCGATCCCGGGCGGCGTGCCGTTGGGCTTCGCCAACCTGTTCGTCACGCCCGACGTACTGCTCGTGCTGCCGACCGAGACCAACTTCCCCGAACTCGGACCGCTGCTCACCGGCGGCGCCAGCACGACCGTCGCGGTGCCGAACATGCCGAGCGCGGTCGGCTTCCCGCTGTCGTTCCAGTGGGGCGTGTTCGATCCGCTCGCGCTCGATGGCTTCAGCCACACGAGCGCAATGACGGCACTGATCAACTGATCGCTCCGACCTTGCAGGACCGAGCGTGGTACTGGAGCCGCAGGTGCTGATCGAGCGGTTGGTCGCGCTGGTGCCACGGCCAAACGCGACGCTGACCGGGTCAGAAATGCAGTGATTCGATCGAGTTCAGGGCCGCGGTGATTCCCAGGCCGCCGAACAGGATCAGCAGCCCGTCGGGTTGCACGGTGGCGACGTGACCCAAGCGCGGCGAGGTCAGCGGCGGCAACAGCGTCCAGGCGTTGGTGGCCGGGTCGTACAGCTCGACGCTCGCGATCGGGAGCGGCAGGGCCAGCGTGGCCTGCGCACCGCCCCCGACGGCGACGCCGCCGCCCGGCAGCAGCGACGCGGAATGCAGCCATCGGGCATGGTTCATCGTGCTCGAGGTCCACGTGTTGGTCGCCGGGTCGTAGACATCGGCCCCGGCAATCGGCCCGGCGCTGACCAGTCCGAGCAGGTTGGGCACCAGGAGGCCGCCCGTCATCAGCACGCGGTTGCTCGGCAGCCTGACCTGGTTGTGGTGATGGCCCGCGCGACCGGACGGCATCGGCGCGCCGGCACTCCAAGACCCCGTCGCCGGGTCGAACAACTGCACGGCGGTTGTCGAGATGGCGGCGGTCGGCACGCCGAGGACCAGCGTGACTTCGACGCCGCCCGAGAGCATCACGTTGCCGGCCGGCAGGAGCGTCAACGCCGGAGCGAGGCGGAGCCCACCGATCGGCGCGGCGGCGGACCAGGTGCCGGTCGACGGGTCCCAGATCTCGACGGAACTCATCGCGCTCGCGATCACGGCCGTGGGACCGGCGGTCAGAACCGTGGTGCCGCCGGCGACCATCACGCGACCGTCGGCGAGGCGTACGGCGGTGTGCAGCACGCGCGGCGTCGCCATCGGGCCGGTCGCCGCGAAGCTGCCGGTGAGCGGATCGTAGACCTCGCAGCTCGTGAGCACGCCCCCGGTCGCGCCGACGCCGCCGATGAGCAGCGTGCGGCCGGCGGCGAGCGGCACGGCGACGTGCAGCGCGCGCGGGGTTGTCATCGTGGGGCCCGGCTGGATCTGCAGGTGCCGGAAGTCCCAGATCTCGGTCGAGGCGGACCCGAGTGCGGTGAACAGCGTGCCGTTGCCGCCGCCGGTGATCATCACATCGCCGCCGCCGGCGTTGGTCTGCGGCAGAGCGACGCGAGCCCCGAAGGCGCGCCCTGACGCGAGCGCCGCCGCCACCAGCTGCGCCGTATTCGGCAGGCCGACCTGCACGACGACGTCGTTGCTGATGCGGTCGATGAAGTGCACCGGGCCGGGCAGGGTCAGGCTCTGCCAGTGCAGAACGATGCCCTGGAAGCTCGGGTCAAGCGGCAGGTTCGCGACTGCTGTCACGGTGCCGGCCGGAGAGGTCAGGAACAGCGCCCAGATGCCCAGCAGGTCGGTGCCCACCTGCAACGAGCGCGGGTCGGTTGGGTCGATGAGCGCGATCGGCGTCGGTCCCGCGTTGAACGACGGCATCAGCAGCATGAATGCGTTCGCCGGCGCGTTGCGGACCTCGAGCTGCAGCGGGCCGCCGAGCGTGCCGGGAGTCGCTTTGTCGAGGTCGTAGTCGCCCTGGCAGGCAGCCGTCGAGACGACCACCAGGCAGGCCGCGGCACACAGGGCGCTTCGGGGCGAGGCCACGAGAGTTGGAACTGAGAGTGGGACTGGGCCTTCACCGGCCTGACGCGATGGTCGCCGCGGCAACGCGACCCGGCAAGTTGGGGAAAGACCTGAGGGCAGCGCCCCGCGAAACGGGCCGGGCGCGCTCTCTCCTGCGCGAACTGCAGGTCGGAGCTGTCGTCCTCTGCGTTGGCTGCGCAGAAGGTGGAGAGGCAGTCTGCGCGACAGTGCGTGCGCCGCCCTGCTGCCCGGCCTCGGGCACCGCGACGCACGCCCAGGTCTCAGCCGGCAGCTAGCCGCGGCACTCGGGTCTTGCCCGCTCGGTGACTCGGGTAGTTGCCCGGGTTGACGATCGTCGTCGGTCCCAACAATGAAACGGGTCATGACGACCTCGCCAGCGACAACGGCTTCCGTGCGCGGAACGTTCGTGCTGAACACGTTCGACTTCGTCCGCGAACACTTCGGCCCGGACGCCCTGACCAGGTTGCAGAGGAAGCTGCCACAGTCGCTGCAGTCCCTCCTCGACATCCGCACCAACTCCTGGGTGCCGCTGGACGACCTCGTAGCCTGCATGACGGCGGCGAAGGCAGCGCTCGCGCCAAGGGACCCCCGTTTCTACTGGACCATGGGGTGCTACGGCGGCCGCCACCTGCGGACTCTCTGGGTCGGGATCATATTCGGCGAGCCGCTGAGAGCCTTGCAATGCTGCCAGCTGTTGTGGCGGACTTTCGTCGGCGCGGGCCGCCTCGAAGTGATCCCCGGCCAGGGAGCCGCAACCCTGCGAGTTGTCGATCTGCCGGTGGCGGCCCCCTTCTGCGAGCGCCTGCACGGTTCGTTCGAGGGGCTCTTCAGTGTGTCGGCGGTACCGATGCGAGTCGAGAAGCGAGCGTGCACCAGTCGCGGCGACGCGTACTGTGAGCTGTTCGTGGAGCGGCAGGCGCATTGAAGCCTGCACGCCGGACCCCGCTCGTCTAGACGCCTTCCGGATGGCCGACGAGATCGAGTGCTACATGGCAGCGAACGAGGACGATCGCTGTTGCCCGTTCCTGCGTCGGAACGGGCAGAACGCGTCATCCGGGCGAGCGGTCGTGGGAACATGGCGGGTATGACCGATCCCGTCTCGACCGCGCTGGAGCAGCATGCGCTGGCGCTGCGCAAGCTGGCGCGGGCGCTCGTCGGCGGCGACGCCGACGACGTCGTGCAGGCGACCGCGGTCGCAGCACTCGTGCACCCGCACCCTGTGCGCGAGCCCGTCGCGTTTCTGCGCCACGTGCTGCGCGTGCAGGCGTACCGCCATCACCGCGGTGAGGTGAGGCGCAAGCACCGGGAGCACACGCATGCCCGGGACCGCGGCGTCGCGGCGCCGCCGGCCGAGCACGCGCTCGAACAGCGGGAAGCGGTCGCAGCGCTGCATGCAGCACTGATGTCGGTGCCGCAGCCGCACCTCGGCGCGTTGCTGCTGCGCTACTTCGAGGACCTGCCGCCGCAGACGATCGCCGAACGGCTCGCCGTGCCGTTGCCGACGATCAAGAGCCGCCTCGCGCGTGGCCTCGAGCTGCTGCGCGCCGAGCTCGACCGCCGCACGAAGGGCGGTGACTGGCGCGAGCGCTTCGCGCTTGCGTTCGCGCTGCCGCCCGCCGTCGTGCGAACCGGCGCCGCCGTGTCCCTGCTCGCGATTCTCACCATGAAACTCATCGTCGCCGTGTTGTTCGTCGGGGTCGCCGCGACTTTGTGGCTCGCGTGGCCGAAGGGGGACGTCTCACCACCCGCCACCGGAGTCGTGGCAGCAACGGACTCGCCGCCGGCACGCGCGGCGGAGGCCGCGATGCCCGAACCGCCGCCGCCTCCGGCGTCGCGCACGGCGGTCGCGGACGCGCCGGTCGCGACCGCGCGTTTGCTCGGCCGCGTCACGACCCGCGAAGCTACAGCGCTCGCCGGCGCGAAGATCGCGGTGTTGCCCGGGTTCGACGCGGCCGCGACCGCGACGGCTGCGACGGACGCGACCGGTGAGTTCACGTGCGACGTGCCGCCCGGCGAGCAATTCGTGGTCATCACTGCTCCGCGCCACGTCGGCGTGTATGGCGACAAGCGCGGATTCGCCGCCGGCACGACGGTCGATCTCGGCACGATCGCGCTCGACCGGGGCGTCGTCGTGCGCGGCCGCGTCGTCGATCGCGACGGCAACGTGGTCACCGACACACCCGTCGCCACGAGCTCCAACCAGCAATCGAACCTGCCGAAGGGATGGTGGTGGCGGCGGCGACCGGCGCGCACCGACCAGGATGGTCGCTTCGAGCTCGATCCGTTGCTGCCGTTCGAGCATCGGGTCCGCCTGCCGCAGGAGCAGCTGCTCGAGCCCGTCACGCTGCAGCTCGCGCCCGGTCAGGCCGACGTCGAGCTCGCGCTGCGCGTCGAGTCCGCGTCGCGGCAGCTGACAATGCGCGGCCGCGTCGTCGACGAAGGCGACCGCGGCATCGCGGGCGCGACGGTGACCGCGACGGAGCGCGTCGACCTCGAGGAGCGCAAGTTCGCCGCGACGAGCGGCGGCGACGGGACGTTCTCGATCCGGCGCCTGCTGACGTCGGCGCCGAAACCGGTGCCCGTCGCCGCGACGGCAAAGGGCTGCGACGAGACGCGGCTCGACGACCCGGTCGCGTGGGGCCGCAGCGACCTGACGATCGTGCTGCGCCCGCTGGCGGCCCTGACGCTGCGCGTCGTCGACGCGAGCGGCGCGCCCGTGACCTCGTCCTGGCGACCGCTGCCGTACGCGTGCCAACCCAGAGCGCTCCAGCGCGCGATGTGACGGGCTTGCACGCCCAGGCCCTGCAAGAACGAGCCGCCGACGACCAGGTCGCCGTTGCCATCGACCGCGAGCGCGTACACGGGCACGCTGACGGTGACGGCCGTGGTGCCGTTCCAGCGCAGCAGGCCGGCATCGTGGCCGAGCACGATCTCGCCGCTCGCGAGCACGGCCCGCGCGGTGGGGAAGATCACGGACGAGACGGTCGAGGTCGGCAGCACCGCCGCCCAGGCGAGGCCGTCCCACTGCGCGAGGAACCACGCCGGCGTGCCGCCGATCGCAAAGAACAGGCCGGCGGCGAGCAGGTCGCCGTTAGGCAGCTGCGCGAGCGCCGCGACGCGTTCACCGCCGCTGCCGAGCGCGACGCCGGAGCCGAGCGCGTGCCACGCACTGCCGTCCCAGCGCGCGATGCGGCTCGCGGCGATCCCGCCGGCGTAGTCGAACAAGCCGCCGACGACCACGTCGCCGTTGGGACGCACGAGCAACGTGCTGGCGAACGCGTCGAGGCCGGTGCCGAGCGCGTGCCACTGCGCGCCGTCGTAGCGCGCGATGTTCGCGGCGCTCACGCCGCCGATGGCCTGGAACGAACCCGCGGCGACCACGTCGCCGTTGGGCAGCCGGGCCAACGCGTGGATCCCACCGTCGGCACCGCCGCCGGGCAGCGGCAGCCATTGCGTGCCGTCCCACGTGGCGAGGTTGTCGACGCGCGAGCGGTCCGCGTAGCGGAACACACCGCCCGCGAGCAGGTGGCCGGTCGGCAGGTCGACCATCGCCCGCACGATGCCGGCGGGCCCGGGGACCGACGGGCCGTCGCGCCAAGCGAGATCGCACTGCGCGACCGGCGCGGCAACACACACGAGCGGTAGGGTGCAGCGCGCGAGTGCGCGCACGAACATCAGGACGTGCACGAGAGGCTCCGCACGGCATCGTTTCCGCCCGGCACGAAGGCACAGCCGGCGCGGTCGGCGTTCCGTCATCGCGCAGTAGCAGCGAGGCGACCGGCCGTAACCGCGCGAGCGCTACCGCTCGCAGCGGGGGGGGCCGCGCGTCGTGACAGTGAGTGGCGCCGCGAGCGCGGAGCTCGAGCACCTGCGTGAGCACTCCTGCGAGTAGGCTTCGTCGCACTGGAGTTGCCATGCGTACCTGCCACGATCCAGCGCTGGCGCCCAGGTTGCTGCCTGATCCTCGACGACACGGTCGAGCACGAGGCGTGGAACCACGGCAGCGAAGACCGCGTGGTCCTGACCGTCACGTTGGCCCATCCGCCGCGGTGATCCGGTCCTTTTTGCATCCGGTCGCCGCTCTTCGGGTACATGCAGGTGCCCACACCGCGACCCCATGACCTCGCCGATCGAACTCGAGCTGCAGCAGCACACGGCGGCGCTGCGCCGCCTCGCGCGCAGCCTCGTCGGCGAGCGCTGGGCCGACGATCTCGTGCAAGACACCGTCGTGCAGGCGCTGCAGGCCGGGACGGCGCCGCGCTCGTGGGGTGCCTGGCTCGGCACGGTCCTGCGCTTTCTCGCGCACAAACACCGGAGGGCCGAACGGCGGCGCGCGGGCCGCGAGGCAGCGGCCGCGCCACGCGACCCGACGCCGGCCGCCGACAACACCATCGAGCAAGGCGAGACGTTGCGCCACCTGACCGAGGCGGTACTCGCGCTGCCGCAGCCGTATCGCCAGGTCGTGCTGCAACGCTACCTGCACGAGTGCGCGCCGGCCGAGATCGCAGCGAGGAGCGGGGCGCCGGTCGCAACCGTGAAGAGCCAACTGCAGCGCGGCTTGTCGCTGCTGCGCGATGCGCTCGGGGACCGTGTTCCGCGCCGCGACTGGCGGCGTGCGTTGGTGACGACGTTCGCGTTGGATCGCGCACCGGCAGCGCCGGTCGCTCTTGGAGGTCTGTTCATGGCCGTCGGGACGAAGTGGGTGCTTGCAGCCGCGGCGTTGCTCGCGGTCGCGGCGTTCGAGTGGCAGCGGCACACGACGGCAGCACCGGCGCAACCGGGGCGCGAGGCGGTCGCGAGCGCGGCCGCCGAAACGAGTGGAACGACACGCGACGCCGTGGCCGACGGCCAGCGCACGAGCGCAGAGGTCGAGGCCGTTGAACCGTGGGCAGAAGTGCGCGGGCGCTGCATCGACCTGCGCAGTGATCCGCTGCCCGGCATCACCGCGTCGCTGTGGCAAGAGGGCGAGCGCGAGAGCGCGGCCACCGCGGTCAGCGCGGCCGACGGCCGGTTCACGGTGCGGCGTGCGCTGGTCGCGGGGGCGAAGGTGTGGTGGCTCGAACTGCGGCTCCGCGGCGAAGGGCACTGCGCGCTCACGCGCGACAAGCTGCGTGGCATCGCGCGCGAGGCACTCGACGTCGGCGATCTCACGCTGCTGCCCGCGATCTCGGTCCGGGGCACGCTGCGCGACCGGCGCGGCGAGCCGGTTGCGGGCGCCGAACTGCGCGTCTGGCACGCGACGATCGACACGGGCCAGAGCCTGGCCACGGAGGAGACGCTGCGCACGGACGCCGGCGGCCGGTTCGGGCCGTCGCTCGGGCTGCCACCGGGGTCCGGGCGCATCGCCGGCGAGTCGTGCCACCTGGCGGGGTCCCGAGTAGCATTCGCGCTCGACCCGGCGCAGCCGGTGGTCGATCTCGCACTGGTCGCGGTCGATCGCAGCGAGCTGCCGGCGATCGCCGGTACGGTCGTCGACGAAGCTGGCGCGCCGATCGAGGGCGCTTCCTTGCATCTCGCTGGCGACACCGCGACCGCCGCCGCCGACGGCTCGTTCCGCGTGGTGCGAGGCGAAGTCGAGCTCGGTCCGGGCCCGTTCCAGCTGCAGGTCTGGGCCGACGGTTTCGAGGAGGAGTTCTTCGGTCCGTTCGCGCTCGGCACGACCGGCGCGCGTATCTCGCTGCGCCGGCCGCTGGTGCTGACGCTGCGTGTGCGCGCGGCCGCCGACCAACGGCCGGTCGAGGCCTTCGGGTTCGTCGTCTGGCCGCGGTCGCGCGGCCAGCTGCACTACCACGCGGTCGAGAACTGGCCCGGCGGCACCGCAACGGTCGCGGGCCTGCGCCGTGGCGAATACGTGGTGTCGATCCTGCCGGACGCGCACGACTTCGCGGTGGTCACGAGCCAGCCGTTCCTGCTCGATCGCGACGCGACGATCGCGCTCGAGCTGCCGGCGGCCGCGAGCCGGCGGCTTGCGCTCGCTGACGCGGCCGGGCGCCCGCTGCCCGGCATCGACGTCGAGTTGTTGCAGGAGAACGGCACGCCGATCACGGTCGATGCGAATGCCGCGGACCTCGGCGACATGAAATACGTCGAACCGAGCTCGCCGCTGCGCCTGCAACGCGGCCGCACCGGTGCGCAAGGCGAACTGCTGTTGCGCGGGCCGAGCGGGCGGCCGCTGGCGCTGCGGCTCTCCGGTCCCGGACCCGTGCAGACGATCGTGCAGCCGGTCTTCCTCGATGCGCCGGGCACGCTCGAGCACCGGCTGCCGGCGCTCGCGGCCTTTCGCGGCAAGCTCGTGCCGGAGGACGTCGTGCAGGATCTGATGCAGGTCGGCGCTGCGCGCGGTCTCGCGCTCGCCGTGCACACCGGTCCGGTGCCGCGCTACGCGTTGACCGGGCCGCGCGTCGCGGTCGCCGCGGACGGCTCGTTTGCGAGCGAGCTGCCGGCGGGCCGTTGGAACGTGACGCTGGTGTGTGGCCCTGTGGCGCTGCCGCTCGGCGAGTTCGAAATCGCCGCGGGTGAAACGGCGCCCGTCGAGATCCCGGTCGCGGCTCTGCGCCGCAGCGAAGTCGAACTGCAGCTCTGCCGCGACGGCGCACCGCTCGCGTTCGGATCGGTGGCTTGCATCGTCAGGCACGGTCCGCCCGGCCGTGCTGGGACGCACTGGATGGACAGTCGGCAGGCGGACCAGCACGGCCGCGTGCGGCTGCGGTTGTTCCCGGGTGTGCTGACTGCCGCGGTGCGCCTGCCACCGGAGGGCCGCTTCGCCGCTCTCGGCGTGTACCCAGCCGAAGGTGCGATCGTGCCGCTCGGTGCGGCGCTCGCGCTGACGATCGATGTGCATCCCGTGGCCGTCGAGATCCTCGTGCGCACGCCGTCGGGTGGTCCTGCGGTCGACGTGCCGCTGCGCCTGCTCGGCACGGGTGTGAGCGGCCCCGATCTCACGCCGACCGATGCTGCCGGCATCGCGCGCCACAGCCGCGTCGACGCCGGTCGCTACACGGTGCTGACCGTGCCGCGTTCGTTCGGCAGCGACCTGACCGCGTTCCCACGCGACGCGTGGTTCGCGGTCGGCACGATCGAAGTCCGCGCGGGTGCGGACGGCAGCAAGCACGAGCTCTCGTTGCCGCGCGAGTGGGATCGATGAGCGCTCTTCGCGGAGACTGCCCGTCGGGGTCGGTGGGTTCCGGGTGGTCCGGGACGCGTCGCGCAGCTGCCGATGGCGCCGCGCGAGCGCGATCACCGATGGCGGCACCTGATCGGGGACGGCAGTGAGCTGCAGCAGTGTCCACGTCACCGGCTCCGGCAGCCGACGGCCCCGCTCCGGTTGCCCCACCGGCGGAGTCGAGCCTGGCGGGACGCGTGGCCGCAGTCGAAGACTCGGTTGCCCGCCTGCGCCAGCAGATCACAGAACTCGAGGAACGGCTCGAGCGATTGTCGGCTCCGCACTAGCTGGAGCGCGCTGTCAATCCTCGGTGGGGAACAGGTCGCGCACGAGCACGCGGAAGCCCGGCAGGACGTCGCCGCCCTGGATCTCGTCGCCTTCACGAAGTTCGTGTACCTCGTCCGTGCCGCGATAGACAGTGACGCTCTCCTTCGCCGGATCGACGACCCAGACCATGCGTGTGCCGTGGCGGAGCCACGAGAGCACCTTCTCGTGCAGTTGCCTGCGCGTGCCCTCGGGGGACCGAACCTCGACCGCGAGGTCCGGCGGACCCGGGAAGTAACCCCTCGTGCGAGTTGGAGGCAGACGTTCGTTGCACACGAAAGAGATGTCCGGCGCGAGCACGGTGTCCGGGTTGCACGCGAGCAGGAAGCCGGTCTCGGCCATGTAGGTCTTGCCGAGATTGTGTTCGCGAGCGTGGCGGACCAGCAGTTCGGTCAGTGTCGCCCCGGCACCGCCATGCCAGTGACCCGCGGGGCTCATGCGCCGCAGCTCGCCGCGCACCAGCTCGTGACGGAAGCCCGGCTCGTGCAGCAACAACAACTCTTCGGCAGTCGTGACCGTCGGATTCGGCATCGAGGACATGGTAACACCGAGCACTCCTGTGGGGCGCGGCACGCGCCTGTGCTGAGTGCACCGGGTTCGCCAGCGGTTGCAGAGAATGTCTGGTGCGCCTGGGCTCCGCGGCGGTCTCGAGCGTTGACGGGCCCGCTACGGGCCGACAACCAGCGTCGCCGCGTCGGACATCACGAGACCAGCGGCGTTGCCCGCGGCGGCGACTGCGCCGACGCGCTTCGGATCCGCACGCGGACCTCGTTCGGGGCGACAGTCCTTCGGCACGTCAACGGTACCGCGGAGCCGTCGCGACGGCAGCAGTCGCAGCGTCAGCTCGCCCGACCGATCCATCGCGCCGGGAGAGGTCATCCCGGCGAGCTCCTTCGGACCTCGGCCGCGATGGGAAAGCCCGCCCGGCCGACGTCGTGCGGGGTCAGCGTCGCGGCGTCGAGACCGACTGGCGGTTCAGCATGGCCCAGCCGCTGATGACAAACTCAGTCCGGGACGCTTTTCCGCCGCGTAGCAGAGGTGCCCACGCCGGAGCCCTCACCTGGTCGCCGCGAACACCACCAACAAGATGAGGGCCACGGCGCCGAGTACGATCCCCACGATCATCATCCCGAACTGGCCTTCCGTCATACCGACCCACGTGCGGTACGGGTCGGACTTCAACGACGCGTCACCACGGCGCGCCGCGGCAGGCCGCTTGAGCCGGACCCGCGAGTTGTCGAACTTCTCTACGAGCGTCCACCCCGCCCGCCCCTCCTCCTCCAGGCACCGGCGGAGAACCTCGGGGTCCTTGAAGTGGCTTGTCACCGAACGCAGGAACTTGAACTCCCAGCCCTCAGCCAGCTCCTCGGGAGTGTAACCAGTCATCGATTCCTCCTCCTCGCGCAGCATGCGAGCGCGGGCTGCGGCTGCCCCGGCGGCGGATCCAGCGGCTCCGGCACTCATGAGAGAACCTCCCACCGATCCGTGTCGGACCTGGACCGATGCGGGGTGAGCCAGCGGCGCAGGTGTCCTCCCGGACCATCCGAGAAGGGTGTGTCGATGGTCGGCATGCGCGGACGCCGAGTCAAGGCAGGCATCGCTCTCCTGTGCGCACCCCTCGACTTGGCCCCGGCAAGCGCGGGCCGACTCCGCGGGGGCGACCCACCAAAGCCCGTCGGATGTGAGGCCGCAGACCAGAGGCACCTGGCCCTGCCGGCGATCCAGATCACTCGCGCACGCCCATCTCGTGCGCATCGCGACAGCAGGGTCCGCGCGCACCTCGGCCGCCGGACGAACACCCGGCCACAGCTTCCGAGCGTGGTGCTCGAGCCGCAGGTGTTGATCGAGCGGTTGGTCGCGCTGGTGCCGCGACCGCGGCGGCATCTGGTGACGTAACACGGCGTGCTGGCACCAGCGGCTGGGATCCGGCCGTGGGTGGTGCCGGGAGTCGCAGCGGAGGAAGACGACGGCGCAGCGGCGATGCGTTCGACGCGGTGCTCGAGCTTGCGGATGCGCTCGGTCAGCTCGGCGATCGTACGCAGGATCGGGATCAGCGCCGGGCGGAGCTCCCGCGGGACCTTCCAGGCCACGCGCCGGGGGAGCGTCGTGGTCGACGACCCGGTTGCGAGCCGCATGCCGAACGGCTTGCAGCTGCCGCGGACGTGGTTGACGAGCTGGGTGCGGGTGTCGACGAGGGCTGCGCGAGAGCGCAGCAGTTGGAGATCGGCGCGCGTCTCCATGCCGCGGTGGGTGATCGGCGAGAGCAGCTTCGGATCGAGCCGAGCAAAGCGAGCGAGTTGGTCGGCGTCGCGGCGATCGCACTTGGCCCTGCTCTGGTAGATGGCCTGCAGCTTGCGCGGGTTGGCCACGACGACTTCGTGCCCGAGTTCAGTCAGCAGGGCGCTGACCCACGGCGAGTGGGTGCCGACCTCGATGGCGATCCTGCTGGCTTCATGCTGGCGAAATGCTGACGGAAGGCGTGCGGCGTCGTCGGCAGGCGGGACTCCTCGAGGATCTCGCCGCTCCGGTCGATGCCGCAGAGGTCGCTGTGGCGGTCGCCGAGGTCGATGCCGATCGTCAGGTTGGGCAGCTCGACCGATGCACTGATCGAGCGAGTCGGGACGGTGTGTGCGGTCTCGGTCACGTGGGTAGACTGGGTCATGGCTGGCCTCCTTTGAGCCGAACGGAGCTCGTTGAACTGATGGGGACCGCAAGGTACCTCGCGTGGAGGCCGGCCTTCTCATCCCATCTACTCGCCTACGTTTGCAGAACTGGGCACGCCATGACGCTCGCCGCTGTCGTTCTCGCTCTCGCGACCCTGTTGCCGCAGGATGGCGGGCGTTCGGTCGGCGCCGAGGAGCGCGACGCGCTGTTCGCGCTGCTCGACCGCTTCGACTCGCTCGACACGAGCAAGCTGCCCCTCGTACGCGTTGCGACCGGACTGGGCATGCGCTACGGCAACGAGCCGCCGCAGAACACCTACCGCCACGGCTTCCTGCTCGCGGCGAAGGGCAAGGAGTTCCGCGTGCGGTACCTCGAGCTCGACACCGAGGTCCTGACGTCGACGCCGGCCGGCACGCCGGAACACCTGCGCGTCGGCTTCGAGCCGCTCGACCTGCGCACGTTCGCCAGCGAGCTCGTCGCCGGGTTGCCGCGTTCCGGCGATCTCCTGAGCCGGGAGCACCACTACCGCCGGCGCGACACGCCGATGGAGCCGTTCACGGTCGCTCTGCTCGCGGCGCGCGCGTGCATGCGGTGCGGCCACGAGACCGAGTGCGACCTCCTGTTGCGGGTCGCTGCGAAGGAACAGCGAGGCGGCTCGTTGGCAACGGACTGGCGGTTGCAATCCGACCTCAGATCCCACCTGGTGCTCGCGTTCGCCGAGCCCTCCGTGTCGTGGGACGATCTGCTGGCCAAGCACGACGCCTGGCTCGAGCACTTCACCGAGGACGAGAAGTACCGTCCGGTGAGCAACCGCCGCCCCGCGCTCGTACGCGTCGTCGACGGCCGGCGCGCGCGTCCGCCGCGTTCACAACCACCGACCGATGCGGAGCTGATCGAGGACCTGCGCGACCACTTGATGGCGAGAGACTCCGGCGGCTTCGACGACTGGCCGGTCGGTCCGGCCCGGCCGGCACCGGAGCACGCGGTGCGCGCGATGGATCTGCTGGTGCAGCGCGGTGTGGCCGCAGTGCCTGCGTTGATCGCCGCACTCGACGACGAGACGCCGACACGTTCCACGTCGTACTGCTCGCGCTACGGCGGCCACTTCGACATCCGCAGCCTCGGCGACGTCGCCGAGGACGTGCTCGCGGCGATCGCCGGGGAGCGCGTGCAGGACTGGAGAGCGTGGCTCGACAAGGCGACGCGCGCGGGTCTCCGCGAATGCGTGCGCGCGGCCTTGCGCACCGGTCACCGGGAGGCCGTCGCCGCGTGGACCCGGCGCTGGCCCGACGACGTCGAGCCGGTGTTCGAGAGTGCAAAGGCACTGGCGGGGTGGCCGCGCTACACGATGCTCGACACTGCTGCACGCAGTGGATCACCAGCCGCCCGCGCGCGGGCACTGCAGGAGCTGCGCGCCGACGCTGCACGCGACGACGAACTGCGCGGTTGGAAGTGCGCGCTGTTGATGCAGCATGGCGACGTCTCCGGCTACCGCTCGCTGCTCGACGACTGGCGCGCCGGACGTCTGCCCATGGACGTGCTCGCCGATCAGCTCTCCGCGATCCTCGGTGCCGGCATCCAGGAGGCAAGGCCGCTGCTGCTCGAAGGGCTCGACCGGGACGACGTGCGCGGCGCCTTGGTCGCGGCACTCGCGACGTCCGCGCGCGACCAGTTCCGGTGGCATGTTCCCGCCGCCGATCGCGCCGGGCTCGAGCGCGACCTGCGGACCTGCATGGTGCGGTTGCTCCGCGACGAGACGCTGTTCGGAGAAGGGGTCGCGCTCGTGAGCGGCCGCGAGCGCGTCCAGCTCCATCGGGCGTCCCGCGCCGACGTCGCGGCCGCGATGTTGTCTTCGTGGTGGCCAGGCGAGTTCCCGTTCGATCCCGCGGCCACCGCGCGCGTGCGGGCCCGCCTCGTCGCGTCGCTGCGAGCGAAGGCGGACGGTGCTTCTTCGCCGGCGCCGGGGCGGCTGACCAAGGTCGACGCAAGCACGCCGAACCTCGTCACGAGCGTGTCGTTCGCGCCGTCGGCGGCCGCACTGCCGGCGAGCGCCAAGGACTCCCTCGCCGCGCTGCACGGCACGTCCCCCGACGCGAGCGTGCTGGTCGAGAAGCTGTTCGAGGTTGCTCGCACGGACGCGTGCGCCGGCAAGTCCATCGTGCTGCACTTCGCGCGGGACGGCGACGGCACCGGTGCGACGGTGCATTGCGAGCTCGTCGAACGCGCGAGCGACTGGGACTTCCTCGCGACGGTCGGCGGCGTGGCGACGTTCGGCGGATGCAGCTGGGGCAAGTGGGATCGCGATACCGCCATGCCGGAGATCCTCGGCGGCGAGCTCGAGAGTGTCCGGCGCGCGCTGCGTTCGCCCGCCGCATGCGGAGTCGAGATGCTGCTCGCCGTGCGCGCGCCGTGACGCGCGCCACGGCGCGGGATCGAGAGGCGTGTCGGGGATGCTTGCGCTGCAACTTCGCCGCCGCGGAGGACCTTGGGGCGTCGCCAGAACGGGTTTGGGGGGTGTGACGTCTGAGTGCAGTGCGACTATCGTCTCGTTCCTGCGACCCGCTGCCGCTCGGCGTCGCGGTCCAGAAGGCGGTGTTGATGGCGCCGGGATCGGTTACCCACCACAGCGACATGCACCAGCGCTACATCGAGGCGAAGGTCGAGATCAACAACGGGCACGAAGTGCGGATCACCTGCCCGGAACTCGAAACCCTAGCGCCGCGCGGGTTCTACATGTTGTTCCTGGTCACCAACAGTCCCGCCGTTTCGAGCGCGCTCTGGGTCATGGTCCAATGAAGAACGCACTTTTCTTCCTGAGTCTTAGCCTTGCATCCGCTACCGCCTCCGCGCAACAACTGCGATGGCAGGTACCCGGGGCGGGGCCCTCGACGATTGAGTACCTCCGCATGATGCCGTTCGTCGACTACGACCGCGATGGCTACCGCGACTTCCTGCGCGTCATCATGGTTGGGCCGGTGGGGTACGCGACCCTGCAGATCACGTCTGGCTTCGATGGCTCGACGTTGTGGACCAGGGACGACGGCTACTACCACGACCCGGTGGCCTGCTACGCGGGCGACATGGATGGCGACGGCGAGCCCGAGATTGCCGTGCTGTACAGTTTCAGCTCGGCCGGCCGGCGAATCGACATCCTGTCGGTGAAGAGCAATAGGGTGCTGTGGCAGGTGACCGGATCATCGAGCGGTCAGTTCGGCGCCGTCATGCTCGGCGACCTCGACGTCACCGGTGACGGTAGGCCGGACTTCGTGACGATCACGAAGCACACGAGCATGTCGGATATCTTCGTCTACGACACCGACGGCGCGCTACGGTACATCGTGCCGTGCCTGTCCCAGGGACTCATCGCGATCAGCCTGTGCAAGATGGGTGACATGAACAGCGACGGTTGCGACGACTTCCTGGTCGGCTGCAACGACACCAGCGGCCGCGGCGTGCAGATGCTGTTGTCGGGACAGTCGGGAGCGCTCATCCGTCAAGGCTTTGGCCTGCTGCCCGGGGACAAGACCTCGGAACACGTCAGCAACCTCGGCGACATCGACGGCGACGGCGTCAACGACTGGGCGGCTTTTGCGTACTGGTCCGCCTCGCGCGAGATCGCAGTCGCCTACTCGGGTCAGACCGGGGCCGTGATCCGCAGTTGGGTCGACTACGCGAACTCGGTGGTCACGGGGGAGGACTTCGACCAGGACGGCGTCGGCGACATCGTCACGGGTGCCGACTGGTACCTGTCTCTGAACGTGCGCGGCCGCACGATCTGTACTTCGGGTCGCGACGGCACGGAGCTGTGGCACCTCGACAACTTCCAATCCACGACGGGCCACAACGGCACCAGCGGCTGGATGGAGACATCGGCGAGCCTCGGCGTACAGCCGGGCAGTCCCTATCCTGTGGTTGCCTGGATGGACATCAACTGGTGGACTACCGGCACCTACCATGGCCGCATCCGCGCCTACGACATGGCTCGCGCGGGCCAGGGCCCGGTGACCGGAGTCGCGTGTTCGAGCAGCGGCCAACCGCCGCTGATCGGTGCCCGCCAGACCACGACCGGTGCCCGCGTCACGATCGCGAAGGCACCACCAGGTGCCGTTGCCTTCCTCAACCTCGCGCTCGCGAACCAGACCAGTTACGGCGGCCTGCCCCTGCCGATCAACTTGACTCCATTCGGTTTGACCGGCTGCGAACTCCACGTTGGCCCGTTGGCATCCGAATGGCGCATCCTCGGCACCACCGGCATCGACCGCGGCTACGCTGCCGTCGACTTCCCCTTCCAACTCGTTCCGACGCTCGGGACGTCGATCGTCGCGCAGTGGCTCGTCTTCGACCCTGCGACACTCGCCTACGCCGCGACTGCCAAACACGAACTGCGCGGACAGTGACTCGGCAACCAGTGCCGGACTGGCCATCCGCAGCCAGTCGAGTCGACGGCGCTGACCCCGTTGTCGACGTGGGCTGGCGCCTCAGCAAGCAAACGGCAGAAGACGCTCGTCGGCGATGCCGACCCGTACGGCACTCGCCTGTGCAGCGATGCCCTCGCCGTCCATCGCGCATGCCAGCGGCCGCGAGCTTCCGCAGCCGAGACTGACGCGGTGCGGCAGTCGTTCCTGCGCGCCTACCGCTGGCAGTTCATCGGTTCCGGAGTCACCGACCCCCGCTTCCAGAAGATCCTCGGCGGCATGATCGACGAGGCGCAGATGGCGCGCATCGGCGCGGGCGCTCGAGCCGATCCTGCGATGACCGTGACCCCGCCTGCCGCCCGGGCCTTCGGGCGGCCCGGGCGGCGCCGGCGGCGAGCCATGCAGCTGCCAGATTGGGTGCAGGTGAATGTTGCCGCCGGCCAGTAGGTCGTTGGGGATGTAGGCGATCGACGCAATCGTGATGCCGCCCGTGGCAGCGAACGTGTGTGTCTCTACTCGAATGCGGGCTCGCGCGCATGGCTCCCGACACCTGCATCCGTCAGTGGAATACACCCGAATCAGCCGGGCCGGTCACGGGCGCCGGTCGACGAACCAGTCGACCTCGGAGCGCCATGTCCGGCCGGCGACGCGACACTCGAGGTAGTAGTACGTGGCGGCATCGCCGAAGCGCGCCAGCTGCCATAGCCGCAGACGGATGACGTGCGGCAACTCGTCGCGTCCGCTCGTCGGCCTGGCCTGGCGAAAACCGAAGCTGCGGTTCATCAACACGATCGCGGCACTCCCCGGCTCGGCGTCCGCGGGCATGCTCTCCCAGGCCAGCCTGCCAGCACACTCCGCGAGCGCCATCGGCGCGCCGCGCAGCGTGCGACGCAACGGCGCGAGCTCGGGCATCGGCCGCGCGACGAGGGCCGTGGCCCGCGGTGACGCGGGTCCGTCCAGTTCGACGGTCATGCGCACGATGCCGCCTCCGAGCGTCGCGAAGATGACGAACGGCCCATCGGCGCTGACGTCGACCGTCTGGCGATGCTCGGTGCCGCTGGCGCGCGACGGGCCGAGAGCCAGTTCCCCGGTGTGCCCGTCCTTCGCCTGACAGACGACGCGTCCACCGGAGAAGGCCGCGCTGGCCACCACTTCGAGGCCACCGATCGACCATGGCGAAGCGGGGCCGCCGTCGGGCACGAACCCGTTCGCGTCGGGCGAGAAGCGCGGCGTCGACACGCCGTGGTTGTCGATCGTCACGAGTTCCCCGCTGCTGTGCTCGCCGAGCCGCCAGTACGCGAGCGTAGCGCCGTGTTGCCACATCACGCGCCACGCCGTGACGTCGCCCTGCATCAGCACAGGGCCGCCGAACGGGTCGAGCACCGAGCCGAGCGACACGAACGGGATCGGAGCCGGAACCAACGGCGGCGCGGCGAGTGGGTAGGCGCGTTCGGCATCGACGAACGGCAGCCGGAAGTCGTGGCCGAGATGGAAGCTCAGTACGACGAGCGGGGCCTCGGTTCGCACGCGCGGCGCCGTCGCGGCCACCTGCTCGCGCAGCGCGCGCACGCGTTGCCATTGGCGCGCGTATTCGTTCTGCAACGTGCGCACGCCGGCGGTCATGTCGATCGCCGCGACCACGAGTGCGATGCGGCCGACCGAGGCCAACCAACGCGGCGTCGCCGCCGCGGCAACGACGCCCGCGGCCAAGGCGAGCCCCAGCGACGCTTGGAACAAGGACCGTCCATTGTGCAGATTCGGGAACACAGGCTGCCAGGACGTCGGCGCGAGCGTCAGCGCGACCCACGCCGCCGCGAATGCGATCCAGCGGCGTATGCCGCGCGTTCCGAACGCGATCACGGCCACGAACGCCGAGAACAAGCCGAGGGTCACGGCCGACGTCGGCGTTACGCCGGGGGCGACGAGTCGCGACAGCCGCTCGACCTGCAGCGACGGCCACTGCGACCAATCGAGGTCCGGTGTCAGGTCCGCGAGGGCGGGCATCATGCCGAGGTGCGTCCGCCACCAGAGGTAGAGAAGCCACACCGGCAACAAGGCGAGGTGCAGCGCAGAGCGCCTGCGCCACCCGAGTCCACCGCCGAGCATCAGGTCGAACGCCACGAGCAACGGCGCGAGCATCAGCCCGCTCTCCTTGCTGAGCACCGCCGCGATGCAGGCGCAACACAGCGCCGGGCGCGGCAGCAGGCCGCCTGCCCGTCGCTGCCGCGCGAGCGCCGCGAGGGCCGCCACCGTCAGTGCGACGATGATCAGGTCGGCGCGCGCGCACGGCCAGCAGATCAGCTCGTTGCCGGCCGGGTGCGTGGCGAACAGCATCCCGGCCGTGAACGCGGCCCACGGCCCCCCCAAGTGCCCCGCGAGCCGGCCGACGCCGATCACGCACGCCACGAACAGCGCGATGTTCGTGACGTGGGGCATCCACTCGGCACCGCCGCTGAGCCAGTACTCGAGCACGAACGTGAGGGTCACCAGCGGGCGATAGAAGTATTGCGAGCCGAACAGCCACGGCCCCTGCAGGTCTTCCAGCACGCGACGCCACGCGACCACCGGGCCGTGCGGACCTGGATCGACGACATAGACACGCAACGCGAGGTCGTCGCTCAGCAAGCCGCCGTCCCACATCGGACCGTGCAACCAGATCGCAAGGCAGACGGGCAGCAGGGCGCCGATCCAGCAGGCGCGGCGGGTTGCAGGCGACTGCTCCATTGGCTTGCCATGATGTCGGCGCCGTCTGGGCGAAACAACCTGCCTGTCGCAGTCGCGCAACGCAGCTCGCGATCGGCTGGCCCTGCACGTTCGCGCGCGCCGTCGATAGCATCGTTCGCCATGCCGTCACGCATCGTCCTCGCACTGTCGTTCGCGGCGATGGTTGTCGCGCAGGAAGCGCCGGCGCCGAAGGCCGCGACCGCGCGTGCGGCCGTCCTGATGAAGGAACTTGGTCGGCCCGACCGGTGCCTCGACGCCGCACGCGAGCTCGTGGCACTCGGACCTGCCGCATTGCCGGTGGTTCACAAGGCGTTGGTCGACCCGCGGCCGGAGCTCGTACGCCAGGCGTTGTTCGTCGCGTCGGGCCTCGCCGGCGACATCGAGTCGCTGCGCGAACCGATCCAGCGCTGTCTGCGGCACAAGGACCTCGGCGTTGCACTGGCCGCGCGCGACGCCTGGCCGGCGCTGGACGGTGGCGGCGCGACGGTGGTGACCGACTATCGGGCCGGCAAGGCGCTGCGTCTGCTCGGCGACGAGAGGCAGGAGTTGCTGGCGGGGTTTCCGTTGCTGATGGGCGTGCAGCAGCTGCCGGACGGACACCTGCTCGTGGCCGCCACCGCGCAGCACCGCGTGCTCGAGTTCGATGCCAAAGGCGAGGAGACGTGGGCCTTCGCCGACGTGCAGCAGCCGAGCGACGCCGAGCGCCTCCCCGACGGCCACACGTTGATCGCGGACAGCGGCAACAAACGCGTGATCGAGGTCGATCACGCCGGCGAGATCGTGTGGATCTACGACCAGGACGTGCGGCCGATCGATGCCGATCGGCTCGCCAATGGCAATACGCTGATCGCCAGCTACCGGGCGAGCGGCGTGGTCGAGGTGGACCGTTCCGGCGTGGTCGTCTGGCAGTGGCGGGGGGTGAACATACGCGACGCCGACCGGCTGCTCGATGGCACCACGCTGCTCACCGACAGCGAGGCGCAGTGCGTGCTGCGTGTCGACTCCGAGCACCATACGCTGCGGAAGTGGCAGGTCGGGTTCGCGTGCAACGACGCCGAGCTGCTGCCGAACGGCCACCTCGTCGTCGGCGGCGATGGCGCCGTCGTCGAGTTCGATCACGAGGGCAAGGAAGTGTGGCGGGCGAAGGTTGGCTACGCCGGCCGGATCGCCCGGCAAGGGGTTGCGCGGCGTTAGACCCGAGCACGCGTCAGACCGCGCCCCATCGTCGAAGCGCGTACTCGCTGCGACACCACGAACCCGTATCGTGCGGCGCATGGATGCAGCTCGATCATGCCTCCGATTCCGTGCGGCCTCGCTGTTCGCGGCAATTCCGCTGCTCTGCCTCGTCAACGCCGCTGCGGCGCAGGCGAACGAACCCCGCGTGCAGTGGAAGTACGCACCGCAGGACAGCCAGTTCGAGGGCGTGCTCGTGCGCGAGGGCACCGTGTTCGCGCTCGATCGGGCCGGCGCGATCCACGCGATCGACGCAGCGTCCGGCGAACGGCGATGGACGACGGGGAAGCTCGGGCTCACCTACGGCTACGGCATGGCACTCGCCAATGTGCCCGGCTTCGACGCGCTGCTGGTCGGCACCGACACGGGCTTCTTCGCGTTCGATCGCGCGACCGGCGTGCAGCTGTGGTTCACGCCGATCGACGCGGGCGTCGCGGGTCCCGCCTGCAACGACAGTGTGGTGATCGCCGGCAGCCCCGACGGCAACGTCCACGCATGCGAGTTGAAGACCGGCCGCATCCTGTGGCACCACGACTACGTCGAGGACCGGCCCGACGACCCGCCCGGGTTCGATGGTGCGCAGGCGCGCTTCGGCAGCAAACCGGCGCGCCCCGGTGCCGCTGCGATCGACGGCAAGGTCGTGGCACTGTCGATCTTCGATCAGTGCAGGGCGATCGCGCTCGATGTCGCCACCGGCAAGCGGCTGTGGGACTTCCGCACCGAGGGCTGGATGCATGGTCGGCCGGAGTTCGGGCCGCTGCACGTCTTCGTCGGCAGCCAGGACCAGAGCTTCTACGCCGTGGACCGGGAGCTCGGGAAGCTCGCGTGGAAGGTCCCGACCGGGTTGTACGTGGAGGCTGGCAGCACGGCGGTGGATCGCTTCGTCTACTTCGGTTCGTGCGACGGCAACCTGTATGCGGTCGATCAAGGCGTCGGCCGCGTGGCCTGGAAGTTCGCGACCGAGAAGGGCGAGCACGGTGGCGCGCCGATCTACAGCCGGCCGCTCGTGTGCTCTGACACCGTCTACCTCGCTGCGATGAACGGCAAGGTCTACGCCGTCGATCGCAAGCAGGGCCGGCTGCTCTGGAAGATCACGCCCCTGGCGAAGTCCGAGCTCGACAGCGAGCTCGTGACGAACGGCGAACTGCTCTTCGTGACGACGCGCCGCACCCACGACGGCGGCGGCGAGAGCGCCGTGCTCGCGATCAAGCTGCCATGACGGTCCCCGTGCTCCGGCCTGCGTTGCCGCGCGACTGCGCTGCAATTGATGCGCTTTTGCGCGGTGCCGGCCTGCGTTCCGAGGGCGAGCAGCTGCCGACCGCAGTGTTCGTAGTCGCGCAGGCGGGCACCTCGATCGTCGGCGCGATCGCGCTCGAAGCACGCGGCGACGCGGGGTTGCTGCGATCGCTCGCGGTGGACCCCGGCTGGCGCGGCAGCGGCATCGGCGACCGTCTCGTCGCGCACCTGCTCGCGATCGCGGCGCAGCAGCACCTCGCGAAGCTCTGGCTGTTGACGACGACGGCCGCGGCGTTCTTCGCGCGCTGGGGCTTTGCCGTCGCGCGGCGGGACGAGGCCCCGGTCGCGATCGCGACGCACCCGCAGTTCGCCGCCGAGTGCCCCGCGAGCGCGACCTGCATGGCCCGCTCGCTGGCCGGCGCGGTGCGCGCGTATCCGTCCGGCTCACTGCCGCTGCGACCCGATGTCGCGGGCGCCACCTACTTGGCGGTCGCCACCGATCACTGCGAGCTGACCTGGTACGAAGTCGAGCCCGGCGTGCGCTTTCCGCGCCACGACCACGAGGTCGACCAGATCACGCTCGTGCTCGACGGCGAGCTCGTGTTCGAGGTCGACGGGCGCCCGCCGATCCGCCTCGGCTCGGGTGAGGTGGTCGCCGTTCCCGCGGGCGTGCCGCACGCGGTCGTCGCCGGAGCGACGTGCGTGCGCGCCGTCGACGCGTGGTCGCGTTCGCCGCAATCGGCTCGGGACCTCGCGCCGACGCGCGCCGACGCCGCGGTCGACATGGCCGTGCACCACGCGCTCGTGCGTGGGCTGATCGACGCGGGCCGCGTGCCGCCGAACCGCGATCTCGCCGCGCGTCTCGGCATTGCGGTTCCCGAGCTCGAACGCGCGCTGCGGCGCCTCGCTCGCAGCCACTCGCTCGTGTTGTACCCGCATGCGCCCGAGCCGTGGCTCGTGCACCCGTTCTCGACGTCGCCGACGCACACGTGGATCGCGCGTGGCGACGACGGCTGGTGGGCGCCGTGCCTCTGGTGCGGGCTCGGTGTCGCGACGTTGGTCGGCGGCGACGTCGTCGTGCACACGCGGCTCGGCGGCGAAGCCACAGCTGTCGCGATCCCCGTCGCCGACGGCCGCCCACGCGCTGGGGGACCGGCGCTGTGTGCGCACTTCCCGGCCCCGCCGCGCACCGCGTGGGACAACGTGCATCACTTCTGCGCGCGCCTGCTGCCGTTCCGCACCGCCGACGAAGTCGATTCGTGGTGCGCGCGCCACGGCCTGCCGCGCGGCGAGGTGCTCGCACTCGACCAGCTCGCCGACCTCGCGCGTCGCTGGTATGGCGGCCACGCGCGGCCCGACTGGCGCAAGTGGACGGTCGACGAGGCCGCCGCGATCTTCCGCGACTGCGGGCTCACGGGCGGGTTCTGGCGGCTCGAGACGCGCGACGGCGCCTTTTGATGGGTGGGGTGCGGCGAGCAGCCCCGCCGGCAGAGCGAACGCGGGCACGTCATCGCAGCTCGACGAGGATCCGTGCGGGTTCGATCGTGACGTCGGCGACGTTGATCGTCGCGTTGCCCCTGAGCCCGGTGTCGGTCGTCGCGCGAACGTGCCACGTGCCGACGCCGAGCCCGATGCCGCAGCCGTGTCCGATCGGAAGCTCGCCGAAGTGGACGAGCCGCCGGCCCTCCGCGTCGCTGATGTCGACGTCCGCCATTCGCCAACCCGCCTTGGGGCCGTGCAACTCGACGGAGTGCGACACGCCGCGCTCGAGCGTCATCTCGACGCTCGTCGTCTTGCCGTCCTCGACGTCGACGTTGCGCACCGTTGTCGCAACTTCATCGCCGCCCACGCGCACTTCGTACCGGCCAGGTGCCAGCAGCCTCGACTCGTGCGGATGGTTGTTCCACTCGAACGAGCAGACGCACTCCCCTTCCGGCGTGGAGACCGAAGCCCCCCAGTGCCGATCAGGAACCTCGCAGTTGCACCGCAGCGCGACGCGCCCGCCGCGCGGCATCACGATCGTGCCTAGGTCGAGCTGTTCGCCCGGCGCGAGCGTGCGCTCGCCGAGCGGCAAGGTCGGCAAGCCGGCAGCGGCGATCTCGAGAAGATACGTGCGCGCCGGCAGCCGCTCGGCGCGGAACCGACCGACGGCATCCGTTGGTGACTGCAGGAAGATGCGCACGTCCGGAGAGCGCACACTGACCTGCGCACCGCTCACCAACCGGCCGTCGGCGTCGACGATCCTGCCGAACAGCGACGCGAAGCGCAGCGCCGCCGCCGGCACGCGAACGCTCAGGTCGTTCATGCCGCGACGCACGTTCTTGCACGTCACGATCGGAAACGGGCCACCCGGTGCGTCGGGGTCGAAGACCTCGAGCACGCACTCGCGGTCGGGGCAGCCGCGCGCGACGAAGTGTCCTTCTGCGTCCGTCGGCACGTACGCCCACCACTGCGGCCTGACCTCGCCGACGGGGCGGATGTTGACGAACCACTTTGCGAGCGGCCGGTCGTGCTCGTCGACGACGATGCCGCCGATCTGGTCGTCGGCGCGCGAGCTCTTCAGCACGAAATCGAAGCTGCGCCGCTCGCCGGGCGCCTGCCGGAACGTCTCGCCGGCCGTGAGGTACGGGTGAAGCATCGCGCTGACCCTGGTCGCCTTGTTCGGGAGTCCCTCCAGCAGGAACGCACCGTCTGCGGCCGACGTGGTGCTGCACCAACCGAACTCGGCGTACTCATCGCCGCCGCCGATCCGCGCGCCAGCGATTCCATTCCCCTCCTCGTCGCGCACGAAGCCGGCGATGCTCCCGCCGTCCGGCAGCAACACGTCGAGCTGCTGCGCTTCGCCCGCCTGCAACGTCAGCAGTTGCCAGGTAGCGCTCGACGTCGCACTGCGCGCCCGCACGAAGACTTGCTCCGGCGGCAGGCCACGGACCTCGTAGCGGCCGTTCGCGTCGGTGCGCACGTCGACGGGCGGCGGCGGCGAGTTCGCGACGTACCCCGGCTCCGGATCCTTCACCTGCGCGAAGCCGCCGATGCGAACCCGAGCACCGGAAACGGGGCGCGCCGCGGCATCGCGCACCGTGCCGCGCAGCGTCGCACTGCCGGCGATCATCGTCAGCGTCACCGCGACGCGGTCGCCGGTCTTGCCCTCGACGCGGCACAGGTCGGTCGGCGCGTACGCGTCGGCGCGTGCGGCGATCGAATGGGCCTTGCCGACGTCACGGATCGTCACGCGGCCGCCCGCGTCCGTGACGCCGACCTCGTGGCATTCGGCGTTGTTCCGCGACAGCAATACCCGAGCGCCGGCGATCGGCTGTAGCTGCTCGTCCCGCACGGCGACGTCGACGGTGATGCCGCGCGCGATCAGGTACGTTCCGGTGCTCTCCTCGCCCGCGCGAACCGGCACTCGCGGACCACCGGCCCGATCCACGGAGATGGCCACACCGCCCGGCTCGAGCTCGGCCAACGCGATCTCGCCGCTCGCATCCGTTTGCACGTCGATCGCGGCGAAGAAAGGGTTTTGCCTTTCCCACACGAAGAAGCGCACGAACACTCCCACGGCCGGCGTGCGGTCCTCCTCCCACAGGAATTGGTAGCGCAGCGAACCGTGCGTCGGCCTGACCTGCAGCTCGCGCTGCGCATCGGCGGCCGGCTGCGGCGACACGGGCGGCTGCGTTCGAGAGGCAAGCGGTGCCTGCACGAACGCAGCGGTACTTCGTGTGTCCGACCCTTCGGCTGCGCGGTGACTCTCGAGCCAGACGAGCGCGCCGATGCAGAGCACGACTGCGCACGCGATCGCCGCGATGGCCTTCTTCATGAGTACGGTTCCTCCGACCAGGGACGCAGTGGCGACGGCGCCCGCCGTGCCGCCGGCGACGCCCGCGGCCGCGGCGACGTGGTGCGCGGCATTCGCGAGCACGGCCTGCTTCATCGCCGCGAGCCCGCGCAGCGGCGTCAGCAGAACGCACGCGCCGACGGCGATGCTCGGCGGCAGCGCCTTCTTCAGCAGCTCGAGCGCGCGCATCAGCTGCGTGCGCACGGTGCCCGGCGGCCGCCGCAGCGCGTGCGCGATCTCTGCGGCGATCATGCCGTGCTTGAGGTGCAGCACGAGCACCGGCTGGTAGACCTCGGGCAGCGTGCTGATCGCCGCGTCGACGGCCGCGGTGAACTCCTGCGTCTGCACCTCGGCGAGCGGATCGATCGCCGTATCGGCGCCCGGCGGCGGCACCCGTGCTTCGTCGCGCTGCAGCTTGCGCGCCTGGTTGGCGAGGATACCGAGCAGCCAGCCGCGCACGCTGCGCTCCGCGTCGAACCGACTGGCACCCTCGATCGCCGCGACGAACGTCTGCTGCACGAGGTCCTCGGCCCGCGCCGGGTCGCGCACGAGGTGGAACCCGACGCGCAGCAGTTCGGCCGCGGTCAGGTCGTAGAGCTGGCCCAGCGCACCGACGTCGGCTTCGTCGCGGAAGCGCGCGAACAGCAGTGTCTCCGGGTCGGCGGCCACGGTGACTACTTACCAGGAAGCGGCCAACGTGCTACGTCCCGTCGTCGATCACTTCTTCGGCGGGGGAAGAGTCCGGGAGATCAGGCGCTTGCTCGCACCTGCGAATGGTCGTCCGGATCAACTGAAGTCCGAACGCGAGCACCGTCGGCCACATGCCGAACCCGAGGACCGCGCTCACGTACCATGGCATGACGTCCCACTGCAGATACAGCATCCAACCGATCATCGCGGCACCGATGCCGACGGCCGCGAGCCCGAGCGCCAACTGGGGCACCGAAAGGATGTAGCCGAGGACCCTTGCCCAGCGCGGGCCTTCGCGATCCTTGCGCAGCTCGGCTCCGACATCGATGGCGGTCAGGAGCAGGATCGGGATCCCGAGCATGACGAACGCGATCATCAGCACGGTGGTAGCCAGTTCTCCCCATTCGCGGTCCTGCGGCAGCGCAGTCGCGAGCGAGAGCACGACGGCAAGGCAACCGAGCACCCGCACGATCCGTAGGAGATGACGCCAGTGCGTTCGCATGCAACGGGAGCCGTATCGGACGCGGCAAGCTCGCAACCGCTGTCCAGCACCCGAACCTGCCTTCCCACGGTCAAAGCGTGACGCGCCGCAGGCAATAGAGGTGCAGGCTCCGCGCGACCGCTTGCACCTGCCGCGGTATGCCGGCCTTGGCATTCGCGTGGCGGTCAGGTGCTGTCCGACCACCGGGAACATGGCGCCGCCGCCGCAGCACAGCCACGCGGCTAGACCCGCTGCTCGCGCCGCACCTTCGCGCGATGACTGAACGACGCCTTCACGTCGGGGCGACCCATGTTGGCGACGGAGCAGTTCGCGCAGACGTCGCGCAGCTCCATGTGGTAGAGCTGGCGGCGCAGCTCCTTGTATTTCGGGCCGGTCCAGATCTCGCGGAACGTCTGGGTCTTGAAGTCGCCGAACGTCGTGAACTCGAACCAGCAGCCGCACGGGAACACGGTGCCGTCCGGGTTCACGTGGATGTAGTACCACGGGAAGTAGCAGGGGCGGTTGTGGTAGCGCTTGTCGCCGACCTTCAGCAGGAACTCGCGGTTCTTGTGGTTCAGGTAGTCGGCGACCTCCTTGCTGTCAGCGATCTCGTGCAGGTTCGCCGATGGGGCGATCAGCGCGAGACCGCCGCCCTCGTCGCTGCGCTTCTGATCGACGACCTGGCCCTCGTTCGCGAACGTCTCCGCGATCGGGATCGGCATCATGACCTCCATGCCGACCTCCGCGGCGACGCGCCTGGCCTCCGCCATCGTGTCGTTGCACAGCTTCGCGTCGTTCATCAGCGACTCGCTCTCGATGCCGAGCCCGCCGATCACGGCCATGTGCACGAAGTTCATGTACTTGACGCCGCGGTCGTGCCAGAAGCGGATCATCTGCGGCACTTCGCGGATGTTGCTGCGCATCAGCACGCACGTGACGCTGATCGCCGGCGTCGTGGAGCCGCGGCGCTTCTTCGACTCGTTGATGACCTCGAACCGGCGCAGGAACGGTTCCCACTTGGCCGGCTTGCGGATCTTCTCGAACGTCTCTTTCGTGATGCCGTCGCTGCTGACCGTGATCAGCGGCATGCCCGAGTCGATGACCTTGTCCATGATCGCGTCGGTCATCGCGAGTGCGTTCGTGCTGAAGTGGAAGTTCGGGACTCCGTACTTCTTGCACAGCTCGAGCGCGTGCGGCAGGTCGGGTGCGAGCAGCGGTTCGGCGCTCGACGACAGCACGACGTCGTGCGCGCGCGGGAACAGCTCGGCCGCGACCTTCTCGAGCAGCTCGCCGCCCATCGTCACGGGGTTTTCGACGAAGTCGGGGTGCGCGAAGTGACACATGACGCAGCGGAGCTGGCACCGCGTCACCATGTCGATCTTCACGCGCAGGAAGCGGCGTTCGCGTACGACTGGCACGCCACACAGCCTACTGCGGGGGCGCCGCGTTGACCATGGGCGCATGTGGGTTGCTGGAGCCGTTGCGACGGGTGTTCTCGCGCCGGCGACATGCCCCTTGACCGCCGGTCGCGGAAGACCGGATATCCTGCACACAGCCCCGCAATGAACACACATGGGTCTCATCAACTGGATCTTCGATTTCTATCAGCACAGCAAGATCAACGACGCGCAAAATGAGGCGGCGCAGCTGCGGCGTGAGGTCGCGTCGCTGCGCGGCAGCCGCGGCGACATCGACGACGATGCGATGCTGCGCGCGGTCGGACAGCTTGCGCTCGCGGTGAAGACCGTGCAGCGCCTGTGCGTCGAAAAGGGTCTCTGCTCGGAGGCGGAGTTTCATCGCCGCCTGCGCGAGATCGACGCCGAAGACGGCCGCACCGACGGCATGTCGTCCTTGCCGCAATGACGACGCGCCGGGCTCCATTGCTGTTGCTGACGCTGCTTGCGGCGTGCACCGGCCTGCGCGAGTTCGAGCCCGGGGTGTGGCGGTCGCCGCAACCCGGCGAGGACCGGCTCGCTCGTCTCATCGAGCAGCAGCAACTGCGCACGGTCGTCTGCCTGCGCGGCGACGGCGAGGGGGCGGCGGGGTCGCGACGCGCGGCCGAGAACAGCGGAGCGACGTTCCTCAGCGTGCCCATGTCGGCGACGCGCGCGCCGCGGCCCGAGACGCTGCTCGAGCTGTGGCAGATCGCCGCGACCGCGAAACGGCCGCTGCTGCTTCATTGCATGGCCGGCGCCGATCGCACCGGGCTCGCGAGCGCGATCTTCGTGCTGCACGACACGGGTGATCTCGACCGGGCACGCGGTGAGTTGACGATGCTGCACGGCCACCTCGCGTTCACGGCGACCGGCGCGATGGACGCAGTGCTCGACAAGTACGAACCGTTCGCCGGCAAGCTCGCGTTCCCCGCATGGGTCGAACAGGTCTATGGGCCCGCACTCGCCGCGGAAGCGGCCGCATCCCGATGATGGATTCGCGAGGCGACGGATAGTCATCGACGACGCGCGTCGCAAGGATACGGAGTTCGACGCCGACGTGCGGGCGTTCCAGGAGCTCGGCCAACGTGTGCGCGAGCTGACCGGCGGGAGCTGACGAAGCGGCGGTTGGCGGCGCGCTCGGCCGCGGTCACGCGTCACGCCATCGTCCGGCGAGTGTGCGGATGCACGAGCACGAGCCTCGGATCGACGACGAGGCCGTGGTCGTCGCGCCACGCCTGCAGGCGTTCGAACTCTGCGCCGCACAGAGCGGCGTCGACCATCAGGATCACGCGACGCATGCTGCCGCGGTTGCCTGATTCGTGGTTGATGAAGCCGTCGAACAACAGGCAGTGGCCCTCGTGCCAGGTGTGCATCTCGTTGCCGACGCGCATCAGCGCGCCGTCCGCGACTTCGAGTGCGAGGTGGGCGCGCAGCACGTGGATCGCCTTGACGTCGCAATGGGAGTAGATGTGGCAGCCGGGTTCGAGCCACGACAGCACGGCGGCAGTGACGCCGGGGATCTCGCGCAGCAGTTGTGTCGTGCGGGGGCACTTCGCCTGGTTGGTCGCGAAGTGCGACTCGATGCCCGGATAGTGGCTCGACATGAAGAGCGGTGCGACGAGCCAATCACCGCCATAGGCGGCGCGGTCGGGCCAGACCATGAAGTCGTCGCGGCGCAGACGGCGGAATTCGTCGTGCACGATCGGGAAGCCGTGCTCGAGCGCTGTCGTGAATGCGAACTCGCTGGGGTCGAGCAGCATTGTTTCATTGGAACGGGGGCCAGCCGGTTGCCCGGCATCCTACCCGCCAGCACGGTCCTTTGAGCCACGGTATCCTCGCGGCCAGCACGCGCTCGCCGTCCTCTCGCTGGCATCGGCGCGCACGCCTCCGCCGATGCGCACGTTCCTGCTCACGCTCGCCTTCGTCGTCGTCGCCGTAGCCGCGTGGTGCGGGTTGCCATCCACTCCTTCGCCCGACGTCGCAGCGAACGCGCCGGTCGTCGTTGCCGATGTGGCGAGGGAGACGAACACGGTCGCGAGCCTCGAGCTGTCGACCGAGGCCGAGCGAACTGTCCCGGGCAGGGAGCCGGAGCGGATGCCGGCTCCGCCTGTCGCACTGCGTTCGAGCGCGTGGTCGGTCACCGTCGTCGATCCGGACGGCGTGCCGGTCGAGGGCGCCACGGTCCGTGTCGAAGGTCGCCGCGAGGAGATCGCCAGCACGGATCGCGACGGCATCGCTCGCTTCGCGGCGGTGCCGGGCTGGCGCACATCCGTGAGTGTGCGAGCCGGCAACCGCCACGCGGTTTGTCAGGGAGATCTCGCGAGGGTGACCTTGCCGTGGTGCGGACCGCTCCATGGCCGGCTCGTCGACCGTGCCACGGGTGCGCCGATCGCGGGGGCCAAGGTGGTCGGCGAGGGCGTCGTGACCGACCCGAACGGCGCGTTCGTGCTGCCGGCGGTGGCGCGCGGCGAGGGACGCCTGTTCGAGTTCGAAGCGCCCGAGTACCCGCGCCAGGAGGTGCCGCTGCGCCTGCCGGGCCGCGGCGAGCCTGTCGCGCACACGTTCGCGATCACGCGCGCCGCCGTGATCGCTGGCCGTTGCGTCGACGTCGAGTCGCGGCGGGGCCTCGCCGAGGCGGAGGTCGAGTGCCAGAATCGCCGAGTCTCGACCGATGCGGACGGGGCGTTCCGCCTGCTGGTGGTCCCTGCTCACGCCATCGCGGAGGCGCGCCTCACGTTCGCCGCGCCGGGCTACGCGCGGGCAACATACGAGGTGCCGCTGTCGCCGTCGCCCGGCGCGCGCGAGTTCGCTCTGCTGCGCGCGAGCGAGCTCTCGGGCCGCGTGGTCTCGGCCGCCGGGGACCCGATCCCGTTCGCCCGAGTGAAGGCGCAACCCCGCGATCGCGCCGCCCGGATGCCTGCTGACATGGCCCAACTCGTGGACGAGGAACGGGACTACCCGCGTGCGTTCGCGGACGAGCACGGCGCGTTCGTCGTGTCGGGTCTGGTGCCGGGCCGCGCGTACGAGCTCGAGGCCCAGGAACGCGGCTTCAAGGCGCGACCCGATCAGGAACCCGTCGTTCGCGCTGGCGAACCAACTGGTCCGATCGTGCTCGTGCTCACGCCGATCGCTGCGATCCCGACCGGCACGATCGTCGGAACGTTCCGTTGCAACGGGGTGCCGGTGCGCGGACGGATCGACTGGCGCGTCGGCCGCGCGGCGGGCCAGGTGGCGACGAAAGCCGACGGTTCGTTCCGGTGCAAGGGCGTTCCGGCAGGGGCGGTCGAGCTGACGGCCAAGTGCGAGGCCGAGGAGGGCTCCACTCTCTTGATCGGCGGAAGTGCGGCAGAGTGGCGTCGCAAGCTCGAGCTGCGCGCGAACGAAGAACTGCGCGTCGACGTCGACCTGCGGCTCGATCTCGTTCCGATCACGGGTCGCGTGCGCAATGCCGACGGCTCGCCGGCAGGCTGCCAGTTGGTCGACGTGGTCGGCGCCGACTGCTGGGAATCGGTGATGACGACACCTGACGGCAGCTTCCAGGTCGACGTGCTGCGCTCGGCCGGCGCGGTCACCCTCGGCGTCGCCAACCGCGCCCGCGTCGCGGTGCATCCGGGCGCCCGCGACGTCGAGATCGTTCTGCCCCCATGGGGCATCGTCCGCTATCGCGTGCGCGGCGAGGACGGCTCCTCTGGCTCGATCGAGCAAGTCTGGCTGCTGCCAGAGCGCTGGTCCTCCTGTTGCACCGGAACCAGGGTGCACGCACCCGATCCGGACGGTTTCTTCGAGCTGCACGTGGCGCAAGGCGAACGGCTGTTCCTGTGCTCGGCACCGGGCCACGCGTCGACCCTGCGCAGCGTGCAGGTCGGCGCACATGCGACCGTCGACGTCGTGCTCGGGCGTGGCACGAGCGTGCGCATGCGGTTGCGTGCGGGCGCGCCCGGGCCCGACTCCCGGTCGGAGGTACTGCTCGTGGATGGCCGGCTCGTCGACTTCAGGGCGTCGGACTACTTCGGGTACGATGGCGTCGCGCACTGGGTCCGGCTGCGGGCCGAAGGCGAGGAAGTCCAGCACGTGGACCCGGGCACATACCGCTTGGTAGCCGTTGACCCGGCGATCGAGATCACGCCGGCCACGATCGCCGTCGGCAGCGCGCCGGTCGTCGTCGACGTGACGTGGACGCGGCGCGCGAAGTAGCCTCGGAGCGCTGCCGCCACAGGGTTCACTTGAGCACGCGCCGCAGTTCCTGCAGCGTGGCGGCGCTGCCGGCGAACAGATCCTCGGGGTAACGCCAGAACAGCTTCATGTCCGCGAAGATGAAAGGGCCCTCGTGCACGTCGAGCCGCAGCCCGGCGAGGTACTGCAGCCGCAGGTTGGAGTCGAGGTTCAGTTGCGCATTGGCGAGCCACGGCCGCAGGTCCTTGTCGCGGCCCGCGTAGGTCTGCAGCAGCAGGATCGCGCCGCCGCACTGCTCGGCCAACGGCGCGCACTTCCGGATGCGCGCGTCGAACGCGTCGACGTCGATCGGCGCCGGTCGCATGCGCGCCATCATCACGAGGTCGTAGCCCTTGCCGGTGACGTCGCTGCTCCACAGCGTCGTCTCGGGGAAGGCCTGCGCGAACGTGCCGATCTGGCTCTTCACCGACAGGATGTCGGTCTCGTACATCGGTACCCACTGCGTCACGACGCCGCCGTCGTTCAGGTGGGCCTGCACGAGCCGGTAGTACTCGGCCGAGTAGAGGCTCGCGGCGCCGCGCACCCACGGATGCACGGGATCCGACGTGATGATGTCGAACTTCTCGCGCGTCGTGGCGAGGAAGTGCCGCGCGTCGTCGATCGCGAGGTGCGTGCGCGGATCGTCCAGCACCGACCGATTGGCCTTTCTGAGGTGCACGCGGACGCCCGCCGGCACCTTCGGCTCGAGCTCGCAGATCACGATGTGTTCGATCGACGGGTGGTCGACGAAGCAGCCGGCCGTGACACCGGCTCCGCAGCCGACGATCAGCACGCTGCGCGGTGCTTTGTGGACCAGCGCCGGCAGGTGTCCGAGCAGGCGCTGCAGCCGCATGTCGTTCAGCTCCGTCGACGCTTCGACGCGGCCGTTGATGTGGAAGTAGCGGTTGCCCGCGAGCTCGGTGATCGCGACCGAGGAGTTCACGCCTTCGGCCGTGTACAGATACTCGTGGTCGGAATGCCAGCCGACGATCTGGCGGCCGAATGCGATCAACGGCTTCGGCACCGGTGCCACGAGCAGCGCGAACAGCGCGATCGGCAAAGCACAGCCGATCAGCCGCGTGGTCCTGGCTGCGCCGCGAAGCAGTCCCGGCAAGTCAGTGTCGCGCCAGAGCAAGAGGCACGCCGACGTTCCCGCGAGGACGACGAGCAGCTGCTGCGTTCCGCGGCTGCCGAGGCCGCCGACGCCGAACAGGCCGACGCCGAGCGCGCCGGTGATCGCGCCGAGCGTGTTCGCCGCGTAGATTCCCGCGACGAGCCGCCCGGCGTCCTGCTGGCCGCTGCCGGCGGCTGCCAGCGCGAGCGGGAAGGAAGCACCCCAGAGCACGGTGGCCGGCCCGATCGCGAACGCGCAGCGCAGCACGTCCCAGGCGTAGTGCAGCGGCATGTTCTGGTAGACGGCTGGTGAGAACACGTGGGTCGGCTCGCCGAACGGGATCACGGTCGTGATCACGAAGGCGCTCCACGACAGCGCCGGCACGAGCAGCAACTGGCAGAGTGCAAACCACGCGCGCGGCTGCTCGGTCCGCGAGAGCCGGCGCGAGCCGAGCCAGCTCCCGAGGCCGAGGCCGACCAGGAACACGGCGAGGATCAGCGAGAACGTGTAGACCGTCGCGCCGAACAGCAGCGACAACAGGCGCGTCCACACGACCTCGGCGCCGAGTGCTGCGGCGCCCGACAGAGCGATCGCGACGTGCACGACCGTGTGGCGCACGATCGGCGATCGAGGCGTCGCTGCCGGCGACGCCGGTGCTTTCGCAGGTCCGCGACCGACCGCGGCGATCCCGAAGGCCACGAGCGCCACGAGCACGTTGATCGCGACTGCGACGCCCGTCGTGACGACGAGGTCGTAGCCAGGCATCAACCAGAACCCCGCGAGCACGGTGCCGCACACGGCGCCGACCAGGTTGGCGACGTAGAAGTGGCCGAGCCTCTGCATGCCCGCGGTGCTCGTGTCGAGCCAGCGCGCGATCGCGGGCAGCGTCGCTCCCATGAGCATCGTCGGCACGAGCAGCACGGCGCTGCACAAGAGCCCGCGCAGCACGAGGCCTGTCATGCCGCTTCCGGCGTGCTGCTGGTAGAGATCGCCGAGCCACGGCAGCAGCGCCGGCAACACGAGGCCGATCACGCCGATGCCGAGCTCGAGCGCTGCGTAGACGCGCAGCGGATGCCGGTGCTGGCCGATGCAACGCGGCAGCAGCAGCGTGCCGAGGCACATTCCCCCCATGAAGCTCGCGAGCAGGAACGCGATCGACACCGACGAGCAGCCGACGACGAGGCGCAGCAGGTGGAACCACACGACCTCGTAGAGCAACGCCGCGCAGCCGCTGCCCGCGAACAGCAGCAGCAACGCCGGCGTGAACGGCGTCGATCGCGCGGCTTCGGTGGGTACGGGCGTGGCTCTCGTCATGGCTGGGTGCTCGGACCCGGGTTCGTGCCCGCACCTTCGCCCCGCCGAGCGGGGCCGCGACATGGTCGATCGCGGCATGGCCGCGCGCAAGCAATGGCCCGAGCCGCCGCTCGAGTTCTGGGCCGCGCCCGTGGGTCAAGCTACCATCGCATGCGGATGCAGATCCCCGAGCACTGGGCGGAGGCGCGGCTGGTCGGCAAGGTGAAGGGCCAGGACCGCGTCGTGCGCCGCTGGGGTTGGTCGGACGTCAGCGCCGGCGAAGCACAGCAGCAAGCGGATCGGCGCGCGGCCGAGGCGATGGCCGAGCTGCAAGCGGGGCGGCAGGTTCCGACGCGCGAGAAGAAGCGCGCGTATGGCGCCGCAGGCTTTCCGATCCGCGAACAGGTCGTGGCGCGCAACGGCACCGACGTGATCACGCGCAACTCGTATGGCGCGCGTTGCCTCAACGTGCCGGACGTGTTGTTCGCCGACGTCGATTTCGTGCCGCGCCTGCGGCCCGCACTCGAGCGCGCGTTCACGGTGCTCGCGTGGGCGCTGGGCATCGCGGCGTTCGCCACGGCACTGCTGATGTTCTGGAGCGCGCGCAAGGGTCTCGGCTGCGCTGGCCTCGTGGCGTCGATCTTCGTCCCGGCCCTGCTCTTCATCGAGCGCGTGCGGCGGCGCCACCGGCCGGCCAACGTCAAAGCGAGCCGCGACCGCCAGCTCGCCGCAGTGCACGCCTTCGTGCAGCGGCACGCCGACACGCGGTTCGCGATCTACTCGACGCCGGCCGGCCTGCGTGTGCTCGCACTGCATGCGACCTACGAACCGGCGGGCGCAGCGGCACGCGAGCTGTTCACGGCGCTCGGCACCGACCGCGCGTATGCGCAGATGTGCGAGCTGCAGTCGTGCTTTCGCGCGCGCGTCAGCGCGAAACCGTGGCGCATCGGTGTCGAGAACATCGTCACGCGCAGCGTCTGGCCAGTCGCGGCGGAGATGCGCCCCGACCGCGATGCGTGGATCGGCCGCTACGAGGAGGTCGCGCAGCGTTATGCCGCGTGCCGGTTCGTCGAAGAGATCGGCGCCAGTCGCGTGCACCCGCGCTGTGCCGCAGTGCAGCGCATGCACGACGAACTGTGCCGCGCCCGCAGCGGGCTGCCGCTTGCTTGAGCAACCGGCAAGGCCGGGGACCGCGGCAAGTACCGCGCGCCATCGCTGCGCAACGTCGAACTGACGGCGCCGTACATGCACGACGGTCGCTTCGCGACGCTCGAGCAGGTGATGCAGTTCTATTCGGACCGTGTGCGGCCGCACCCCAACCTCGACGAGGTGCTGCGCCCCGACGCGAGCAAGCCTGGTTGGGGTCAACCCGCCGGCGCGCCGCCGCCAGTGGACGTGGCGCTCGCAGCGCCACTGGCGCGGCTCGGTGTGCCGCTGACCGGCCGCGACCGCGCCGACCTGATCGCCTTCCTGAAGACTCTCACCGATTGGGAACTGGTGCGCGACCCGCGCTTCGCCGACCCGTTCATGCGGCGGTTGCAGCGCTAGCCGTCGTCGGGCGAACAGCCTGGACCAGGTGGCCGGCAGCTCCTCGCTGGTAAAAGTTCTGGCCGCTTCCTTTAATAGCGGTCCAGCTCGTTCAGAATCTCTGAATACCGAGTCCGATGCGGCGAGGCACCACAGGTACTTTCCAGGCCACCATCTACGGCGACGAGTCCGTCCGCGCGTTCGTCCCGCACGACCTCCCGCCTCAGCCTCCGCTCGATCTTGCGGGAGGCATCCAGGCAGGCCTCGAACGCGCGCAACTCGCCCTGGGACGCCTCGACAGCATCTCGACTCTGCTGCCGGGCCCCGGCTTGTTCCTCTACACCTACATCCGCAAGGAAGCGCTGCTCTCGTCCCAGATCGAAGGCACGCAGTCGTCACTCTCGGACCTGCTGCTCTACGAGATCGAACAGACACCCGGCGTCCCGCTCGACGACGTCGTCGAAGTCTCCAACTACGTCGGCGCGATGGTGCACGGCCTCTCGCGGCTGCGTGGCGGCTTCCCGCTCTCGAACCGCCTGATCTGCGAGATCCACCAACGGCTCCTCGCGAAGGGGCGGGGCAGCGAGAAGCAGCCTGGAGAGTTCCGGCGCAGCCAGAACTGGATTGGCGGCACGCGTCCGGGCAATGCGCAGTTCGTGCCACCGCCCGTCGACCGGCTGGCCGACTGTCTCTCCTCGCTCGAACTCTTCCTGCACCGCACCGACGACGGCCTGCCCCAACTCGTTCGCACAGCCCTCGCGCATGTGCAGTTCGAGACGATCCACCCCTTCCTCGATGGCAATGGCCGCGTCGGACGCTTGCTGATCACTTTCCTGCTGTGCCACGCGCAGATCCTGCGCGAGCCGCTGCTCTACCTGAGTCTCTACTTCAAGCAGCACCGCGACGAGTACTACCGGCTGCTCGACGTGGTCCGACACGAAGGCGACTGGGAAGCCTGGCTCGCGTTCTTTCTCGACGGAGTCACGCAGACGGCGGACGGTGCGGTCGAGACGGCGCGCCGGCTCAATGCGCTGTTCGAGGACGATCACGGCAGGGTGCAGCAGAAGGGTCGCAGGGCGAGTTCGGCGCTTCGCGTCCACGAGGCGCTGAAGAGACGGCCAGTGACAACGCTGCAAGAGGTCGCAAAGTCGACAGGCCTGACCTTCCCGACCGCGGGGGCGAGCATGGACGTGCTCGCCGGACTGGGCATCGTGCGCGAGGTCACAGGCAAGCGTCGCAACCGTGTTTTCGCATACGGCGCTTATCTCGACATCCTGAACGAAGGGACCGAGTCATGATGATCGGTGGTTCCAGGGCGCACGCGTAAGCTGATGCATCGCTGTCGCCGCCGACCCTGGATTGTCAGCGCTCGAGGGTGAGAGCCTTGCGCGTGGGGACGTCAGGCTTCGAGCGCGGCACGCGAGATTCAAACCAGGGCATGGAGGCCGCGCCAGATCACGCAAGCGTTCTGCGGAAGCGGCGCGGAACAGCGCCCGACAGCTGGAGTCCTTCCGTTTCGCGCCAAACCATGCGGAAGCCCCGACGACGCGCGCTACGTTGCGGTGCGAACAGGAGGCAACACATGCGTGGACGGTCCTGCTACACGTGGGGTGCAGTGGTCTTCATCGTCAGCGGCGCGCTGCACACCGTCGCTCACTTCCAGCCGCCGCCCGAGGATCTCGCGAGCGTGCACGATGCGATGGCGAAGGCGACCCACACGTTCGCCGGCATGACGTTCACGGTCGGGGGCGCCGTGGATCTGCTGTCGTGGTACACGACGACGTTCTCGGTGCTCGCCGGGCTCGTCGCGCTGACGCTGGTCGGCCGGTGCCGCGATGACGCGTGGCTGTTGCGCAAGCTCGGCACGTTGTTCGCGCTCGGCGCTGGCGTGCTGGCGGGCTTCGCGTTCCACTACGGCATCGCGCCGCCGGCCCTGCTCTACTCGATCACGGCGCTCTTGTTCGCGGCGGCGGCCCTGCGCGCGAAGAAGCCGGCAGCGAACGCGCTCGCGTGACGCGCGGCGTCGCCGTCGCCGCCGTCGCGTGGCAGAATGCGGCGATGAAGGATCCGCACCCGCGTGCTCTCGCCCTCGCTGCCGTGCTGCTGACCGCCGCGGCGGCGGCCCAGTCGCTCGTGCCGGCCGGCAGCATCAACGGCGCCGTCGGCGGCAAGCCGGCGGCCGTCGTGACGCACGACGAGCCGGCGGTGATGCAATACGCGCAGGCGATCCGCGACCGCTTCTTCGCCAAGGCGGCCATCTACGGCGAGAAGGACCTGCCAGCGGCGTTGCCCGGCACGAGCATCGTCGTCTACGCGACTCCGTCGCACCCGTGGTTCGAGGCCCACCGCAAGGCGCTGCCATTCACGTTCGGCGACGCCGTCGTGACGATCGACGGGCGCGAGTTCCGCGGCCGCCGGCTGCGCGTCATCACCGCGATGCGCAACCCCGATGACGCGGCCCATCGCGTCGCGCTCTACGCCGCGACCGCGACGCGGGACCTCGTCGGAATCAACAACCTGTTCCACGGCCCTACCGAGTGGTTGGTGGCCGACGGGGAGACCGTGCTCGCGTCGGGCTCGTATGTGAAGGGCGTCATGCTGGAGCCGGCGGCGCTGCAGCAGGATCTCGAGGCGCTGTTGCAGACGATCACCGAAGTGCACCCGGCAGCGCTCGACGGGCTGCCGGCCGCCGTCGCCGAAGCCGCGGCGGCCGCGAAGGCGCAGTTCGAGAAACCGCTCGACCGCGGCGGCTGCGCGCGTTTGCTGGCCCGCGTGCTCGTGCCGCTGCACGACGCGCACACGGCGCTCGCGCCGCCGCGCAGCGGCGAAACGATCGCGCTGCCGTTCTCGTGGCTCGCCGAAGGCCTCGTCGTCACGGCCGACGCCGGTGACCTGCGGCGCGGCGACGCGATCGAGGCGGTGGCCGGACGCAACAGCGGCGAGCTGATGGCGCTGCTCGGTTCGCACGTGCCGGCCGAGAACCAGCACTGGCTGCGGCTGCAGGCGCCGGGCCTGCTGGCGGATCTCGGCATGCTGCGTTTCTTCGGCCTGTGCGAGAAGGCACCGGTCGCCGTCCGGATCGAGCGCGACGGCAAGCGCATCGACGTCGAAGTGGGCCCCGGCCCGATCCCGGGTCCGCGCGGCAAGGCGCTGCCGTGGGCGCGGCACGAGATCGACACGAAGCACTCGCTCGGTGTCTTCACGCTCGACCGCTGCACCGTCGATGAGACCTACCGCGAAGCGCTCGACGCGTTCTTCACCGCCGTTCGCGTGGCGAAGGTCACGCGCGTCGCCGTCGACCTGCGCGCCAACTCGGGCGGCAACTCGGGCGTCGTCGACGAGTTCCTGCGCTACATCGACGTCGAGAGCTACGCGTCGTTCAGCGGCGACGTGCGCTGGTCCGCGGCCGCGCTGCAGCAGCGCAAGGCGCTGGGCCAGGTCCGCTTCGAATCGGCCAAGGCGAATCGCAAGCGCAACGTGCGCGTCGAGGGGCCGTTCGCGGGTGAACTGCTCGTGCTGACCGGCCCGGGCACGTTCAGCAGCGGCAACTGGTTCGCGGTGGTCGTGCAGGACAACCATCTCGGCAAGGTCGTCGGTGAACCGACCGGGAACGCGCCGAGCAGCTTTGGCGACATCCTTTCGTTCACGCTGCCGAACAGCGGCCTCTGCTACACGGTCAGCTTCAAGCGTTGGATCCGGCCGGATCCGGCGCGAGATCCCGCGATCTGCCTCGAGCCCGACGTCGCCGTGCCGCGCACGCGGCAGAACGTGCGCGACGGCACGGACCCGGTGCTCGAGTGGTTGCGGCGCTGACCGCGATCAGGCCCGGCTCAAAACTGCCGCTGCTCGCAGTTCGTCCGGAACCAGCCGGTCTGCGCGTCGAAGCCGACTGCCTGGAAGCGCATCAGCTGGCCCGCGAAGATTCCCGCCGGCGGCGTGTACAGCTTCGTCAGACCCGGGTTGCCGACGCCACCCGTGCCCGAGAACGAGATGAAGTTGAAGATGCCGATGCCGTCCTCGATCACGATCGCCAGCGCGTAGCTGGGGTCGATGCACAACGGGCCGATGATGGTCGGCAGCGTCGGCGAGCCCGGGAACGAGAGCATCACCACGTAGGGCACCGTCTGCGGCACCGCCGACGTCTGGTTGCTGATCGACAACACCAGGTAGGGTCCGGCCGGCGTCGCGGTCAGCCGCCGCGCGAACAGTCCGAACGTCGCCTGCGTGATCGCGCCCGGTGTCGTCGCCGTCACCGTGATCGCGCCGTTCGCAGTGCCCAGCGTGGTCACCGTCGTCGACGCGAAGCCACTCGGATCGGCGAGCACCGGGTTCGTGGTCGACAGCGTCGCCGCGCCGGTCACCGAGAAGTTCGCCTGGCCGCCCGGCTGCGGCTGGCCCTGCGGATCGAGCACGCGCACGACGAGCGGCTGCGGGAACTGGTCGCCGGCGGCCACGCGCTGGCCGCCGCCGCTGATCGCGCTGATGCTCGGCACGGGCCCGATGAGGCGGATGCGCTTCAAGCTGTTGCTGGAGTGCTGCGTGAACCACAGGCCGCCGTCGGGACCGAGGCGCAAGCTCGTGACGCCGTTGAAGCCGATGCCCCAGTTGGTCGGGTCGGGCTGGCCGGGCACCACGGGTGCCGGCTGCCAGGTGCCCGTGTTCACGAGGCGGCGCAGCTGGGCCGCGTAGTAGTCGAGGTAGAACGCATTGCCTTCGTAGCCGGCGCCGAGGTCGTACTGGCCGCCGACGTTGCGATAGCGCGCGCCGCCCATGACCGCCGCCCAGCCGGTGCCGTGCGTCTGCGACGCGATCGGATCGACGAGGCCGCTCGGTTGCGAACCGCCGCACGAGAAGCCAGTCTGCGCGCCTTCGCGCCACGGCCAGCCGAAGTTGATCAACGGCAACGGGCCCGTCGACGGGTAGACATACTCGCTGTACTCCTCGACCGCGCCGGCGCCGACGTCGCCGATGTAGAGGCTGCCCGTCGCCGGATCGATCTCCATGCGGAACGGGTTGCGCAGACCGTAGGCCAGCACGAGCTGCGAGAAGTCGGTCGCGGCGCTGTTCGGGTTCGTGCCCGGATCGAGTGCTCCGTATGCGGGCAGCACGAGGCTGCCGCCGGCGGGGCGCTGGCTGACGTCGAGCCGCAGCAGACAACCGACCTGCGTGGTCAGGCTCTGCGCGTTGCACATGCCCGCGTCGTCGCCGCAGGTCTGGTAGAGCATGCCGTCGGGGCCGAAGCGCACCGAGCCGCCGTTGTGGTTGCCGGCGTTGTCGGGCAGCACGCCGAGCAGCACGTGCCGGCTCGACGCGGCGAACTGCAGGTTCGTGCTTGCAGGATTCGCGAGGTCGCCGGTGCACGTGAAGCGGTCGAGGTGCATGAAGTTGTCGGCTGTGCTCGAGTAGTAGACGTAGATCTGGCCGTTCTGCGGGAAGTACGGATCGGCCGCGATGCTCAGCAGGCCGCGTTCGCCGCCCGACTCGACGCTCGGCACGGTGCCGATCGCGACCGCCGTCGTCGACGTGCCCGCGTAGACCGCGACGTTGCCGGCCGAGTTCGCGATCAGGCAGCGGCCGTCTGGCAGGAAGCAGCAGTCGTTCGGCGTCGCGAGGCCGGCCGACACGAGCGTGTCGATCGTGAACCCGGTGGGCACGGTCTGCGCGGCGAGCGGTGCAACGCCGGCGAACAGGAACGCGAGAGGGAGACGGGCCATTCGAACCTCGAGCAGCGTGGAGCGGGGGGCGGGGGCAGGCCGGCACTCTACTTCGTACGCGGCACAGGTGGAGCCACCCGGGTGCGGAAACGCGCGTCGTCCGCGCAATCCGCCGCTGGCCGCCACGCGACGCCGCTGCGCCACGAGGCCGGGTTACCGCGCTCGGCAGTCGGAGTACACACCGCGACAAGGTCGCCAATCATGAACCCAGCTTCGACGATCACGATCCTCCTGCTCGGCGCGCCGGTGTTTGCGCAGAGCGTGTCTGCGACAGTAACGACGTCCACGCCGATCCTCGCGCGGGCCTACTCGTCGGTGTTCGGCATCACCCAGCAATACGCGGTGCCGGCGAGTACGAGTGGGTACCAGCTCCTCAACGCGGGATGGGGAGGCTCGCTGGCGATCAGCCAGTGGGACGCTTTCGCACACGACACGGAGGCCCGGATCTACTGGCAACAGAGGGCCGAGGTCTTCGAGCCGACGCCGTCGTTCGCGGATGCCGGTGGCGAATTGCTCGCGCAACTGTCGGCGCCGACGCCGACTCCCGTGCAGCTCGAGTTGTCGCGCATCCTCAGTGTGACTACGGGCGCGAGCACACCGTTCTGCAGCATCGACCTCGGCGACGACGGAATACCGGAGGTGACGTCGTGGACCTCGGTACCTGTGTTGTTGTCGACGACGCTCGGTCCGCAGCCGCTGCCGATCCGGTTGCGCAGTTTCGTCGGCCACGTGGGGCTGGGCGTCGTCGACGTCGAGTTGCGCATCCGCGTGCTGCCGGGCACCGCGCCCAGCATTTCGCCGCTCGTCATCGGTTGCACGGGCCCCGCAGGTGTCTGGGCACCCACGTTCGTCGGCGAGGGCGTCGTGTTCTACCCGTTCTCAGGATTGGCCCCCCTGGTGTTGGTGTTAGGGCTCGGCCTCCAGCCGGTCGTGATTCCGGCGTCGCTGCCGACGCCGTGTTTGCTGCTGCCCACGCCGGACCTGCTCGTCGTGCCGGGTCTCTCGCCGTTCTTCTTGCCCCTGCCCCCTGCTGTGCGGCCGGTGACGGTCTGGGTCCAGGGCGTCGCCGTCACGCCGACCGGTCTCGCGACGACGGACGGCTTCACGGTGATTGCTTTTTGAGCTGCTGCGGCACGGCCGCGACGCGCGCGCCGCGCGGCAGTCTGGTCGTTGCGCCGCCAAGCACATGCCGTGCACGCGTCGTGCCCACCGGTGAAGCGAGCGCACGGGATGGCTTGACCCCCTGGTCTGCCGGCGTCACGATTGGCGGCGGAGAGAGTCGGAGCCGTGACCGAGGGAGGGCGGCAAGGTGCTCGGACTGAAGCAGCAGCGAACACGTGCGGGCCGCCTGCGCCCGCGCAGCTGAGCGTGGGGTTGCAGCCCACTCTGGAATAGGCAACTCGAGGCTCACGTCCGACGCGCATGGACGCCAACAAGAATCACGCGGTCTGTCTCTGGATGTCTGCCCTCGCCGTCTCCGTCGGAGCAACAGGAATGGTCGTCAGCTTCGGCTTCCTGGCCTCGGTCAGCTTCGAGGAGATCACGGCCGGTATGTCGGGATTCGTCGCGGGCGCGATCCTGATCGGGTCAGGTCTGGTGGCCCTTGCGCTCCTCTCGAGGCAAGTCACCTCGGCGCACACCGATGACTCAGGCAACCGCGCCACGATGCCCTCCAAGTAGTCGCAGGAGCCGGCGTGCCCTGTGGGTCGATGCGCGAACGTTGGGCCGCCACGCCACCGCCACCTGGCGATCGCGCGACCCAGTTGACGATCCACGCTCTCCTGAGCGAGGATTCCTCAATGGACTCGAGATGTGCGATGTGGTGTCTCGTCCTGGGCGTTGCAGCCTGCACGCCTTTGCCCAAGGAGGAATCCTCCACGGACACTGCAGTCACCCGGCAACGGCAAGTCGAGGAGAGGCTGCTGCCAGCTGAACAGGAACCCTCGCGGCCGCCCGAGACGACCGTCGACGAGCTGCTCAAACGACCCGCGGGACCCCCTGCAACCCCCATCGAATGGGTAGAGAAGCCAGAGAGTCCACACCCCAAGTTCTCCAGCGACTGGCGGGTGTTGATGATCGATGCAGGCCGCCTGACCTGGCAGCGGGTGCCGATCTACGGAGCGATCCAAGACTGGCACCATTAGCTGCAGTAGCCTCGAACTCGACCGGACACGCAGCGGCCGGCTCGCGACCCGGCGCGCGATCGACACCGAGGGCCAAGCGAGTTCGGACGGACAGTCAATGGAAGCACTGCGCATCATCGGGTTGTGTGTGCTGGCGGCCGTCGTCTACGGCATTGCGCACGATCAAGTGACGGCACGAGTCTGCATCGAGTATTTCACGATCGGGCATCCTCGCATCTTCGAGACCGAGTCGCCCACGCTGCTCGCGATCGGATGGGGCGTCGTCGCGAGTTGGTGGGTCGGCTTGCTGCTCGGTGCGCCGTTGGCCTTCGCAGCAATCCGCGGACAGCGACCAAGGCGCTCGGCTCGTTCTCTCGTGAGGCCGGTCGCGAAGCTGCTAGTGTGCATGGGGGGAACGGCACTCGTCGCCGGCGTCATCGGGTTCGCGCTGGCCAACGCGGGCCTGGTCTTTCTCGTCGAGCCCTTGGCCTCGCGCGTGCCCGGTGACAGACATGTCGTCTTCATCGCCGACCTCTGGGCGCATTCGGCGAGCTACCTGACGGGCTTCGTGGGGGGCATCGTTCTCATCAACCGCGTCTGGCGTTCTCGCAAGGCGCTCGCGGATGATCCCGCGCAAGCGGGCGCGCGCGGCTGAGCGCAGACGGACGCTCAGACCCAGCCCTTCTTGCGGAAGTCGCGCAGCGTCTCCGCGAACCGCGCCATCTCCTCCGGCGTGCCGAGCGACAAGCGGTTGTAGCCGAGCAGCGGCGGGAACGCGCGGCCGACGACGATGCCGGCTTCGAACATGCGGGCGCTGTAGGCGGCCAGGTCGGTCCGGATCTCGTGCATGACGAAGTTCGCGTGGCTCGGCAGCGCGCGCAGTTCGAGCTCTTTCAGCACGCCGGCGACGACGTCGCGCGCCGCGGTGTTGCTGCGCAGGCTCGCCTGGGCGTGTCTGCCGTCGGCGAGGCAGGCGCCGGCCGCGAGCAGGCCGAGGATGTTGCAGTCGTTGTGGCTCTGCAGGCGGCGCAGGCGCGCGGCGAGGTCGCGGTGCGCGAGGCCGTAGCCTATACGCAGGCCGGCGAGGCCGTGGATCTTCGAGAAGGTGCGCGTGACGATCACGTTGTCGCGGCTCTGGACCCACTTCATCGCCGAACCGAAACCCGGCGCGCCGTCGGCGAACTCGAAGTAGGCCTCGTCGACCAGGAACGTGACCTTGCCGGTCGAGGACTCGATCCACTGGTCGAGCTCGGCGGCGGGAGTCAGGGTGCCGGTCGGGTTGTTCGGGTTGCAGACGTAGACGACGGCGGGGCCCTTGCAGGCCTCGGCGACCTCGCGCATGCGCGCGACGTCGTGCGACCAGTCCGCGCGCAGCGGCACGGCCTCGACGCGCAGCTGCCACGGCGACGCGTAGCCCGGCGCGTCCTCGTAGGTGGGGGAGGCGAGCACGATCACAGCACCGGTGCCGGCGAACGCCTGCACCGCCATCTGCAGCACCTCCGAGGAACCGGCGCCGAGCACGACCTGGTCGGGCGCGAGGCCGTGGTGCTTGGCCAGCGCCGACACGAGATTCCGGTGCGCAGCGAACGGATAGCGGTGCGCGAGCGCGAGGCCTTCGCGGATCGCCTGCAGGGCGGCCGGCGAGGGGCCGAGCGGGTTTTCGTTCGCGCCGAGGTGCAGCGGACCATCGGCCGGTCGCGCCGGCAGCGCGGCGAAGTGGCGCAGGGCCGTGGCCGCGGTGCCGGTCGAGACGAGTCCGAGTACGCTGTGCTGCAGGAAGGCGCGCCGTTGCATGGGATCCTCCGGGAAGCGCCGAGGATACCGCGCCGCGCGGCGTTCAGGTGCCTGGCTTGACCCCAACTCGGCGCGCTGGCGCGGACCGGCGTTTCAGCCACGCGAGCATCACGGCCTCGAGAGCGTCGCGATCGCCGGTCGCGAAGTAGCCGGTCTCGTCGCCCTCGTCGCCGTTCGCGCTCCACTCGAAACCGAGTTGCTGCAGCAACCCGCAGACGAACGCGTGGATCCGGGACCGACGGTCGACGTCTTCGCGCTCACGGTGACGACGCCGTCGTCGAACGTGAACTCGACGTTCTCGGCGGCCGGATGCAGCTGGACGAGATACTGCTTGTCGTCGCGTCGGCTGTACGCGACGAAGTCTTCGTACTGCGCCTCGACGAACTGCTCGATCGCCGCGAGTGGTTCCGGCTCGCGCGCTCGGGCACGCAGGGTCAGGCCTAGTCCCATGGGCTACGTATCGTAGCGGGCGTTCGCCGTCAGTACGGCGACGGCTTGCGACGTGGGCCGACCACGCTCGCGGTGGGCGTTCCAACGCCACATCGCTACATTGACCGCCGATGACGGTCCATGCACGCGCCGCGTTCCAGTACGGGATCGACGACCTCGTCGACGTCGCGCTGCGAAACGTGAACCGACTGCCCGGCAGGCGCTCGCAGGTTCTTGTCGTCGGCCTGTTGCTCGGCCTCGCGGCGGGCGCAGTCGGCAAACTGCTGGATCCGGACGACACGCCATTCGCGATCGCGATCGGAGCGCTCGTGGCCGTCGCGGTTCCCTTCCTTTACCCGAAGTTGCAGCGCGCGGCGACGCGCCGCAACTTCCTCGAGTTGTACGGCTCCGGGCCCTTCACGTGCACGGTCGAGCTGCACGACGATCACATGCTGTGGCGGGACGACCAGCAGGACAGACAGGTGCAGACGCGGCTGCCTTGGCGCGAACTGCGCGAGGTCCGCGTCGAAGGCGGCGACTGGATCGTCGAGTCGAAGGCCGGCATCTCCGTGCTGAACGCTGATGCGTTCGCGAGCGCCGCGGAGGCCGACGTTTTCTGGGCGACGTTCGAGCGTCTGAGCGCCGCGCCTGCGCGCAGCGCGGCTTTGTAGGTCGAGAGCATGGCCGATCCGCTCGCACGCGAGCTGGCGACGATTGCGATGCCCGCGAGACCCTCCCTGCGCCGGAGTTGGTGCCTCGCGACCGGTCTCATACAAGCGGTGTCGCTCGCTCTCGCCACGACCGCTGCTGTCGCCCAGGAGACCTTCACCGTTCCGAAGCTCTGGGAGTACACCGCGCCGCTGATCTCCCCGGAGGAGCGCTCGACCGACCGCAGCCGCGCCCAGAAGGACCCGACGGTCGTGCTGCACGACGGCAGGTGGCACGTCTTCATGACCGTGAAGCTCGCCGACCGCACCGCGATCGAGCATTGCTGCTTCGACCGATGGGAGAACGCGAACGCGTGCAAGCGCACGATCCTGCGCGTGACCGACAGCAGGTACTTCGGCGCTCCACAGGTCTTCTGGTTCGCGCCGCATGCACAGTGGTACCTCGTGTATCAGCTCGGCATTCCGGGCAGCGACAAGATGTGGGTCGCCTTCTCGACGACGAAGGACATCGCTGATCCGGCGTCGTGGACGCGCGCCGCGCCGATCCTCGACGGCGGCGTGGACGATCCGCGCGCGGAGGGCGGACTCGACTACTGGATCATCTGCGACGGCGCGCGCGCGTACCTGTTCTTCACGAGCCTGAACGGCAAGCTGTGGCGGACCTCGACGGCGCTCGCGGACTTCCCCAAGGGTTTCGCATCGTGCGAGGTCGCGCTGCGCGGCGCGTTCTTCGAGGCGAGCCACACGTATCGCCTGAAGGGGCTCGACCGCTACCTGACGATCGTCGAGGAGGACGGCCAGCGCTACTACAAGGCGTACGTCGCCGATCGTCTCGACGGCGCATGGCGGCCGATCGCCGACACAGCGGAGGAACCGTTCGCGGGTTGGAAGAACATCCGGCCAGCCACGGGCATCGCGGCATGGACCGACAACGTGAGCCACGGCGAGCTGATCCGCGACGGCAACGACCAGACGTTGACCGTGGATCCGGCGAACCTGCAGTTCCTGTTCCAGGGCGTGCTCGAGCGGGAGAAGAAGGGCAGGACCTACGGCGAGCTGCCGTGGCGGATCGGGTTGCTGCGGCCGGTCGGCAACGGCAGGTAGCGCCGGTCGGCAAGCGAGCCTGTTCAAACGGGCGCGTGCGTCGCGCCGCCATCCCCGCGCTCGCCAGGATCGCCGAACTCGACCGTGCTGCCGCGCCGGCGCGCCTGGGCAGCGGCCACCGCGCTCTGCGCCGCGGCGAGATCCTCGACGCCGATGCCGAGCGACTTGAACAGCGTGACCTCGTCGTCGCTGCGCCGCCCGCGCACGCGGCCGAGCAGCACGTCGCCGAGCTCGCCGCACACGTGCTCGTCGCCGACCAGGCCTTCGCTGCGCGCGAGCAGGAAGTCGCCGGCCTCGGCCAGCAGCGACTCGCGACGGTCCGTGAACAGCCGGGCCCTCGCCACCGCCGCGCCGTCGAGCTCGCGCGCCGACGGGAAGCAGGCGCCGACCGCGTTGACGTGACAGCCCGCCTCGAGCCACTCGCCGCGCAGCACCGGTTCGCGCGCGTTCGTCGTCGTGCAGACGATCGCTGCGCCGCGCACGGCGGCTTCGACGCTCCTGCACGCGGTGACTTCGACGCCGTACCGTTCGCGTGCCGCGGCCGCGAACCGCTCGGTCTTCGTCGGATCGCGGCCGGCGACGCGCACCGAGCCGAGCTTGCGCACGAGCAGCATCGCTTCGAGGTGCGTGCGCGCCTGCACCCCGGTGCCGACCAGCGCGAGCGAGTCCGCGTCGGCCCGCGCGAGCGCGCGCGTCGCCACTGCGCTGGCGGCCGCGGTGCGGATCGCGGTGACCTCGCTGCCGTCGAGCACCGCTACGAGCCTGCCGTGCCGGCCCTCGAACAGCAGCACCGCGCCCTGGTGCGCGTCGATGCCCGTCCCGTGGTTGCCTGGGAAGACGCTGACGACCTTGATCGCGTGGTCGCCGCCGGCGCCACCGATCTGCGCTGGCATCATGCCGAGCAGGCCCCTGCCCGCCGGCACGCGCATCAACGTGCGCAGCGGCTGCACCGCGTCTCCCGCGCCGAGCCGTCGCAGCGCCGCATCGACGACTGCGATGCACTCGGCCATCGGCAGCAACTCGCGCACGTCGCGCGCGGACAGGATCAGCAGGGACATGCAGACGGCATGGTCGCGCGCGGGCGTGCCCGCGACAACTGCGCAGGTGCCTGCAGCACCCTCGGAAGGAACGGTCCTGATTTCCCTGTCACGAAACCCGGTGGCGGGGATCCTGGTGCGCGACGTGGATTCGACCCGCGACCGAGACCCCGAGATCCTGCTGCGCGAAGCGGCGAACGTGCATCGCCTCGCGCGCGCGATCGTGCGCGACGCGCAGGCCGCCGAGGACGTGGCCCAGGACACGCTGCTCGTGGCGCTGCGGCGGCCGCCGCACGGAGCCGGCGATCCTCATCGCCTGCGGGCCTGGCTCGCGAAGGTCGTCCGCAGCCTTGCGCTGCGATCGTGGCGCGCGAAGGCCACGCGGCAACGCCACGAGAGCGACGCCGCGCGGCAGAAAGCCGAGGATCGCGAGGGACGCACGCTCGCGCGCTTGCAGCAGAACCGCGAGCTGCTCGAAGCCGTCGCGGCGCTGCCCGAGCCCTACCGGACCGCGGTTGCGATGCGTTTCCTCGACGGGGCGCCGCCGCGGGCCATCGCGCGCGAGCTGCGCATCGAACCGGCGACGGCGCGCCAGCGCGCGCGCCGCGGTCTCGCGATGCTGCGCGCGCGTCTCGAACGAACGCACGGCGACGCGCGGTTCGCGGTGTCGGCGCTCGTATCGTGGTCCGGCTGGGCGCCGTGGGTTCTTCCCGGAGTCTCGATCATGATGCTCAAGAAGGTTCTCGCCGGCGCCGCCGCGGTGGCCGTCGTCGCGGCGTTGTCGATTCCATTCGCTGGCAGGCCGGAGGCCGCCGACCCGCTGGCTGCGCCGGCACCGAGCGGCGCCGTGCCAGCTGTTGCAGCGGCACCCGCTGCCGCCGTGCCGGCCGAGCGGCAGCCGGCCGCAGTGGCCGACGCGCCCGCACCCGCCGCCGCCATTGCTCCAACCGCCACGCTCGTGGTGCGCGTGTGCGCTGGTGCCGGCAAGATCGCGGCCGCACCGGTGACCGTCTGGAACCGCCGGCGATCGCGCAACAGCGAGCCCGAGTCATGGCAGGGCACGACCGACCGCGACGGCGAGGTGCGGTTTCAAGCGTTGGCGCCGGGCACCTGGGCGATCTTCGCGGACGGGCGAACACCCCCCAAAGCCGAGGCCAACCAGGTCGAGCTGCATGCCGGCGAGGTCGTCGTGCGCGAGATCGACGTTCAGG
>Ga0075428_100000086_pt1 | contig 77110 bp, 75 predicted proteins | sample RhiMetdeltSRZDD2_FD_75291 | JGI IMG/M metagenome (GOLD analysis project Ga0075428, IMG submission 75291) | Populus rhizosphere microbial communities from Tennessee, USA - Rhizosphere MetaG P. deltoides SRZDD2 | ecosystem: Host-associated > Plants > Roots > Rhizosphere > Soil | place: USA... | reverse complement strand
CGACTGAAACCAACTTACCGCATCGGGTGCCTTCGTCTCGTATACGCGCTGCCAGTGTGACTTTCGATCCATTGGCTCCCGCTTTTCTTCACCTGCCCGCACCGGGTCGACGAACCGGGTGCACCGAGGAATGATCGTTGAGTGGTACTTCTACTACCAGGAATCGTCACAGGCGAGTGATGTTCCGTCGCGGTAGTGGGCTCCTTTCAAAATTTACCCCGATCCGAAGGTGCGTGCTCGGCAATTGATGACGGAGCACCTGGAGAAGGTCGCGTCAGCCTAGTTTGCGAGGCCTGCCCACCGGTGGACGTCCAGGCCATCATCTCGGCGCACAGGGCGAAGCTCGGGGCCAAGTCAGCGGAGCCAAGCGGATGGAGATGCCGGAGAGGATTCGGAAGACAAATCGCCAAGAAGGCGGGTCGCTGCGCGTGACTCCGGCAATAGCCGCGGGCGTGGTCAAACCGCCTCATGGACATCGCGGACCTCGTCGCGATGCTCGAAGAGTCCGGGAAAAAGAGGGCAACTAACAACGGCGCTAGAATCCGGCCGTATGCTGAGAACCGCAAAGATCGCCAGCGGCATCCTCGTGCTGTTGCTGGTGAACTTCGCGCATCCCGTCGAGGGCAGCACCTACGGGTTCTGTCCGATCACCAAGAGTCCGCTGCACGCCGCCAATGATGTAGCGGTCGCGGCCATCTACATCGGGTCTCTGTGGCTGATCTATCGCGGCCTGCGTCCATCCATTCGGACATAGTCCAGCGACCTCCTTCGACTATTTGGATCGCGTTTCAGTCAAGGGAGCCCACAACCTCTGTCGCCGGTTTGGTCAACGCGGAAAGGAAGAGTGCTTATTTCCGGGGCGCCTCGGCGAGCGACTGGATGGTCAGGACGTTGTACCCGCCTCGAACGGTGACCGTCATCTCCTTGCCATCATCCACCGGCATCTTCAACTCCAGCGGGTCTTTCTTGCGAACCGCGATGCCTTCGGCAGTGACCCGCTTCTGATGGAAACGCGTGAGGCGGCCGTTACCGTCGGCGGCGAAATACATCTGTCCGTCGGCCTCGCTGATGATCGCAAGCGGAACGCCTCGCGCCAGGCACGCCTCACCGCAATCCTTGTGCGACGGGAGCATGGCGGCATCGGGATGCATCATGAAGCAAGCGGCATCGACGACGGTGCCGGCCACCTTCAGCTTCTTACCTTCCTGCGCGGCTGGAGGAGCGGGCAGGATGACGAGAGCAATTGCAACAACGGCACCGAGCAGCGATGGCCTGTTCACACCAGTCCCTTTGCAGGTTGTCATGGTTTCATCGGATCCGCCGGTGGATGTCATCCAACATCGGGCAGACGGCATTGATTGACGTCAGACAAAAGTTGTCTTCGAACGTGTTGGCGCTGGGCTCTGTCAAGTTGCGGATATCCCAGCCCGAAGTCGCGGGTACCGCGACCGTCACCTGCACGGGAGGGTTGCCGGCAATCATGTTGCGTCGGATGACGTTGCCGGAAACGCCGGCAGCCAGATAGACGCCGTTGGCGTTCCCCAGAATCGTATTGTCTTCGATGATGTTGTCGTCAGTGCCGGGCGCGACGATGCCGATACCGAAGTTGTTGGCCTGTGCAGCGAACCCGTTTCCTGCTATCCGGTTCCGACGGAGCCGGTTGCCTCGAGAGGCGCCGGACAGTCATATGCCTCCGCACGGGTTGGTGTTGTTCCCGTTGCGGACCGAGACGCTATCCTCGACGTCGTTGGCGGTTGCGCCGGTGATGAAGATTCCGGAGAGACAGTTGGTGGATGCCGTCACTTGGGTGACGAGAACGCGCGTGCTCCCGCCGCTGATCTGAACGCCGTGTCCGCGAAACCGCTGGATGATCCCCGGACCCCGTACGACGACACCGCGCGGCCCCGCGATCAGAATGCCAGCCTCTCCCGCAGTCTGGCCGCCGCCGCATCCTGTCGCGGCGTCGCCCTGTCCGGTGATGCTGAAGCCGCCCAGATCGAGCGTGATGCCGGGTGCGGCAATGGCGATGCACGCCGCGCCCGTGACCGTGCAGGTGACGTTGCCGACCAACTGACTGTCCCGGGTAATCGTGCGAGTGGCCGAAATGACGCCGCTGATGTCGTCGGCGCGGGCCGTCGCGGCCACCGACATGGAAATGAGGAACAGGCCCAGGAAAACCGGTACAGACCCCCGTGTTGAACGCATTGCTGCCTCCTTCGGTGTCCGCGCAGTTCGTTTGACCGGGTAGAGCCTGAACGCTATACCTCAGCCGTTACCAGATCAACAGGAAATGCTGCTTGATTGCTTCCGCTCCGACAATCATCGGGTCGTCTTGCCCACCTCAAGGTGCGACTGGAGGTCGTGCACAAGGGGCCCTCGCCTGCCCTTGTCTAAGAACGCGTAAAAGGTGGTTCGATGGGGCCAGACCTCAGGGTATTCGCCGGGCGTCAGGGTGCCGTCGGCGCCGAAGCTGCCGTTGCGCTGAGCATCGAGGAGTTGGTGCAGGTGACCGTGATCGAGTGGACACGCGCCCCGCCGCGACCACTGCGAATCGCAACGACGACGAGGCGGGAAAGGGATTTGGCCGTCATGACGCGCGGATGCTGGCACCAAGACGGCGCCACCGTTCCGTCCATGGACGTAAACCGGAACAGTGGCGCCGAAACGGCTGTCTACTTGCCCTTTGGAACCTTCAGGGCCTCAAGTTTTCTGACGATGTCCTCTCCTGCGGTCTTCGGGCTCACCTTGGCATCGACATCGAGGATGCGCCCGTCGGGTCCGATGTAGAAGGTCCACCGGGCGGCGAGTGGGCGGTCCGCGTTGACGACGCCGTACGCGGTCGCCGCTTTCTTGTCAGGGTCGCTCAGGATGGGATAGTCGGCCTCGACGTGCTCGGCGAACTTCTTGTTCGTCTCGGCATCATCGACGCTCGCAGCAAAGTAGACGACGTTGGTGAAGGACCGGATGGTAGTGCCGCTCTCACGGAGCGACCGGCATTCCGCTGTTCAGCCACCGGTGAACGCCTTGGGGAACCACGCGAGAACTACCGTCTTGCCCTTGTAGTCAGATAAGCGGTGGATCTTGCCGTCGGAGCACGCTCAAAGACGCCGGCGGGGTGGCGGGACCCGTATATCAACGACACATGCCTCCAGGCCCTCGGAGAACTCCACGCGCGGGCGCAGCGGCTGGGATTTGCCGAGCGCAACCATTTCCTCTTTCCGTGGCACGGCCAGTACCGGAAACTCGATCCCACGCGTCCGATGACCTCGTGGCGGTCCGCGTGGCGGTCGCTACGAAAGGCCGCCGGTCTGCCGCACGTGCGCTTCCACGACGGCCGGCACACCGCGCTGACAAGACTCGCCGAGAAGGGCGTGGCCGATTGGGTGATCCGCGCGCAGTTCGGGCACGTGTCACCGGCGATGATGGCGGTCTACGGCCACGTGCGAAGGGAGGCGCTTGATGAGCAGCCAGCGCTCGAACCCGAAGCCGCAGCCGACACCGTAGCCACCGGTCTCACCGCCACGCGCCAAGCGTTCGCGACGGGTTATGTCACATGTGACGTCACAACAGGGCTCAGCCCGCGGCAACGTGATCGATTCCGACGTTGGTATTCCCAGGAACGCTACATCGTTCAAGAGATCGCTAGCGCCGTCGAAGAGGTCGCCAGGCCATCCCTCCGCCTCGACAACGAAGAACTCGAGGTCTGCGATCCCGTTCTGCACGGCACCGGCGTCGCCGACGACAACGCCCGCGCGAACGGTTGCGAGCACGGCCCAGATTTCGTTACTCATGCTGGCAGCCCGTGGTGAACGCGGCTGGTGAAAGCGTCAAGCCCGTCGCCTGTAGAGACGTAACTACGCCTGAACACCGCACGTGGATTGCCGCAGCCATGGTCGCTGCGAGCTGCGCGAGCCACCGCGGCCATGAACAGCACTCCCGTTTCCCGGACGTTTCCGTGGCCAAACTTGGACGCCCCGATCGCGCCGCTAACCTCCTCGTTCCAGCGAACGACCCTGAGGATCCGCGGATGTCAGGCGTCCCAAAGCGGCACCTCGAGATCTTTACAAATCTTCCTCGCGAGATCGTTGTTGATCTCATTGTGACGAGGAATGCTGGAGGTTCTGCCTGCCTGGGTTCACGTAGATTGAGTGATTGCCGCCTTCGCGCAGCAACTGGCAGCCGTAGTGTTCGAGGTGTCGAATGAGATCGCGGCGTTTCACGCCGTCACTTGCAGCGGCTCACGAATCACGTCCGATCCCGACCCCTGTTCCTGAGCGAGGGCCCGGTTGGCTTCGAGGACGAGGGTTACGGCCTCTTTGAGATTCGACCGCGCCTCCTCGAGCGTCGCGCCCTGCGTGTTCGCACCCGGAAGTTCCTCGACGAAGCCGATGTAACCTTCGGGCACTCTTCGAAATACGGCCGTGAACTCGAGGGTCATTTGCGCGCTCCTGCCACCATGATACGCCGCATATCGGGCCGACACTTACGACCGACCCTGGACCCGCTCTGCTTCGATTGTCCAGACGAGTTCTTCTTCCCTCTCCAGGTTGGTGTCTCTAAGCAGTTAGGGGGAACACTGAGGGGAACAGGGCTCCGCGCGGGGTGTTCCCCTCCTGAAGTTTCACCTCCGAACCAGAATGGCCCATCTCGAAAATCACCGACGCAGCGCTATCTGAACATCACGGATGAGGAGATGCGGAAGGCGCTGACCGGCGTCTGGGAACGCCGCCGACAGTTGAAAGCGGTCGGAGAATAGCCACCCGGCACCACTCCGAGCCGCCGCGGTTTGTCCGTCATTTGTCAGTCGGCGATCAGTCCCGCAGCCTACCGATTCGAGAGTGACGGGATTTTCTTAGGATTTTGGTGCGCCCAGCACGACTCGAACGTGCGACCTCCTGGTTCGTAGCCAGACGCTCTATCCAACTGAGCTATGGGCGCGGAGGGACTGCCCAAGTCCATCTGTGAGGGCGGACATGAGCGGTACGAAACGGTGAGTATATCACACCCGCCTTCGCGCTCCGGCGAGGCAGGCTTCGCGCTCGCGGCGAGCACCATCAAGGCGACTCTATAATCCTCCAGTGGACGCTCCCACCGCTCATCGCGCCGACGCGCCCGCTTCCGTCCGCGTCTTCGTCCTCACCATCAGCGATACGCGGACCGAGGCGACCGACACCGGCGGCGCGGTGATCGTCGAGGCACTGAAAAGCGCCGGCCACACCCTCAGCGGACGCAAGATTCTGAAGGATGATCCGGAGTCCGTCGCAGCGGCCGTGCGCGCGGCGACGGTGTCGGCGGAGGTGGTGATCACGACCGGCGGAACCGGGATCACGTCACGTGACAGCACCTACGAAGCACTCGCGAAACTGTTCGAGAAACGGCTCGACGGATTCGGCGAGCTGTTCCGGATGCTCAGCTACGAGCAGGTCGGCGCGGCCGCGATGCTGAGCCGCGCCTGCGCCGGCACGATCCGCAAGACGATGGTGTTCGCGTTGCCTGGATCCGAGAAGGCGGTCCGGCTGGCAATGGAAAAGCTCATTCTGCCGGAGCTCGGGCACGTGGTTCGGGAACTGAAGCGGTGAGACCCCTTCGCGACACGATTCCGTTCGATGAAGCGCTCGCGCGAACGCTGGCAGCGGCGATGCCCATCGATCGGACCGAGCGCGTCGCGCTGGCCGCCGCTCACGGCCGCGTCCTCGCTGAAACCATCAGCGCCGCGGCCGACGTGCCGCCATTCGATCGCGCAGCGATGGACGGATTCGCGGTCCGCGCCGAGGACACGCTTGGCGCGACAGCAGACACGCCGCGCGCACTCCACGTCGTCGACACCATCTACACGGGCCACGCGCCGACGCGCGCGGTCGGGGCCGGCCAGTGCGCGGAGATTGCGACGGGCGCCCCGCTGCCGCCCGGCGCGGATGCGGTGGTGATGGTGGAGGACACCGACAGGGCAGACGGATCACCGCAACGGTCAGCCGTGCAGGTCATGAAAGCCGTGAGGGCCGGACAGAACGTAGGACCCCGCGGCGCCGACATCAGGCGCGGCGATTCGCTGCTCGGGGCCGGCGACCATCTCACCGCGAGCCGCATCGGCGCGTGTGCAGCCGTGGGCCGAGCCGACGTCGATGTCTACGCGCAGCCAATCGTCGCGATCGCCTCGACCGGCGGCGAGATCGTCGCCCCCGGCCAGGCGCTGGGGCCGGCGCAGATCTACGACATCAACCGCTTCACGCTGTCGGCGGTGACGTCGATGCACGGCGGCGTGCCGCGCGTGCTGCCGTCGATCCCCGACGATCTCGCGGCGCTCCGATCGATGCTCCTCGATCTGGTCGCCGCCGCCGATGTCGTCGTGTTCTCCGGGGGCAGCTCCGTGGGCGACCGGGATCTGGTCCTCGATGCTGTTCGCGCCGCCGGCGACGTGCTGTTTCACGGGATCGCCATCAAGCCAGGCAAACCGACGGCGCTGGCGCGCGTCCAGGGGACACCGGTGCTGGCCATGCCCGGCAATCCGACGTCGTGCCTGTCCAACGCTTACCTTCTGCTCGTGCCGATGCTGAGGAAGATCGCGCGACTGCCCCCTCAGAGGCCGCGCTCGATATCGCTTCCCCTCGCCAGCCGCATTGTCTCGTCAGCCGGCCGCCATCAGTTCTACACCGTCAAGGTGGTGAATGGCGCCGTGGTCCCGGCGTTCAAGTCATCCGGAGACATCACCAGCATGTCGCACGCCGACGGCTACATCGAAGTTCCCGCGCACACCGACGTGGTCGAGGCCGGGCAAAGGGTTGATGTGAAGCTGTTCTGAAGAACACCCGACGCGTCGGCCGGTCAGGCTGGACACCGCGCTATTCTGCACCAGCTTGCGTTCGAAGCCTGCGGTTTGTGAGCATCGTGGAATGCCGGAAACCTCGCCCCTGACGACCGCTCCCTCATTCGCGCTCAAGAGCGCCAGCGGTGAGACGCGCACCCTCGACGCGCTTCTCGAACGCGCCCGCGTCCTGCTGATCTTTCACCGCGGCACCTGGTGACCAAACTGCCGCCGCCGGTTAGGTGAACTGGCCAGACACGCTGAGGAATATCGCCGGTTGGGAGTGGAGCCGGTCGTCGTGCTGCCGCAGAAACGCGAGGCCGTGGAGCGGTTCATCGCGGAGACACACCTGCCCTTCGAGATCCTGATCGACGAGAAGAGGGATGTGGTGAAAACCTACGGGGTGTGGCATCGGATCGGGCTGGACGCATGGAACATCGCGCGTCCAGCCGTTTTCCTGATCGATCGGGATCGCTCGATCCGGTATTCCTTCATCGGAACGTCACAGATCCAGTTCCCGAGCCATGAAGAGATCCTGAAGGCTATTTGAAACGCTTGGCAACCGCGTCCCAGTTGACCACATTCCACCAGGCGGCCAGGTAGTCGGGGCGCCGATTCTGATACTTCAAATAGTAGGCGTGCTCCCACACGTCGATGCCGAGGATCGGCTTCTTGCCCTCCATGATCGGGCTGTCCTGGTTGGCGGTGCTCTCGATCACGAGCTTCCCGCCGGCATCGATCAGCCACGCCCACCCGCTGCCGAACCGCTTCACGCCCGCGTCGTTCATCTGCTTCTTGAACGTCTCGAAATCGCCGAACGACGACTTGATGGCGTCACCCAGCGCCCCCGCCGGCGCGCCGCCCTTCCCCGGTCCCATGATTTCCCAGAACATCGTGTGATTGGCGTGGCCACCGCCGTTGTTGCGCACGGCCGTGCGGATGTCCTCGGGCACCGAGTTGATCGACTTGAGCAGATCCTCGATCGACTTCTTCTGGAGATCCGGATGCTTCTCGAGCGCGGCGTTCAGGTTGGTCACGTAGGCCGCATGATGCTTGTCGTGGTGGATCCGCATCGTCTGCTCGTCGATGTGCGGCTCGAGTGCGTTGTAGTCGTACGGCAGCGGTGGAACTTCGTGGGCCATTCTTCAACACTCCTTCGCGAAAAAGCGGAAAAGGGGACAGTCACGTTTGCTCACTGTCGCAAAAACAAACGTGACGGTCCCCTTACTGCGCCAACATCCGGTCGAGTGCCAGCCTGGCATTCGACCGCGTCGGCTCGGGCACGGTGATGTGGTTGTAGACATTGCCCTCCACCAGCCCTTCCAGAACCCAGAGCAGATGGTTGGGCGAGACGCGGAACATCGTCGAGCACAGGCAGCCGAACGGATCGAGCGTGACGATCGTTTTGTCCGGCACCTCGGCAGTCAGGCGGTTGACGAGATGGATCTCCGTCGCCACCGCCCAGATGGTCCCGGGCGGGCTCGACTTCACGGTGTTGATGATGTACTCGGTGGAACCGCTCTCGTCCGACGCCCGGACGACGTCGAGCGTGCATTCCGGGTGCGCGACCACGCGTCCTTCCGGATACTTCTTCCGGAACGCCTCGATCTGCGGAACTGTAAAGCGGGTGTGGACCGAGCAGTGCCCCTTCCATAGCAGCAGCCGCGCTGCCTGCAACTGCGCCGCGTCGAGCCCGCCGTAGATCTCGTTCGGATCCCACACGACCATCTCGTCGAGCGGAACCCCCATCTTGAACGCGGTGTTCCGCCCGAGGTGCTGATCCGGGAGCATCAGGATCTTGTCGCCCCGCTCCCACGCCCACGTCATGATCGCCCTGGCATTGGTGGACGTGCAGACGATGCCGCCATGGACGCCGACGAAGGCTTTGATTGCGGCGGACGAATTGATGTAGGTGACCGGGATGATGCCGGCCTTGCCATTCTCGACCGCGTCGGTGCGGACGCCCATCTGCTCCAGCTCGCGCCAGCAGATCTCGAGCTGATCTTCCGCGGCCATGTCGGCCATCGAGCAGCCAGCCGCGAGATCGGGGAGCACGACTTTCTGATGCGGAGCGCGAAGAATGTCTGCGCTCTCGGCCATGAAGTGGACGCCGCAGAACACGATGTAGTCGGCTTCCGTGCGGCTCGCGGCCGCGCGCGACAGCTTCAGCGAGTCGCCGATGAAGTCGGCGAACTTGATCACCTCGTCGCGCTGATAGTGGTGGCCCAGGATCACGGACCGCTTGCCCAGCGTGGCCTTGGCCCCTGCGATCCTCGCGTCGAGCTCGTCGTCCGAGAGGCGCAGATAGCGCTCGGGGAGCGGCTGGCGCTCGCCGATGCTCTGCTTCTCGTAGTCTGTCAGTACCTTGATGTCCATCGCGCTACCCTGCGTGGTCGCATGCCTCATGCCACCGAGGCGGCGACCTCATCGGGGGCTTCGGGGCCGGTGACGATGTTGTAGAGCGTGTCGCGTTCGACAGGCTCGCGGCCGGCGCGGCGGATGAGCCGGCGGATGTCACCGGTGCCGAGCGCCTCGGGCGTCCGCGCCCCCGCCATGTGGTAAATCTTCTCTTCCTGCACGGTCCCGTCGAGATCGTCCACGCCGAACCACAACGCGACCTGCGCCACTTCGACGCCGGTGGCGATCCAGAACGCCTTCACATGCGGCACGTTGTCGAGGACGAGCCTCGACACCGCCAGGACCCGCAGCGTGTCGGCCGCGGTGGGCGCCGGCAGCTTGCGCATCTGGTTGTTGTCGGGGTGAAACGCCAGCGGAATGAACGCCTGAACCGACCCGGTCTCGTCCTGGAGCGCACGCACGCGCAGCATGTGATCCACACGCTCGGCTGCGGTCTCGATGTGGCCGTAGAGCATCGTGATGTTCGAGCGCATGCCGAGACGGTGCGCGGTGCGATGGATCTCCAGGTATCGGTCCGCGCCGCACTTGTCGTGGCAGATCTTGCGACGCACGCGCTCGGCAAACACCTCGGCGCCGCCGCCGGGCAACGAATCGAGACCAGCCGCCATCAACTCGCGGAGCACTTGTTCGTCGGTGCGCCCATAGAGATCGGCGAAGAACGCGATCTCGACGGCAGTAAAGCATTTCAGGTGCACGTCCGGCCGGATCCGCTTGAAGCCGCGCAGCATGTCCAGGTAGTACTCGAACGGCAGATCCGGGTGCAGGCCGTTCACGACGTGGACTTCGGTCAGCGGCTGGTGAGCACGCTCGCGAAGCTTGTCCCAGACCTGCTCGAGCGACATCGTGTAGGACCCCGCATCACCGGGACGCAGCCGCGCAAACGAGCAGAACAGGCAGCTCGCGACACAGACGTTCGTCGCTTCCAGGCGGATATTGAAGTTGTAGTAGGTGCGGGCGCCGTGGCGCCTCTCGCGTACTCGGTTCGCGAGCCAGCCGAGCGCCAGCAGATCGGGACACTCGAACAGCCGCACGCCCTCCTCGAACGAGAGCCTCACGCCGGCTTCGAGCTTGTCGGCGATGTCGCCGATTCCCGCCGCGGTCACCCTGGAACGCACGTTCTTATGCGACTCCCATCACCTGAATGCGGACGCTGCGGGCGCGCGGGCCATCGAGCTCCGCCACGAGTACGCGCTGCCACTGGCCGAGCACCAGTTCTCCCGAGCTGATCTGAAGCGTCACGCTGTGACCGAGCAGCATGGCGCGCAGGTGCGCGTCGGCGTTCATCCGGTCGCAGTCGGAATGCTGCGGGTCGTTGTGCATCCACTCGGCGTCACGATCGACGACCTGCTCGAGCACGCGCAGGATGTCGACATGAAGCGCCTTCTGCGCCTCGTTGATGAAGAGCGCGCAGGTGGTATGCATCGACCAGAGGCTGGCCAGGCCCTCGCGGACGTTCGACTGCCGGATCCGCTCCATGACGACATCAGTGATGTCGACAAGCTCGATGCGCTTGTCGCTCTGCACCAGCAGCGACTCGGAATACACGACCAGCGGTCCGCTGACCGAGGCCGCCTGCACCGGCGTTTCACGAAGGGTCACACTCGAGCTTTTGCTATGCAGTTCCACGGGGCAAATCCCTGTCTCAGGCCAGATTCCTGAGAGATTTCAGATCACGGCATTGTACCGCACTGGCTTTGGCGAACAGGGTCCCTGATATACTCGATGGTTGAACTGACTGAGCCCGGCGGCCAAGCGAAGTGGGTGCGAGTCCCACGCGGTGCCGCCACTGTAAGCGGGGAGTGCCATCCCCGAGCCGGTAAAGCCGGCTGCCACTGTTGCGCCGTAGCGGAGTGAAACTCCGCGAAGGCGGGATGGGAAGGCTGGGATGGTCGCGACGATCCGCGAGCCAGGATACCTGGAGCCGGGCGGTCCCTTTCCCGTCGGCGCGAGACACGCCGAGAAGGAGCACCATGTCGCGTCACTCCGTCCGTTTTCCACTTGTCAGTCTGCTCTGGCTCGTCCTCCTGACCGTCGCTGCACCGCACGTGCGCGCCGCTGACCCCATCCGCGGCCGCGTCGTCGACGCCTCCGGCCGGACAGTCGCCGGGGCACGCGTCATCGCCACCGGCGAAGGGCCGCTCGCGACTGTAGTCACCGACACCCGTGGCGAGTTCGTGATCGACGCACCGCCTCGCGGCCGGGTCAACCTTCGCGTCACGATGGATGGCTTCCGGGCGGCCTCGCTGACCCTCGACGAAAAGTCGCCCGACGTCGGTACGATCACTCTTGGCATCAGCGCGATATCCGAGTCGGTGGTCGTGTCTGCAAGCCAGGTGGAGGTGCCGCTGACCGAGGTCACGTCGAGCGTGACAGTGATCGATCGCGCAGAGATCGAAACCCGGCAGTTGCACTCGGTCGCAGACGCGCTGCGGACGGTGCCGGGCATGGCGGTCGTTGCCACCGGTGGCCTGGGCGCAGTGACCAGTGTGTTTCCACGCGGCGGCGAGTCGAACTACACGCTCGTCCTCATCGACGGCGTGCCCGCCAACAGCTTTGGCGGAGACTTCGACTTCGGCCATCTTTCGACCGCAAACGTCGAGCGCATCGAAGTGGTCCGCGGTCCGCAGAGCGCGCTGTTCGGCTCGAACGCGATCGGCGCGGTCGTGAGAATCACCTCGCGGCGAGGCGGTCCGCCGTCGGCAGCGTTCACTTTCGAGGGAGGCCAGTTCGGGACGTCGCGCCTGTCGGCGTCGACTGCCGGATCTCATCAGGAATTCGAATGGGGTGCGTCCTACGATCAGCTCCTGTCTGACGGGATGAACGGCGAGCTCCTCGACAACGGCCTGACCGTCGAGAACGACGACTACACGAGGCGAACCGGGGGCGGATCAGCAGGCTGGAGGCGCGGCGGATCATGGGTGCGTGGCGACTTGCACCACACGGAGGATGAACGGGGATTCCCGGGTCCGTTCGGCAGCGATCCAGCCGGCTCTTACGGCGGGATCGAACTCGTCTCGAGAGGAGACAACACCCGCACCGTCGGAGGTGTCGCGTTCTTCACGCCACTCTCACAGCGGATCGGACTCCGTGGTCAGACCGGGTTCAACCGCTACGACAGCGATTTCGCGAGCTCGTTCGGGCCGTCGTCCGCGTTCTCCCGCCGGTGGAACGGCGGCGCCCAGCTGGACGCTGCGGTCGGTCATGGCCTCGACCTTTCCGCCGGCGTCGATCTGCTCCGCGAACGCGCCGGGAGCACCTACATTCGAGGCGCCGCGAGTCAGGAAATACCGGTCGAGCGGTCCGCGGCAGGCTATTTTGCCGAAGGGCGATGGAACTCCAACGAGCGTGTGTTCATTACCGCTGGCCTTCGGGTTGACGATATCCGTCGCGATCAGCTGGAAGAGTCGCCCGATCGGTTCTCGCCACGGCCGGTGCTGCCGAAAGACACGGTGGTCTCGGTGAACCCGCGCATTGCCGGCGCATGGATCGTGCGCTCTACAGGTGCTGATTACACCAAGATCCGCGGAGCTGCCGGGACCGGCATCCGTCCACCCGATGGCTTCGAGCTCGCCTTCACCGACAACCCGGAGCTGAAGCCCGAGCGCAGCCGAAGCGCCGAAGTCGGGGTCGATCAGACCTTCGCCGGCGGTCACGCGGTTGCAGAGGCGACGGTGTTCACCAACCACTACGACGACCTGATCGTGGCCGTGGGATCCTTCTCGGGTTCGAGCCGCTACCAGACGGACAACATCTCCAATGCGCGTGCGACCGGGCTCGAGCTGGCGTTGACGCTGCGCGGCCGGGTGATGCAGTGGGGCGGGCTCGATCTCGCGGGACGGATAGGCTACACCGCCCTCGACACCGAGGTCCTTGCCGTCGATCAGGACGACGCAGCGCCGCCGCCGTTCGAGGTCGGGCAAGCCTTGCTGCGCCGCCCGGCGCACTCGTTCTTCGCGGACGCCTCGGTCACCTCCGGCAGGGTGACCGCGTTCGTCCGCGGCAACGGCCGCACCACGACGCTCGATGTCGAACCCTCGATGGGCACGTTCGGCGGATTGTTCGACGCGCCTGGATACAACGCCTGGAGCACTGGCGCCACGGTGCGTGCCGCCAAGTACCTGGACGTCTACGCCCGCCTCGAGAACATCTTCAACCGAACCTACGAAGAAGCGTTCGGATTCCCCGCACTGGGGCGCCGATTCACGGCGGGCCTGCGCGTTGCTGCAGGCCGTTGACGCAACGTTCGGCTATGGCGACACGCCGGTCCTGCACGGCGTGTCGCTCGATGTCCCTCCCGGCGCACTGGTCGGCCTGATCGGCCCGAACGGAGCCGGCAAGACCACTCTCCTCCGCCTGCTCTCCGGCACACGACGACCATCACACGGACAGGTCCTGCTCGACGGGTCGCCCCTCGCAGCCCGGTCGCGAGCAGCGATCGCGCAACGAATCGCCGTGGTGCCGCAGGAATCGCAGCTCGCCTTCGACTACACCGTGCTCGAAGTCGTCCTGATGGGACGGTACGCGCACCTCGGCACCTTCGCGGTGGAAGGCCCGGCGGATCTGGCGATCGCGCGCGCCGCGCTGGACGCGACCGGTGTAGCGGCACTCGACGGGCGGATGTTCTCGACGCTGAGCGGCGGTGAAAAACAGCGCGTGGTCATTGCGAGCGCGCTCGCCCAGATATCCGATTCAAGCCGGTCGTCGCCGGGTCGGGAAATCCTCATTCTCGACGAACCGACCGCGGCGCTGGACCTGAAGTATCAGCTGGGCGTCGCGGCGCTGCTCCACGATCTTCACGCGAACCGCGGATCGACGATCGTCGTTTCCACCCATGACCTCGGGTTTGCCGCCCGGGTCTGCCGCACGCTCGTGATGATCAAGGATGGTCGTGTGCTCGCCTCCGGACCGGTCGAGCAGGTTCTGACGGCGGGACGAGTCCGCGATCTTTACGACGTCGACGTCGACGTCGTGCGTCACGGTAACGTTCCGCTCGTCGTGCCACGAGACCAGGGTGATACGGAACGGCGGACATGAGGTCGATTCGGACCCGGATCCTCACCGCGGTGCTGACCTTTGGCGGCGGTGCGTTGCTGACGATCCTGGTGGCGCCGTTGATTGGCTCCACGCCAATCAGTTTGCGCCGCGCGTTCGACTGGTCGGTGCCGTTCGCCGACAACCCGGACGCGCAGATTTTCTTCATCGCCAGGCTGCCGCGAACGCTCGCCGGTGCGCTGGTCGGCTCGACGCTCGCGTCGGCCGGGGTGGTCTTTCAGGGCCTGCTTCGCAATCCGCTCGCGACGCCATTCACCCTCGGCGTCTCGGCCGGTGCCGCGCTCGGGGCGATGCTGGCGATTACCTTCGCGCCAACACTCGCATTGGCGGGCATTCCAGCCGGTCCGCTGGCCAGCTTCGCGGGCTCGCTCATCGCCGTCGGAGTCGTCTACCTGCTCGCGAGTGCACGGCACCGCGGCCTCTCGACCAACACGCTGCTGCTCGCCGGGGTGACGATGAACGCGTTCTTCTCGGCGCTGATTCTGTTCGTCCAGTACTTCGCCGACTTCACGGATACGTTCCGGATCCTGCGCTGGTTGATGGGCGATCTCGACGTCAGCAGCTACACACCGCTGGTTTCCACCCTGCCGCTGGTCATCGTCTCGTTCGCCGCGTTCGTCTGGCTCGCCCGGCCGCTGAACCTCCTGAGCCTCGGTCCCGACGCGGCCGAATCACGCGGCCTGGATGTCGTGGGAGCGCAGCGCGTCGCCTTCGTCAGCGCGTCGCTGGCGACAGGCGCTGCGGTGTCGGTCGGCGGTCCGGTAGGCTTCATCGGGATTATCGTGCCGCACCTCGTCAGGCTCATGGTGGGCGCCGATCATCGGGTCGTGCTTCCCGCCTCGGCTCTGTTCGGCGCTGCGTTCCTCGTCGCATGTGATGTGGTCTCGCGGACCGTGATGGCGCCGCTGGAGCTCCCGGTCGGGATCATCACCGCGCTGATCGGCGGGCCGTTCTTTCTCTGGCTGCTGGTGCGACGAAGGTAGGTGACTGTGAATTACGTCATTGCGATGCTCACACGACGGCCGCTGGTCCGGCACCTGGTGCTTCTCGGGAGTCTCGCGATCCTGGCCCTGCCCGTGCGCGGGCAGGAGAAGACCAGGGGACCGGCCCGGATCATTTCGCTGGTGCCCGCCGTCACCGAAATGTTGTTCGCGATCGGTGCCGGACCGCGGGTCATCGGCGTCAGCAGCTTCGACCATTTCCCCCCGGACGTGGAGCGCCTCGAGCGGGTCGGCGCGCTGCTGGATCCGAACGTGGAGCGCATCCTTGCGCTCCGGCCCGATCTGGTCGTTGTTTATCGCAGCCAGACTGATCTCATCGCCCAGCTGGGCCGCGCGCAGATTCCGACGTTCGTCTACGCTCACGCGGGACTGGCAGACATAACCTCGACTTTGCGCGACGTCGGCGCACGCGCTGGCGCAGCGGAGCGCGCCGGCACGTTGGCTGCCATTATCGAGCGCCGCATCGGCGTGTTGCGGAAGCGTTTCGCGACCGGACCTCGCCCCAAGACACTCGTCGTCATCGGACGCGACGCATTCGCGCTCAGAGGGATCTACGCGAGCGGCGGTGTGGGCTTCATCCACGACATGATCGTGGCCGCCGGCGGCGACAACGTCTTTGCCGACACGAAACGCGAGGCCGTGCAAGCGACCAGCGAGCTGATCATCGCCCGCGCGCCCGAAATCATCCTCGAGCTTCGTGGTGATCCGATCGACGAGGCGACGCAGAGGAAGGAAGTGCAGACGTGGGACACGCTGGCATCCTTGCCGGCCGTTCGAAACAAGCGGGTCCGCATCATCGCCGACGCGCGAACCGTCATCCCCGGCCCGCGCGTGGTTGAAGCGGTTGAATTACTGGCGGGAGTACTTCACAAGCCCTAGGCTTGGGCTGGATAAGTGGGCAAATGGGCAAAGACTTTTTACAGGAGGACCAGGAGTTCAGGAGAAACCCAACCTATTTGGTTTCTTCTTCGATCTACGCTGCGAACTCGACCGGAACAGGTTGCGGAATCAGGCCTCGCTGGTACGCGTCGCCGAGCAGGCGCTCGACGGCAAGGCGGCCGCGATCGCCGTAGGACAGCGTCAGGTTGTTCACATACATCCCGACGAACTTGTCAGTGCGGGCGCGATCGAGCCCGCGGCCGAACTGAATCGCATATTCGACCGCCTCCTCACGGTGAGTGAGCGCGTATGCGATGCTGTCATGCAGCATCTTCGAGACCCTGGCGATCATCTCGGGACCGAGATCCCGCCTGATGATATTCCCGCCCAGCGGCAGCGGCAGCCCGCCGGTGTGCTCCGCCCACCACTCACCGAGGTCGACAATCTTGCTCAGTCCCTCCTCGGCATACGTCAACTGCCCTTCGTGAATGAGAAGCCCGGCTTCCGCCTGGCCGTCGAGGACGGCCTGCTGGATCTGATCGAACGGCACGACGACGTATTCGAAGCCAGGCTCGTAGAGCCGGAGAGTCAGATAGGCCGTGGTCAACGTCCCGGGAATAGCGATCCTCGTTCCCTTGACCTTCGTCGCCCCACCCTGCCGCGCGACGACAATCGGGCCGTACCGATCCCCCATGCTCGCCCCATGCGGCAGCAGCGCGTACTTGTCCACCAGGTGCGCGAAGGCATGAAACGAGACCGCCGTGACTTCGTACCGCCCTTCGAACGCCGCCCGGTTCAGGGTTTCGATATCCGAGAGGACCTGATCGACAACGATACCGTGCGTGTCGACGGCTCCGCTGGCGAGCCCGAAGAACATGAAGGCGTCGTCCGAGTCCGGACTATGGGCAACGGTGATGCGTGTTTCTGGCATGAGCCTATGAGCATTGAAAAGTAGGCCGCCGGGTCTGAAGACCCGGCGTTACACAACTACCGGGAAACCGCCTGCCGCTGACGCAGGCTGCGCACCACGGTCGTGACGCGCTCAATCGCGAAGTCGATCTCCGCGTCGGTGGTCCAGCGGCCGAGGCCGAACCGTATTGACGCCCCCGCGCCGGGGCCGACTGCGCCGATCGCCTGGAGGACATGCGACGGCGCCTGGCTGCCGGAGCTGCAGGCCGAGCCGGTCGACACGGCGAGATCGCCGAGCGCCATCAGCAGCGCCTCCCCTTCGATGCCTTCGAAGCTGACGTGCAGATTGTGAGGCAGGCGGCGCGCGAGGGACCCGTTTACCCGCACGCCATCGAGGCCACTGCGCAACCCTGTGAGCAGGCGGTCGCGAAGACCGGCCAGGCGCCGGGACTCGTCAGGCAGCACGCTCCCCGCGACTTCTGCGCAAGCTCCCAGGCCGACGATGCCCGGCACGTTCAGGGTGCCGGAGCGAAGCCCATTCTCGTGGCCACCGCCATCGATCTGACATTCGATCGGAACCTTCGGACGCTGGCGCCGCACGTAAAGCGCGCCGGTGCCTTTCGGGCCGTAACACTTGTGCGCGGTCAGGGACAGCAGATCCACGCCCAGCGTGGCCAGGTCAAGGGGCACCTTGCCGACCGCCTGCGCCGCGTCGGTATGGAGCAGCGCGCCGCGCTCGTGGACGATCGCAGCGATCTCGGCCAGCGGCTGCAGGACTCCGATCTCGTTGTTCGCGGCCATCACCGACACGATCGTCGTGCCGTCGGTAAGGGCGTGGCGCAGCGCTTCGAGATCGATGAAACCGTCGCCGTCGACCGGGACGCGCGACACCGTCCAGCCATCGCGCTCGAGGCGGGAGCACGAATCGAGCACGCTTTTGTGCTCGGTGGAGACGGTGACGACGTGACGGCCGCGGTCACGAAGGGCGCAGGCCACGCCCTTGATGGCGAGGTTGTTCGATTCGCTGGCGCCGCTGGTGAACACGATCTCGCTGGCCGACGCATTGAGCAGCGTCGCCACCTGCCGACGTGCGCGCTCGACCGCCTCCTGCGCCGCCCATCCGAACGCGTGCTGCTTGCTCGCCGCGTTCCCGAACTGCTCGGTGAAATAGGGCAGCATCGCGTCGAGCACCTTCGAGTCGACGGGTGTGGTGGCGTGATAGTCGAGATAAACCGGTCGTGCCATCAGGATCTTCGGAGCGTCACCAGCGGCGTCATTTCCTCTTCGAGCGGCGGATCGGTGGCGATCTCCTGGAGCGAACAGGTCACCAGTGCGGCAACGATTCGATCCTTGAGCCGCCACAGCGGGTCCCTGACACTGCACTTGGCGTACTGGCCGCAGTTATCGGCGCCAGTCGAGCAGGCGGTCACGGCCAGCGGACCGTCGATCGCCTGGATGATATCGGCGACGGAAATCAGGCTCGAGGCGCGGCCGAGACGATAGCCGCCGCGGGTCCCCTGGTGCGACGTCAGCAGGCCACGCCGCGCGAGGCGCTGCAGCACCTTCGCCATCAGCTCGATCGGAATGTCGTACTGCTCGGCGATCTCGCGGGCGCTCGCGGACGCGGTGTCCGGGCGCGTGGCGAGATGCTTCATCGCCATCAGCGCGTAGTCGGCCTTCTTGGACAGACGCAGCATTTACAGAATCACCACATTCCGAGTTGCAGTTTCGCGGCGTCGGACATCCGATCCTTCGTCCACGGCGGATCCCACACCACGTCGACCTTGACGTCGGTCACACCCTCGACCGCCTTCACCTTACGCGCGACCTCGACCGGCAGCGACTGCGCCGCCGGGCAACCCGGCGCCGTCAGCGTCATCCGGATGCCCGCGACACCATTGGCGTCGACCAGAACATCGTAAATGAGACCCAGCTCGAAGATGTTCACCGGGATCTCCGGGTCGAACACGGTGCGAATGGCATCGAGGATCGCCGGCTCCAAAGCCTGCGTGCGTGCGGCGTCCGGCTGCAGCGCGGCCGTCTCGTTGGTCGCTTCCGGGAGATCCACGCCCGGGGGCGGCGTCTGGACGACGGGGATCGGCTTCATTCGGTCGATACCATCTCTTCGCTGTCCATCGCCGCCTTCAGCGTATGCCACGCCAGGCTGGCGCATTTGACCCTGACAGGAAACTCGCGCACTCCCGCCAGCGCCGAGAGCTTGCCGAGCTCCTCGACTTCCTGGTTCGGCGGCGTCGTCACCATCCGATGGAAGCGGTCGAACAGCGCCCGGGCTTCGGCGACGGTCGAGCCTTTCAGCCGATCCGTCATCAAGGACGCTGACGCCTTCGAGATGGCGCAGCCCGATCCTTCGAACGCGATGTCGGCAATGCGGTCGTCCGCAATCTGGAGAAACACCGTCACGCGATCGCCGCAGAGCGGGTTGTAGCCTTCGGCGTGATGGCTCGCCCCCTCCATCCGGCGGAAGTTCCGCGGCCGGCGGTTGTGATCGAGGATCACTTCCTGGTACAGGTCGCTCAAGTCCGACATAACGTCAGCTGAAGACGGCGTGGACGCGACGGAGCGCGCCCACCAGCGCGTCGATTTCGCAGCGTGTGTTGTACATTGCCAGGGACGCCCGCGCGGTCGCGGGGACACAGAATCGATCCATCACCGGCTGCGCGCAGTGATGACCGGTGCGGATGGCGACGCCCTCCTGGTCGACGATGGTTCCGATATCGTGCGGGTGGACGCCCTCGATGACGAACGAGAGAATGCTCGCCTTGTGGGAAGCGGTGCCGATCAGGCGCAGCCCCGCCACTTCGAGCAGCGCCGCCGTCCCGTACTGCAGCAGATCGTGCTCGTGCGCCATGATGCGGTCGAGACCGACCGCGGAAATGTAGTCGAGCGCCGCGCCGAGGCCGATGGCGCCCGCGATGTCGGGCGTGCCGGCTTCGAACTTGTAGGGCAGCTCGTTCCAGGTCGACTTCTCGAACGTGACGGACCGGATCATGTCCCCGCCGCCGAGAAACGGCGGCATCTCCGCCAGCAGCGACTCCCGCCCATAGAGCACGCCGATCCCCGTCGGACCGTACAACTTGTGTCCCGTCGCCACGTAGAAGTCGCAGTCCAGCGCCTGGACGTCGACCGGCATGTGATACGCGGCCTGCGATCCGTCGACCAGCACCGGCACACCGCGTGCGTGCGCCATGCGGACGATGGTCGCGATCGGGTTCACCGTGCCGAGGGCATTCGACATGTGCGTCACCGACAGCAGCTTCGTTCGCGGCGTGAGCAACGCTTCGAGCTCGTCGAGGATCAGCGCCCCCGAATCGTCGATCGGCGCGATCCGCAGCCGCGCTCCGCGCTCCTCGCAGAGCAGCTGCCACGGGACGATGTTGGAGTGGTGCTCCATCGCGGTGATGACGATCTCGTCTCCCGCGTTCACGCGCCAGCGGCCGAAGGCGTGCGCGACCAGGTTGATGCCCTCGGTGGAGTTGCGCGTGAAGACGATTTCACGAGTTGACGCGGCGTTCAGGAACGCCCGGACCTTGCCGCGCGCGACTTCGTGGGCCTCGGTCGCGATCTCGCTGAGGAAATGCACACCGCGATGCACGTTGGCGTTGCAAGTCGTGTAATAGCCGATCAGCGCGTCGAGGACCTGCTGCGGCTTCTGCGTGGTCGCGGCGTTGTCCAGGTAGGTCAGCGCCCGGCCCCTCACCTGCCGCCGCAGGATCGGAAAGTCGGCGCGGATCCGCTCGACGTCGAACGCCGCACGAACCCCGCGCAGTTCGACCGGCACGCCGACGGCGGTGTTGCTCATGCTGCGTCCACTTCCGCCAGATCCCGGGCCAGTTGCGTGTAGAGCTGGGACTCCAGCTCCACCTTCAACGGTTCCACCTTCACGCGTTCGAGGATCTCTCCGGCGAACGCGTGAATGAGCATGTCGCGCGCCTCGTAATACGTCAGCCCGCGCGCCCGCAGATAGAACAGCGCATCCTCATCCAGCTGGCCGATTGCCGCACCATGCGTGCACTTGACGTCGTCAGCGAAGATCTCGAGCTGTGGCTTGGTATTGATCAGCGCGTCGTCGGACAAGAGCAGCGCGCGGTTGGTCTGCTTGGCGTCGGTCTTCTGCGCATCCTGCCGGACGATGATCTTGCCGTTGAACACGGCCTTGGCGCGGCCACCGAGAATCCCCTTGTAGACCTCGTGACTCGGGCAATGCGCGCGCGCGTGATCGATCGTCGTGTGATTGTCGACCAGGCGATCGCCATCTGCCAGATAGAGGCCGTTGAGGGTGACCTCCGCGCCTTCGCCGTCGAGCGTTGCCAGCACGTCGTTGCGAACGAACCGGCCGCCAAGCGAGAACGAGTGCGAAGAGAAGTTCGCGCTGCGGGTAGCATGCACGTGCATGGTCCCGAGATGGAACGCCTGCTCGCTCTCCTGCTGCACCTTGTAGTGATCCAGGACCGCGCCTTCGCCGACGAACACCTCCGTGACGGCATTCGTGAGGTGAACGGCATTCGTAGTGGCGGAGACGTAAGTCTCGATCACGCGTGCCTGGCTGCGATCGCCGAGCACGATCAGGCATCGCGGATAGCTCACGGTCGCCGCCGCGCTCTCGCCGGACGACACGAACAGAATCTGAATCGGCGCCTCGAGGATGAGGCCGTCGGGAACGTGCACGTAGCCGCCGTCATCAAGAAAGGCGGTGTTGAGGGCCGCGAACGCGCGGGTATTGAAGTCCGCGAGCTGCCCCAGGTAGCGCTGCACGATCTCACGGTCGGCCTGCAGTTCACCGTTGATCGCGGCACCGAGCGATCCCGCGGTGAGGCCTCGCGGCAGTCCCCCGACGCGTGACAGCTCGGGCGAATACCGGCCGTTCACCACGACGACCCGATGCGCCCCGCTGCCCGCGTACGGCAGCCCGTCGGCGAGTGCCGGCGACAGGCCCGTCGGGGCGCCCGCCAGCTGGAAGTCACCGGCAGTAATCGGCGCGACGTTCGTGAAGCGCCATTCTTCATCCCGAACCGTCGGGAATCCGAGCGACGAGAAGGTGGCAGCGCTCCGCTCGCGGAGGTCCTGCAGCCATCGCGGACCACCGGCCGGCCGGCCGGACGCCACCCACGGATGAAGCTTCTCTGCCAGCTGCGTCATGGCTATGCCTGGACCGGCTCGGCACCGGTCTCGATCCACCCGTAGCCCTTCGACTCGAGCTCCAGCGCCAGCTCCTTGCCGCCCGATTTCACAATCCGACCGCCGCTCAACACATGCACGTAGTCGGGGACGATGTAATCCAGCAGCCGCTGATAATGGGTGACCACGATGATCGCGCGTTCGGGGCTGCGCATCGCGTTCACGCCCTTGGCGACGATCTTCAGGGCATCGATGTCGAGCCCGGAGTCCGTCTCGTCGAGAATCGCGAGCTTGGGCTCGAGCAGGGTCATCTGGAAGATCTCGTTGCGCTTCTTCTCACCACCCGAGAAACCTTCGTTGACCGAACGGCTCAGCATCGCCTGGTCGATCTCGAGATCCTTTGCCTTCTCGCGAATCAGCTGCATGAACTCGATCGCGTCGAGCTCCGGCTGGCCGTGGTGCTTGCGCTTGGCGTTGAGCGCGGCCTTGAGGAAGTAGGCGTTGTTCACACCGGCAATCTCGACCGGGTACTGGAACGCCATGAAGATCCCTTCACGCGCGCGCTCGTCGGGATCCATCTCGAGCAGATCCTTGCCCTCGAACAGGACCGTACCGCCCGTGACCTCGTATTCGGGATGGCCCGACAGCGCCCGCGCGAGCGTACTCTTGCCCGAGCCGTTCGGCCCCATGATGGCGTGAACTTCGCCGGTGTTGACGGTCAGATCGATCCCGCGGAGGATCTCCTTGCCTTCAGCTTTTACTTGCAGATTCGTGACTTCAAGCATTCTGTTTATCCAACCGATCCTTCGAGTGAGACGCTCAGCAGCTTCTGCGCCTCGACGGCGAACTCCATCGGGAGCTCGCGGAACACTTCCTTGCAGAACCCGCTCACGATCATGTTGACCGCGTCTTCGGTGCTGATGCCGCGCTGGCGGCAGTAGAAGATCTGGTCCTCGCCGATCTTCGACGTCGAGGCCTCGTGCTCCACGCGCGCCGACGTGTTCTTGATCTCCAGGTACGGGAACGTGTGCGCGCCGCACTTGTCCCCGATCAGCATCGAGTCGCACTGCGAGTAGTTGCGCGCATGGGCGGCGTTCTTGCCGATGCGCACCAGGCCGCGGTACGTGTTCTGGCCGTGGCCGGCGGAGATGCCCTTCGAGACGATCGTGCTGCGAGTGTGCTTACCCATGTGGATCATCTTCGTGCCGGTGTCCGCCTGCTGCCAGTTGTTGGTGGTGGCGACGGAGTAGAACTCACCGATCGAGTGATCTCCCTGCAGGATGCAGCTCGGATACTTCCAGGTGATCGCCGAGCCGGTCTCGACCTGCGTCCAGGTGATCTTCGACCTGTCACCGGCGCACAGGCCGCGCTTGGTCACGAAGTTGTAGATCCCGCCCTTGCCGTCCTTGTCGCCCGGGTACCAGTTCTGAATCGTCGAGTACTTGATGGTGGCGCCCTCGAGAGCCACGAGCTCGACGACCGCCGCATGCAGCTGGTTCTCGTCGCGCATCGGCGCCGTGCAGCCTTCGAGATAGCTCACGTATGAGCCTTCCTCGGCAACGATGAGCGTGCGCTCGAACTGCCCGGTATCCTTGGCGTTGATGCGGAAATAGGTCGACAGCTCCATCGGACAGCGGACGCCCTTCGGGATGTAAACGAACGAGCCATCGCTGAAGACCGCAGAGTTGAGCGTCGCAAAGAAGTTGTCGGTATACGGCACCACCGAGCCGAGATACTTCTTGACGAGCTCGGGGTGCTCGCGGACCGCTTCCGAGAACGAGCAGAAGATGATCCCGACGCTCGCGAGCCGCTCCCGGAAGGTCGTGGCTACCGACACGCTGTCGAACACCGCGTCTACCGCCACGCCCGCGAGCAGCTTCTGCTCGTCAATCGGGATCCCCAGCTTGTCAAAGGTCTTCTTGACCTCGGGATCCACTTCGTCGAGGCTGTTCAGCGCCTTCTTTTTCTTCGGCGCCGAGTAATAAACGATGTCCTGGTAGTTGATGGGGTCGTACTTGACGTTGTGCCAGGTCGGCTCCTTCATCGTCTGCCAGAGCCGGAACGCCTTCAGGCGCCACTGCAGCAGCCACTCGGGCTCCTGCTTCTTCGCCGAGATCATCCGGACAACGTCCTCGTTGAGGCCCTTCGGAATGGTCTCGGCTTCGACGTCGGTATAGAACCCGTACTTGTACTCGCGTGTGGCGAGTTGTTCGATGGTCTCAGTCGATGTAGACATTTCTTTTTCAGCTATCAGCCATCAGGACAACACCGGGCGTCCTGAGCACTTGAAGTTAGAAGCGCCGGTGAAAGCCGCAAGCCAGGCCCAGGCGCCGCTAACCAGCGAGGGCGCGAAGCGCCCGAGCGAATTACACCGAAAACGACGTCCCGCAGCCGCAGGAGCTCTTCGCGTGCGGGTTGTTGAAGATGAAACCCTTGCTGACCAGGCTGGTGTCGTAATCGAGCGTCGTGCCGTCAAGGAACCTGAAGCTCCTTGGGTCGATGAAGACCTTCGCGCCTTCGGGCCCTTCGAACACATGGTCACCGTCCCTGGCGGCCGCCTCCCAGGCGAACATGTAGCTCAGACCCGAGCACCCGCCCGCCTTGATCCCGATGCGGAGACCGCCTTCAGGGAACCCGTTCCTGAGGGTCATCTTCTTGATGAGCTTTGCGGCGTTTTCGCTGATTTCCACCATTTCCCGCACCCAGGCCCCTGTCCGGCCCCGAACTACGACCACAATAGTCCTAGTTTACTCGGAATGAACCCCGCGTAAAAGGGGACAGTCCCCCTCCCGCAAAAAGGGACAGTCCTCCAGTAAGGGGGACTGTCCCCTCCAGGGTGTCGGCGAAGAACCGGCGAAACGTGGTACAACGAGAGCCATCGTGGACGCGCTGACGGGGTTGATCGGGATGGCGCTCGCCCTCGGGGTTGGCGGGATCGTCTGGGGGATACTGCAGGGTCGGCGCTGCAGAGATCTCACGTCCCTGCTGGCCGCCCGGGAATCGGCGCTCGGCGGTCTCCAGCAGGAGCTCAGCGCGGCGCGGCAGGAATGCGCACGGATCGGCGCCCAGCTCGAGGCGGCCCGAGCCGCCTCTGCGGAGAAAATCGCGATTCTCGAGGCCACAGAGACCCGTCTGCGCGAAGCGTTTGCGTCACTATCCGCCGACGCCCTCCAGCGGAACAACGAAGCGTTCCTTCAGCTCGCGCGCGCGTCGATGGGCGAGTTCCGCCAGGCAGCGACCGCGGATCTGGAAGGCCGGCACAAGGCTCTCGAGTCCATCGTCCAGCCCTTGCGCGAATCGCTGACGCGGGTGGACTCGAAACTCCAGGAGGTCGAGAAAGGACGGGTTTCGACCCAGGCGCAGCTCGGCGAGCAGATGCGTGCACTGACGCAGGCGCAGCAGATGCTCCACTCGGAAACGAGCCGGCTGGCGCGGGCGCTGCGATCGCCCAACGTGCGCGGTCAATGGGGCGAGCTTCAGCTCCGGCGCGTGCTCGAGAATGCCGGCCTGGTCGAGGGCAGTCACTACGAGCTCAAAGAGTCGATCCAGACCGAGGACGGCCGACTGACGCCTGACGCAATCGTCAAACTACCCGGCGGCAAGAACGTCGTCCTCGACGCCAAGGTGCCGCTGAGCGCGTACCTCGAGGCCGCGGAAACCGACGACGAGACGAGGCGCGAAGCGAAGATGCGCGACCACGCGCGGCAGGTCAAGGATCACATCACGCGGCTGGCAAACAAGGGCTACTGGGCGCACTTCCAGCCCGCGCCCGACATCGTGGTGATGTTCGTTCCGGGCGAATCGCTGCTGACATCAGCGCTGCAGGAAGATCCCGGGTTGCTCGAGTTCAGCATGAACCGTGGCGTGATGCTGGCCAGCCCGTTGACGCTGATTGCGCTGCTTCGAGCGATCGCCTACGGCTGGCAGCAGGAAACAGTCGCCCGAAACGCCCAGGAGATCAGCGATCTCGGCCGACAACTCTACGATCGAATCGCCAAGCTGGCAGAGCACTTCGACGGGGTCGGCCGCAGCCTCGCACGCGCGGTGCAGGCATACAACGGCGCCGTCGGCACACTGGAGAGCCGGGTCCTGGTCAGCGCCCGCCGATTGAAGGACAAGGGCGTGACCGGCGCTGCCGAGTTTGCCGAGCCTGAAGCCATCGATCACACCCCGCGTCCGCTGGGCGCACCGGAGCTGGTGGGATTGTTCGATGACGAGCCGATCGATGGCGAGATCGTGGAGGAAAACCGCAACGACCGATAGTCCGGTCCGCAGCCCGCAGTCCGCGGTCCGGCCTCACCAATCGGGCTCCCGGACTCCAGACCGCGGGCTGCGGTTATTTGATCGTCGCTGTGAGCGTGACCGCACCGCGTACTTCCACCTCACCGGCCTCCATTGGAGGGGCGCCGGCCGACTGCGCGGCCTCGCCGCGCATCGCCATCATTGTCGGGCGGGGCGGCGTCACGACGACGCGCTGTTCTTCGATGCGGATGACCCGCTCCACCTTCATGCCGGCTCCAGCCGCCGCAGCCTCTGCGCGGCGCCGCGCGTCCTCGACCGCCAGGCGAAGCGCGTCGCGCTCCGCGCCGTCCTTGTCCTTGAGATCGAAGCGAACCCCGCCGACCGATGTTGCTCCGGCTGTCACCGCCATGTCGACGATCTCGCCGGCGCGCGGAAGGTCGTCGACGCGGACCTCGACGGTGTTACGTGCCACATAGCCGCGCACTGTCTGGCGTCCATTGTTGTAGTCGTATTCGGGTTGAAGATCGTACCCGCGGGTCTGCAGCGCGTCGGCGGGAAGGCCGGCGCCCTTCAACTTCTGCAGGACTGCTGACATCACATCGGTGTTCAGCTTCTGCGCCTCACGCGGGTTGCGGGCGCGCGATTCAGCGGTGATTTGCACCCACGCGCGATCGGGAACGCGCTTGACGACTGCCTCGCCGGCGGTGACCACAACAGGACCTTCCGAGGGCTGTGCCGGGGTCTGCGCTGACACGGAGGGCGCGATAGCCGCGCAGATGACCGTTGCCCAAATCGCCCTGGTCATGGTGATGACTCCTTACGGTGGAGCTCAGCTATCAACTGTCAGCAATCAGAAGGATCTTTTCTGACGGCTGACAGCCGGAGCTGATCGCTATTGTCAGCAGGATAGCCCAACTCCACGCTGCCGGCCCTGGACCGTGAAGTACACTTTTCCCGATGAAGCTCGAGACATTCGAAATGGAACGGCTTCAGTCGAACTGGGAGCACCGCGTCGCCTGGAACCTGGCCGAGAGCGGCGTTCATCCCTTGCGCGTCGAGGAGCTCGCGGAGTCCGAGGCCGATCGGACGGCCCTTCTCGCGCAGCCGCTCGGGTACCCGCAAACAAACGGGACCGTGGAGCTTCGCACGCTGATCTCCTCGATGTATCCGGGCGCCAACGCGGAGCACGTGCAGGTCACCAACGGCGGATCCGAGGCGAACTGCATCACGCTGATGCATCTGGTCGAGCGCGGCGACGACGTGATCGTGATGATGCCGAACTACATGCAGGTGCGCGGGCTCGCTCGCGGGCTTCAGGCCAACGTGCATCACTGGCATCTCGTCGAGGACAGCACCACGGGCGTGCCGAGATGGCGGACGGACCTCGACCGCCTGCGTGCCCTGGTCACGAGCCGGACGCGCGCGATCTTCCTGTGCAACCCGAACAACCCGACCGGCGCACGGCTGACCGCGACCGAGCTCGATGAGATCTGCGCCATAGCCGGCAGACATGGCGCATGGATCGTCTCAGACGAAATCTACCGGGGAGCCGAGCTGGATGGCGTCGAAACGGCGACGATGTGGGGACGGTACCAGCGGGTGATCGTCACGTCAGGCCTCTCGAAAGCGTACGCCCTGCCCGGCCTGCGGGTCGGGTGGCTGGTTGCTCCTCCGGACACCGTGGCTGACCTCTGGGGTCTGCACGACTACACCACGATCGCGCCCGGCGCGATCAGCGATCGCCTCGCCTGCGTGGCTCTGGCGCCGGCGCGCCGCACGCTGCTCCTCGCCAGGACGCGAGGCATTCTTCGAACCAACTATCCGGCGGTGAAGCGATGGATTGAGCGCCGTCCCGCACTGTCACACATCCCACCCGAGGCCGGCGCGATCACGCTCGTCCGATACGCCCACAAGATCAATTCCACGGTCCTGATGGAGCGCATACGCGACGAGCACAGCGTGCTGCTCGTTCCCGGCGACCACTTCGAGATGGATGGATACTTCCGGCTCGGCTTCGGATGCGATCCGGAACTGCTCCTGCCTGCACTCGAGCACGTCGGCGAAGTGCTCGACAAAATCGAAGCGCCCGAGGTCCCCGGCTCGGCGCATGCGCGCTGACATTCTCCTCGTCGGGTTTGGCAACGTCGGACGGCGATTCGCACAACTGCTAATCGAGAGGCAAGACGTCCTTCGACGCCAACACGATCTCGAAACCCGAATCATCGGAATCTCGACGGGCCGTCACGGGTCTGCATTCGTAGCTCGGGGACTCGACATCGGCGCGATGCTGCAGGCATACGCAGCCGGCCGTCGCCTCTCCAATGACACGACGGAATCGGGCGGCAGTGCCGTCGAATTGATCGCGCGACTCGGTGCGAGTGATGCTCCGGTACGGGTTCTCGTGGAGACGACACCGCTTGCGATCGGTGACGGCCAGCCCGCGATCGCCCACATCGAGACCGCGCTCGAAGCCGGTTGCGATGCAGTGACTGCCAACAAGGGACCAGTCGCCTTTGCCTACCGACGCCTCCGGGAGCATGCCAGGCGGACCGGCAGCTCCTTTCTGTTCGAAGGCGCGGTGATGGACGGCGTGCCGATCTTCAATCTCGTCCGGGAGACGATGCCTCTCATCGAGGTGAAAGGCTTGCGGGGCGTGGTCAACTCCACCACCAACCACATCCTGAGCGCGCTGGAGGACGGTGAAGCGTTTGCGCCGGCGCTGGAGCGGATGCAGGCCGAAGGGATCGCGGAGGCCGATCCATCGCTCGACATCGACGGATGGGACGCCGCAGCGAAGGCGGCGGCGCTCGCCAATGTGCTGATGGACGCTGACCTGACGCCACGCGACGTCGATCGTACGGGCATCAGCGCGGAATCCGCCGCCCAGGCCTTGCGGGCGCGCCAGAACGGACAACGTTTGAGGCTCGTGGCCGCCGCGTCGAGAACGGCGGATGGCGGAGTGTCCGCGACCGTGCGGCCGCAGGAACTGCCCGACGACGACCTGCTCGCGCAGCTCCGGGGCAAGTCGAATGCGCTGATTCTCCAGACCGATCTGCTTGGAGACATCGCCATCACTCAACTCGGCGGTGATGTGACGATGACGGCGTATGCGCTGCTCAGCGATCTCGTCACGCTGCGCAGAAGAGCGGGTTAGCGCTCGACGAAGCCGGCGATTTCCTCCATCAGAAAGCCGAGCACGTCCTCGTCCGACAAATCGGCGACAGTCTTGCCTTCCTTGACCGGCCGTTCGCTGTCGACGAGCCGACTGCCCCGGCCGCGGCTGGTGCGGCCCGATACGGTCGGAGGATTGGCAGTGGCGTCGAGCGTGAGCTCGATGAAGTCGCTGCCGCTCGTCTCGGACGCGAGTCGCACCGAGTCGGCGGGCGTGAACACCTTGAACCGGTAGCCTTCAGCGACCAGCGCCGAGGCGACGGTCTGAAACAACGGCACTGCCCGATCGCGGAGAAAGTCGTGGTACTCGAGGGCGGCGCGGTCGCTGCGGACCCGGCGTTCCTGCGCCTCGCGGCGGGATGACTCGATCGCCGCCCGGACGCGGCGGCGGACTTCTGAGACTTCCATCGGCGGCACTCAGCCGAGGCGTTCGGCGATGGCGGTATCGATGCCGCTGCGCCGCAACGCGGCCATGAACTGATCGCGGTTCGGCGCTTTCCGGAAGGCATGCGCCGGGTGCACCGTGCCTTCGCGAACCAGCGAGGCGAGCGACTCCGCGAATGAAATCATGCCTGCCGAGTGGCCGTTTTCGAGCGCCGCCGGCAGCTGGAAGGTCTTTCCTTCGAGGATCAGTCCTGCGACGACGGGCGTGTTGATCAGCACCTCGCGAGCCGCCACGCGGCCACCGCGCAGCTTCCGCAGCAGCACCTGGGAGATGATGCCGCGCAGCGTGCCGGCCAGCGACGCCTGAATCTTTTCCCGGCGTTCCGCAGGGAACAACTCGATCAGCCGTTCGAGCGCGGACGGCGTCGAGACGCCCGGGACCGAGGCGAATACGAGGCGGCCGGACTCGGCTGCGTCGAGCGCCAATGCCGCGAGCTCCTGCGTGCGGAGGTCTTCGACGATCAGCACGTCCGGTTCTTCGCGACAGCCGGCTCTCGCCGCCGCGACCATGGCCTCCTCGCCGCGCACCTCGCGCTGGCTGATGAAGGATCGCTTGTGTTCGTGAATGAAATCGATCTGGGCCTCGAGCGTGATGATGTGATCGCTGCGGGTGCGATTGATCAGATCGACGAACGAGGTGAGAAGCGTGGATTTTCCGCTGGCCCGGCTGCCCGTCACGAGGATCAATCCATCCGCCTCGCTGCAGAGCGCCTGCACTTCCGCTGACAGCCCGAGCTGGTCCGCCGAGATTGCCCGCGCCGGAACCATTCGGAAAATCAGGCCCGGCCCGCGGTGGTCACGGAACGCCACGCACCTGACCCTGCCGATCTCCGGGACGTCGATCAGCGATTCGGCGGAAGGCGATTCGCCCCGGGTGCTCGGAGCAACCTCGGACAGGAGACGATCGACGAATGCGGCGCTCAATGCCGGCTCGCCTTCGAGCGTGCTGAACTCACCGTCGACTCGTACCAGCGGCGCACTGTTGGCAACGACGTACACCGTTCCGGCGCCACGGGTTCCGGCAAGACGCAACAGCCGCTGCAACGTCGTGGCTACCGGAACCCGCGCGTCGCCGCCACCCTCGGTCTTCGGCTGGCGCGTCAGGGGCAACACGACCGCGGCGGGCCGCTGAGGCGTCACGTCTTCGTCGTTGTTTTCACCATCAAGAGTCACAGAAGCACCTGCCTCCGGTCGTTCTTCTTCCTCGTCTTCGAGTTCCCCAGCAGCTTCAGGCGCGGCCGAGAACCCGGCCTGGGCCGCTTCGGACGAAACCGGCTCGTTCGCAGGCCCCATGGATTCAGCGCCGAGCACGGCAACGGGCTCGATCACGATCAGCGCCGGCAACTCCTGGATGAGTTCAGCATCAGCTCTTTCCGGGTCCGCTGCGTGTTCCGCTCTCGCGGCAATGTCCTCCGGCTCGACGGTCGCTCGAACGTTCCCGGTGGGCGGCTCCGACCCGACGCGGTCGTGCTCGACCTGGTAGGCCACCAGGAGCGGCAGTTCCTCAGTGGCGCGCGACACGTGTCGCTCGACGTCCGAACGCTCAATGGCGTCGGCAGCACGAATGACGATCGGTTCGGGAGCGGCGGGCTCCACCAGTCCAACCGCTGCTGGCGCCGATGTCTCGCCCATGATTTCCTCGGCGGTCGGCATGTCCGGCTGGCCAAAGCTGGCCGGCGATGCTTCCGGTCCGATCTCGCCTGCGATGACCGCCGCGGCGGTCGCCCGCAGCAATTCCCCGAGCTCACCTTCCGTCATCACATCGTCGTGCCAATCGTGGGAACCGCCAAGCATTCCGCCATCGAACTCGGAATCGATGCTGGTGAGCGCCTCGACAAAGTCGCGGTCGGAGTCGAGATCCAGCGAGTACGACTCTTCGGATCCCTGCTCGTCTTCCACGAGGTGGCTCAAATCCAGCTCCACGGACAGCGGGTCCGGCGTAAGGTCCGGGGAGAGACCTGGGTCCGTTCCGGCTCCGTCGGCAGGAGTGTGCTCCACACTCCGGTACTCTTCGAAGTGATCGGATGGTTCACTCAACTGGACTGCCACCGCTTCAGCGACGTCGTCGGGGATTTCCGTCAATACTGGCGCGGGACCATCCACCTCTTCGACGGCCTCAGAGATTTCGGCTGCTTCTGTGGTTGCTTCCTCGGCCGCCGCGGACTGTTCGTCGCGGAGATTGGCGATGACTGCGGCCGCATCGGCACTCAGGACCGGCCGGCGCCTCATCTCGATCCAGATGTCGTCGCCGCCGCGGGCGGCAACAATCGTGAACTGCTCCTCGGGATGGTTCGCTGCGATGACCTCGTACTCCGTCGCACCGTACTCGTCGAGCGCCGAGCGCTGATCGGCAGGCAGGAGCTGCCCCAGCATGCCCGCGACCGCATCCGACGTCAGGACGCGGGTAGACAGCTCGACCTGTCCCCAGGCGAGCGGGCCCCGGAACTGGTTTCGCGCTTCCGAAGTGGTGACCACGTACGGTTTTTCGCCGACGTGCATCACGAGCGCGTCGCCGTCGAGCCGCACAATCGCGTCGAGTAAGGAGTCGAGCAAATTCACGTCTTTGCACAGGTCCGCACGAGATCGCGGACGTTCCCGACAGTTTTTCGGACCAGCACGAAACTCGCTTTACGCAAAGACGGCTGCGCCTGGCGCGATCCGCACAATTAGTGTGCGGAACTGTTCAAAGCTGTCGTGTGTGCTGGTTGGGTCGTTACGTGAAGTGCAGCCGGCTGGGGGACGGCGTCGGGCTTCACTGACCGATGGTAACAGACTTCAGGAAAAAGCGTGAACGTTACTTTGTCGCCGAGTGCATCGCGAGAAAGCCGCCGAGCACCGGCCGGTGCGCGCAACTGCCGAAGCCGGCCGTCCGGGCGAGCGCGCACACGCCCGCCGCGCCCGGATATCGCTGAATCGATTCGGGAATGTAGCGGTAGGTGTCCGGGTCTCCGTGGAGGACGACGCCGAGCGTCGAGCCGACCACCGTCAGATAGCCAAGGTACACGCCTCGGACGACCCGGTTCGCCGGCCGGTCGAAGTCCAGCGACAGCATCAGCCCGCCCGGACGAAGCACGCGGTGAATTTCTGCGAGCGCACCACGCAGATCGGGGACGTTCCTCAGCCCGTAGCCGGTTGTTACGACGTCGAAGGAGGCGTCGGGCACCGGCAGCGCCATCATGTCGCCGGTAATGAACGAGACTCGGTGGCGAAAGAGCTGCGGTTTGAGCGACGCGAGCCGGACCATTCGCGGAGTGATGTCGAGACCGACCACGCGGCTGCCGGCCGCGGCGGCTTCGAACGCGATGTCACCCGTCCCGCAGGCGAGATCCAGCACCCGGGCATCGGCTGGCGAGGGGATTTCCGAAATCAGCCGCCGCTTCCAGCCTTTGTCGAGGCCGGCGGAGAGCAGAATGGTGATCAGATCGTAGCGGTCGGCAATCGTGGCGAACAGCGAGCGCACGTACTGGCGCTTGCGCTCAGGCGAGGAGAACCGATCCTGCCACTTCACTTCGCGAAGATGATCCTCCCGGACATCATCGCCGAGTGAGGGGTGCAGATGTAAGTCGTTGGTGACGCGTTGCCGGGCACGGTGAAGGTGACGGATTTCTCGGTCCCGAACTCGACTACGCCCGTGCCGACGCCAAACGCCGGGATACCGAAATCGTGAGACATGCCGCGATCGTCATTGCGGAAGGTGATCCGGACCGGTTCGCCCGGCACCAGACGGATCGGTGGATTCGCATCGGCGGCGCCGTCCGCGTAATAGGTCATGTTCTTCGCGACCAGGCGGATCTGATGCACCCGCTCGCGCGTGGCGACAATGTGTGGAACCACCGCGCCCGCGCTCGCGATGACGGCCAGCAACAATCCGAGTCGAACGTAGGGCCTCATGTCAGTCCCTGTTTCCCACTATCCAACCAGCATTCCCGTAGCCAGCATGATCAGAAACCCCGCTGCCAGGCCACCCATCACCGGCGGCGAGGAGAAACGCACCGCTATCGATTCCGTGTCGGCCATCTGACGCGCGATCTGTAACAGCACCTGCGCGATTGCCCCGGCGCCGAAGCCGAGGAACAGCACGGCAAGCAGGGGCGAGTACACGATGCCGCCGGCCCACGCGCCCGCGATCGTCGGCAGCCCGCCGATTGCGCCGAGGCGGACGAGTTGTGCGAGCGACGGGCGTTCGCGGGCGAGCGGCGCGACGATGGCCAGGCCTTCCGTCGTGTTGTGCAGCGTGAAGCCAATCACGAGGAGGGCGCCGAGCGCGGCCTCGCCGAGCGCAAACGCGGCACCGATTGCGAGGCCTTCACCAAAGTTGTGCAGCCCGATTCCCGTAGCCACCAGCAGCGACAGCACCCAGCCCTTCGTGGCTCCAACCCCGGAGCGCCGCTTTCGCAACCAGGCGCCGAATGACTCGAGCAGCAGATAGGCGCCCAGGGCCGCGGCCAGGAACAGCGCGATGCCCTGGTACGAACCGGGCAAACTTCCCGCGGTTTCAATCCCCTCGTGCCCTGTATCGATCAACAGGAACAGAAGCAACCCGATGGTGACCGCGAGCAGCACGTCGAGTCCGGTGCGTCCCAGACGCGAGACGAGTGGAAACCACATCAAGCCGAGGGCGACCGGGATCACGCCGACGTACAACCCGATCAACGTGAACGCGGCAAGCTGTTTTGGCTCCGCTGACGGCGTGCGCACCGCGACCGCGATCTCGTGCTCGAACGTGGTCCCGGTCGACGTCATCACCTTGACGAGATGCGCTTCGCCTTCAACCCACGGGTACGGGATATCGAGACGCGTTCGCCCGAGATGTCCGAGACGCGTGCGGTTCTCGCTGGCCGTGAAGGCCCAATACGCATCATCGACAGTCACCTGGGCGATCGTGACGGGATCGGGGCCGTCGTTGAGGACGGTCAGCTGAATGCCCTCCGGTCCCAGGGACGCTCGTTCGATGACCAGGCGTTCGATTGGCGGAACACCCTCCTGTTGAAGGAGTCCGGCCGGCCCGGAACGCATCAGGAGAAACAGCAATCCGGCGAGCAGGACGATCGGAAGAATCGCGAAGGTCCAGGTCCGGGCACTCGGTGCGCGCTCGGTCATCGTCTCAGGTATCACGGCGCGCTCCAGCAGCTTCGAACAGGCCCATCCAACCAAGCTCGGCGAACTCGCTCTGGTGGGCGTGGAACATGAATTTGCCTGGATACCGGAAGCGGGTCTCGAGGACGGCCCGCTCTCCCTGACACAACATCAGTGTGTCGGTCGATTCGCCCGGCGTCAGCGTCGTGCCGGTACGGTAGGCATCGAAGAACATCCCGTGCAGATGAATGCTGTTGATCAGATCGAACTCGGTGACGTTGATCACGTACATCCGCACGAGCTTGCCGACCTCCACGCGAATCGGGTCATGCATGAAATGGTGCGCGACCGTGTTGACCGCGTAGACCTCGTTGTCGGCGTCGAAATTCGTGTCGAAGCCGTTCATCATCATCACGAGCTCGTCAGCCGGCGGCCGCGGGGTCTTCGGATCGATGATGAACGCGCCATACAGCCCTTTGTGGATGTGGCGCTTCAACGGCACGGCGTGGCAGTGATACAGGTGCAGCCCGAACGGCTCCGCGTCGAACTCGTACACGAACCGCGCGCCCGGCATCACCTGATGCTCAGGCAGTGATCCGTCCATCTCGGGCGGATGCCAGCCATGGAAGTGGATGGTATGGGGGTGCGATCCCTGGTTCAGGAAGTTGACCCGGATTCGATCGCCCTCTGTCGCGCGGAGGGTCGGCCCGGGCACCTGGCCGTTGAACGTCCACGCCGGAAAGAAAACGCCAGGCGCGATCTCGATCTCTCGATCGACCGCGACGAGGTCGTATTCCCGCAGCAGGGTTCCATCGGGCCTGGGAGTTTCGCGATAGTATCGACCGCGCTCCGAGGGGGTCCGATCGGAGAAATTCCAGGCCCTCAGAAACACTGACGGATTGAAGGCATCGAGCGCAGTGCGGCCGACCGGGCCGGCGCGATGGGCCGCATGTTCATAGGCCCCGCCCACGGCGGCCTGTTCCCGCGCCTGCAGGCCGTTACGACGTGCGCCCCAGGCGAGCCCCAACGCGGAGGCGAGCCCGCTCAGCCTGAGGAGTGCGCGTCTATCGAGAGATTTCATTTGATTTTCTCAATCGGCCTTTTTGATAATTCAAAATACTACTTTAGACTTCTCACGTCAACAAGATGGTTCCCTCCCACACTGTCGAGAACTATCTGAAGGCCATTTATCAGGCCCAAACCGCCCTGCCCGACGCGACCGCGCTCGTGCCGATGGGTCAGCTCGCGACCGCGCTCGGAGTGGTGCCGGGGACGGCCACGACCATGGTCAAGGCGCTGGCTGAGTCGGGCCTGGTCCGGTACGAGCCCTACGCCGGCGTTCGGCTGAACAAGGCGGGAGAGAAGCTGGCGGCGCTCGTTCTGCGACGCCATCGGCTGGTGGAGCTGTTTCTCGTGAAGGTGATGGGAATGAGCTGGACGGAGGTGCACGACGAAGCGGAGCTCCTCGAACACGCGGTGTCGGAGCGGTTGATCGACCGGATCGACGAGATGCTCGGACGGCCGGCGGTAGATCCTCACGGCGACCCGATTCCCGATGCCGAAGGGATGGTGGCGCGTCCGACCTACGACACGCTGTTGACCTGTCCGATCAATCAGCCCATGCGCGTCAGCCGGGTCAGCGATCAGGATCGCGAATTTCTCGAGTTCATCGAGCGCCATGACCTGAAGCCAGGGGCCGTCGTCGAAGTGGCCGAGCGCGATGCTGCCGCCGACAGCGTCCGCGTCAAGGGAGCACGGGAATTCACGATCGGCGCCCGCGCCGCATCAAAGATTCTGGTGCGTGCGACCAGCGTCCTGCTGCTGCTCCTGTCGCTGACCAGTCCTGTGCAGGCGCAACAACAACAGCCCTTCCAGCCGGCCACCGAGCCGTTCAAGATTTCCGACAACTCCTTCCTGGTCGAGGAAGCCTTCAACCAGGAGGCGGGCATCTTTCAGAACATCTTCAATGTGGCGAGGTCAGAGCAGGTCTGGGCCTCGACGTTCACCCAGGAATGGCCGATCGCTTCGCAGACGCATCAATTTTCGTACACGCTCGCGTGGGCCAACGGTGAGAGGTTCGACTTCGGCGACGTTCTGCTGAACTACCGATATCAGGCGCTGATGGAAGGTCCGGGTCGGCCGGCGTTCTCACCCCGCCTCAGCGTCATTCTCCCGACAGCCAACGACCCTGACGTTGGTGACTCTCCCGGGCTGCAGTTCAACCTGCCGTTCAGCAAACAGACGGGTGACGTGTACTGGCACTGGAACGCGGGAATGACGTGGCGGCCGTCCGCAGACTTCGGAAACGGCTCCGAGAACCTCGCGTCTCCCTTCTTCGCCGGGAGTGCCATCGCGCGCCTGAAGCCGATGTTTCACGCAATGCTGGAGTCGGTGCTCGCCTACGAAGACCTGCCCTCAATCATTGGAACCGGGCACGAGCGACTCTTCACCCTGTCACCCGGCGTGCGGGGAGGATGGGATCTGGGCGATAAGCAGCTGATTCTTGGCCTTGCAGTGCCGGTGACCTGGGCTGCCGGGGGGCATGAGACGGCTGCGTTCTTCTACGTGTCGTACGAGCTGCCCTTCAAGAAGTAGACAGTTTCCAGTTGCCAGTTGCCCGTCAGGAATACCGGACTTACTGAAAACTGGGAACTGGTTACTGGAAACTGATCAGGCCCCGTATGTCGCAAAGGACGTAGGGGTCTCCCACACGCGAACCGTGACAATGTCGAGACCGAGCTGGCGGCCCTGGTCGTAGATCAGCTTCGCGATTCGCTCGACGGTCGGGTTGCTTTCGAGGAGATACATCGGCTCGCCGAGCGCACGCAGCGGCTCGACCAGCGGATCGTCATGTCGAAGGATCATCTTGTGATCGAGCTCGCGATCGATCCAGCCTTTCACCAGCCGTTTGATATCGCTGAAATCGGCCACCATGTTGCGGCTGTCGAGTGCGTCGGTGCGCACGTCGATCTCGGCAATGGCATTGTGCCCATGCGGGTGCTTGCAGACGCCGTCGTAGTCGAGCAGCCGGTGACCGTAACAGAAGTCGATGCGCTTGGTCGCTAGATACATGATCGTCCCCCGATGGTAACGAACCCTCGAAACGAGACGCAACCGGCAGCGGTGCTGTTTTCTGCGGGACTCGACAGCGCCGTGCTGCTGGCCCAGGCGGCGAAGGAATCGCGGCCGCGCCCTGTTTACGTCCGGGCGGGGCTGGCTTGGGAAAACGAGGAAACGGCCGCCGCCGAGCGACTTCTCGCAGCGCCACCATTTGCCGGGGCGGTCGGGGAGCTCGTGACGCTGACAGTGGACATGCGCGACGTTTACCCGGCGCAGCACTGGGCGGTCCGCGGCGAGGCTCCGGGGTTCGATACCCCGGACGAGGACGTCTACATCGACGGCCGGAACATCGTTCTTCTCGCCAAGGCGTCGGTGTACATGGCGCGAACCGGCCTGACGCGGGCGCTGCTCGGGCCGCTTGCAGGCAACCCGTTTCCCGACGCGACTCGTGAGTTCTTCACAGCGATGGCACGGGCGCTCTCGCTCGGCCTCGCTTCCCCAATCCGGATCGAAACACCGCTTGCCGCGATGCACAAAGCCGACGTGATCAGGCTCGGGGCCTCGCTGGGCGTGCCGTTCGAGCTGACGCTGTCGTGTATGGAACCGAAGGATGGGCTGCACTGCGGGCGGTGCAGCAAGTGCCGCGAACGCAGGGATGGATTTCTCGAGGCGAGGATTCCGGATCCGACGCAGTATCGCGAGCGGCCCAGGCGCTAGCGTCCGCCTTCGCGCCTTCGGCGCTACGGCGAGACAGCCTTCGCACGTGACTTGTGAGCGAAGGCTGGTCAGCGGGCCCGCAGAGTGATCCCGCCGTCGCCCGTCTGCACGCGAAGGCGCTTGCCGCCTTCTCCAATCCTGCCGCGCAGGGTGCGGCGGTCACGCTCACCGGAGTCGCGGTCGCGTTCGACATTGGTGGCAACGTCGAGCTCGTTGCGAATCCGACCGTCGCCCGTGTGCGCATCGAGTTCGGCATTGAATCCTGCCGGGAGATAGATCGAGACCGAGCCGTCGCCGGTGGAAATGTCCCAGTCGTCCTCCATCCGGGTGGCCGAATCGGCCCGATACACGATCGAGCCGTCGCCGGTGTGCATCCGCACGACTGTGAGATTTCCTTCGACGTTCACTCCGCCGTCACCGGTTTCGAGGGTCAGCCGCCCCTCGGCGTGATCGACGTTGATCGATCCGTCGCCGGTGTTCAGTACCAGCTCGCCCTTGACGTCGGAGACGTGGATCGATCCATCACCGGTCCTGAGCTCGAGGCGGCCCTCGACCCCCTCGATCCGGATCCCGCCGTCGCCGGTCCGCGCCAGGATGGTCGCGTGCCGGGGGACGGAAACGATCAGCTTCGCGCTGGTGGAGACGTTGATGCCGAAGACCATGCCGTCGCGGGCGGGGCGCTTCACTTCGACGTCGATTCGCCGGCCCTCCTGGGTGGCTTCGACCTTCAGTTCATCGACGGCCTCGCGGGTCGGCCCGCGCTTTTCTATCTCGACCAGGACCTGCCCACCGTCCGTGCCCCGCACTTCGATGGCGCCATCGAAGGTCGTCAACCGGAGATCCGGAGCGCCGTCAACCGAGAACCGCTTCTCTTCGCGGACGATCTGGCCCTGGGAGTCGACCCCCACGACACAGGCGGCCAGCGGCGCGCAGGCAAGCGCAACAATCCCGACACGGAGCGCAGATCTCATAGAGTCTTAAGACGAGGAGGGGGAGGCAGCTGTTCCGGAGTTGTCGCGGCCCCGCCGCCCACGCCGAGGATTTCGGCGCCACCGACATGACACCGCATCTTCCGGCCTTCCAGCGGCAGAGCCGGCATCCCGCCGGCGCGGAACAGCTGGCGGTCGGCGAGCGCCAGCAGCTCGCGGAGGCGGCGTTCGTCGGGTGAGATGAAGACGATCACACCCGCGCCCTCTTCCGGCGGAAACAAACCATCATCCTCGTAGTCGCGATCCTGGGTGATGAGCGTGCGGGCCAATTGACGGGCCATCCGGTAGTGCTCGACGTCGCGGGCGCGGCGCAGCTCCTCGTGCTCGAGCACGAAGAACACATCCCACGCCAATTGCGTGCGCATGTAGTGAACCACGCCATTCGGGATGTTCGCGTCGGCGTAGATGCGCGGCGCTGATCCCCTGGCGACGTGCGGCGCGAGCTCGGAAGCGAGCGTGCCCATCGGTTCTCGTGTCTGACAGCCAGACGGTTATCGATGCCGATCGATCTCGGCGGGCTCTTCAGCGATCGGTTTCGATTCCCCGGCGGCTTTCGCTTGTGCGCGAAGATCGGCGACCAACTGGTCGCGCTTGTGAACCAGCGCTCGGCGCGTTCGCCTGCCGTTCGGCGATCCAATTACGTACTCGCAGAACAACGGAAACGCGATTGTCGAATCGCAATAGGTCACGACGGTGTCCGGAAGGACACCGGGATTGACCTTGCCCCAGCTCACCGCTTCGGCGGGCGTTGCCCCGGACAGGCCGCCCCACACGACCTGATCCGTGGTGATTTGAATGAAATAGTCGTTGCCCCCCTTCGGGATCCCGTAGACCTCCCAGAGCGTCGGCTGGCCCTGAAGATAGAAATTCTTTGGCGAGCCACCCCCGAGAATGACGCACCCGTTCTGGTTGCCGGCGAGGATGATTGCGCAGACCTCGTTGACGTCCTTGTTCGGATCGATCATGAGCGTGCTGCCGTTCATGAGCTCGTGGTACGCGATGTTCATGCCGATCGAGCTATCGCCCGGAGACGACGTGTAGATCGGCACGCCGGTCAGAGCTGCCCGCGCCACTACGGAGTACTCTTCGCAACCAGGGTTGCGATCGAGCAGGTCCTGGCCGAGTCGATAGTGGAATTCCGACGTGGACATCGGTCCCTCGAGTTTGGCGCGGACCAGAAAGTCCCGGATGTACTTGTCGGTCTCGAGCAGCACGGTGGCTGGAAACAGGACGTCATAGATCCGGATGATTCCCTGCTCATAAAGCTCGACGTCGTCGAGAAACGGAGAGCCGCGGTGCAGCGTGAAGTTCAGCGCGTAGTGGAGGTCGTGGTAGAGATTCGCACCTGTACTGATCATGAAGTCGATCAGTCCGCGATCCATGAGCTCGATCACGCAGCCGCCCAGTCCCGCCGGAGTCAACGCCCCGGCGACCGTCAGTCCGATGGTCGTATCGTTCTCCGGCGCCAGCATCTTGTCGGTGAAAATGTGGCAGGCCTCGGAGAGCCGGCCCGCATTGAACGCCTGGAACCCGCCTTCGATCAGGTGTCGAACTTCGGCGCTGCCGCGCGGCCGGTAATACTTGATGGGCTTGCCTTTAAGGTAATCTTTGGGAGCGTGGCCCGAGGCTCCGGGCGCGCGATGCGGCACTCTTGCAACCCTCCGTGAACAGGTCGATCAGCCGTTTTAGCTTAGCACCAGTCGACAGGCTGGAAGCCTGGGGAGGCCGAAACTCCTTGACAAAACACACCTTATCGGGCGACGCTAGTTCACTCCCCAACAATCAGACGGTAAAGCGATGACCGACCCTGGCACCGCCCTGTCCGGCGATGTGCTGTGGCTCGTTGCGGGCGCGCTCGCGGTAGTCGTCGGCGTCCTCGTGCTGTTTCTCTGGTACAAGGGCCGGCCGCTTCCCGGGGAGCATGTCTTCCGGGCCAGCCGGTTCAGCCGTGGCAATTTGTGGTTTCCAACGCAGGTCTCTGTAACGCCGATGGCCGTTATTCATTACACTCCGGAGCTCTTCGGTGGACGAGAGCACTCGATGCACATCTCGCACGTGGCATCGGTGCTCATCGATCGGAACCTGTTCTTCTCCGACGTGCTCATCGAGAGCAGCGGCGGCGCGAGTCCGGTCCGATGCCACGGGCACCGCAAGGCTGACGCGGTGGAGATGAAGCGGCTCATCGAGCACTATCAAACCGATCATCTTTCGCGGTCACGATAAATGGCGACGAACGTTGAGAACATGATCAGCGGGCGCCGGGTCGAGAGCCCGGACGTCGAGGGGCGCTTTCAGGCACTCGTGCAGTCCCCGCTGCGTGCGGCGATCCTGAGATTCTTGGCGTCGCGGCCGGACGAAGCGTTCGACCTCGACTCGCTGATGCAGACGTTCGGACGGATGCGCCTCGACGTCGAGAACTGCATCCGCGAGCTCGCGGTCTTCGGGCTGGCGCACCGCATCAGCAGCCCCAGCGGCGTCCGCTATGCGTTCGCGCATCCCGATAGCGAGGCGCTCCGCGATCAGCTGGATCGTTTCCTCGAGCGGCGAGCGACGGTCAGCCATGAGGATCGATCGCCGGCCGTACAGCGGTTCCGCGAGATGATCGGCCGCGACGAGAAGATGCTCGTCGTCTTCGAATGGATTCGCACCGCCGCCAAGTCCGACATCTCGGTATTGATCCTCGGCCCCACCGGATCCGGCAAGGAAGTGGTCGCCCGCATGATCCACGAGCTGAGCCGACGCGGCACCAACAAGTTCCAGGCCGTGAACTGCGCGGCGCTGCCCGATACGCTGTTCGAGTCCGAAATCTTCGGCTACGAAAAGGGAGCGTTCACCGGTGCTCACGATCGCAAACCCGGACGCCTCGAGCTCGCCAACAACGGCACGCTGTTTCTCGATGAAATCGGCGACATGTCGCTCATCGCCCAGGCCAAGCTGCTGCGTGTGCTCGAGGAGCGGCGGTTCGAGCGGCTCGGCGGCAACACTCCGATCGACGTCAACTTCCGTCTGATTTCCGCAACCAACCGGCCGCTGGACCAGTTCGTCCGCGATTCACGGTTCCGTGAAGACCTCTATTACCGGGTGAACGCGTTCTCCATCAGGCTGCCCTCGTTGCGCGAGCGCGCCACGGACATCCCGGTGCTGGCGCAACGGTTCCTCGTCCGCTACTGCGCCGCGAACGGCCTCCCGGCCGACGGCAAGTCGTTCTCCAAGGAGGGGATCGACCTGCTGATGCAATATCACTGGCCCGGGAACATCCGCGAGCTGGAGAGCACGGTCTCGCGCGCCGCGCTGTCATCGCCCGGCCGCGTCATCCGGCCCGGAGATATCGAGTTCCTCCACGCCACCGAGACACCGGTCGAGGCCTCCCGCGAACGGCTACCTACCCTGGCGGAAGCCGAGCGGTCGCACATCGTGCGAGTCCTGGAGAACGTGAATTGGAATAAGAAACAGGCGGCCAGCGTGCTGGAAATCAGCCGGGGAACGCTATACCGGAAGATCGTCGAATACGGGCTCGATGCCACTTCCAGCACACCAAAGGGGCGCGGGAAGTAAGGACCCGCCGCCCAACCGCACTCTCGGCGTGTTCCGGGGTAGAACACAATGCGCGGATTTGTAATATCCAGCGCCACTCAAATTCCGTTTTTTGCGCCCGCCGTAACAAAAAGCCTCAAAATCCTGGTCGGCAGTTTAATTGCACACCCGCGGCTGATCCGATCCGCCTATGGCTAGATCCGTCTTCGTTCTGGGCGTCCTGCTGTCGATAGCGTCGGCAGCCTGGGCGGCCGCCGGACCGCAGCCTGTCGCCGTGGACAAGCTGGACGCCGCCCTTCGCCGGCGAGCCGCTGTCCCCCGGCAGTTGACCCGGGTCATCATCCGGACGAGTGACTTCGCCTCCCTGGAGGCTCTCGTCGGGTCTCTCGGTGGCCGGGGCGGTCGCCGGTTGACCGGAATCGGGGCCTTGGTCGCCGAAGTGCCGGACGCGGTCCTGGCCGAGCTCGCGCAGGTGCCATTCGTCGACTCGATCAGCCTGGACCGGCGCCTTCACGGCACGCTGGAGCGCACGGGTCTGACGATCGGCGCACGCTGGGTGGCCGAGAACCTCGGCTTGGACGGCAATGGCGTCGGCGTGGCCATCATCGATTCGGGGGTCACGCGCACACACGACGACCTGGGCGGCAACCGGGTGGTGCAGTTCGTGGACTTCGTCGATTTCCAGGCACAGCCGCACGACGGCTACGGCCACGGGACGCATGTCGCCGGGATCATTGCCGGTAATGGCTACGACTCGGGTGGCGCACGCCGGGGAATCGCGCCGGGGGCGCACCTGCTCGTGTTGCGGGCGCTCGACGAGCTTGGCGATGGATTCATCAGCAACGCGATCGCGGCGATCGACTATGCGATCGATCAACGCGCGGCTTACAACGTCCGCGTGATCAATCTCTCGGTCGCGGCCGGAGTGTACGAGTCGTACAACACCGATCCGCTGACGCTGGCGGCACGTCGTGCGGTCGATGCCGGCATCGTGGTGGTGACTGCCGCCGGCAACCACGGCAGGGACGACAAGGGAAAGCAACAGCTCGGTGGCATCACATCGCCCGGCAACGCCCCCTGGGTGTTGACGGTCGGTGCAACGAGCCATAACGGGACGTCCGATCGCAGCGATGATTCGGTCGCGCCGTTCAGCTCGCTCGGTCCGACCCGGATTGACCTGGTGCAGAAGCCCGATCTCGTGGCGCCCGGGGTCGGCATGGAATCACTGGCCGATCCGGGAAGCACGCTGTTCGTCGGCCGTCCCGCGGCGCGGATCTGGGGCTCGGTCGCGACCAACTCGCAGCCCTACCTCAGTCTGAGCGGGACGAGTATGGCCGCACCGGTGGTTTCCGCGACGGCTGCGTTGATGCTTCAGGCCAACCCGGCGCTCACGCCGGCGGCCGTGAAGCGCATCCTTCAGGCCTCTGCGGAGCCTCGCGCGGGATATGGCGCGCTGGCCCAGGGCGCAGGCTTCCTCGATGCGCGTGCGGCCGTGGAGCTTTCGCGCGACCTCGTCGGATTGAGCGAGGCGATGGTCGCGTTCGATGCGGCCGGCGCATACGACGCCGTAGTGTCGGGCGACGCGCCTCTGTGCGACGGAAGCAGCGATTGCTCGACGCTGACCGAGCCCTGCCCGATCAACACGGGATGCGACGATCACGGGCCGGCGGGGCTCACCGGCGTCGCGGCCTCGCCGCAGGATTCGGTGATCTGGGCCGCGCCGGGCGAACGATCGACGCGGCGGCGTGTTCGAGCAACCGGACGGAAACAGCGCCCGAATGAACGATGACCCTGGGGTCCTACACATGAAAAGCCTGCCGGCCGGCGCGCGGCTGTTCGTCGGCGGGATGATCGCCCTCGGGGCGGCGCTCCTCGTCGTGTGTTTCCCGGTGGAGACACTGAAGACCCCGTGGCTTTTTCTGTTCCTGCTGACGCTGTCTTCGGTGACGTCGGTCTTCAAGGTGACGCTGCCGATCGTTCGCGGTGGTTCCACCATGTCGGTATCCTACGCGGTGGACTTCGCGGCGTTGCTGCTGCTCGGTCCGAACGAGACCATGGTCGTGGCCGCGGCCAGCGCCTACAGTCAGTGCACGTTCCGCGTCAAGGAACGCAATCCGACGTATCGCACGCTCTTCAGCATGGCGTGCCTCGTCGTGACCGTTCAAGCCGCGGGCCGTGTCTACACGGTTCTTGGTGGCGTGCCCGGAAACTTCGACTGGGCGCACATTCCCCCGCCGCTCGTTGGCGCGGCGACGACCTACTTCGTCATCAACACGCTGGCAATCGCCACCGCAATCGCTCTGACCAGTCGTCAATCGATTCTCGCGATCTGGAACGAGAACTTCCTCTGGAGCGGTCCCAGCTACTTCGTCGGGGCACTGGTCGCCGCACTCACCACCTGGATGGTGCTCGACCACGCCCACTGGCTGGCGGTGCTCGCCACCGCGCCGCTCTACCTCACCTACAAGACCTACAAGACGTACCTGGGGCGGATCGACGACGAGCAGCGGCACGTGCGGGAGATGGCGGATCTCCACCTCGCGACCATCGAGGCGCTGGCGCTCGCGATCGACGCGAAGGATCAAACCTCGCAGTCGCACATTCGACGGGTGCAGCTCTACGCGACCGCGGTTGCCCGCGCGCTTGGCATGAAGGAGAACGAAATCCAGGGAGTGAAGACGGCGGCGCTGCTGCACGACATCGGGAAGCTCGCCGTTCCGGAGCACATCCTCTCGAAACCCGGGCCGTTGACGCCCGAGGAATTCCAGAAGATCCGCGCGCATCCGAAGGTCGGCGCCGACATCGTCAGCTCCGTGCCTTTCCCGTATCCCGTCGCACCTCTCATCCTGAGCCACCACGAGCGATGGGACGGCAAGGGCTATCCTGCAGGTCTGCGCGGGGAGAACATCCCGCTCGGCGCGCGCATCCTTTCGGTCGTGGACTACTTCGACGCGCTGATGGCGGAGCGGCCGTATCACAAGGCCATGAGCTTCGAGGCTGCGATCGGGCTGCTGCAACAGGAAGCGGGCAAGGGGCTCGATCCGACGGTCGTGGCCACGTTCATTCAGCACCTGCCGGCGCTCCAGGCGGAAGCCGCGAAGCTCGAACAGTCGATCCGCAAGCCTGCGCCGACGACCGAGCCCACCGTGGGCCAGCCCGCCACCGGTCTGACCCCCGAGCCGGCGAAGAAGAACGTCTTCGACGACATCGCGCTCGCGCATCGCGAGATCTATGCGTTATACGAAATCGCCCAGGCGATGGGGACCAGCCTTGGCGTGTCCGATACGATGGCGCTCATCTCGGCGAAACTGAGCAACCTGGTGCCGTTCTCGTGCGCGGCGCTGTTCCTCTTCGACGAGGAGACCGAAACGCTCCGCTGCCGCTTCGCGACCGGCACCGATGCCGACATCATCCAGCAGGTGACGGTTCGCTCCGGCGAAGGACTGACCGGCTGGGTGGCCCGGAATCGCCGGCCACTCGTGAACGCGCGCCCGAGCGCCGATCTGGAGGCAGCCGGACTGAGCCCCGCCACGCAGCTGCAATCGGCGCTGGTCTGCCCGCTGCTGTTCAACGAGCGGTTCATCGGCACGCTGTCGGTGTATCACCTCGCCCCCGCGTTCTATCGAGACGATCACCGGCGTCTTCTGGATCGGGTCTCCGAGCAGGCCGCGGCCGTCATCAACAACTCGATGCTGTTCGAGCAGACGCAGGAAGACTCGCTGACCGATCCGCTGACCGGCTTGCCGAACACCCGTTTCCTGTTCATGCATCTCACGCGCGAGCTCTCGCGCGCGGAACGGCTCAAGTCGGAGCTGTCGCTCATGGTGATGGATCTCGACAACTTCAAGGAGATCAACGACAGCCACGGCCATCACGTCGGTGACCGGGCCCTCTGCGAGGTCGCCAAGGTTCTGCGCGCCGCGATCCGGCCCTACGACATCTGCGTTCGCTACGCGGGCGACGAGTTCATCGTCGTGCTCTCCGGTTGCGGCGCCGACGAAGCAGAGCAGAAGCGGCTCGAGCTGCAGCAGGGGATCGACGCCGTCTACTTCGAGGGCCGTCCAGGCAAACGGCTGCAGCTCGGGATCAGCGTCGGAACCGCGGTCTTCCCGCACGACGGCGAGTCGTACGAGACGCTGCTGGCGACGGCCGACAACCGCATGTATCAGGACAAGGCCAGTCGCAAGAGACGAGCGGGCAAGAGCCCCCGGGCAACCGGTCAGCCTGATGCTGCCGGTGGCTCGACGGTCGGCGACGGCGACATCCAGCGCACCACCAGTGGTCTGATCAACTAGCCCTTCGACTCGCTTCGCTCGCTCAGGGTTCCCCCTGAGCGAGCCACAGGGAACTCTCAGCGAGTCGAAGGGGTAACATCAGGGAGTTCTGACCACTCGCGTCCTGCAAGTCATCAGCGCGTCCCTCGTAACGCCGACCACCCGGATCGTCCGGCTGGGGCTCGGCGATGAGACGTTTCCCTACTGCGCCGGGCAGGCTGCCCTCCTGGGATTGCCAGAGGGATCGGAACGCGTGCCGTATTCGATCGCGTCATCGCCCGAAGAGACCGCCAGGTACAAGTATCTCGAGTTCCTTTTGAAACTCGAGAACGATGGATGGGGCAGGCATATCAGGCGACTGAGGCGCGGTTCGCGGATTGCGGTCGAGGGTCCGATCGGCAACTTCATCTTTCCGGCGAATCCCGTTGAGAAGCAGTTTCTGTTCGTGGCGGGTGGAACCGGGATCGCGCCGCTGCGCTCGATGGTCTGCCATGCCCTGCAGGCGGATGTCAGCGGACGCCTTCATCTCCTCTACAGCGCGCGCACACCGGCCGACTTCGCCTACCTGCCTGAGATGCGCCGGTATGCACGCGATGGACGTCTCGAGCTCGCGCTGAATGCGACACGTGAGGTGCCGAAGCAATGGCGGGGACGGCGCGGACGGATCACTCGCGATCAGCTCGCACCGCTGGTCGAGGATCCCGCGACGCTCTGTTTCGTGTGCGGTCCTGCGCCGATGGTCGACGACGTTCCGCGAACGCTGATAGAGATCGGAATCGACCCGAAGCGGATCAGGATCGAAGAGTGGTGAGCGGGACTACGGCTGGATCTGCAGCGTCGACTTCACGTCGGTCACCCCGCTGATCTTGCGCGCCAGCGCGATTGCCTGGGCTTCCTCCTCCTTTGTCTTGACGCGTCCGGACAGCGTGACGACGCCCTTGAAGGTGTCGACGTCGATCCGCGATCCACCGACCGCGGGATCGTTCAGGAGGGACGTTTTCACACGCGTGGTGATCGTCGCGTCGTCGATCGTGTCCCCGACGCTCTTGCCGCACGCCGCGAGAACCAGCGGCGCGATCAGCATCAGCACCAGCACGAACACCGTCAACCGTTTCTGCGTTTGCATCGAACTGCCTCCAGACGGCCTGCACAAGTCGAGATGCACGGCACACTCTCCGGCCTGCGACGGTAGCAAGCTACATGCCCGTGGCGTGGTAACCGGCATCGACCATCAGGACTTCAGCCGTGACGCCACGCCCTGCAGGACCCAGCAGGAACATCGCAGCGTCGGCGACCTCGGCGGTTTCTACCGTCCGACGCAGCGGCGCGCGATCGCGATACACCTGCAGAATGCTTGAGAAACCTGAGATCCCCGAGGCCGCGAGGGTCTTGATCGGCCCGGCCGAAATCGCGTTGACCCGGATGTTCTTCGGCCCCAGGTCGGCCGCGAGGTAGCGCACGCACGCTTCGAGCGCTGCCTTTGCGACGCCCATCACGTTGTAGTTCTGGAAGACCCGCTCGCTTCCGAGGTAGGTCAACGTGAGGATACTTCCACCGCCCCGCGACTCCATCAACGGCATCGCTCCGCGCGCGAGCGCAATCAGGGAGTACGCGCTCACATCGAGCGACAGCGTGAACCCGGCACGGGACGTCTGCACGAAGGGGGCGGCGAGCTCCTCGCGCGGCGCAAACGCCGCGCCGTGCACGACGAAGTCGAGCCCTCCGAACTCCTCACCGATGCGCGCGAAGACATTGGCAATCTGCGCGTCGTCGGTGACGTCGCACGGCAGGATCAACGGGTTATCGAGCGCTGCCGTAAGGTCGCGGACGTTCTCCTCGAGCCGCTCGCCCTGATACGTCACCGCGAGGCGGGCGCCCGCCCGCCCGGCGGCTTCCGCAATCGCCCACGCAATCGATCGTTTGTTGGCGACCCCGACAACCAGGCCGTGCTTTCCGGTCAAATCAGTCATTCGAGTTCCTTCGCGTGCTAACGCGCGAAAAGTCTATCGCCTAGATTTAGCAGGGAACGAGCGGAGCGGGGAGCAAAAACTGCGACCGCCGCAAACGCGGGGAACCGCGGATGCGAAACGTTCGCAGGGACTGGTGGGGAAGGACCGGGTACTTCTACCCTCGTGAGCCGCGGCCTCGCTTGTTGCTGTTCGCGTTGCCGTTGCGGAAGCCCTGACCGCCAGCTCGGCCCGTGGGCTGACGATTCTGACCCGGCGGCCGATTGCCCTGGAAGCGGGGACCGCCTTGCGCGCGGTTGCCATTGCCATGGCCGTGAGCATTTCCATGACCATGGCTGTTGCCATTGCCGTTACCACCGCGCGTGCGCATCCGGTCCCAGTCTCCCCGGAACCCGCCGTGCCCACCGCCGCGCTGCGGCACGTGCCGCGCCGTGAAGTCGGGGACTGGCCGCGCGTCCTTCTGACCTTCGGGCCGCGGCAGCGTCGCGCGAATCAGCGGGCGATGAACGGGTCCGTCGACGACCGGAGCGCCCTCGGGGGCCTCCGACGCGTCGTCGTCGCGAGGGCCGGTATCGTCTGGCGCCGCCGCGTGGGAGACAGGGTCGACGTCGGAAGATACGGCCGGCGGCACCTCTGGCGCCGACGAATCATCGACGGCATCCGCCTCCGGCGCAGCAACCGTGGCAGCCAGGACCGGTGGAGCGGATGGGACGGCTGCAACCGGGAGCGTGCCCGCGGGCACGGGCGCGTCTTCGACTTCAGGCATCCCGGCAAGCACTTCTTTGTACAACGCCGACGGGGTTTCCTTCTTGCGGCGTTTCGGCACACGGGCACCCTTATAGGCGTGCTCCGCATCGCACGTCGTACAACGAGTCTGCTTGACGTCTTCCTCGATCATGGCGACAACCGCGTGGTTGGTGACGCGGCGCTCACGTGGACAGTAATCGTCGAGAATGTCGCCCAGACGCAGCCGGCGCTGCTCCATTCACTGCTCCCGGATATTCCTGTGGTGTGGCTGGAAAACTAGCTCGCGTAGGTGCCTTGAGTCTAGCAGACCGCATACTCCAGCGCAATATTGTGCGGTCATCGGGCCCGTTCGGTTCTCGGAGGCGTAACGCTGTCGAACCAGGCCAGGGCGGCCTCCAGTGTCCGATCCCGGCCAGCCAGCAGCTGTCCGCGATCGAGCACGACCGGCTCGTCCGGCACTACTCCCCGCCCTTCGAGCCTGGTCCCATCCGCGGTCACGAAGTCGCCGTACGCGTGGATCAGGACATCGCCGTTCGGCAGACGCGCAAAAAGCGCGGGAAGTGCCTGCCCCATGCTGCGCTGACCGAACACCCGCACCCGTCCAAGCGACTGCATGCCGCCCGCAAAACACTCCGAAGCGCTGCCGCTCAGTGCATCGACGAGGATGGCAACCGGTCCGGTAAAAGGCTGCACGCGCTCCCCGGCCGCGCTCACGCGCCGTGGATTGACGACGAAGCGAAGTTCGTTGTCACGGGTCTTCATCACGCCCAGCGCCTTGCGTTCGTCGATGAAGTGCCCCGAGATTCCCATCATCATCGCCGCGAGTCCTCCCGGATTGCCGCGAAGATCGATCACGATTCCATCGCCGTTCCGGAACTCGTCGACCGCTTTCTGGAACAGCGGGTCGACGGCAGTCATCCAGACGTTGAAAGCAATGACGCCAGCCGGGCGCCCGGCCGGTGTCTCGACGCGATGGGACCGTACCCGTACGAACATCGTGGGAAGGTTCCCGACGGTGACGGGTTGACCGGGTTCGAGCCTGCGCTCGACCGATAATTGCACAATGGTGCCGGAACCGTTCTCGAACGAGAGGGCAGCACGGGAACCTGACGGACCTCGCAGCCGCATCTGCACCAGCCGCCACGCTTCGACCTGCATCAAACGCGGCGCAAGCGTGTCGGGAAGCGACGCCAGCAGGGCGCTGCTCGTCGCGCCATCGACCAAGCGTAGCTTCCATCCGGTGCGCACTCCCGCTGCGGCCCCGCCGCCATCAGGATCGACTTCGGTGACCAGGAGATCGCCCTCGACAAGACGCACGTCGAACCCTGGCGTCCCGCTCACATCGCGAGGCGCGTCCGAGGCACTGTCGGCCGTCGCGGGCAGCAGCGCAAAGTGGGACTGCCCCAGTCGGCCGAGCATGTCGCGAATGACCGCTCGAAGCTCGCCGACTGTCCGAGCAGCCACTGCCTTGGGACGGAGCTCTTCGTTCACCGCGTCCCAGTTCACCCCGTTCAGCGTCCTGTCGAAGTGGGAATCGCGCACGATTCGCCATGCCGCGTCGAACGTCTCGAGACCCTGCGAAACCTGCGCGATGACCACGGGCGCGAGCGCGAGGCCCGTCGCGACGAACGCCGCGACGCAGCCCCGTCGGATGTACGTCCTCACTTCAGAAGAGCCTTGATCCCCGGCGGAAGATCGAACGTGGATGCAGGGACACTGTCGTAGTCCACGGAGTTAATCGTGATTACCTGCTGAAGGCCACCGATCTGGCTTCGCACGGTCGTTGGTTGCAGCAGGTTGCCGAACTTCTTGTAGCCCGTTTCGACGGTTGTGCCGGTGACCGTCCCCATCTGCGTCTCACGGGTCGTGATGCTGCCAGCCTTGAGCCCGGTAGCTACATCGTAGAACTCGAGGTCCTCACCGCCGGTCTTGCGGACCAGTCGAAGCTTGTAACACGCACGTCCTTCGAAATCGACCTGTTCCAGCGTTGTCAGCGAAACGTAGCGATCGTTGCTCCGCAGCTCGCCGTGGAAGTCCGAGTCGAAGCGTTTCTCTTCGAGCTGTTTGCCCTCGAGGAGCATCGGCCCTGTCATCGGGGAAATGCTCCAGCCATGCGTCCCATCGAATCCTTCCAGCACCTCGCCGACTCCGCCGAGTGAAACTTTCAGCAGAGAGCGGTTCGGGTGGGCGCCATAAATGTCAACGGCACCGGTGACGCCCGCGGCCGGCATCGTTAGAGTGCCGGTCGCGTGAGTGGACTTGTGGCTCAGGACGGCCTGTCGTCCGCCGATCGCAGCCAGATGTTTGTCCAGGATGCTCCTGGCCGACGGCAGCTGGGCGGGTCGGGCCGCTGCTGATTTCGAAGCGGGCGCCTGGGCTCCCGTCTTTGGCGGGCGCGCCGGCGCCGGAAACTGCGCCGAAAGGCCCGCTACTGCCGTCCCGAGGAAACCCACCGCCATGACCGCCACCGTGAGCCTCCGCAGCGGCAGGGCCGGCGACTTCGCGATACCCGGGACGGGGCCGTCCGGCACGGCAGAGCTCAGCCGGCTACGGTCCACAGACATTGGGGGAACTCCTGAAAGGAGGGAAGCATCAATAGTTTACAGGCATTTACGAGGCTGCACAAGGCGGGCCGTCAGACCTCGATTTCAGGCGCGTCGAGTAATTTGAGTAATGACGCCAAGCATGTAATGCAGGTCGACCGGGTCTCCGGGCTCCAGATTGCGTGGGACGGCTTCCGGCCCAACCCGGGCCAGCGTGACCTGCCCTTGTGGATCGTCCGGGTCGCACACGTACACGTCCAGCGAGATCTGACCGTGGATGCTCACCGGCTGTATCTTCTTGACAACTGCGGACTTGGAGCCCTTCAACATAATCGAACCTATTGGCGCGGCCGCGCCGGCCGCGAGCGTGTGGCCAGTAGATCAACTTAGGGCGCGTCCCCGAGTCTCAGGGATCCACGTCCATGTAATCGCGGCGAGCAAAAACGCAATCGACGTCAGCGAGAGGGCGGCCTGGAATCCGTGCTGCTGAGCAAGCGATCCCACCACGAACGGCGCCAGGGCGCTCGTGATGCGGCCCATATTGTAGGTGAATCCCTGTGCCGACGCCCTGACCTCGGTCGGGTAGATCTCGGCAGTCACCGCACCGAACCCGCTGAAGAATCCGGTCGCGAAAAACGCGACGAACGGCCCGAGCAGCAGCAGGGCCAACGGCATTCGGATCGAAATGTAAGCAAGGATCAGGACAGCTGCCGTGGTCGTGTAAATGACGTACGTCCGTTTGCGCCCGAGCGCATCGCTGATGAAGCCGAACGTCACGTACCCGAACCACATGCCGACCTGCATCGCAATAATGAACCAGGACATCGTCGACGGCGCGAACCCCATGCCGCCTGCGGAAGCCGGCAGTGACAGGTAACCTGGCAGCCAGAGATTGAACCCCCACCACCCGAAGAGCGTGAACGCGTTCATGATCGTCAGCGGAATCGTGAGTCGCGCGAGGCCGTCTCTGAAAATCGCGCGGATGGATCCACGCCGAGGCGGAGCATCACGCCAGATCCGGGGTTCCTCGACGCGTGCGCGGACCCAGAGCGTGAGGAAGGCAGGCAGGATTCCGACGAGAAACACCGCGCGCCATCCCCATCGAGGCAGGACGATCATCGTGACGAGGGCGGCCGACGCATAGCCGACCGCCCAAGCACTCTGCATGAGGCCGAGCGCCTTCCCTCGATGTTCGCTGGCCCACGTCTCCGAAACGAGCGCCGCGCCACTCGCCCACTCGCCGCCCATGCCAATACCGAGAAGAATCCGGAAGATCGCCAGCTGGGCTACCGTCTGCGCCAGGCCACAGGCCGCTGTGAATACCGAGTAGATCAGGACGCTCGCCATCAGCGCCCGCGTCCGGCCAAATCGATCGGCGATAACACCAAAGAAAATACCGCCGGCTGCTGCCGCCACGAGAGTCACAGATCCGAGCAACCCCGCCGTCTCTTTCGACATGCCGAGATCGGGTATGAGCGCCGACAGCACCAGCGCATAGAGCATGACGTCGAACGAGTCCAGCATCCAGCCAAGACCCGCCGCGATCAAGGCGCGCCGGCCCTCCGGAGTTCCCTCGAACCACCAGCCGAGGAGGCCCGAGGGCTGAGACTCCGGTGGATGAAGGGACGTCATGCCCGGGCTGACGACGTGCCCGGCGCCTGTATCGCGATGCCTTCGGCTTCGAGGCCCGCGCGCAGCTGGCGCGTCAATGCGTGAGAACCGGGTGTATCGCCGTGCGTGCAGAGCGTATCGATCCGCATCGGGATGTCGCTCCCGTTGGTCGCCCGGACCACGCCGTCGCGCGCCATGCGCACGGCGCGCCCGATCACCTCCTCCGGGGAGTGAATCACGGCCCCCGCTCGCGACCGCGGCGTCAACGAACCATCCGGTTCGTACGCGCGATCGGCGAATCCTTCACGCACCACCCGAAGACCAGCGTCCTCCGCCGCGCGCGCCAGCTCAGTGCCGGGCAACGCGAACAATGCGAGACTGCGATCGACAACAGACACAGCCGCAGCGATCGCACCCGCCAGTACGCGATCCTTCACAGCCATGTTGTAGAGCGCGCCGTGCACCTTCACGTGCTGGAGTCGAACCCGCTCCGCCACGGCAATCGCCGCAAGCGCGCCGATCTGATACACCACCATGTTTTCGACTTCGTTCGCGGTGACAGCCATGTTGCGACGCCCGAATCCGGCGAGATCCGGCAGGCCGGGATGCGCGCCCACGGCAACGCCATTCTCCCGCGCCAGGCGGACGGTATCGCGCATCACGACGGGATCGCCCGCGTGATATCCACAGGCGACGTTCGCGGAGCTGATGCTCTTCATCAGCTCGGCATCGTCACCGAGAGTCCAGCGCCCGAAGGATTCTCCGAGATCAGAGTTGAGGTCGATGACCATGATCCCCGCTCGCGGGACCAATGCTACCGCCGTTGCTGCCGGCCGTCAGGTGAGGGACGTTGTTGACCGCGCCAGGGCCCCTACCATCACAGAGAGATGGTTGCCGATGAGTGCGGTGAGCGCTTCCTTCTCACGGTGAATGTAGGACCGATCGCCGCCGAACCGCTGGATGGAGAACCTGCCGGTGGTTTCCAGCTTCCAGCCTTCTGCATCGCCCCGGGATGCGTGCGGATCGGCGAGCGCGTCGCAGGCAACAATCGGGCAGTGAAGCGGCTGTGCTGCCTCGTAATGGTAGTTTTCGAGCATCGCGACTTCTCCCCGGAGAACGGGAAGGAACAGCCGCATCGCGTCGGGATCGGACAGCAGTTCAGCGGGCAGGAGCTGGCGCCGCCGCAGCTGCGCGACGAATTGGTCGAGGGGCAGATCACCGAGGCTTGGAGCGGCGTTGGCAACGGCAGGCCCGCGTTGCCCGGACACGAAGAGCGCGAGCAACGACCAGAGGCGCGCCTGCAGCCGGCGCGCGGTCTCGAACGCGATCAGGGCACCGAGACCGTGCCCGAACAGGGCAGTCGGAGAACCACCAGAGGCGCAGATTTCATCGGCTATGTGCTGGGCGGCATCGTGAACTGAGTGCAACGGCGGCTGATGAAGGCGACTGCCGCGTCCTGGCATTTGGATCATTCCGACGGTCGCGGCCGGCAGCCGCTCGCTCCAGCCACGGAACGTCGTCGGCGATCCTCCGACATCGGGAACCAGGATGAGCCGGACCGAGGCTCGGGGGTTCGGTCGCGGTGTGATGATCCACTCGATCGCCAACGGCTATTCGCTCCGGCTGTGGACGTCGTTGCCGTGCGGTACTCTCCGCTCGTAAGAACGCCTGAGCTTGGCGTGAGCAAAGGTTCCGCCACGGATGGGATCCACAACGTTCGGATGGAAACCGCCAAAATTCAGCCAGATTGCACTTCGGTCTCTCGATTGTCACCCCGGACGCCGACTAAACACTGAGGAACGGCCCGAAGACTGTCCTCATGCGACCGCTAAAACTCGAAGAGGATTCCGGCGGAAGGGACGACTGGCACCAGCGAGTCGAACAGCCGCGTCACTTGACGCGTTGTGTTGTTGATCCGCGGCGGGCTGAAGCGAACGTTGTCCTGGTTGAGGACGTTGATCACCTCGGCGAACAGGGTCAGCCGGCGGCGAGACCACGAAAATGTGCGGTTCGCCCTCAGATCGAGGCGGCCATATCCCGGGAGGCGCAGAGCGTTTCGGTCGGGGCCCACGAAATAGGCACCTCCCTCCGCGGCGTAGTAGCCGGGAATCGGAAAATTGCTCCCCGCGCGGTACTTCGCGCTGGCGCTGAATCGTGGTGTGAACCGGTAGAACACGTAGGCGTTGAGCGTGTGTCGCTGATCGAGATCTCCCCAGAAGGCTTCGTGCGTGACGCGGTCCTGGTACCGGTTCTCACCGTAGGCGTAAGAGAGCCATCCCGAGAGGCCGGACGGCGAGCTGCGCTGGATGACGAGTTCCACGCCTCGCGCGTAGCCATCCAACCGCGTCGCGAATGGCGCCGTCGTTGAACCACGAAGGACCCGGCCTGCGACCAGGCGCGTGTCGGCCTCAGGCCTGCGAATCACGTCTTCTTCTTCACGGTGATAGAAGGCAACCTGAGCGCGCACCGACGGACTCAACCGGTGCTCCAGGCTGACCTCGGCATGAATGGATCGCTCCGGCACTAAAGCGGTTCCGCCAAATGCGCCGACCACGTGCTGAAAATCGGGGAACTGCTGATACACACCACCGCCCGCTCGCAGCGTCAGTCGCGCGGGAAGCGCCACCTCGGTCTGCAACCATGGGGAGCCGGTCGTCTGGTTGGTCAGTGTCCAGTGATCGACCCGCGCCCCGGGGCTGATCACGACCCGCTTTCCGGCTTCGACCCGTGCACGAAGGTACCCGCCGTACCGAACTGCGTCAGCGCGGTAGTCGTTGATGACCGTGACGGACGTCCCTGATGGCCGCTGCTTGCGCTGGAACTCCTCTACGCGTTCGACGAGCAGACCAGACTCCAGCGTCAGCGCGCTGGACACGGGGATCGTCAGATCGGACCGTAGCGCAATTTGGTTGTTGGAGCCCTGTTCCCGATCCAGGCCGGTGAGAATGTGGTTTCGAAAGGAGTTCGTCGCGCCCAGTGCAGCGGCGGTGAGCACTCCTTTCTGAAGACTCCGGCGCCACGAACCGATCAAGATGGCGGATGCGTTGTCGGCGATGAGCAAATCCGTGTCTTCGGGCTGTCGGGGTAACTCGCGGAGCCGTGATTGGCCGGTAATGAAGGTCAGGGCCGCAGACTGTTTCGTCCCGAGGTCATAGCGCAGCTTCGCCTGCGCATCGGCGAAAGCGAAGCTCAGACCTTGCTCCCGCAGCTTCCGGACGATCAAATCCAGGTAGCTCTTGCGCCCTGATACGAGCCACGACCCCCGCTTGCCATGACCGAGCGGCCCTTCCCCGGTAAGCGAGGCGCTCGTACCGCTCACCGACGCCCGCACGAGGGGCCGCTCTCTCGAGCCTTCACGAATGAGAAAGCCCAGCTCTGCGCCCGTGCGATTGCCGGATCTCTGTGCGTACCCGCCGTTGGACAACGTCACGGTCTCGAGGACGTCGCTGTTGATCATCGAGACCGATCCGCTGTTCGCCCGCTCCTCGACGGCGCGAACCATGTGCATCGCGAAGGGCGTCGCGAATCCATCGACGGTGAAGTTCATGTGGGCGAAGTCGCTGCCCCGCACGGTGAACTCGCTCTTGAAGTCGTCGCCGGTCGCGACTCCCGGAAGCACCTGCACCGCGCGCAGGGCGTCGTCTGTAAGGACTCCGCGAAGGTTCTGGAGCTCGGCACTGTTGAGCGTCTGCTGTGAGGGGACCGGCTCGGGCCGCTCGAACCTGTCCGCCGCCACGGTTACCGTCTCGGTGTAAGTCGCAGACCCCTCGCTCAAGGGAATAGTCAGATCGGCTGTCTCCCCGCGGGCTAGCTGCAGCGTGCGCTGGACAAGGCCATAGCCGACGGCCGAAACCGACAGATGGATTTCGCCGGGAAGGATGTCTGGCAGGACGAACCCGCCATCCTGGCGGGTCTCGACGGACCCGCCGCCCTCGACGGCGACGAGCACCCGCGGAAGCGGCACGCCCGTCCGGGCGTCGATGACGACTCCCTTGATCGTCGCGCGGTCGGCCGGACTGATCGGATCCTGCGCCCAGGCACTCCCGGTCAGCGCCAGCACGACGACGATCAGTTTCGTAATCGCCTGCACGATTCCGTAAGCTCTGCTGTAGAGGCGCCCCGGAATTCTGCTCGGATTTGCCAGCGAATGCGTGCGTTCCGTGCGGTACACCGGTTGCTCTGTAGGGTGGTGCAGGCGGCCTGAATATTTACGGCAGGGAGCCGTGAGTTGCTGGGGAGCCGGGTCGCTCGCAAACACCAAGGGCATCGCATTACGCGGTGCCCTTTTTTTTTGCCTCTAGACGGCCGCTCCTTCAGGATACTGAAGCGCCAACCGCAGATCCTTCGCCAGCGACTCCACGGTGGTCCCGGTCCGCTTCCAGGCGCCTTCGGTTTCGAAGCGCAAGTCACCGATCCGCCGACCCCACGGGGCAATGACCCTTCCGATGGCGCGGAAGTCGGCGCGATCCGCATGCTCCTGGTCGAGCCGCCTGACGACGTCGGGGGCCACGCGGATGAAGGCCCGCAGCGCCGTAGCGGTGCGGATGCTGTATTTGCGGCCGTGCCAGGCGGCGCTGAACAGCTGGGCCACCTGTTTCAGGTAATTCACGAAGAAGCGCCGGGACTCTTCCCGGAAGTCATCCCCCTTGCGGCCGGCGCCGAACGCATCAACCGCGAACAGTTTCTTGAGCTCCTGCGCGAGCGGCGCTTGCGCAACCCGCCCGCGTCCGACGCCCAGCAGCTTGATCTCGCCGTACAACGGCGAATCCTCGCGGTCATTGAGCGCCCGGACGATGTCGTGGGCTGCCGCCAGGGCGTCATCCCGGTAGAGCTGCCTGCCTGACAGGGAGACGAGGTGCGAGGAGTTGAGCCTCGTGTGCTTCGCGTTGATGGTGACGAACATCTGCACGACGTGGTCTTCCGGAAGCCGGTCGAAAATCACGGCGGGCACGGTGAACGGCTCGCCGCCGAACCGTTCGATATCAGCGTGCAGGGCCAGAAGGCGATGCTGACCATCGATGGCGCGCAGGATCCCTTCACGCTCGGGGACCTTCAGAGTGCCAATCCACGCATCCTCGCTGGCGGGCTCGAACCGGAGCGTTTCATCGCACGAGATAATCACCGCTCCGGGAATGGACGGCAGATCCCGGGCCTGACGGCACTGTTCGTAGTACTGAACAAGCTCGTCGATCTTGCGGCGGATGATCTGGCGCTGATAGGCCTGGTCGTTCGCCGCAATGCGGCGCTCGAGCAGGTCCCAGTTCACCTTTGACGGCGGCGGCATGCCCTTCCGGCGTCCCCCGCGGACCGGCTGCGCCCGTTCCCCGTAACTCAGTACTTCGAAACGGACCAGCTTGTCGATGTCACTTGCGCTGAGGGAAGCCTGGTAGAACTGCACGCCGAATTGCTGCATGCGGATCGCGGCGACGCTGATCATAGCGATTGAGTGGCTATACGCTTCCGTTGCGGAATGTCCAGGAACCTCCGAGCCCGGCTGGTTTGTCGTGTGCGGCCAATCTTATATTGTGTCCGTCAAAGTAGCACAAGGGAGCCGTCCTCTATGACCAGCCGCGGGCGTTTCGTCGTCGCTGCAGCCGCCGCTGCCCTCGCCACCATTTTCGGCGGAGTGTCGGACGCGATCTACATGCGGCCCGATCTCGAGAACGTCCCGGTGGCACGCCTGGTCGCCAATCTCGAGCGAGAACTCGCGACCGACCCGAAGAGTGCCGACATTCATCTGAGACTCGCGCGCTTGTACGCGATGGCGTACGCCGCGAACGCCGAGGAGTTGCCCGCAAAGGTGGTGGCTGGGCGGGCCTCCATGGACACCAATCCGCAGGTCTGGTTCGGACACGAGCCCAACATTGTCCCGGGCGACTTCAAGCCCGGCACCCCCCGCACCGCGGCGTCGAAGGCGTACCTCCAGAAATCGGTCGAGCACTACAGGAAAGTCATCGAGCTCGCGCCAACGAGCCTGGTCGGACGAGTCGGATACGGCTGGACGCTCGAACAATCCGGAGACAAGACGGCGGCGGTCGTCGAATACCGGCGCGCGATCGAGCAGGCCTGGCCGAAAGAGCAGAACGTCAGATTCGCAGAGCTCGGACAACGTTTCTACACCGAGGAAGCCGCGCGTTACCTCATTCCGCTGCTGGATCCGAAACGCGACGAGGCCGAGATCTCGGAGCTCCAGAAACGGATGCAGATGCTCGCACGCGTTCCCCGCCCGATCACGCCCATCGCGATACCGCTCTCGGATGGCGCCACGATCAAAACGATCATCGATCTGAATGCCGCCGTGCCGTTCGATGCCGACGGCAGCGGCCGGCGGCGGGCATGGACGTGGATTACCGATCAGGCGGGGTGGCTCGTCTACGATGCGTCGGGCCGCGGTCAGATTACGTCCGCGCTGCAGTGGTTCGGAGACTCCACGTTCTGGGCCTTCTGGCACAACGGCTATGAGGCCCTGCGGGCGCTGGATGACAACCGCGACGGCGAGTTGCGCGGATCGGAGTTGCGACATCTCGCCATCTGGCACGACGCCAACCACAACGGCCGGAGCGAGCGCGGCGAAGTGCTGCCGCTGACGCGGTACGGGATCGAAGCGCTCTCCTGTCGGTTCCTCAAAGGCGACGGTATCTACACAGCGGCATGGTCGGACGCCGGCGTGCGATTTGCCGCCGGGCGAACGCGACCGACTTATGACGTCATTCTCCGGACGGCGGTGAGCGTGTCGGCACCGGCGCCGCACTGAGAGCGGCAATCCCCGCCGCACCCGCCCCAACCGGACGGGTGAAACGGCGCGCGATCCGCTCCTTGGCTATCGAACAGGCCAGCATCACCACGCAGAAGATCACATAGGCGAGGAGCGCCTCGAACAATGTGAGCGCTCGATGCCACGGTCTCGAAATCAGTCCGTACACGAGCTCCACGTGAATCCAGTAGATGAAGAGCGACGTGCGCCCGAGTTGCGTTAGCGGGCTCCAGTGCGCCGCAGTTCCCCACGATCTGACCCACGCATGCGACGCGGCAATCGCGAACGTCGTGAGGCCGCTTCTCAGGAACAGATAGGCCGGCGACGTGGTCCAGAAATGCGACCCCGCAAACGCCGTCGGAAGGTAGGAGGCGGCGAACGCGGCGACGCTTACGATCGCACCACCTGCCGCGAGGCGGCGATGCATCAGGAGGTCGGTCTCCGATGTCTGCCCGGCATCGATGAGGACGCCGACACAGGCCCCGGCAAAGACCAGGGCCATCCACGGGAAGAAAACGAAGTTCGTCAGCCCCGGAACGGGAACGATGTACGCGTAGAGCGGCTGCGGCAACCACCCGGGCGGCAGAGTCCTGATGAGGGGCGTCAGAACTGCCGTCGCAGCGGTGGCGATCGCGAAGATCAGCGCCCGGTTTCGGGCCGACGAGCCCAATCGCCAGAGCAGCGCGGCAACGGCAATCGAAGGGCCCATCACGTTGAGGATGTCGACCTTCAGCAGATCCAGCCAGCGGTGGGACCAGCCCAGTAAGAAGGCCTGAACCCTGAAGACGAGCGCCAGCGCAAAGATTTCGAGTCCACGCCAGGCGACCGCTCGCGCGGCCGCATCCATGTCCCCCGTCCTTCGCAGCTTCGATGCCGCCGACAATGCGACCGCGACACCTGCCAGGAACAGAAACAGTGTCGTGCCCGCACCGCCAATGATCATGGCAATGCCGAAGGCGCGCGTGTCTCGATCCGGGAACCGCGTCCAGCTGTCGAACAGGTGGGCATCGATCATCAGCAGCACGGCAACGCCACGCAGCCAATCGAGGTGCTCGCGGCGTCGTGGTGGACCGGCGGATCGGACGCCCATGCCGCCGCAGATTACAGGCCGTCCGAGACCGAGAACGACACGTCGAGCTCGATGTCCTGGCGCATGGAGTGCCAGACCGAGCAGTACTTCTCGCGGGAAAGCTGGATCGCTCGCTCTATCGGATCGGAAGGGACATTGCCGGTGATGGTGTAACGCAGTTCGATCCGAGTGAAGCGCCGAGGCTCGGCCTGATGCCGTTCGCCCCTGAGATCGACGCGAAGCCCTCGGAGATCGTGCCGTCCCTTCTTGAGGATATGCACGACGTCCATCGCCATGCAGCCGGCGAGAGCAAATCCGAGCGCCTGCATCGGGGAGGGGCCGGCGCCCGAGGCGCTATCGAGCGTCAGACAAATATTCCCGGACCGTCCGCCAAAAACGAGATCGTGTTCCCAGATCAGCTCGACAACGGTCGGGGGCTTGGCAGGCGTCGACTCGGCCATCCGCCGATTGTAGTGGCGCCGGTCGGGTTGTAAAGCGCAGTCGCGGAAACGACCGAAGCCCGCTCAGGCGGCCTGCGATCGATGCTGCGGCTGAGGATTGCCGCCGCGCGGGCCAAGCAGCGACGAGAGCGCCAGCCAACCGACCGGGAGAACGAGGAGCATGTACGACAGGTACTGGCCGTAGATGCCGTCCGGACCGAAGGGCTCGGTTGCGTCATGCCACGCGCCGAGCGGCGCAATGATGTTCGCTTCGGTGAGCTCGTGGAATCCGTAGATGAACAGCTGAACGACGAACACGAGGAGGAAGACGGCGGTCACCTGGAAGAACCGGGCGAGATTGACACGGTGTCCGTACCGGGACCACAGCCACGCGATGAACGCGGCAACGAGCGTCCCGCCGACAGCGCCACCGATGATGTCTGGCGCGCCGACGCTGAAGAGCAGGGTGTTCATCAGCAGCGCGGTTTCCATACCCTCACGCGTGATCATCAGAAGCGTAAAGCCGAGGACCCCGAGAAACGCTCCCATCCCCAGGCGCGACGAGGACGCCTCGAGCCGGGTCTCGATCTCGCGCTTCATGCGCTTCCCCGCCCGCCACATGTGAACCGTCAGTGATGCGACCAGCACACCGGCGACCAGCGCCAGAGTGCCTTCCCAGAGCGCCTGATTCGCCGCCTTCGCGAACAGGAGCCCCGCCAGGACGCTCAGCACAATCGATCCGACGATGCCCCAGTGAATCGCGGGAACCAGCGATTGCCGGCCGGTCTTTTTGAGATACGCGATGCTGATCGCGACAATAAGGAATGCTTCGAGCCCCTCACGGAGCGTGATGACAAACGCCTGCAGCATAGAAACCCGTCCAAAATGAGAATTGGTCTCAAAAAGATGGCACAGGGAACCCGGACCAGTCAAGTCGGATATCTCAGGGACGGCCGCCGGCGCCAAACGGCCGCTCTCTGAGCCGCTTTTGTTGCTTTTCCTGTTCTTCGCGGTAATCAGCGCCATGCAACAGGTGCGTATCGTGGCAATCGGGGACTCGACGACTGCGGGGACCCCCGGCTACGCCTCACCCCTGGAAGCTCCCCCTCTGGGCCGCGGAGACCCGACGAGCCAGTACGGCTACTGGCTCATGCGGTCGCATCCCGATTGGGAAGTAATCAACCGCGGCGTAAACGGCGAGCGCAGCGATCAGATTCGGGACCGGTTCGACCGGGACGTGATCTCAGCCAGGCCGGCCGTCGTCGTAGTGGTAGCCGGCGTGAACGACGTCTACCAGGGGCGGGGAGTCGACGAGGTGACGAAGCAGCTTAGGTGGATGTACGACCGGGCGCAGGGCGCGGGCATTCGCGTGGTGGCTGGTACAATCCTCCCTTACGACACGGCCACGCCGGAACAGAACAAGCGGATGCGCGGGATCAATGCCTGGATCCGGCAGCAGGCGGACGCTGATCCGGCGTTGGGGTTCGCCGACACGCGTGCTGCCGTCGGAGCGCCCGGAAGACCGGACATGTTGTCCGAGTCTCCGGATCACCTTCATCCGTCGCCGTCAGGCTATCGGGCAATGGCCGGGGCACTACGGCCGGTAATCGAACAGATCCTGCGCTAAAGCGCAGGGGAACGCTTTCTGCACGGCTGATCTTCTTTATGCGCACACGCACACTGCTGACCGTCGCTCTGGCTCTGGGTCTGCTCGCGCCTACGACGCTTGCACAGCGTATCAAGGTGACAACACAGACGGTGCCGATCTATACCACCGTCGTCGACAGTCAGCGGCGCCTGGTGACGGACCTGCAGCAGGAGGATTTCGAGGTCTACGACAACGGCAAGCTGCAGACGCTGACCAACTTCATCGCCGAGATCACGCCCTTCACGGCGATCGTGATGCTCGATACGAGCGGCAGCATGACCCTGAACCTGGACTTCGTGAAACAGGCGGCCGAGGAGTTCTTGATCCGGCTGCTGCCGGAGGACAAGGCCAAGGTCGGCGCATTCAACGACAAGATTCAGATCCTGCCGCGCGACGAGCCCTTCACCAACAATCGCGACCGCTTGATCAGACTGGTGAAGGAAGGGCTGGACTTCGGTTATCCGACGCGGCTATGGGATGCGGTCGACGAGAGCATCGCGCACATGGAGCCGCTCGAGGGACGACGGGTCGTAGTCGTGTTCACCGATGGGGACGACAGCGCCAGCAAGCGCGGGCGCAACGATGTTCTCGATCGTGCGCGCGAGAAGGACATGATGGTTTACGCGATCGGTTTGCAGAGCGACTACTTCAACGGTCAGAGCCGGGTGAGAACGCGCCCGGATCGCGGGTTGAAGGTGGTTGCGGAGGAAACCGGCGGCGGGTTCTTCGAGCTGACGAAGAAGGACGAACTCGGTCCGACGTTTACGCGGGTTGCGCAGGAGCTCCACAGCCAGTACGTACTCGGCTTTTCACCCGCGGCGCTCGATGGAAAGATCCACAAGCTCGAAGTCCGGGTGAAGCGGCCTGGCCTCACCGCACGCAGCCGCAAGAGCTACGTCGCTACGCCAGTCGTGCCGACGACCGGTCATTGATTGCGTCCGATCCGCACGTTACCGCTCGCCCGACTTCATTGACTGTGAAAGTTGTTTGACGAAGTGATGTCGAGGCGGTGAAGCCCTCACACCACCAGCACTGCGGCGATCGCGACCACGACCGCGAGCAGGAACGCGACCATCCGCTCTGCGTTGCTCGAGAAATCCAAGTCGTACATTTTGGGTTCCGCCTTTCCTGAAGTTAGACGGCGGTTCCCGCCTCAAAGTTTAGTAGTCAGCAAAATCGATTTTTCAGAGCCTGAAACCGCGGGCAAATGGATCACGCGCGTCGATATGGAACGTGTGCTCGCCGGTCAGGTAGGCGTCCCCCTGGATTTCGGGAACGATCGCGGGCAGCTCGCCTACGGTCACTTCTCCCACTACTCGTCCCTTGAACCGGCTACCGATGATGCTCTCGTGAGTGAACGTTTGTTCGGGCGTGAGCAAGCCCATCGCCGCCAGCACGGCCATGACCGCGCAGGTTCCAGTGCCGCACGGTGACCGATCGACTTCAGCGTCGGCAAACACCGTGACGTTGCGGAGATCCGCTCTTTCATCAGACGCCTGCGCGGTGAAGATCGTCCCGTAGATCCCATGGAGCGCGGGCTCGAGCGGATGTTCGACGCGGACCGCGGCCTCGATTGCGGCCTTGATCGCCATGCCCGTGGTCTTCAGCGTGTCGAGCCGCTCGGGCAGGACCGGAATTCCGGCGGCTTCGCTGTCCACGATCGCGTAGAACGCGCCACCGAACGCGACGTCGGCCCGAAGATCGCGTCCGCTGATCCGCACGGAAATGCCGCCGTGCAGCACAAACGAAGGCACGTTCCGAAAGGTCACGCTCCTGACCCGGATGCCGCCTCGATCGCGAACTACATCAGCGCGCGCGCGAACCGTGCCGGCTGGCGTGTCGAGCACGAGCACATCCGGCTGTCGTGTCGTGAGGAGTGCGTGCTCGAAGACCAGCGTTGTCACGGCGATCACGCCGTGACCGCACATCGTGCTATAGCCTTCGTTGTGCATGAACAGAACGCCGGCATCGGAATCCGGGCGTTCGGGAGGAGTGAGCAGCGCACCATACATGTCGGCGTGGCCTCGAGGCTCGAGCATGATCGCGGTGCGAAGATCGTCGTTATGCTCACGTAGCCACTCGCGGCGCTCCAGCATGGTGGCGCCTTGCGGCTGGGGAAAGCCGCTGATAATGAGTCGAAGCGGCTCGCCCCCGGTGTGGGCGTCGAGCGTCTGAATCCTCAACACCACAATGCCTCTCCTCCTCGACGAACGGGACGTCCGGTCGGTTCTGACGATGCCGGACCTGATCGACTCGATGCGCGCAGTGCTCGCTGATTACTCGCGGGGCCGGACGCAGCAGCCGCTGCGTACCGTTCTGGAACTCGGCGAACAGCGCTCGTTCTTCGGCATTATGCCTGCCTCGCTCGCCGACCCTCGCGCCGTTGGAACCAAGCTCGTGACCGTGTTCCCATCGAATCACGACAGAGGCCTGCCTTCTCACCTGGCCACGATCGTCCTACTCGATCCGGACACCGGTGCGCTGCTCGCTCTCCTCGACGGCCGATACATCACCGAGGCGCGAACCGCCGCGGTCTCCGCCGTCTCCGCTGACCTCCTCGCGCTGCCAGACGCGGGCACACTCGCAATCATCGGCACCGGTGTCCAGGCGCGCAGCCATCTCGAGGCTCTCGCATGTGTACGACCGCTGACCGAGGTTCGCGTGTGGAGCCCGACTGAATCGCACCGCTCGGCGTTCGTCAAGGACGCGGCGCGTCACGGGATGCACGTCCGGGCGGCTGCCTCCGCGCGCGATGCCGTCGACGACGCAGATCTGATCGCCGTCGCTACGTCGTCTACCACGCCCGTGCTCGAGAGCGCGTGGGTCCGGGATGGGGCCCACATCTGCGCGGTCGGAGCGTGCCGGCCGACGCACCGCGAACTGGAAACCGCCCTCGTCGCCAGGAGCCGCCTCTTCGTCGACTCGGCCATCGGAGCCCTGGCGGAGGCAGGCGACGTCGTCCTGGCGATTCAGGACGGCGCCGTCACGGCGGCTCACATTGCCGGCGAGCTGGGAGCAGTGGTGTCCGGACTGGTACCGGGCCGGCAGAACCCGGACCAGATCACACTCTTCAAGTCGCTCGGAATGGCGGTCGAGGATGTTGCCGCGGCGAACCTGGCTTACACGCGCGCCCAGACCCGTGGGGTAGGAACCAAGCTGGCGATGTAAGCGGGGCATCGCCAATTGCACGCCTGTTTGAGAGCTATCATACATGCCATGATCCAGCGCCGGCCTCACCCGGCAGCGGTTCTGGCGCTGTTCCTGACCGGCGTCTGCGCGACGGCGGACGCGGCTGGAGTCCGCGATTCCTCTTCTCTCAGGCGGCAGGCCTTCGAGCTCGCCTACAACCTCGATCACGAGGCCGCTGTGGCCTTGCTGCGGCAGGCGACGAAAGAAAACCCGTCGGACGCATCGGCGCATCGCGCCCTTGCGTCGGTGCTCTGGTTGAACATGCTGTTCAGCCGCGGCGCGGTGACCGTCGACCACTACCTCGGGTCGTTCAGCCGCACCCAGGTGGAGTTGAGCAAGCCGCCGGCGGATCTCGACGCGGAGTTCCGGCGTCATGTAACACAAGCGATCGAGCTGGCTGACGCGCGCACGCGGTCGGCGCCCGGCGACCCCCAGGCCCACTACGACCTCGGAGCGGCCGTGGGACTGCAGGCATCGCACATCGCGACGGTCGAAGGAAAGATGTTCGCGGGATTCAAGGCGGCACGCCGCGCTTATGACGAACATGAGAAGGTGCTCGAGCTGGACGGCTCGCGCAAGGATGCGGGGCTCGTGGTCGGCACGTATCGCTACGTCGTGTCCACGTTGTCTCTGCCGTTGCGCATGATGGCCTACGTCGTGGGATTCGGTGGCGGACGCGAGCGCGGCATCGCCACGCTGCAGCAGACGGCTGCCGCGGACGGAGAGGCTCGGACCGACGCGTTGTTCGCTCTCGTGCTCATCTTCAACCGCGAACGGCGCTACGACGACGCGCTTCAGGCGCTGCAGCAGCTTCGGCAGCTCTATCCAAAGAACCGGCTGGTGGTGCTCGAGCAGGGCTCGACCGCGCTGCGCGCCGGCCGCGCCGCGCAGGCGGACGCGGTGCTGTCGGAAGGACTGACGGCACTCGCCCGCGAGCAGCGGCCGAAGATGCCGGGAGAAGAAGCGCTCTGGCGGTACAAGCGGGGCGCAGCGCGGGCCGCGTTGAATCGAGTCGAGGAGGCCCGCGCCGACTTGAAGGCCGCCACTTCGCCCGCCGCCCAGAACTGGGTGCGCGGACGCGCGAAGGTCGAGCTCGCTCGGCTCGCTGCCCGCACCGGCGACACCGGCTCCGCCCGCGACCTCGCCCTTCAAGCCCAGAGTCTGTGTGAGAAGGGAAGCGACCCTGCGTGTGTCAGCGATGCGCGCAATGTCGTGAGGAACCCCGGTGGCCGGTAAGGTCAAGACCTGGGTCTGGGTCGTCATCGGCGTGGCGGTGATGTGCATTCTCGGCCTGGTCGCGATGGCCGCTATCGGCTTTTACTTCGTCTCCCAGCACGTCGAGACCAAGCCGGCAACCGTCGCCACCGCAGCCACCGAGTTCGAGGCCGTGAAGGCGGGCTTTGCCGGACAGAAGCCGCTGATCGAGCTCGACCGGAACGGACGATTTCTCCGCGCTCACACCGACCGGCCCGCGCCAGTAAACGCGACAACCCCGAACGACCTCCATCTCCTCGCCTTCGATCCTTCCGACGGCCGAATCGTTCGTTTCAGCATTCCATTCTGGCTGCTTCGACGAAGGCCGGCCAACGCCACGATCGACCTGAACGGCAATCGCATGGATCTCGAGGATCTCCGATTGACCGTCGATGACCTCGAGCGCTACGGGCCGGCGGTGATCGTCGACCACTCGGCTCCCGACGGGCAACGCATCCTGGTCTGGTCGAAATAGCGGCCGTCCTTTGCGTGTCACACCGGCTGTCCTCTCGGCGCGACGCCCTGGCTCGAGGACCCCGCATTTCGCGGCAATTCTTTGAGATTCCGCCAGGCGTACTTCTTGCCCTGAGGCCTGGCAGAGGTACCGAACCATGCTGAGACGTTTCGGCGCGCCACTCGCTGCCGCAGTCGTGCTCCTTCCCGCGTCAGGGTTCGCCCAGACCGAGGCGTGGCGGCTGCCGTCGGCGACGGCCGTCTATAGAACCGCCGATGACGCGCAGGTGTCGTACTACGATGCGCGACGCGCTGCCTATGATCAGGGTTACCGCGAAGGCCTCAAGGAAGGTGAGAAGGACGGCCGTCGAGGCGATCGCTACAGCTATCAGGACGAGCGCGAGTTCCAGCGCGCCGATCGCGGCTACCACCGCAGTTTCGGGGACCGCGAGCGGTACCGGCAGATCTTCCGCGACGGTTATACGGCAGGCTACTCGGAAGCATTCGGTCGGTACTCGCGTGTTGCCCGCAACGACGGATGGTATCGGCAGGCTCCTGCACCGAGAGGTCCTTACGGCCAGCAGGGATCCTATCCATCACGCGGCGTTTACGCTCCTGGTGGCATCTATCGTAATGGGACTTATTACAGCCCCGCCTTCGACAACGGCCTGAGAGACGGAGTCGAGAAGGGCCGGGAGGATGGGCGGAAGAATCGCAGCTTCGATCCGCTGCGACACTCGTGGTACCGCTCGGGTGATCGTCACTACGACGATGACTACGGCTCCAAACAGCAGTACAAGGACACCTATCGTCAGGGATTCCAGCAAGGGTACGAACAGGGATTCCGTGAGGGTCGCTACAGCCGCTAGGTCTGCCACTAGAGGCGGAGAAATCGCTTCATGCGTGCCAGGAAGGTTGCAGGGGCGTCGGCAAGATCGGCGCCCCGCGCCGCCGTTCTGGCGCGCTCGAGCTGTTCGCGGCGCGTGATCGCCGCGAGACCCACGTGTTCCAGCGCGACCGGATTCTCTTCCCCGAGGCGCCTGAAGAGCGCAGCATCAAGTTCCAGAACGACCGCTTCACCTCGCGCGACGACCGTCGCAGTGCGCGGCTCTCCGGTCAGGAGCGACATCTCTCCGAAGTAGCCACCCGGCTCGATGACAGCGACTTCCTGCCGGCCGGGCTCCAGCAGCACCGCAACACGGCCCGAACACAGAACGTACATCGAATCGCCGGGCTCGCCCTGCCGCACGATCGTCTCGCCGTCACCGAAGGTGTGGGCGACGGTTGAAGCGGCGAGATCGGAGCGTTGAGCCTCCGACAGATTGGCGAACAAGTCGACGTGCGCGAGAACCCGCTCACGATTGCCCTGCTCGGCGACCGGATCCGGGGATGGCCACTCACGTGAGTACTCGACCTGAACCGGATAGGGGATCTCGATTCCTCGCCGCGCAAACGTGTAATGGATCGCCACCCTGACCTGATCCTTCGCAATCTGATCGTTCTCGTAATCGTCGACCCAGAATCGCGCGCGATAGTTCATCGACGATGCGTCGAACCCGACGAGCAGAACATCAGGGGCCGGCACCTGGAGCACGTGCGAGACCTGCGTTATCGCCTCCAGGATCGCTCGCTTGACCGCGAACGGCGACGAGTTGTAGCTGACGCCGACTTCGAGATCCAGCCGCGTCGGGGCCGCCGGCTCCGAATAGTTCGTGATCGCTTCTTTCGCGATGATGTTGTTCGGGACGATCACGAAGTTCCCCGCCTTCGTTCGGAGCTTCGTCGCCCGCCACGTGATTTCCGCAACCCGCCCTTCGAAGTCCCCGACTTTGATCCAGTGGCTGACCTTGAAGGGCCGCTCGCTCTGGATCGCGAGGCCCGCGAACGCGTTGCCGAGCGTGTCCTGGAGCGCGAACCCCACGACCACGGCGCCCACCGCCGACGTCGTGAGCAGCTGTTCCTGGAACACGAACGTCGCAACGATCAGCAGCATGCCGATGACGATCGCGTCCTGGACGATCGCCGGGAACCGATCGCGCACGCGGTCGGAAGCAAGCGGGTTGATCAGCGAGATGACGAGCAAATTGACCACTGCCGCGGTCAACGCCAGGCGCTCGAACGGCCGGGTCGGCGACGTGAGGTCGGTGGTCCCGCCTCCGAGCTCAGGCCGGACCAGGAACACGAGGTGGACAGCGATGTAGCCGGCCAGGATGAAAATTGAAAGCTGGAGCTTCCTCTTGACCAGCCGGTTGACCGTCAGGCCCCAGATCAGAAGCGTCGCGGCAAGAGCCGCGACGCCTATGTAGAAGTGTGTGGGATAGTGTGGCATCAACTGCCGATCGCGCAGTCTGTCAGGCGATGCCCTTCCTGAATGCCTCGATCTCGGCGGGTGTCACCGTCACATTCAGTTTGTTCGGATTCCCGCCGCCGGCCGCGTAACGGTCCGGGCGGTTGGGATCGAGCGCACGGCCACCGGCGGAGGCCGACGCCTGCTGCCCCTCTTTCTGTTTACCGCCCGACAATGCGCTGCCGAGCCCCCCGAACATGCCGCCGCCCTTTTTTTCTTCCTTCGCGGGCGGCTTCTGTTCGGTCTTTGCCGTCGAACCAGACGACCCGGCGCCGGCAACACCCTTGGCCTCGCTGCTGCTCAAGGTGATCGCGGTCGTCGGCTTCGCGTCGTACTTCACGTTTGCCGCGTAGCGTGCCTGGCCCATGGCCGTGCCGGTCAGCTTCTCCGCCTTGATCTGTCGACTCTGTTTGTCGATGCGTGCCTGGGTATCGGGATGCGTCGCAAACAGGCCGTTCGGCTTGGCGCCACTCAACCCCTTGTTGCGCTCCATCAGCTTCCCGAGAAAGGAGCCAAGAGCGGCGGGGTTGTAGCCGCCCTTGTTGGCGAGCCGCAAACCCTCCTGATCGGCATCGTCCTCGTCGCCGCGATCGAATCCGCGTTCGACGATGTTGTCGTAGGCGGCGTTGGCCAGCTTCGAGTAGTAGACGCTGCCCTTCGCGCCCACTTCCTCGGTCGTCATCTTGATCGCCTTGTTCTTCTGAATCGCGTTCACCGTGTGCTTCTTCGTGATGTGCGCGATCTCGTGGCCGAGCACGCCGGCAAGCTCCGCCTCGCTCTTGATCAGGCCAAGGGCGCCCCTGGTGATGTGCACGATACCGCCAGGCGCGGCAAATGCATTCACACCCTCGGTATCGAGCACGATGAATTCCCATCTCAGACCGGGACGCGAGCTGGCCTTCGCGAGCAGATTACCGAGAAGCGAAACGTACTTCGTGACGGCAGGATCCTGGACAACGCCGAACTCGGTCCGGACGGTCGCGCTCACACGTTCTCCGAGCTCCCGTTCCTCCTGATCCGAGATGTTCATCTCGGTCGCGAGCTTGCCCGCTTTGCCGGCGAGATCGCCGAGCTTCCCGAACTGTGCGAAAGCGGGCGTCGCTGCAGCGAGCAGCACGATCGCAAACGGCGCTGTTTTCATGACTGCCTGACCTCTGAAGGGTTCTGGATCGGGGATGGAACGACGACTTCGAAAATGGCCACCGGTCGGGTCTTCCCCTTGACGGTCACGTCCCCGAGAGCCCGGACGGTGTAGTCGTTCTGCAGTCGGGTCCGGGTGGCGTCGCTAATGATAATCCGCGTACGAAAATCCTTGTTCAGCGACTCCAGCCTCGACCCCAGGTTCACGTTGTCGCCGATTACCGTGTAGCTCATGATCGATCTCGAGCCGATGTTGCCGGCGATCATCTCTCCCGAATTCACGCCGATACCGATATCGAAAGGGACTTTCCCTTCGCCCTGCCATTTACGGTTGAGTTGACCCAGAACGTCGACCATCTCCACCGCCGCCGCCACCGCGTGCTCGGCGTGCGCCGGGTCTTCGACAGGCGCGCCGAAAAGGGCCATCACCATGTCGCCGACGAACTTATCGACCGTGCCGTGATGCCGGAATACCACCTCCACCATCCGGGAGAAGTATTCGTTCAGCTGCGCGACCAGGGCTTCGGCGTCGCCCTTCTCGGTGACGGTCGTGAATCCCCTGATGTCGGAGAACAGCACCGTCATCTCTCGCCGCTTGCCGCCAAGCACAGCGAGCTCCGGATGTTCGATCAGCTGGTGATACACGTCGCGCGAGACGTATCGGCCGAACAGCGCCTTCACGATCCGCTTCTCGCGTCCTTCGACGAAGTACTGATAGGCCGTCCCGGCAAAGAGCGCGATTCCCATCGCGGCCAGCGGCTGCGTCATGTCGAGCCACAGGCCGTTCCTGAACGATGAGAGCGCGAACCACGTCCAGCCGCCGATCGCGAGCAACGCTGCCAGGGCGAGGGGAGTGAACGGCAGGAAGGCGGCGAAGCAGCCGATCACGAGGCCAGCGACAATGACGCTCCCCACCCGGACTCGACTCGATGCAGGGCGGATGAAACGGTTCGATAGCAAGTTATCCGCCATCGTCGCGTGCAGCTGAATCCCGGGCATGTTGCCGCTATTGGCGCCAAACGGCGTGCTGAAGACGTCCACGATGCCCGACGCGTTGAGACCGACGAAAACGATTTTGTCCTTGAAAAGACCCGGATCGACGAGCGGCTTCTGACCGTTCTGCAGCTGCTCCTCCGAGGCCAGCAGGTGCCGGACCTCGAAGCTGGCGTAGGGCCGTTCCCCGCCGACCAGGGAGGGCGCCTGGTAGTTGATCAATGTTGTGAGCTGGTCGCTCAGCCCCCCGGCATCGTTCGCGGTGTCCGGGGTCGCCACCAGCGGCATGACACGATCGCGAAACTGGAGGGCGTGACCGCGAAGCGTGATTTCGTCGGGCTGAAACCCGCCGGCGACGATTGCGGCGCCGACACCCAGTGACGGCAGGAACCGGCTACCCTCCCTGATGAATGGCGGCATCCGCCGTGCCGTGCCGTCGGGGTCGAGAGGGAGGTAGTTGTGACCCAGCAAGGTGGCCGACTTCAGGAGCGCGGGATAGGGCGGCAGAACGATGCCTGGCTGATCGATGGCCTGGCCGAGACGAAACGGGAGGGTCCGCGCGCTCCAGTCCGCCGGCTTGTTGCGTTGATCCCCTTCGGTGCCCTGGTATCGCGCGTCGGCGAGCAGCACCGACGCGCGGGCCCGGGCGACGGCGTCGGCAAAGGCTTGATCGGAGTCGGCGGCGAGCCACTCGGTCCCGCCAATCCGCGAACCGAGTGTGCCGTCGGGTTCCGCAAACGTGAAGTCGATCGCGATCACACGAGCCGGACCGCGATTCAGGTAGTTCACGAGCCACGAGAACACCACTCTCGGCCATGGCCACCGCCCCACGAACGGGGCGAGGTCGCGAATCGAGGTTTCGTTGACCTCGACGAGAACGATTTCCTTGCTGACAGTGGCGGGCGCCGCCGCCTGACGAATGCGCCAGTCGTAGGTTACGAGTTCGATTTCATCGAGGACGCCCGCCCAGGACAGGGCGAGCGTGATGACCGCGGCGGTCAAGCCGATCGCAATACCAGCAGCCAGTTTCCGAGTCACGTCGAGAGGCCTCGCGGCAGCTTAGCATCGCGCGGGCCGACCTCACGCGGACGGACCCTGCCGACCAGTCTGCAAGATGATCCGGTGACGCGGGCTGCGAGCTCAGATCTCGCGCAGGACCTCGGTCGGGTCCAACCGGGAGGCCCGGTTCGCCGGAAGCCATCCGGCAAGGGCGCTGACAAAGGCCAGTGCTGCTACTGACGCCAGCAGCGTGGCCGGATCGCCCGGCTCGAGGCCATAGAGGAGGGTCGCCACGAAGCGCGAGGCCCAGACGCCGATGGCCACGCCCACGACAATGCCACCGCCGATCAGGAGCGACACGCGAGCGAGGACGAGACGGATCACCGATGCCCGCGTCGCGCCGAGCGCCATGCGAATACCGATCTCGACGCGCCGCAGGTTCACCGCATACGAGGTGACGCCGTAGAGGCCGATGGCCGCCAGTAACAACGCGAGCGCTCCGAACGACCCCGACAACAACGCGAGCAGTCGTTCACGCATGAGTGTGTCAGTGAGCTGGCTGTCGAGCGTTCGAAACGTGACCGCGAGCGTCGGGTTGATGTCGTCAATCGCCGCAGCGACGCCCTTCGTGAGCAGGCCCGGCCGCGACGAGGCGCGCACGCTGAGCGTCACAACGGCGGGCCCGTCAGGCGGGGCCTGTTCGGATGACTGCGCCAGGGGCAGATACGCGGTAGGCAGGGTTGGTTCCCTCACGTCGCGGTACACGGCATCGGCGAGCAGTCCGACGATCTCGATCGCCGGCGTTCCCGGCTCTCTCGTCAGCTGCATCGTGTGACCGACCGGGTTCACGCCGTTGAGAAACTTGCGGGCAAAGGCCTGATTGACCAGCGCCACACGGGGCGAGCCCCAACCATCATTCGCCGAGATGTCGCGGCCGGCGAGCAGCGGCGTCCCGAAGGTGGCAATCCAGCCCGGCGTGATGCCGTTGAACACCGCGAGCGGCGAATTCTCTGGAATTGGACGGTCGGTGAACCCGAACCCTTCAGGGCCGTCCACGGAGCTGCTGCCTCGAAGCGGCGAACCGGACACCTCGATGCGCCGGCTCCACATGGCGCCGCTGAGCGGTGCGACGATCGAGACGCCCGCCGCTTCGACCCCGGGAACCGCGAGGACATTCTGGCGAATGCGCTCGTAGGCCGCGAGTCGGGTCGCGGGCGCGAGGTCGGCCCGGCGTGTACTGATTTCGGCGAGCAGCACGCGGTCCCGATCGAACCCGAGCGGCACATGGGTCAACCCTCCGAACGATCGCAGGAACAAGCCGGCGCAGACGACGAGCACCAGCGAGAGGACGACCTGGCTCACGACCAGTGCGTTGGCGATCGTCAGCCGTCCCGAGCCGGCATTGCTCCGGCCTCGATCCTTCATCGCGTCGATGGGGGCACCGCGAGCCGCCCGCCATGCCGGCGCGACACCGAACACGACCGCCGCGGCAAGTGCAATTGACGCGGTGAATGCAAGCACACGCCGGTCGAGCGGCAGCTCGAGATAAGCCGTATCTCTCGAGAGCTGCGAAACCAGGAGCTCGCTGACCCATCGGGCGACGAGCAGACCCGCCGCCGCGCCCATCGCCGCGAGCAGCACGCTCTCGATCAGCAGCTGGCGCGCCAGACGCCCTCTCGACGCGCCGAGCGCGAGACGCACGCTCCACTCGTGCCCTCGCGCGGTGGCACGAGCGAGCAGCAGGTTAGCGATGTTGGCGCAGGCAATCAGCAGTACCGTACCGACGACCACCATCATGATCAGCAGTGGCCGGCCGTACTCGTCGCGGAGACCGGACTGACCGCGCGCTGCGCTGACGAACGTGAACGGTTCGGACAGGTATCGATTCGATGCCTCTCCCGGGCGCGGCGGCGGAACCGTCGCCTCTCGAATCGCCGGTTGCAGCGTGCGGATCACCGCCGTTGCGTCCTCGATCGACTGCCCGCGCTTGAGGCGCACCATCACCGAGAGCCACCACGACGTTCGCCGGTTCAGGCGCGACTCGCTGGCCCCCCGGATGAGCGGCTCGACACCGAACGGGATCGCGACCTCGAACGACCGCCCCACGTTCAGTCCGAAGAACCCCGGCGGGGTCACGCCTACGATCGTCAACGGAATGCGTTCGACCGTCAGCGTGCGGCCAACGACGTCCGGTGCGCCGCCGAAGTGCTGCTGCCAGAACGCATGGCTGATCACCGCGACCGGGCCTCCCT